>Ga0207884_1000077_pt1 | contig 112517 bp, 101 predicted proteins | sample MalvirmetaMSP144_FD_184236 | JGI IMG/M metagenome (GOLD analysis project Ga0207884, IMG submission 184236) | Marine viral communities from the Deep Pacific Ocean - MSP-144 (SPAdes) | ecosystem: Environmental > Aquatic > Marine > Oceanic | place: Pacific Ocean | collected 2011-07-08 | reverse complement strand
CCCGCCCCGCCGAGCCTGTTCCGCCAGAGCCAGAGCCAGAGCCAGAGCCAGAGCCAGAACCAGAGCCAGAACTCGTTGCAGCACCGGAGCCGCCGGAAGAGGCACCGCCCGGCCGCCCGGAATGGTCACATAAGCCGTTTGAGTGCCTGATTTTTACCGTGGCAGGATTGAAGCTGGCGGTGCCGCTCATTCTGCTGGGGGCTATTCATCGAATCGATGAACCGGTGAAACCGATCCCCGGCAGCCCGAAATGGTATATGGGTATGAGGCCGGGCCGTGATCGCAACCTGCGGGTGGTTGATTCCGCCGAGTGGATCATGGCCGGTCGCGCCCCGGCGGACGCTCGCGAGAACTACCAGTTTATTATCCGCCTGGACAAGAGCGAGTGGGGGCTGGCCTGTGATGACGTGGCCCAGTCGTTTACCCTCAAGCCGGACCAGGTGCGCTGGCGCACGGCCCGTAGCAAGCGGCCATGGCTGGCGGGTACCGTGATTGACCATATGTGTGCGCTGATTGATGTGCGTACCATGGCGGATCTGCTGGTGCGTGCAGAACGCGAGCACCACCTGGATCTGAGCTGATCCGATTGATCGCCGGCAGCGCCTTGCGCTACTGGCACGGTTTGTGCCCTGAACTATAGTAATGGGCACTGATGATGTTTTTTTGACGATCAGGTTGCCCGCCGGGCAGCCGTACAGGAGAGAAGGTTATGGCATCCCCGAGCGGACAACAGAAGCAGGCTCATGATGATCAGGTACTGCAGTACGTGACCTTCAGGCTGGATGATGAAACCTACGGCATTGACGTAATGCAGATCCAGGAAGTGTTGCGGTACACCGAGATTGCTCCCGTGCCTGGTGCGCCGGATTACGTGCTTGGCATTATCAATCTGCGGGGCAATGTTGTAACGGTTATCGATACCCGTCGACGCTTCGGGCTGGCAGACGCCGAAGTGACGGATTCCACCCGCATTGTGGTGATGGAGTCGTCCAATCAGGTCATGGGTATTCTGGTGGATTCAGTGGCCGAGGTGGTTTACCTCAAGGCTAGTGAAATCGAGACTGCTCCAAACGTGGGTAACGAGGAAAGTGCCAAGTTTATCCAGGGTGTGTGTAACAAGAACGGCGAACTGATCATTCTGGTTGAGTTCGACAAGATGCTGTCAGACCACGAGTGGGCTGAAATTTCCGGACTGTAAGAAGGGCCTGAGGGCCTGAGCAGACCGAAGATGGACGTCCCCGTGGTTCCAAAAACGAGGACGTTCGTAATGACTGAAATTCTGATTTCACAGGCTCCGTGGCTGCTGACCGCTGGCATTCTCTGCCTGATGTTTGCCCAGGCCGTGTTGGCTCGCCGACAGATCGGCAAACTTCGCGAAGAGCTGAAACAGCGATGTGAAGACCTGGGGCGAGAGATTCATGCAACCGCAAGCGGCAGCATGGGGATGGGCCAACGAGTGGTTGGCTGCGAACGCCAGTTGCACGAACTGCGCGGCACCCTGGACGAAATGCGCCAGAATGACCCCCTTAGGATTTCCTACGACGAAGCGTCCCGCCTGGTGGACCTGGGTGCGGATATTGACGACCTGATGAATACCTGTGGTATCTCCCGACCGGAAGCCGAGCTGGTGTCTGCCTTGCGCAAACGCCAGGTCGCCTGATTTCCGGAAAGAAGACCTGCTTCCTAGTTGCGATCAGGTTTGCCGTGGGTGTTGCGTTGGAGGGAGCGGCCCGCGTCCTCGGGTTTCCGCCCCTCCAGATTGAAGGCAAAGGCCAGAATCTCTGCGATAACCCGGTAAAGGGTTTCCGGAATTTCCTCGTTCAGGTCCAGCCGGGCCAGAATGCCGGCGAGCTCGGCGTTTTCATAAAGCGGCACACCGTGTTCACGGGCAATCCGGATAATTTCTTCCGCCAGCTCATGAGTCCCCGTGGCCGCAATGGTGGGGGCCCGCTCACCGTCGTATTTCAGCGCGACTGCCGCCGGAGATGGCGGTCTCTGGTTGCTGCCTGTCATGCCCGTGTATCCACCAGTCGATGTTCAAGTTGCGTGGTTGCGCCTTTGGGGATGCCTCGGCGGCACTCAAGGTCCACGACCTCCAGCCCCAGATCGGTGAGGCTCTTCCTCAGTTCCGGCAGCAGGTTGGTGGCCTGCTGAAGTGTCGCCTGTCTTTCCGCCCAGACCTGCGCCGATACCTGACCGAATCCCAAGGCCACATCGAAATGGAGGGGGCCCGCGTCGTCCAGGTTCATTGCCAATGACAGTTTCCATTCGGTTTTCTGCCCGCGGGCCCGCTTGTCGGATTCGTTCTCGCCGGTTTTTTCCTCAAGCCGCAGTTGCATCACCCTGGGCTCGTTGTTCTGGTTCAACCAGGGCAGGTCTACCACCAAGGTGTTATTCGGCGCTGGCGCATCGGCGGCGGTTCGGGTGGATAACACCTGGCTGTGGAGCTGGTTCACCGTGATCCGGTTCAATACCCCGGCGAGCAGACGTAGCATCTGACCAACGCCCGTGGGTTCGGCAGAAAACTGCGGCGCCTGGGCGGCGGCGGGATTCGGAAATTGCAGCGGCGACTGGATCAGCTCTGGTGTTGGAATGGGGGTGAGGCGGTTAAAGCTATTGAGATTCTGCCCCTGCTGCTGAAGCAGGCGGTCGATAATTCTGCCGATGGCGAGCTTCAGGTCCGCCGGCGGTGCTTCTGCGCTTCTGGCGGTGCGGGATTCCGCAAACAGCCCACTTTGCTCGACCCACTGCCGAATCTGGTTGGCCACCGCCGATTCCGGTGCCCGGGTAAAGGTTGCCTGCGGCGTGCCCAGTGGTGTCAGCGGTGACTGCAGGGGTGTCCGGCCATCAGAGGGAGCCGTTGCCGCCAGGGACTGGCGGGAGGGTAGCAGCGCTGCGAGCTGGTCGATGGCCTGCCTGACGCCCGGTGGTAAAGGCTGGCTGGCTCCGGCTAGCGGCAGTGCCGCCGGACGGGCGGCGGCCGTGTCGGTTTTTACGCCAGCGGTCAGGCTTGCCAGCACTTTGGCCAGGCCTGCGTCCAGGGATTGTTGCCAGGGCAGGCGCTGGGCCAGTGCCCGGGCGACGCTGGATTCCGCCGTGGGGGCCAGCTTGCCCATCAGTTGCAGCTCGTTGCCGGCGCGCATCACCTTCACCCAGTCACCGGTCTGCAGCAGCGTTTTACCGATGCTGGCATCGACCGTCAGGTTCTGGCCACGAATGTCCAGCAACAGTCGGCTGGCGCCGGAGGACTGCTGACTGACAATTTCCGCGACCCGGGCCAGCACGGTTTCCCGGTTGGCGATATTAAGCTGTGCAAGCTGGGCCCTGGCAGAGGTTGCGGTGCTGGCATCCGTTGCCTGGGTGCCGCCCGCGGCAGGGCCTGCGGGTTTCGGAACCCCGTCAGGATTGGGTGGTGTTGGCGGGCTAGCGTTCGGTACTTTCATGGTGTCTGAATTGATGCCTGATTAAAGTATTCCTCGGGCGCTTTCGTTATAATACCGCCCGCCGGCAGCAACTGCTTTGCCAGCTCAATGAATCAGTTCCGGGGCCCTAATGTCCGAGCCACTACTACAGGCTGTCGATCTACACTGTGAGCGGGACGATCGCACCCTTTTCCGGGATCTGTCTTTCTCCATACTGCCCGCTACCCTGACCCGTGTCGAGGGGCCCAACGGCTCCGGCAAGACCACGCTGCTCAGGGTGCTGGCCGGCCTTAATGACAATGCGGACGGGCAGATCCTCTGGCGGGGCCAAAACCGTCGTATCAATCGCGAATCCTTTCTACGCAACACTCTTTATATAGGTCATCGACCGGGCATCAAGCCCTTGCTGTCGCCCCTGGAGAATCTTGAAGCCTTGACCGCCGGTCGCACACCCCGGTCCCGGTCTGATCTGTTGCAGGCGCTGCGGGGTACGGGCCTGGCGGGCTTCGAGACGGTTCCCTGTCGCCGGCTGTCGGCCGGACAGCAGCGCCGGGTGGCATTGGCCAGATTGCTGATTGCCGATGAACCCCTGTGGATTCTCGACGAGATTTTCACCGCCATTGATGCCCAGGGTGTTGAAGCCCTGGAAGGGTTGCTGGTTCAGCGGGTCAGGGAAGGGGGCAGTATTATTGTCACGACTCATCACGATCTGCAGGCGCCGGGTATGCAGCGGATTACGCTGGGGGAGGACGGCGATGCGTTCTGAGGTGTCGGCCGGCGTGCCAGCGGCCATGAAAGCGGTGATACTGGGCGATCTCCGGGCCTGGTTTCGCCAGCCCCAGGACCTGTTGAATCCGCTCCTTTTTTTCGTGCTGGTGGTGATGCTGTTTCCCCTCGGGGTAAGCCCTGAGATCGGCTTTCTGCAGCAGGCCGGGGCCGGTATCCTCTGGGTGGCGGCTCTTCTGTCGGTACTGCTGTCGCTGGATCATCTTTTCCGTCATGACTTTGACAATGGCACACTGGAGCAACTGGTGCTTCAGCCCCAGCCGCTGTTTCTGCTGGTACTGGCGAAGTCGCTGGCCCATTGGCTGTTAACCGGCCTGCCGCTGGTGCTGCTGACGCCGCTACTGGCGGTGATGGTGCATCTGGACGGGAACTCCATTGCCATTCTCTGTCTAACGCTGTTGATCGGAACACCGGTGTTAAGCCTGATTGGCGCCATTGGCGCGGCCCTGACCCTGGGGCTGAGGTCTGCTGGAGTGCTCTTGTCGCTGATGATCATTCCATTGTACATTCCGGTGCTGATTTTTGGCACGGGCACGGTGATGGCCGCTTCGGAAGGCGCGCCAGTGAGTGGGCAACTGGCATTGATGGGCGCGTTTCTGGTACTGGCGCTAACCCTGGCACCCTTTGCGGTCGCGGCAGCGCTGCGAATCAGCCTGTCGAACGGGTAATCGAAAGACGCAACGAGGAAGGTGAACACTGAATGTGGCAAATTTTTCACAAGCTGGGGTCCCCCAGGTGGTTCTATGACATCGCGTCCCGTCTGATGCCATGGCTGCTGTGGGCCGGCGCAGCGCTGTTCCTGGCGGGGATAGTCTGGGGTCTGGCGTTCGCGCCCCAGGATTACCTGCAGGGCAACAGCTACCGGATCATCTTCATTCATGTGCCCACCGCCTTTCTGGCACAGTCTGTTTACCTCATGATGGCAGCAGCGGCGGTGATAACCCTGGTGTGGCGGATGAAACTTGCCGATGTGTTCGTGAAGTCGGCTGCCCCGGTTGGCGCCTTGCTGACGTTTCTGGCGCTGTTCACCGGCGCGGTCTGGGGCAAGCCGACCTGGGGAACCTGGTGGATATGGGACGCCCGGCTGACCTCCATGCTGATACTGCTTTTCCTGTATTTCGGCGCCATTGCCCTGGGCAGCGCCATTTCCGATGAGAAGTCCTCTGCCAAAGCGGTGGCAGTGCTGGTGCTGGTTGGCGTGGTGAATATCCCTATTATCAAATACTCGGTGGAATGGTGGAATACGCTTCATCAGCCCGCCACCTTCAAGCTCACGGAAAAGCCGACCATGCCCGCGGAAATGTGGGTACCGCTGTTGATGGCGGTTCTGGGGTTGTATCTTCTGTTCGGCTGGCTGGCCTGTCTGAGGATGCAGACGGAAATTCTCGTGCGCGAGGGGCGCACCCGCTGGGTCAGGAATCTGGTGCAGCCCGGGGGTAACGCCTGATGGCCTTCGATTCCTTTGAGGCGTTCATTGCAATGGAAGGTCACGGGCCCTATGTCTGGGCCTGTTACCTCGTCTTTTTCGTGCTTTCGCTCGTATTCATTGCCTGGTCGAAGAGACAGCGCAGGGTCGCACTGGATGATCTGGCGCGGCGCCAGACCCCGGTCACCAGAACAGCCCCCGGTTCAGCCGGCGCTGACTTCGCGCGGGTGGGTTCCCCGGGCACTACAGAAAACCTTCAAACGACTGATGGTAGGCAAAATGCATCCGATTCGTAAAAAGCGGTTGATGATTGTTCTGTTTCTGGTGGCGGGCGTATCCATCGCCGTGGCACTGGCCACCTACGCTCTGCGACAGAATATCAACCTGTTCTACGATCCCGGCCAGATTGCGGCGGGCGAGGCACCGGTGGATGTTCGCATCCGCGCCGGGGGGATGGTGAAGGAGAACTCCGTGGTCCGCGACCCCGAGAGCCTGAAAGTGGCCTTCAGCGTGACTGACTTCACCTCGTCAGTGGCGATGGAGTACACCGGCATTCTGCCAGACCTGTTTGCCGAGGGGCAGGGTGTTGTCGCCATGGGCCGCCTGAATGAAAAGGGCCTGTTTGTGGCTGATCAGGTGCTGGCCAAGCACGATGAGAATTACATGCCCCCGGAAGTAAACGACGCCCTGGAAAAAGCCGCTGGTAAGCGGGCCAGTGCAAGCGCCGGACAGGCTGAAACTTCCGCCGGTTACTAATCCGACTGACCACAGATTTCTGGAGTAAGTTGATGTATCCCGAACTCGGACATATGGCTCTGATACTGGCGCTTCTGCTGGCAGCCCTGCTTGCGGTGGTGCCACTGGTAGGCTCGGTCACCGGCCGGGAGCAGTTGCAGGCGTTTGCCCGGCCACTGTCAACGGGCGTATTCGTGTTTGTGGCACTGGCCTTCGGCCTGCTGACCCACGCCTTCATGACCGACGATTTCTCGGTGGCCTACGTGGCCAATAACAGCAACAGCCTGTTGCCCTGGTACTACAAGTTCAGCGCCGTTTGGGGCGGCCATGAAGGGTCTTTGCTGCTCTGGATACTGATGCTTGCCGGCTGGACTCTGGCCGTGGCGGTCTTCAGCCGTCGGCTGCCGCCGGTGATGTTGGCGCAGGTGCTGTCGGTGATGGGCATGATCACGGTCGGTTTTCTGCTTTTCACCATTCTGACCTCCAATCCTTTCGACCGGATACTGCCCAATGTTCCCGCGGACGGTGCCGACCTCAACCCGCTGTTGCAGGACTTCGGGCTGATTGTCCACCCGCCCATGCTCTATATGGGCTATGTCGGGTTCTCTGTTGCCTTCGCCTTCGCCATTGCGGCGCTGATTAATGGCCGGCTGGATGCGGCCTGGGCTCGTTGGTCCCGCCCCTGGACCACGGTGGCCTGGTCTTTTCTTTCCCTGGGAATCGCTCTTGGCAGCTGGTGGGCCTACTACGAGCTCGGCTGGGGCGGCTGGTGGTTCTGGGACCCGGTGGAGAACGCGTCCTTCCTGCCCTGGCTGTCGGGCACGGCGCTGATACACAGCCTGGCGGTGACGGAAAAACGCGGCGTATTCAAAAGCTGGACCGTGCTGCTGGCCATCGTTACCTTTTCGCTGAGCCTGCTGGGAACCTTCCTGGTCCGCTCGGGGGTGCTGACCTCTGTACATGCCTTTGCCTCGGACCCGGAGCGTGGCGTGTTCCTGCTGGCGTTGCTGGGCATCACTATCGTGTCGAGCCTTACTCTGTATGCCTTCCGCGCACCGGTGGTGCATGTCAGGGCGCGCTACGCGGGGCTTTCCAGAGAGGTCTTCCTGCTTCTGAACAATGTGTTACTGGTGGCGGCCACGCTGGTGGTGCTGCTTGGCACGCTCTACCCGCTGGTGCTTGATTACCTGGACATGGGACGCGTATCCATTGGCGAGCCCTTCTTCAGCCTGACTTTCAGCCCGCTGGCCATTGCGGCCGGCCTGATGATGGGCGCCGGTATTTTCTCCCGCTGGAAGAAAACCGATGGCGGCTGGCTCGGACGCAAGCTGCTCTGGCCGCTGGCGGTGAGCATGCTGATTACAGCGATGGTGCTGGTGGGTTACGGTGAGTTTCTTCCCTGGGCCTTTGCCGGCATCTTCGCCGCATCCTGGGTTTCGGTGGCCACCTTCTGGGACCTGTGGGATAAATCCGGGTCCCGTAAGGGCCGGCTGCACGGGCTCACCCGTCAGTCTCGCAGTTATTACGGCATGGTGCTGGGTCATCTTGGCATGGCCATTGTCATGGCGGGCGCGACCGTTGCGTCCAACTACGGCATTGAGCGGGATGTCAGGATGTCCCCCGGTGATGAGACCAGCCTGGGGGATTACCGGGTTGCCTTTACCGAAACGGGCAACCGTCGGGGGGCCAATTTCACGGCCGAATATGGTCGTTTTGAAATCCGCGACAGTAGCGGTGAACTGGTGTCCGTCCAGCTGCCGGAAAAGCGTCAGTATCTGGTCCAGCGCAGCGTCATGACCGAAGCCGGTATTGACGCCGGTCTGTTCCGGGACGTATTCATCGCCGTGGGCGAGCAGGTGGCTGACGACGCCTGGGCCATCCGGCTGCAGTACAAACCGCTGGTGCGCTGGCTCTGGCTTGGCGCCATATTCATGGCAGTGGGCGGTTTCCTGGCCATTTCCGACCGTCGTTACCGGGTGCGCGACAAATCCCGGGCGCCGGCAGCCAGCCAGGCTTCCGTTGAGCCGGCCACCACGTCCGGAAAAGCGGCAGGAGCCACGTCATGAAACGGATTCTGATGTTTCTGCCGGTCGTGCTTGTGGTGGTTCTGGGTGTGGTGTTGTTTGCCGGGATCGGTAAAGACCCGAATCGGCTGGAATCGGCCCTGCTCGGCAAGCCGGTTCCCGCGTTCAGCCTGGCCAGTCTGCGCGACGCCGATCAGACCCTGGGGCCGGAGGTTTTCCGTGGCCAGGTGTCCCTGCTTAACGTCTGGGGCACCTGGTGCCCTGCCTGCCGGGACGAGCACGACGATCTGCTGTGGCTGGCCCGGGAAAAGGGCGTTCGCATTGTCGGCCTCAACTACAAGGATAACCGGGACGATGCGCTCAAATGGCTAGGTACCCTGGGTGATCCCTATGCGCTCAATATCTTTGATCCCCGTGGCACTCTCGGGTTCGACCTGGGGGTGTATGGTGCGCCGGAAACCTACTTCATCGACCCGGAAGGCATTATCCGTTATCGCCACGTCGGCGTGGTGAACCAGAAAGTCTGGAATGAGAGGTTCCAGCCATTGATGGAAGAATACGGGGAAAGTGGATCATGATTCCGATGGTAAGAGCCTGCCTGGTGCTGGTTCTGGTGCTGTCATCCGCGATGGCGGCGGGTCAGTCCCGGGATGTCTATCAGTTTGACACCGAGCGGATGGAGCAGCGTTTCCAGACCCTGACCGCCGAACTGCGCTGCCCCAAGTGCCAGAACCAGAACATCGCTGACTCCAACGCGCCGATTTCCGAGGACATGCGCAATGAGGTCTACCGGATGATGCGCAACGGCGCCAGCGACCAGGAGATTACCGAGGCGCTGGTTGCACGTTTTGGCGAGTTCGTAAGGTATAAGCCGGAAGTGAATCAACGCACCATCCTGCTCTGGGTCAGCCCTGTGCTGATGGTGACGATCGGCCTGCTGGTGGTGGTATTCACCGTCAGGCGATCCGGGCGCAAGCCTGCCAGCGACGGCGTGCTGACCGACGAAGAACGGGCCCGGGCTGCCAGATTACTGAATGACCGCGATGAAAACGGTCCCTCATCCTGACGTTTAACCATTGACTGACTGATTTATGACACAGACCTTTTGGCTAACCGCCAGCGTGCTCATCGTGCTGGCCCTCTGTTTTATTGTGGCCCCGCTGGTTTTTCACCGTTCCGGACGCCGAGCCGCTCTGGATCTTAGAAACCAGAATCTGCTGGCTTACCGCAGCCGTCTTGACGAGCTTGACCGGGAGCTGGAAGCGGGCGCGCTGGATCAGGAAAGTTACCAGCAACTGCGGGATGAACTGGCCGCCAGCCTGCTGGACGACGTGCCTGACGCTGACCGTGGGGTTCTGGAGTCGCCGGCTATGATCAAGGGCGGAAGAAGTGCTCTGCTGGTTGTGCTTGGCTGCGTTATTGCCATTCCCGCTGCGTCGGTATTCTTCTATGAGCGCTGGGGGGCGATGGATCAGGTTGAGCAGTTTCTGGCGATGCAGGAAATGGCCACTGTTGAGGGTGACCGGCGCAGCCAGATGCAGGGGCTGGCGCAGCAGTTGCGGGAGAAGCTGGAGGCGAGTCCGGATAACATCGAGGGATGGGGAATGCTGGGCCGGACCTATATGAATCTCCAGCAGTACGAAGACGCGGCCTGGGCTTTTGAACAGCTGGCCGGCAACATCGACAATGATTCCCGGCGTAAAGCCACGGCCTGGGGGCTGTCGGCTCAGGCGCTCTTCTTCCTGAATGAGGGAGATCTGTCCGGTGGTGTGTCACAGGCGATTGAAAAGGCCCGGGCGCTGAATCCGGATGAAGTGAATTCACTGGGGCTGCTGGGGATTTCCGCGTTCAGCCAGCAGAATTTCGAGAAAGCCCTGCAGTACTGGGAGCGAATCGTGGAAGTGGCGCCTGACCACCCACAGCTTGCGGCTATCAGGGACGGCATTGATCAGGCGTATCAGCGCCTTGGTAAGGAGCCCCCGGCGGCATCCGGGGATGATCCGGCAAGCTCGGCGGGCGTAACGGTCAGAGTGGAGCTTGATCCGGCGTTCGAGAATGCGGTTGCCGACGATACGCCGCTGTTCCTGTTCGCCCGATCGGCAGACCAGGCCGGGGGGCCGCCCCTGGCGGTGGCGCGGCTGACCGCCGGACAGTTGCCTGCGGTCGTTCGTCTCGACGATCGCAACGCCATGTCGCCTCAGGCCAGTATTTCAGGGGCCGAGTCGGTGCGGGTTCAAGCCCGGCTCTCACCATCGGGCAACGCCATGCCGCGGCCGGGCGACTGGCAGGGCCAGGTGGCAGACCCGATTCCGGTTACGCCTGGCGAATCCGCTCCCGTGACCCTGGTGATTGATACCCAGCTGACGAACTGACCGGCTTAACCCGCGTTCAGTTCATCAGGGTAGAGTGCCGGTAGCGGGTTACGGGCAGCCGGTCCGGTTTTCATTTGCTGTCGGCAGTCTGTCAGGGCAGTGACCAAGGATTCGCTGTGCCACTGTTCGGCGTCTGCCCCGTTCTGGCTGAAGGTTAGTGCCTGCAGCCGCCTCATCTCACGTTCCACCTGCTCGCTGCCCAGCAGTTGATACACCTCTTCCAGACTGACGACGGTGCGCTCCGGATAGCAATGCTGGACCCAGCGCACCAGATGCCCCGAGGTTTCGGGGGCGCCGGCCCTGGCTGATTCCCACAGCACCCTGAAAAGGGCTTTTTCAGACTCGTCACCGGCTCTGGCTGCGGGATCGGCGGGCTTGCTGGTTTGCCTTGCATGCCACCACCAGACCACTACGGTTGCTATCCAGCCCGTCAGCAGGATCAGTGCGAGGAGCTTCCAGGTCCAGTCTGTGTCGGTGGCTGTTCCGGTTTCCGGCATGGTTTGCGGATCGGTTGTGGCGCCGCCGGTTGCTTCGTTTTCCGAGGGCTCTGGTGCTGGTTCCGGCGGGCTCGCCGCCTGGCCGGCGACCGGCTGGACGGTAAACCGATGGGCCGGAATGACGGCCATCTTCTGGGTGTCTGTTTTGGTGTCCCACCAGGGAATGCGGATTTCCGGCAGTGTGACTTCGCCTGTCTTGACCGGTACCAGGGCGACGGTCTGCTCCAGCTGGGCGGTCAGACCTTCCTCGGTGGGGACGGTCGAGCGTTCGGGGGTTTCAGGGTAGGCCCGGATTCCCTCCGGCGTTTCATTGCTGAAAGGCGGCAGGGCGGCGGCCGGCAGGCCCTCGGCGCTGAGGGTCAGGGTGCGCGAGAGGTTCTGTCCCGCATCAATGACCCGCTCACTGGTCAGGCCGGATTCGGACAGCGTGAGTCGGGTGGCCGGCAGCCAGGTATCGCCGGTGAAGCTGTCCGGAATATCTTCAACCGGTACCGGGAAAAGCTCCTTGCTGTCACGAAGAAATCTGAGACGCCCTGCGGCGTCCCTGGTCTGTCCCTCAAAGCGGATGGCCGGTATGTTCAGTTCCCCCGGTTGCTGGGGGAAGATGGCGTAGCGGCGCTCGACAACCCTGTAGCGCACGCCATCGCGATAGCGATTGTATTCAGTCTGCTTACCGAGGGTTTCGATGATGGCATCCGGGTGCGAGGGTTCCGACAGTTCGCCGCGGACCATGCTGCCGTTAAAAAAGAGTTTGACCGTCAGTACCAGCTCTTCCTGTACGTAAACGCTGGCTTTGTTGGTGGATAGCTCGATAAAGCTGTCACGGGCGTTGTTGGCCTGATCCGGTGGCGTGCCATCCACCACTTCAATGGTGACCGGCTCGGATTTGGCGCCCCGGAACTCCAGCGGGGGAATGGTCAGTTTGCCGGTCTGGCGGGGAGCAAGCTGGTAGGTCCAGGTGACTTCTCCCATCATGTCGCCGTTTACGGTGCGAATGGAATAGCGCTGGTTCTGGCCGAGGATATTGAAATCCTCCTCAACCTTTTCAATATCCGGCTGGGGCAGGCTGGAGGCATCGAAATCAAACAGATTACTGAGGTTCAGGTCGATCTCCATGCTGCCCTTTACGGTCAGGGTAAGCACCTCGCCCTCATAGAGCCGCTTTCGGTCGGGATCTACCGACAGGGAGGCGGCACTGGCGCTGCTGAGCACTGCCCAGAGAATCGGGATCAGAACAAACGGAAAAACCAGCCGGTTTACCATGGTGTGTCGCCCTCGTCGGTTGGTGTGTTCCTTTGCTGATACTGCTGAAGAAATTTCCGCCGCAGCAGGCCACCGGGGTCGTCGGGAATACGCCTAAGCCACTGTTCCTGGCCCTGGCTCAGGGGTGCCGTTTCGAGTTCAGCCGGTGCCTCGGCCTCTGACTGCTGACCGTCCTGCTTCCGGGCATCGCTGCCGGCTGATGGCGGTTGCTGTTCATCCTGTCCCGAGGCTTCGTCCTCTGCGGATTGCTGACCGTCGCTTTCATTTTGTTGCTGGCCTGAGGGTTGTTCGCTCTGATCCTGTCCGGGCTGGCTCTGTCCGTCCGACTGGTTGTCAGAGCCCTGCTGATTTCCGTCCTGTTGCTGGTCAGAAGGGTCGCCGGATTTATCCCCTTTTTCACCGGACTGATTCTGCTGCTGTTGTTGCTGTTGTTCTAGCAGCTGTTCAACCAGGTTCCGGTTGAAGCGGGCATCCTCATGTTCGGGCTGTTGCTCAAGCACCCTGTCATAGGCTTTCAGTGCTTCTTCCAGCTTGCCGGCCCGGGCCAGTGCGTTTGCCCGGTTATAGAGGGCATCCCGGGCGTCGCCATTGGCGAAGACTTCGGCAGCGCGGTCGTAATCACCGGCACGATAGAGCGCACTGCCGCGCAGATCCGGGTCCTCAAGGGCGCGGGCCGCCTGTTCCGGATCTTTGCGGATCATTTCCGGGGCTCGCTGGTCTTCCCGCAGCCACAGTTGCTCCCAGGACTGGGCCTGGGCGGGCCTGGGTGTCAGTGGCAACAGGGTGAACAGCGCCAGAATCACGGCCCCGCGACGCCACCCCAGCAGCGCCAGGGGAATGACCAGCCAGAGCAGCCAGTAGCCGTCGTCCTGCCAGCGATTGACGGTGAGTTCCCGTTCGCTCTCGCGCCAGTCCTCGGCGTCTTCCGAGCGCAGCTCCAGTGCTCTGATATCGGCGTTGTTGATGGTTAGCGTCTGGCTGCGGCCACTGCCTGCGTCAGCCATCTCCTGCATGGAGGCCGGGTCGGCCCGGGCAATAACAACATCCCCCTGGTCACGGATGAACCCACGATCCGCCAGAGGGATGGGGCCGCCCTCTGTGGTGCCCACCACCAGGGTACTCAGGGTGTAGGGGCTGTCGGCCAGCAGGGTACGGATATCATCCTGATAGCGTTCGGCCACATCATCCGCAACCAGCAGCAAACGGCCCTTGCCGGGGGCGCCCTGTTGCAACAGCTCGAGCCCGCTGCTGACGCCCAGGTCAGCGCGGTTGCCGGTCGCGGGCATGATCACCGGGTTCAGTGCCCCCAGCATGCCTTCGATGGTCTGGCGGTCATCGGTGAGGGGGGTAACCACATGGGCGTCGCCGGCATAGACCACCAGCGCTGTCAGGCTGCCCTCCCGGGCTTCAAGAATGTCGCGGATCTTGCGTTTGGCAACCGTCAGGCGGTCCGGTTCCTGATCCGTTGCCAGCATCGACAGGGACAGGTCCAGCACGATCACCAGGCTGTCGTCCTGTTGCTGCAACGGCGTCGGAGCCTGGCGCCAGGACGGCCCCGCGAGGGCGATTGCCAACAGGGTAATGGCAGCTACCAACGGAGCCGTTGGCGAGCGAGCCCCGGCCCCCTGGCTTCCCGATGAGCGGATAAGGGGCGTCAGTAACTGTGGCGGAATGATGCGGCTCCAGCCGCTATCGCTGTTGCGGAATTTCCGCAGTACCAGGGGCAGCACCAGCGCGGCAATCAGAAGCAGTAGCCAGAGCGGACGAACAAAATGGAAATCAGCCATGCTCCCCCCTGCGGTTCTCAATGGCGTTGGCCCTGGCCATAATGAGCGCCCGGCCGGATTGGAGAATCAGCCAGATCAGAACGGCCAGGCCCGCTGGCCAGAAGTAGAGTTCGGTGACCGGACGATAGCGCTTGCCCTCCAGCTCGATGGGCTCAAGCTGGTTGATGCTTTCATAGATCATTTCCAGTTCCGGCAGGCTGCGGGCCCGGAAGTACTGGCCGCCGGTCTGCTGGGCCATGCGTTTAAGCAGGCCTTCGTCCAGGTCCCGGGATGGATTGACCCGCCTTGAGCCCAGCAGGCCGCGCTGGACCATGGATTCTGCGCCAATGCCGATGGTGTAAATGCGCACGCCGGCGGCTTTGGCGATTTCGGCCGCCTTGTCCGGAGGAATCTCGCCGGCCGTGTTGGCGCCGTCTGTCAGCAGAATGACGACCCGCTGATCCTGGGGCCGGTTGCGCAACCGTTTGACGGCCAGGCCAATGGCATCGCCGATGGCGGTGGCACGGCCGGCCATGCCGATGCCGGCTTCATCCAGCAGGGTCTGTACCGTGCCCAGGTCAAAGGTCAGCGGTGCTTGTATATAGGGCTGGGTGCCGAACAGTAACAAGCCGAGCCGGTCCCCCTTGCGGCGCTCGATAAAGTCGTCCAGCACCACCTTCACGGCCTGCAGACGGTTGATGCTCCGCCCCTGAATGACCATGTCCTGTTCGTCCATGCTGGGGGAGATATCCACTGCCAGTAGCAGGTCCCGCCCGCTGACCGGCAGCTGAACCTGCTCGCCCACGTATTGCGGACGCGCCAGGGCGACGATCAGCAGCGCCCAGATAATCAGCAGCAACAGGGTCTGAAGCAGGGAGGTTCGGTTGCCGCTGCGGCTGACCCCCGGCAGATCCGACAGCCAGTGGCCGGTGGGCAGTATCGGCGCCTCCACCGGCTGGGCGCGGCGTTTGCGGGCACGCAACAGCAGTGGCAGGGCGATCAGCAGCAGCAACCATGGGTAGGCGAAGCTCAGCATTTTTGCCCTCCCATCCAGAGCCGCGCGAAACGGATGGCGTCATCGGGGGAGCAATCCGGCGTCGCCTGATAGCAGCTTTGCACCATGGCCGTGACCGTCGGCCGTGAGGCAATGCGGTCCTTAGGGCTGGTTGCCAGCAGAAAGTCGATCCACTCGGCGCCCGACAGTGCCTCCGGCTGCCGGTCCGGATAGCGGGCCATGGCGGACTGTTTAAGCAGTTCGTTAAGCTCACTGAACCATTTCGCCGTGACCGCGGCGCGATTGGCAAGACGGTCCAGGTCGCGGTTGGCCAAGTGGTACCAGGCATTTTTCTGTCGACGACGGCGAGCCCACAGGGCGAGGGCAGCCACCAGGGCGATAATAACCAGCAACAGCACCCACCAGCCCGGCGCCGGTGGCCAGAAACCGCCGGGCTCGGGAATATGGATGTCTCTGAGTTTGCTCAGCGGGTCCTGTTCCATTGCTATTCCACAACTGTGTCGTTAACCAATGTGTCCTCGTGGGCCCAGCAGAGCCTGCAGCGCCACCGCGGGTTCCTCGCCGGTCATGACCGTGGCCGGTCTTACGCCTGCGGTGCGAAAGCACTCCGTCAGCTGCGCATTGTGCCGGGCAACCTTTTCGGCATAGGCGCGCTGGAACCGGGGGTTGCTGCCGTCAAACCAGACCGGTCCGTCTTCCCCGGCGATGGCAAAACGACCGGATTCTGGCAGCTTCTCTTCCAGCGGGTCCATCACGCGCAGTGCACTGACCGAGTTGTGGCCTGCTAACGAACCCAGAAGCCGTGAGGTATCGTTGCTGATATGCATGAAATCGCTGATGACGAAGATCCGGCTGCCGGTATGGGCGACCCTTCTGGCCTCGCTCAGAGCCGTATCCAGGTTGGCCGTCGGGGCATCGGACGGTCGTTCCGTGGCTTGCTGGCTGCCGATGCGTTGCAGGCTGGCCAGGGTGTCCAGAAAACGCAGCACCGACTTCTTGCGCCTGGCCGGCCGCTGGACGGTCAGGGTATTGCCATCAAACACAATGCCGCCAACCTGGTCGCCGGACCAGAGCCCGAGCCAGGCCAGGATGCCGGCCAGTTGCGCACAGCGCACCTGTTTATAGGCGCCGGTGCTGGCAAAAAACAGTGAGGGCCCCAGATCGCAGAGCAGCAGCACCGGGCGCTCCCGTTCCTCTTCATACAGTTTGGTATGGGGCGACTGCCGGCGGGCGGTAACCCGCCAGTCAATGCTGCGGATATCGTCCCCCGGCTGGTACTGGCGTACCTCGGCGAAGGCCATGCCGCGGCCCCGGCGGGGGGATCGCTGCAGCCCGGCCTGGCGGGACCGTACCTGCTTCGCAGCGGGTAGCTTCAACGCCCGGGCATCGGCCTGCAGTCGGATCAGCTGCGGCAACGCAATGTGAGTAACCGGCGGAGCGAGTGTCATGGTCGCGTCCGTCAGGCGGTTACCGGTACGTGGGCAATCAGGCGCCGGATAATGGCGTCTGCGGTCATGCCCTCGGCTTCCGCTTCAAAGGTCAGAAGAATCCGGTGCCTGAGTACATCAAAGGCAACGGTACGGATATCGTCGGGGCTGACGTAGTCACGGCCGTCCAGCCAGGCATAGGCGCGTGCGCACCGGTCAAGGGCGATGGTGCCGCGGGGGCTGGCCCCGAAGGCCGTCCATCGGGCAAGTTCGGGATCAACAGACGCTGGTGCCCGTGTCGCCAGGACCAGAGCCAGCAGGTACTGTTCGACCGGCTCGGACATATAGATATCCGCCACTTCATTGCGGGCCTCGAACACCTGGTCGGCCGACACTTTCACCTGGGCGGCGATCTGCCCGCGACGGAAGTCGTTCCGGGCCAGATGCAGAATCGCCTTTTCCGACGCGGCTGAGGGATAGTCGATCACCACATGCATCAGGAAACGGTCAAGCTGGGCTTCCGGCAGGGGATAGGTGCCTTCCTGCTCGATCGGGTTCTGGGTTGCCATGACCATAAACAGGCGGTCCAGCGGAAAGGTGCGCATGCCGACACTGACCTGACGTTCGCCCATAGCCTCCAGCAATGCTGACTGAACCTTGGCCGGAGCGCGGTTGATTTCGTCTGCCAGCACCAGGTTGTGGAAGATCGGCCCGCGCTGGAATTCGAAGTGCCCGGTTTCGGCCCGGTAGATTTCACTGCCGGTGACGTCCGAGGGCAGCAGGTCCGGGGTGAACTGGATGCGGTGGAAATCGCCTTCCAGATGATCCGCCAGGGCTTTTATCGCGGTGGTTTTGGCAAGGCCCGGCGCGCCTTCCACAAGCAGGTGGCCATCGGCCAGGAGGGCGATCAGCAATCGGTCAACGAGTTTTTCCTGGCCGATTATCCTTTTCGCTAACTGAGTTCTCAGGTCGCTGAACGTATCCTGTAACGCCATGGGTGATGTTCACTCCGGTGCAGAGACTGTTTTCGTAGGTAGATGCCGCAGTTTTCGCATCTGGCCAGCAAAAATCAAGGGTTTGACTATCCTTAGGTGACAGTTCGTCGATTACGTTTATTTCACACTGCCAGAGGTTGACTATGAATGCGCTGACAATCGCCAGCAAGGAACAGTTTTTCCAGCAGCTGGACGAGGCATTCGCAGAAAAAATTGCGAAGACAGAAGCGAAAAAAATTACCGAGTTCGCCAAGCAGCATTTCGCCCACACACCTCTTGAAGAATTGGCCAGTCGACGATTCTCCGACACCTACGGCGGTATTCTTTCCGGCTGGCAATTTCTACAGAAGCGGGAAAAATACGAGTCGCCCGTGTCGGTCTTCAACCCTGATCTGGAAAGTGACGGATGGCAGTCGACCCATACCGTGATCTTTATCCTGCATCCGAACATATCATTTATCATCGACTCCCTGCGTATTGCCATCAACCAGCGGGAGATCGGAACCCATTCGATACAGCATTCTATCCTGCAGGTGCAGCGGGATGAGCAGGGCAAACTGCTCAAGGTCTATCCGCCGAAAAAGAAGGTTGAGAACACCGAGCACGAGGCCTTCATTGTGCTGGAGATTGATCGCCACAGCAGCCAGGACGATCTTCGCGATCTCGAGGAGATGATCCAGACCATTCTTCATGAAGTGCGTATCGCCGTGCACGATTTCCCGATCGTGACCGAGAAGGTCAACCAGATCAGCAAAGAGCTGGACGGTATCGCGGCTAAAATCGATGATGAGTACAAGCAGGAAGCCAAGGCGTTTCTGGAATGGCTGGTCAAGGACCATTTCACCTTTCTTGGTTACGACGAATACGACTTCGTCAAAGACAAGAAGGGCCTGGTGGTTCGGCGGGTGGAAAACTCCGAGCTGGGTATTCTGCGTGTAAACAACGAGCGGCCGGATATGGTGCGGCTGAACGAGCTGCCCCAGCGCACCCGGCATGAGATGACCCGCACAGACGATATTTTCATTTTTGCAAAATCCGCCCAGCGCTCCCGCGTCCACCGCCCGGCCTACCCGGATTACATCGCGGTGAAAAAGTTCGACAGCAAGGGGGAGGTCGTTGGTGAACGGCGGTTCCTCGGCCTTTATACCTCACGGGTCTATAACGAGCGCCCGGACGAGATCCCGCTGCTGCGGCGCAAATTCCAGACCGTGATGCGCCGCTCCGGCTTTATGCGGGAAGACTATGCGGGCAAAGAGCTTGACCAGATTCTGACGGTCTACCCCCGGGATGAACTGTTCGAGATCGAGCCGTCGGACCTGTTGTCGGTGGCGAAGAACATTCTGTATATCCAGGAGCGTCGCCGCATCGAACTGTTCATGCGCGAGGACGTCTACGGTCAGTTTGTCACCTGTCTGGCGTTTTTCCCGCGGGATATCTACAACACCGAGCTCCGGCTGAAAGTAGAGCAGGTTCTGGTGGATGCGCTGGACGCCGAGGACATCGAGTTTGTCACGCACTTTTCCGAGTCGGTTCTGGCGCGGGTGCAGTTCACCATTCGTGTACCCCAGGTCGAGAACCGTCAGCTCCCCATTCAGGAGATCCGGGAGAAGGTCATCGCCCTGGCGCAGTCCTGGCGTGACGGGCTGCTGGAGTCCCTGAACGAGTCCTATGGCGAAGAGCAGGGCAACGAACTCTACCGGCTATACGCCTCGGCATTTCCGGCCAGTTACAAGGATATGTTCTCACCCCGGCGTGCGGCCATTGACGTGGACCACATTGCCCAGGCGGCGAATGAAAAACGTCTCACCATGAGCTTCTACCGGGCTCTGGAAGAAGATGAAAGCACGCTTCACTTCAAGCTGTTTTTCCCGGATGAGACGCTGCCGCTTTCCGATGTCATGCCCATTTTCGACAACCTGGGTTTCCGGGTTATTGGCGAGCATCCGTTCGAGGTAAACGATCGCAACGGCAAGGTGGTCTGGATTCACGACTTCACACTCCAGACCACCGGCGGAACGGTTGTCGACATCCACCGTATCCGTCCGATCTTCGAGGATCTGTTCAGCCGGGTCTGGTACGGCGAGGCGGAAAACGACGCCTTTAACCGTCTGCTGCTGTCCTCCTATATGAGCTGGCGGGAGATTGCGCTGTTGCGCACGTTTGCCCGCTACATGCGCCAGATCCGCGTGTCCAACAGTCAGACGTTCATATCCAATACCCTGGTTCACCATGTGGATCTGGCCCGCCTGCTGCTGGAATTTTTCGAGGTACGCTTCAACCCGGAGCGTTACCAGAGCCCGGGTAAGAGCAGGGCAGCGCAGCAGAAGCTGGAAATCGAGTTCAATGCCGGGCTTGATGAGGTGGAAAACCTCAGTGAAGACCGGGTTCTGCGGCTGTTTATCGAGCTGATGCAGGCAACCCTGCGCACCAACTACTATCAACCCGACGCGGACGGCAGCACCAAACCCTATATCAGCGTGAAATTCGATCCTCACCAGATTCCGGATGTGCCGCTGCCGCTGCCCATGTTCGAGATTTTCGTGTATTCGCCGCGGGTGGAGGGCGTTCACCTGCGGGGCGGCAAGGTTGCCCGTGGTGGCCTGCGCTGGTCGGACCGGTTTGAAGATTATCGCACTGAAATTCTGGGCCTGGTAAAGGCCCAGCAGGTGAAGAATGCGGTCATCGTGCCGGTGGGCGCCAAGGGCGGTTTTGTGGCCAAAAGGCTACCGGACATGTCGGATCGAGAGGCCTTCCAGGCCGAGGGGATCGAGGCCTACAAAACCTTCATCCGGGGTCTGCTGGATATCACTGACAACCTGATAGATGGCGGCATCAAGCCACCGGAGTCAGTCATCCGCCATGATGAGGACGATCACTATCTGGTTGTCGCGGCTGACAAGGGCACCGCTACCTTCTCGGACATCGCCAACGGGCTGGCCGCTGAATACGGATTCTGGATGGGAGATGCCTTCGCTTCCGGCGGCAGCAACGGCTATGACCACAAGAAAATGGGCATCACCGCCCGGGGTGCCTGGGTCTCAGTGGAGCGCCATTTCAGGGAGCTGGGTATCAATCCTGCGCTGGATGAGTTTACCGCCATTGGCATCGGTGACATGGCCGGCGACGTATTCGGCAATGGTCTGCTGTCCTCCGAGAAAACCAGACTGGTGGCGGCATTCAACCATATGCACATTTTTGTCGACCCGTCGCCGGATCCCGAGAAAAGCTTCAAGGAGCGCAAACGCCTGTTTGGGCTGCCTCGCTCATCCTGGACCGACTACGACACCAAGCTGATTTCCAAGGGCGGCGGCGTGTTCAACCGCAGTGCCAAATCCATTCCGGTCAGCCCGGAAATGAAGAAGCTGCTGGGTATCAAGTCAGACCGGGTGCCACCGAACATGCTGATCAGCCATATTCTTAAATCCCAGGTGGATTTGCTGTGGTTTGGCGGCATTGGCACTTACGTCAAGGCGAAAACCGAGAGTCACAGCGACGTGGGGGACAAGGCCAACGATGCCCTACGGGTCGATGGCAGCGAACTGCGCTGCAAGATTGTCGGCGAGGGGGGTAACCTGGGCATGACCCAGTTGGGCCGGATTGAATTTGCCCTGCGCGGCGGTCGCCTGAACACCGACTTCATTGATAACTCCGGTGGCGTTGATTGCTCTGACCACGAAGTGAATATGAAGATCCTGCTGAACCAGGCCGTGGCATTGGGCGACCTGACGGAAAAGCAGCGCAATCAGATGCTGGGGGAAATGACGGACGACGTTGCCGCCCTGGTGCTGAAAAACAACTATCGCCAGGTCCAGGCCATCAGTATTGCCAGCGTTGGTGCCGCCACCCGACTGGAGGAATACCGGCGGCTGATGAACACCATGGAAAACGAGGGCAAACTGAACCGTAGCCTGGAGTTCCTGCCGGACGACGAGACCCTGACCGAGCGCAAGCTCGACAAGAAAGGCCTGACCCGGCCCGAGCTCTCTGTGCTGATTTCCTACGTCAAAGGCGACCTTAAACAGACGTTTATCAACAGTTCGTTGCCGGACGATCCGCTGTTGGCCGGCGAGATGTACAAGGTGTTTCCCCAGGATCTGACCCGGAAATTTTCGAAAGAGCTGGGCGAACACCAGCTGCGCCGGGAAATCATCGCCACCCAGATCGCCAACGACATGGTCAACCACATGGGGATTACCTTTGTGGAACGGCTGAAACAGTCCACCGGTGCCGATGCGGCATCGGTAGCATTGGCCTGGATCATTGCCCGGGACGTTTTCCGGCTGGATACCTGGTGGGACAAGATCGAGTACCTTGATTACTTCATTCCCGCGAAGCTCCAGATTGAACTGATGAACGATCTGAGCCGGCTGATCCGCCGCGCCGTGCGCTGGTTGCTGCGTAACCGCCGGGCGGAGCTCAGTATTCAGAGCCATATGGAACGGTTTGCTGACAATGTCTGGATGATCACTTCCGATCTGCCCGAGTACCTGGGCGAGCATGCCCGGGAGGAGTGGAAGCGCCGTCATGATGAGCTGGTCGCGGAAGGGCTTCCGGAGGAACTGGCGTCAGTGGCATCCGGAACCAACTATCTCTATTCCTCGCTGGGTATCATCGAAGCCCACGAGGCCACCGGCATGCCGCTTAAAACCGTGGCCAATCTCTACTATGATCTGGGCGACAAGCTTGATCTGAACTGGTTTGCCCGGGCCATTGCCAACCTGGTTCCCGCTTCGCACTGGCAAGCTCTGGCGCGGGAAAGCTTCCGTGAGGACCTGGACTGGCAGCAGCGGGCCCTGACCACCGGGGTGCTGCGGATTGCCGGCAAGCCGGATGATGTTGGTGTGTGTGTCGACGGCTGGATGAGGCGCCACGAATCGCTGATTCATCGCTGGAAATCCATGCTGACCGAGCTCAAGGGTGTGCGGGAACCGGAGTACGCCATGTTCTCGGTGGCCCTTCGGGAGCTGCTGGACCTGGCCCAGACCACCATGCATACCCAGCTGGAAGAACTGGTTGGTGAGGTTCAGTGAGCATTGCGTTACGGTATTGATTGCCGTTCAATGTGATGGGTAAACGGTAAAAGAGGAACGTCGAATGGGGCAGTTGGATTCGTTGCTGGAGAAAAACAGGGCCTGGGCGAACGGGATCAAAAAAGAGGATCCGGAGTTTTTCCAGAGGCTTTCCAGTCAGCAGGCGCCGGAATACCTGTGGATCGGTTGCGCGGACAGTCGTGTGCCGGCAAACCAGGTTGTTGATCTGATGCCGGGCGAGCTGTTTGTTCACCGTAATGTCGCCAACGTGGTGGTACACACGGACGTCAACTGCCTGTCAGTGCTCCAGTTTGCCGTGGATGTGCTGAAAGTGAAGCACGTTCTGGTCGTCGGCCACTATGGTTGTGGCGGCGTCAAGGCGGCGCTTAATAATGAAGGTTTCGGCCTTATTGCCAACTGGCTGCGCCACGTGCAGGACGTCCGGGACAAATATCGGGAGGTTCTGGACGGTATCAGCGAAGAGCAGGACCGGGTGGACCGGCTATGTGAGCTGAATGTGGTGGAGCAGGTGTCCCATGTGTGTCAGAACAACATCGTGCAGGAGGCATGGCGCAGGGGTCAGGCACTGACCGTTCACGGCTTTGTCTACGATCTGAAGGATGGCCTGTTGCGGGATATGGGTTTACATATCAGCTCTGACAGCGAAAAAGACGCGATCAAGCAGAGCAGCGTTGATGACCTGATACTGCGACCGGTACGTTCCGGGCGTCAAAAATAGCGACATGTAAAGTGTCAAATTGTGTCAAAAAAGCGTGACAGGCGTCACTTGATGACCCTCGGCGTCATCACAGTTCGTGTTTCTTCCGGTTGTTACACTGTCGGTGTAGCAACTGAGGAGAATGATCATGCGAGAGATGATGCAGAAAGCACTGAGTGCCCTCAACGGTCGCAAAGAGACAAAAGTGACCGAGCGGGATCGCCGTTCAGCGGCAGTGCAGCCCTCCTCATCGTCTGAAGACTGGGGAATGTCTCCGGAGGATGCCCTGAAAGCCAGCATGGTCTCCGGGTACAAATAAAGTCCTTTCGCCGGCAACCTTCAACCCGTCATCGATGTATCGAGCGCCTCCCCGTCCGGTTCCGTTCTGGGCGTGTTACCTATAAAGTACTCCGCGAGTCTATTTGGGGAAGCCTGCTTTCCCGGCCGGTTTCTGAGGAGTGCTGCCATTCATGTCCGTGTTGCCCAATTCCCACCAGGCCTTGCTTAAAAACCGCGATCGGCTTTCGGGGCGTGCTGCCCTGCTGGGGCTGACCAGCCCTGCGCTTCTGGACCAGATCGATGTGGATGGCCCGGTGATGACTGACAATGCGGGCATCTACGATCTGCTGTCTGCCCGCGAATCCTGCACTCCCGCTTTTGGATACGACGACCCGGCGCTGGTTCACGCCAGCGCAGACACCGTTGTTGTGTTTTTACCGAAATCACGTAGCGAACTGTCCCTTCGGCTGGCTCTGGCCCACTGGCTGGTGTCGCAAGACGGCCGGGTGATTCTGGTCGGGGAGAAAAAAGAGGGCATTGCCGGCGCTGTCCGCCAGCTCCAGCAGCAGTTGCTCCAATCGGCAAAAATCGACAGCGTTCGTCACTGTCAGGTGTGGCAGGCAGAGTCTGTAACGACCTCAGAGGCATTCCGTCTGGCGGACTGGCTGCAGTGGCATCGGGTGGAAAGGCATGGCGTTACCCTTGAAGTGGCAGGCCTGCCGGGCATCTTCAGTGACGGCGAGCTGGACGCGGGAACGGCCATGTTGCTGGATACACTGGCGGAGACACCACTGACGCAGGGGAAGGCTCTGGATTTTGCCTGTGGCTCAGGGATAATTGGCGCCTGGTGGCAACGCTTCCAGGCTGACAAGGCTGGCACCATATACCCGGTTGACGGCGTTGACGTCCAGTTTCAGGCGGTGACCTGTGCCCGGGCCACCTATCGGCGGGCCAGTGCTGAAGGACGCATTATGGCATCGGATGGGCTGGCGGTCGTTGAGGGGCAGTACCAGTCTGTCGTGACCAATCCACCCTTCCATACCGGTGTGCGCACGGATTCATCGATAACCGAGCAGTTTCTTCAGAAGGTAAGCCGTCATCTTGTAAAAGGTGGGGAGTTGCGGCTGGTTGCCAATCGCTTCCTGCCCTATGAAGCATTGATTCGCCGTTACATCGGGCAACCATCGGTGTTGGCGGAGGACAGCCGTTTTATCGTCTGGTCTGCCCGGAAGGGCTGATTTTTCCAAAAAAAAGCCCCTGGGGTGAGGGGCAAGAGGTTTGTGTCCCGAACAAAGGACCAAACGAAAGGGCAGACTGCAAAGAATGAATAAAATGAAGCTTATGGTTAATTTCTAGAATAATCAGCCTAGAATGTCGGCCAATGCCGTAATTTCCGCAAAATGACCAAATACTGACCCTCATGTCCGATGAAGTGCTCCATATTGCTGGCCTGAGCCTGGCTCTGAAACGACCCGGGCATGGCGCGATTCACCTTCGCGGTTGGGACGCCGCTGATGAACTTCTGCTTGAGTACGCCAGAGAGCAGCTTGCCACCCACCGTGATCAACGGGTGCTGGTCGTGGATGATCAGTTTGGCGCACTGACGTTGGGGCTCGGCGGGCTGTTTCCGGAAACCTCACCGGTCAGTTTGGCAGACAGCGCGACCCTTGCGGCGGCCCTGAATTTCAATAGCGCGTCTATGGCGCACAGCGCCGGGCCGACAAGCTGGCTGGAGCCTCCCCGAACAAACTTTGATCTGGTCGTTCTGAGAATTCCACGCCAGGCGGACTACCTGACCTGGCTGCTTCGCTGGTGTAATCAGTTGTTGAGTCCGGACGGGGTGATCATCGCCGGTGGCATGATCAAACATCTGCCGGACCAGAGTTCGAAGGTGTTTTCCGAACTTGTGAATACCCGGACCGTGTCCCGGGCGTGGAAAAAAGCCCGGGTCATTGTCTCGACGCCGGGAGACGGCACACTGGAAAGCTGGGGCGACCATTGGCAGGGCTACGATTTGCCCGGGAGCAGCGTTCGCGTGGACGCTCTGCCGGCGGTGTTCTCACGGCGCAAGCTGGATATCGGTACCCGTGAATTATTGCCGGTGATGGGGCATCGGGTTGCGGATCTGCCAGCGGGCAGCCGCCTGCTCGACCTGGCCTGCGGCAATGGGGTGCTGGGCCTGGGCGCGCTCTCACTGCGGCAGGATCTGGAGGTGACCTTCTCGGACGTGTCCAGCCAGGCAGTGCTCAGCGCCCGACACAACGTCGGTCGGGCGTTTCCCCAGGCCCGGGCCCGTTTTGTTCACTGTGACGGCGTGCCGCCAGGCACCGAAAAGTTTGATCTGATCCTGCTCAACCCGCCATTCCACGAGGGCGGTGTGGTGGGTGACCATATTGCTCTGTCCCTGTTCCGGCAGGCGGCGGCCAGGCTGGCGCCGGGCGGGCGTGTGCTGGTGGTGGGCAACCGTCACCTGGGCTATCACCGGAGCCTGAACCAGTCCTTCTGTCTGGTCAGGCGGTTGGCCTCGAGTCCGAAATTCGTGGTGTTCGAGGCTGGTCATCAGCCGCCGTAGCCAAGTCGGGCCAGGGTATCCACGATCGTCTGTGTCTGGCTGTCTATCTCGATATTGACCTGGTCGGCCAGCGCAATATCAGTAAACGTTGTGGCTCGCAGGGTTTCCGGAATCAGGTGAATATTGAACCGGTTGCCGGTGACCTCACCGATGGTCAGGCTGGCTCCGTTGATCGCAATATAGCCCTTGGGAAAAATATACTTCGTCCACTGTTCGGGCACCTCGAACGTCAGGGTGCAGTTGTTCTCTGGTCGGTCGATGGCGACCACTTCAGCGGTGGTGTGAACATGGCCGGACAGCAGATGGCCGCCAATTTCGTCGCCGATGCGGGCCGCCCGCTCGAAGTTGATCCGGTCGCCGGGGGTGAGCGTGCCCAGTGTTGTCGACCTCAGGGTTTCCTGCATCGCGTCGAAAAACAGCAGATCGTCTTCCTGGCGGGTCACCGTCAGGCAGGTGCCGTCGATGGAAACGGAGGCACCGATAGTAACGCCCTGAACCCGGTCGGTGGGAAACCGGATGGCGAAACTGCTGAGCCCGGGCGCTGCGTCAATGTCCTCAACCACGGCAACACCCTGAACAATACCTGTGAACATGCTTGACCCTCATAAGATGGTTCTGGCTCCGACCGTTATCCGGAACGGATCTGGAAAAGAAAAAGGATACCGGCAGGGCATCCCCCTGCCAAGCAGGGTTTGCACGGGGTAGGGGGTAGAGGGTAGAGGGTAGAGGGTAGAGGGTAAGGCGGTGCGGACACGCCATCCGACGTTCAAGTAACGGCGCATCAGGCCGATAATACGATCATGGCAGACATCAGACGTTCGCAGACCAGAAAACCGGAACCGACTCCCGACGAGCCGCTACTTCGTCAGGGCCGGCCAGCGGACCCTGTGCCAGCAGAAAAACCGCCCGAGCCAAAGAATAAAGTCGCTGAGCCTGGTTCGGAGGCTGAGTCTGTCGAGACGCCCGAGACTGCCTCACCCGAGTCGGGCAGTTCGACTACCGGCATCGAGAAAACGATTGCCGAGTCCCGCCAGAAGAAGTTGCGTCTGCTACTGCGGCAATGCGACCGCGTGATGCTGATGGATTTCGATATTCTTGCCATGTCTGACTGGCCCGACAACTACACCCTCGCCGTGGCCCGGCGCAGCCGTGATCTCTGGCTGTTCTGCTCCCTGCTGGCGGCCCTGGTGTTCTTGAGTGGCATGACCGGCTTTGTGCCAGCCTGGATTGCCGGTGGCGGCTTCGGCGCTTTCGTCATTCTTCTGTTGTCGGGCCTGCCGGCGGTGCGGGGGCTGTTGACCAGCAAGCCGTCCTATCTTGACCTGGTTATTCAGCGGCGACGGATGCTGCAGGACGCCCGCAAGCATATTCAGCACCTTGAGGGCAAAGAGGGACTGGCCTGGCAATGTGCCCAGATGGTGGAGTTCAACAAGGCCCTGCGGGCGATGCGATTCAGCGAACTGATAGCGCTCTCGGAGCGCAGAGTGCTGGCGAAGCATCTGACCCGTCGAGAGCATATCCGGTTGTACCTGATCTACCTGCTGGAAGCCGAAAAAGCCTATCTGCGGGCTGAAAAGGCGTTTTTCGAAGGGCACCAGAAAGCTCTGGACAAGGGTTGGGCGCCTGCCCAATCCAGCCCGGAGCAGAGTGCTTGACAGAATGACCTATCAAACGTATGTTTGAAACAGACGTTTGGTAGAGGCGCTAAAAACAATATGGCTCAGTCAGATACAGTTGACCGGATACTGGATGCCGCGGAAGAGCTCTTCGCGGAACGCGGATTCTCGGAAACTTCCCTTCGTATGATTACCAGTAAGGCTAAAGTAAATCTGGCCGCTGTCAATTATCACTTCGGATCCAAGAATGCCCTGATCCATGCGGTTTTTGCCCGCTTCCTGACGCCGTTTTCCGCCACTCTGGAAAACGCGTTCAACGATCTGGAAGCGCGCTGCGACGGGCAGCCGCCGACCCTGAACGAGACCCTCTGGGCGCTGACCGAAAGTGCCGTGCGCATGCCCCAGCGCAACGAGAATGGCATTTCCATTTTTATGCGCCTTCTGGGCCTTGCCTACACGCAATCCCAGGGACACCTGCGTCGGTTTCTGGAGCAGGAATACAGCCAGCCATTCAGTCGCTTCATGAGGTTGCTGAAAGAATCCACACCCCAATTGTCAGCGGTTGATCGTTACTGGCGGATCCAGTTCATGCTGGGAGCAACGGCCTTTACCATGTCCAGCAGCGACGCGCTTCGGGACATCCTGCAGAACAAGCTGGGGGTGGAAACCACCGTTCAGGAAATTGCAGCCCGCCTGGTACCATTTCTGGCCGCCGGCATGCAGGCTGAGGACCCGATGCTGATGATGCCCTCTGCCGGTAAATCCTCGGTTGCCTGAGCATTGCCCCCTCGGTTAGTCTTCGGCTCTGGTTTCTTTGCCGGAGGCTGACCGCCCATGTCGACGAATCCCACCCGGGATGTCTATCCAGCCATTGAGATAAGTCTTGAACGTCAGACCCTGACGCTTCTGGAAAATGCCGATGCCGAGCCCTGGGTATTCTCGGTATCCACCGCGCTGAATGGTGCTGGCGAGCGGAATGGTAGCGGCTGTACTCCCCGTGGCAGACATTATATCCGCGCCATGATAGGCGCGGGCCAACCGCTGAACACGGTATTCGTGGGCCGGCGTCCCACCGGCGAGATCCTTACGCCAGACCTGTCCGCCCGATATCCGGAACGTGACTGGATTCTTACCCGCATACTCTGGCTCTGTGGCAGTGAACCGGGCAGAAATCGCATCGGTGCGGTCGATAGTTTCCGCCGTTTCATTTACATTCATGGCACGCCGGACAGCGAGCCGATGGGGGTTGCGCAATCCCACGGCTGTATCCGGATGAGAAATCCGGAAGTTGCCCAGTTATTCAGCCGGGTTCGGGCAGGAACCCCCGTCCACATCATCTGAGTCCATCATCGAGGAAGCCGATGCTCGAAGAAACACCTCCTATTATCGATACGCTTGTGCAGGACTGGAGTCTGCTCTCGGAAAACTGGCGGGTCGGGCTCGTGGTTTTTGGCCTGGTATTCGGGACTGCCACCGTGGCCTACATTGCCAGCTTTATAGTGCATGCTCTGGAGAAACGGTGTCAGCGGTCCAGCAATCTCTGGGATGACGCATTCCTGCATGCGGCAAGAAAGCCGGTGGTGGCTTTTGTCTGGCTGCAAGGGGTTTACTGGGCGGCGGAAGTTGCCCACCGCTACTCCCAGGCGGAAGTGTTCAAGGTAAACGACACGATCCTGCGTCTGGGCTTCGTCTGGATTTTGGTCTGGACGGTTCTGCGGCTGATCAAGGAAGGCGAGATCATTCTGTCGTCGCCGGTGAAAATGCAGAAGCCGCTGGACTACACCACGGTCACTGCGGTCAGCAAGCTTTCCCGTGCTGTCGTCATTATTACCGCGGTGCTGATTGCGATGCAGTCGCTTGGTTACAGCATTTCCGGCGTGCTGGCCTTCGGTGGTGTGGGTGGTATTGCCATCGGCTTTGCCGCCAAGGACCTGTTGGCCAACTTTTTCGGCGGTTTCATTATTCACCTGGACCGCCCCTTCAAAGTCGGGGACTGGGTGCGCTCGCCCGATCGGAATATTGAAGGCACGGTGGAGCACATTGGCTGGCGTTTGACGACTATTCGTACCTTTGACAAGCGTCCCCTGTATGTTCCCAACGCAGTCTTCACCACCATCGCGGTAGAGAACCCGTCACGGATGTTTAACCGGCGGATCTATGAAACCGTGGGCGTTCGCTATGCCGATGTTGCCCAGATGGCGACCATTGTGGCCAATATTCGCTCCATGCTGGAAAACCACGAGGATATCGATACGGAGCAGACGTTGATCGTCAACTTCAACATGTTTAACGCGTCCTCGCTGGATATCATGATCTACACCTTCACCAAAACCGTGAATTGGGTTGCCTTCCATAAGGTCAAGCAGGACGTGCTGCTGAAAATCAGCGAACTGATCCAGGAACAGGGCGCCGAAGTGGCCTTTCCGACACGAACGCTGCATCTGGCGGACAATGCCCGCGTGGAGTCTGGCGGTGAACGTGGAGCGCAGGAAACAACCACTGCGCAGCAGTCACGTCAGGGTGAAAGCGCGGAGAGTCAGAGTGATGACGAATAATTCAGCGCCCCCGGTAGGGATTATTGGCGGAACCGGCCTGACCAACCTCGCCGGGCTCGAGATAACCGGGCAGCAAGCGGTTTCCACACCCTGGGGGGAGCCGTCTTCGGCGCTGTTCGAGGGGGTGATTGATGGCCAGCCGGTGGTGTTTCTGGCCAGGCACGGTGATCCTCACCGCATTCCGCCGCACCGGGTCAATTACCGCGCGAACCTGCAGGCACTCTACGATGTCGGTGTGCGCACGGTGGTTGGAGTCAATGCGGTTGGCGGCATTCACCCGGAGATGGGCCCTGCCAGGGTCGTGATACCGGACCAGTTGATAGATTACACCTGGGGCCGCGCGAGCACCTTTTTCGAGGACGATCTGGAGCACACCACCCATATCGACTTCACTTACCCCTATTCCCAGTCCGCCCGGAGGGTGCTGATTGACGCCGCCGGGGCGGTATCGTTGGCGGTGTCCGATTTCGGGGTTTACGCCGCAACCCAGGGCCCCCGCCTGGAGACCGCTGCCGAGGTTCGAAGGTTAGAGCGCGACGGCTGCGACCTGATAGGCATGACGGGCATGCCGGAAGCGGTTCTGGCAGCGGAGCTGGGTATGAACTATGGGTGTCTGGCGCTGGTGGTCAACTGGGCTGCGGGCAAGACCGATCAGATCATAACGATGGCCGACATTGAAGCGGCCATCGACGAGGGCATGTCCGGCGTCAGGAAGATACTGGAGGCGTCTGTCCGTCCTCTGGGTTTGCTTTCTCACCCGTAAGCCCGAGTTCCAGGATCATCGGGGCGGCTGCCTCCGGTTCAATTTTCTTGAAGAAAATCAGCACGCCAATCGTCGGTGAGTCCAGAAGGTGAACTTCTTCACTGCGCATCCGGCGGGTTTCCTGAATCCAGGTCAACAGCTCTGCCCGCGGCCAGTTCAGGCCGGCCACCAGTTCTCTCTCCGGCCCGCCGGCGTTTTCGGGAGCGATGGCGCCCGCGGAATTATCCGTCGTCGTTGCCGTTGCTGTTTCACTGGCCGTTGGGATGCCAGCGGGCGGTTTTTTTCCGGCAGGCTCGATGGGAATCTTCGGCGGTGCTGGCCGCGAGGGTGTTTCGGCGTTCAGGTCAATGCCGAGCAGACTGTCCCTGGCCGAGGCGGGCAGCCAGTGGTTCAGGCGGACGTTGACATGAAGATAGCGCTGCCGGTCGATGGTAATCATCCCCTGAACGTCAGTGTGCCCGGCATCCGGCAGCCATTCGCCGGCGGTGACCCACATCGGTTTGCCTTTGAAGTCCGGCGGAAATGCCTGATACCAGCCTTCAGCCAGCAGCACGCGATAACGGCCACTGTTCTCCAGTCTCTCTGCGGCCGAAGCCAGGTGCAGCTCCTTGCGAGGCACCAGTTTCATATTGGTGCGCGCGCTACCGGTTTCGTCGGTATGACGCAGGATTCGTTCTGCTTCCAGATTCGGCGGTTGGGGCAGCCGGCCGGCCATCTTTTCGTTGATCGCGTCCGGTTCGATCTTGCGTTCATAAATCACGAACTCCGCGCGGTAGAAATCCTCGGCAAGTGCTTTCTGTGCCGGAGTCAGGTTTTCCAGCGCGGACGTCGAGTCCGCCTCTGAAACCCTGTTGTCCTGCGAAGCCGTGGTGTCTTGCGCAACGGACGCGTGTGCAAACGCCAGGGAGGCGGCAAGCGTCAGAACCAGAGTTCTGGGGGTTGGTCTACCGGACGTCTGCAAAGGTATGGCTCCACTGTGTCTGTAATTCATTGGTTCATCCGGGCCGGGTTACTGGCTCTTCGCCGGGGCCAACTGCCCGAGCATCTCGGAAATGCTCTCGAGTTTACCACTGGTTGAAGCATCCTTCAGCCGGAAACGGAAACTGTTGGCCCCCTCCAGTCGGTAGTCGTTGGGCGCGGATTGCACTTTTTTAACCAGAACCAGCGGGTCCACCGGCGTCGAGCTACCGAATTCAAAGCCCGCCCATTCCTTGCCTGCGTCGACCTTGGTGATGCCCAGGGCTTCAGCGCGGATTCGCAGCTCGGATTGGTGCATCAGGTTCTTTGCCGGTTCCGGTAATAAACCGAAGCGGTCGATCATCTCTACCTGAAGTTCTTTTAATCCTTCTTTGCTGTCCACGCTGGCGATTCGCTTGTAAAGCATCAGCCGGTTGTGGACATCCGGCAGATAGTCGTCCGGTATGAGGGCGGGAATTCGAAGATTCATTTCGGTGCCGTGGCTCAGCGGCAGTTCGGCGTTTGGCGTACGGCCCTCACGAATGGCCTGGACTGCTTCGTCCAACAACTGCATATAGAGCGTAAAGCCGATGCTTTCAATCTGGCCGCTCTGTTCCTCGCCCAGCAGCTCACCGGCACCACGGATTTCCAGGTCGTGAGTGGCGAGCATGAATCCGGCACCCAGGTCCTGGGCTTCGGCAATGGCTTCAAGACGCTTTTTGGCGTCAGTGGTAATGGATTTTGGCGGCGGTGTCAGCAGGTAGGCATAGGCCTGGTGGTGCGACCGACCGACCCGGCCGCGAAGCTGGTGCAGCTGGGCCAGCCCGAACTTGTCCGCCCGTTCGATGACGATAGTGTTGGCGCTGGGAATGTCGATCCCGGTCTCGATGATGGTGGTACACACCAGCACATTAAAGCGCTTGTGATAGAAGTCCGACATGATCTGTTCCAGTTCCCGCTCACGCATCTGGCCGTGGGCCACGCCCACCCGGGCCTCGGGAATAAGCCGCCGCAGATCTTCCGCAGTTTTCTGGATGGTGGCCACGTCATTGTGCAGGAAGTATACCTGACCGCCCCTCAGGACTTCCCGCAGGATGGCCTCTTTCACCATGGCCTCATCCCGTTGCCGCACAAAGGTTTTGACCGACAGGCGGCGGGCCGGTGGCGTGGCAATAATCGACAGATCCCGCAGATGGCCCATGGCCATGTTCAGGGTGCGGGGAATGGGCGTGGCGGTCAGGTTGAGCATGTCCACCTCGGCCCGCAGGGCTTTCAGTTTTTCTTTCTGCTGAACGCCGAAACGATGCTCTTCGTCGATAATGACCAGCCCCAGGTTCTTGAACTTTACATCGCCCTGCAGCAGTTTGTGGGTGCCGATGACAATATCGGCCCTGCCTTCTTCTATGGCCTGCATGGCCTTGCTGGTCTGGCCGCCACTGCGAAAACGGCTGAGCAGCTCAATGCTGACGGCGGTGTCGGAAAACCGGTCCCGGAAGGACTCGTAATGCTGCTGTGCCAGCAGGGTGGTGGGCACCAGTACCGCCACCTGTTTGCCGGAGTAGGTGGCCATAAAGGCCGCGCGCATGGCGACTTCGGTTTTGCCAAAACCCACGTCACCGCACACCAGTCGGTCCATGGGCTGTTCGCTGACCATGTCCTCGAAGACCGATTCAATGGCCAGTTGCTGGTCCGGGGTTTCCTCGAATGGGAAGCCCGCGGCAAACGCCCGGTAGGCCTCTTTCGGATCTTCAAATGCAAACCCTTTACGCGCTTCACGGCGAGCGTAGACGTCCAGCAGCTCGGCCGCGGTGTCGCGGATTTTCTCCAGCGCCTTCTGTTTGGCATTACTCCAGCGGTCGGTGCCGAGCTTGTGAAGCGGCGCATGGTCCACATCCGAGCCGGTATAGCGGGAAATCAGATGCAGACTGGACACCGGCACATACAGCTTGGAGCCGCCGGCGTACTCCAGCATCAGGAATTCGCTGGCCTCGCCTTCCACGGTAATGGTTTCCAGGCCCCGGTAGCGGCCAACCCCGTGGTCGATATGAACCACCGGCGCGCCGATACGAAGCTCGGAAAGGTCACGATAGCCGGCGTCGTCCGCTTCGGTGGGCTTTTGGCGGCGCCGACGCTGGAGCACCCGCTCTCCGAACAGAGCCGTTTCGGTAATCAGTGTCAGGCGCTGTTCCGGCAGCACCAGCCCGAGCTCCATGGGGGCAATGGTAATGCCCAGGGCGCAGCCGGTATCCGACAGGAAGGACTGCCAGCTATCCAGGTTCTCCAGAGACAGATTCTGGTCGGCCAGGGTGTCAATCAGCGCTTCCCGTCGCCCGGAGGATTCGGCGCAGATCAGTACGCGGCCATCGAATTCCTCGAGGAATCGCTTCAGGCGACCGGACGGGTCGGCGGCGCGGCCATCCATGGCGATGTCCGGCAGCGGGTCGGTCTCGCAATTCACCGCGCCGGCACCCGCTACCGATTCGGTTGTGGTGGTGATTCGCGGGTAGTGCTTCAGTTGCGCGAACAGTTCTTCATCTTTCAGGAATAGCTCGGCAGGCGGCAGGATCGGGCGCATGCGGTCATGTCGGCGATCCTCATAACGGGCCTGGGTGTCAACGGTGAACTGTTCTGCTGCGGTATGCAGCCCCTCGGCGGTGAAAACCAGGGTTTCCGCCGGCAGGTAGTCAAAAAGTGTGGCGGTCTGGTCAAAAAACAGCGGCAGATAATACTCAATACCCGGCGGCGTAATGGCCTGGCTGACGTCCTGGTAGATCGGCGCATCTTTGTCCGCGTGCGGGAAAGCCTCGAACCAGCGATTGCGGAAGCCCGAACGGGCCTCTTTATGCCAGGGGAATTCGTTGGCGGGCAGCAGTTCGACTTTTTCGATCCGGTCGATCGAGCGCTGGGTATCCGGGTCAAACGTTCGCAGGGTTTCAATTTCGTCGTCGAACAGATCGATCCGGAAGGGCCGGCTTGCGCCCATCGGAAAGATGTCCAGAATGGCCCCGCGAACCGCGTATTCACCGTGTTCATAGACGTTGTCGGCATGCCGGTAGCCGGCGGCCTCCAGCTGCATCCGCCAGGAATTGATATCCAGGGACTGACCCACCTCCAGCAGCAGCGTGCTGCCCTGAAGGTAGCTGACCGGCGGCAACCGGTGCATCAGGGTTCTCGCCGGCACGACCAATACGCCATGGCGGGTCGATGGCAGTCTGTGAAGAGCGCGGATACGACGGGACGTTATATCCTGGTGGGGCGAGAACAGGTCGTAGGGCAGGGTTTCCCAGTCGGGCAGGGATAACAGTTCCAGGCCGTCTTCAGTGACGGCTGCCTGATCTTCCTCGGTGGGAAGGTCCAGATAGAAACGCATGGCCTGCTCAAGCCGGATCGCCTCGTCGGTGTTCCGGGTGATGACCAGAGTCAGCCCCTGATGCTCGCGGGCAGTTTCACAGATGGCCAGGGCATCGCTGCTGCCGTGTAGCTGGCCCCAGTGCCGGTGGTCGGCGGGTTTTACCGGCGGGGTCGGGGCAATCAGCGCGGTTCCCGCTGTGGGCTTGTCCCCATTGCTGTTCTCACCATTCATAATGGGCAAACTGGAACTCCTGATCTGGATGTCACGCGCATGGCTGGCTGGCGTTGGGAACCGGGCATTCTACCGGCACTACCGGGGTCTGTCATGGCTGGCCGAATTTATGAACTACGAACTCCGGGGCACTGCGTATTTGCTGTGGCGGCAATTACGTTGGATAATATGCGCCCAATTTTCCAGGTTCCAACAGCAGAGGTTCAAGCGTGAGTCACGAGCAGATCAATCAGCACCTGTCTAACTGGACGGAAAGAGAGTCCACTGCGGAAGCCATGATTCCGCTAATCGGTCGACTCTACCGTAAAAATAATGTGGTGACGTCCGTTTACGGTCGTTCCGTGATCAACCAGTCGGTGATCGACATTATCCGGGCGCACCGTTTTGTGCGCCAGGTTGAAGACAGTGAACTGTCTGTTCACGACACCCTGCCTATCCTGCAGGTCATGGACAGCATGAAGCTGGGGCGTGGCCACGTGGATATTGGCAAGCTTGCGGTAAAGTTCAAGGAAACCGGTGGTGATCTGGAAGAGTTCCTGCATCAGGAGATCGGGCCGATTGTCGGGCAGTACGACACACAGTCTGCCGAAGATGCCGAAAACGGCACCAAGGACGTTGTCCTGTACGGTTTTGGCCGCATCGGTCGGCTACTTGCGCGCATCCTGATTGAAAAGGCCGGCGGCGGAAATAATCTTCGTCTGCGGGCGATTGTGGTGCGTCAGGGTGGCGCGGACAACGACCTGGAAAAGCGTGCCAGCCTGTTGCGTCGGGATTCGGTCCACGGACCTTTCAACGGCACCATTACAGTGGATGAAGAGAATTCAGCCCTGATTGCCAACGGCAATTTTATCAAGGTGATCTATTCGCCGGGCCCGGATCAGGTGGATTACACCCAGTACGGCATCAATAAGGCGATTGTCATCGATAACACCGGTATCTGGCGTGACGAAGCCGGTCTTGGCCTGCACCTGAAATCAAAGGGTGTCAGCCGGGTACTGCTGACCGCACCGGGCAAGGGTGATATCAAGAATATCGTGCATGGCATCAATAATGACTGGATTACCGAGAGCGATCGGATCCTGTCTGCGGCTTCCTGTACCACCAATGCCATTACGCCTGTTCTGAAAGCGATCCAGGACGAATACGGCATTGAGGACGGGCATGTAGAGACCGTTCACTCCTATACCAACGACCAGAACCTGATCGATAACTACCACAAGGGCAGCCGCCGCGGTCGTAGTGCGCCGCTGAACATGGTAATTACCGAGACAGGTGCGGCGAAAGCCGTCGCCAAAGCATTGCCGGAGCTCAAAGGCAAGCTTTCCGGCAATGCCATCCGGGTGCCGACGCCCAACGTTTCCATGGCGATTCTGAACCTTAACCTGGGTAAGGATGTGACGGTCGAAGGGGTAAACGATTACCTGCGCGACATGGCGCTGCACTCCGAATTGCAGAAGCAGATCGATTTTGTGAACTCGCCGGAAGTGGTCTCAACCGACTTTGTTGGCTCCCGTCACGCCGGTATCGTGGACGCTCAGGCGACCATTACCAGCGGCAAGCGATTGATTCTCTACGTCTGGTATGACAACGAGGCAGGTTACAGTGCGCAGGTTATCCGCGTGGTCAACCAGATGGCTGGCGTGGAGTATCCGATTTTCCCCAAGCGGGTTCGCGGCTGATTTCAAACCGCAACATTGCCTGAATCAAACCCCGGACATCACTGTCCGGGGTTTTTTTTGGCGTCACCAAAGCTTGCCCATTTGTATCCGGCCATAAACTAGGCGGGGTTTCAGGTGGAAATAGTATTACTTAAACCTTATAATTGGCACGATTTTGGGTACGTCTGGCACCCGCTTCCCAAGACCTCCTGCAGTCGTTTGCCTGGCACTTTCTGTCGGCATGATCGGCACTGTGGTTTTGCCCTCCGGTTAGAATCCGCCAGGGCCCGGACCGCAGGAGTCGGGCGTTAAAATCCACCGAACAAGTTCTGATGATTGGATGAGGCATGATCAAAATCAAAAAAGGCCTGGACCTTCCCATCAGCGGCGCTCCTGAGCAGACCATTACAGACGGCAAACCCGTTCGCCACGTGGCACTGATCGGTTTTGACTATATCGGCATGAAGCCGACGATGGCTGTTAAAGAGGGAGACCGCGTTAAACGCGGAACGCTGCTGTTTACGGACAAGAAAACCGAAGGCGTTCGTTACACCTCACCAGCCGCCGGCGTGGTGAAAGAGATAAACCGGGGTGAACGCCGCGTGTTCCAATCCCTCGTGATTGAGGTGGATGGAGACGAGGCGGAGTCGTTTGCCCGCTACAGCGAGTCGGATATCGCCTCCCTGGAGCGACAGCAGGTTGTCGATAACCTGGTGGAGTCGGGCTTGTGGACAACCTTCAAAACCCGTCCCTACAGCAAGGTTCCGGCCATTGACACGGCACCGCATTCCATTTTCGTATCGGTCATGGATACCAATCCGCTGGCGGCGGACCCGACGGTGATCATTGGTGAGAACAAGCCGGCTTTCGAGCGTGGCCTTCGTATACTCACGAAGTTGACCAGCGGTAAGGTTTTTGTCAGCGGCAGGCCCGGTTCCGATGTACCTGTACCTGACTCCGATGCGGTCGAGGTTAATCAGTTTGAGGGCAGGCACCCGGCTGGCAACGTGGGTACCCATATTCACTATCTGGACCCGATTGTCGGCAACAAGGTGGTCTGGAGCATTAACTACCAGGATGTCATCGACATCGCCCGGCTGTTTGAAACCGGCGAACTGCCGACGGATCGCGTGATCGCGATCGGTGGCCCGAAAGCGACGAAGCCGCGTCTAGTTCGTACACGGATCGGTGCCAGTCTTCCCGAACTGCTGGAAGGCGAGATCGAGACCGACTGCGATGTACGCATGATTTCAGGATCGGTGTTCGGTGGTCGGCGCAGTGATGGCCCCTGTGCCTATCTGGGCCGGTTTGCCAATCAGGTGTCTATTCTTGAGGAAGGCACCAAGCGTGAGTTCATGGGCTGGCTGTCTCCGGGAACCAACAAGTTCTCTGTGCTGAATATTTATCTGTCCAAGCTGACGAAGGGCAAGCTGTTCAATTTCACCACCACAACCAATGGCAGCGAGCGCGCAATGGTACCCGTCGGTGCCTACGAAAAAGTAATGCCCCTGGATATTCTGCCGACTCAGCTGCTGCGGTCGCTGATTGTTGGTGATACCGAAGTGGCGCAGCAACTGGGTGCGTTGGAGCTGGATGAAGAAGATCTGGCGCTCTGCACCTTCGTGTGCCCGGGCAAATACGAATATGGGCCGATTCTCCGCGAGAACCTGACCCGAATCGAGATCGAGGGCTAACTGATGGCAATTCGACAGTTTCTCGATGGCATCGAGCACCACTTTGAAAAAGGTGGCAAGTACGAGCGCTGGTATGCGCTGTACGAAGCGGTCGATACCATTTTCTACACCCCGGGCAAGGTTACCTCAACCACCTCCCATGTGCGTGACGGCATTGACCTGAAGCGCATCATGATCACGATGTGGATGTGTACCTTCCCGGCCATGTTTTTCGGCATGTGGAACATTGGTTTCCAGGCAAACAGTTATCTTGCCGCCAACCCCGACGCCCTGATGGGCGATGGCGGATTGCGGACCATGTTCATCAGTGCGCTGGCCGGCAACGACCCGTCGAGCATCTTCGATAACTTTATCTACGGCATGGCCTATTTCGTGCCGGTTTACGCGGTCACCTTTGTGGTTGGCGGCTTCTGGGAAGTGCTGTTTGCCACCGTGCGTCGCCACGAAGTCAATGAAGGCTTCTTCGTAACGTCGGTGCTGTTTGCGCTGATCTGTCCTCCGACCATTCCGCTCTGGCAGGTAGCCCTGGGCATTACCTTTGGTGTGGTTATCGGCAAGGAAGTGTTCGGCGGCACGGGCAAGAACTTCCTCAACCCGGCACTGACGGGCCGCGCGTTTCTGTACTTTGCCTACCCGGCACAGATTTCCGGCGACACCGTCTGGACCGCAGTGGATGGCTTCAGCGGCGCGACCGCGCTGAGCTGGGCCGCCAGTGGCGGTGTGGAAGCGCTGGAAAGCCAGATTGGCTGGGTGTCGGCGTTCATGGGTTCCATTCAGGGATCCATGGGTGAAACCTCGACGCTGGCGGTGCTGATCGGCGGTCTGATCCTGCTGGTGATGCGCATTGCGTCCTACCGGATTGTCGGCGGCGTGCTCATCGGCATGATCGGCATGGCGCTATTGCTGAACGTGGTCGGGTCGGAAACCAACCCGATGTTTGCCGTGCCACCGCACTGGCATCTGGTCATGGGTGGCTTTGCATTCGGCATGATGTTCATGGCAACGGACCCGGTTTCAGCCGCCATGACGGACACCGGTCGCTGGTGTTTCGGCATTCTGATCGGTGTGATGACGGTGCTCATCCGGGTGGTCAACCCGGCTTTCCCGGAAGGCATCATGCTGGCCATCCTGTTCGCCAACCTGTTCGCCCCGCTGATGGATCACTATGTGGTTCAGGCCAACATTAAACGGAGGCTTGCACGTGGCTAAAGCAAAAGAAACTATCTCCAGAACGCTGATGGTGGCGCTGGTGCTGAGCATCGCCTTCTCAGTGGTCGTTTCAACGGCTGCTGTGCTGCTGCGTCCGGTGCAGGTCAAGAACCAGAATCTGGATATCCGCTCGAACATTCTGGCAGCGGCCGGCATGCTCGAGCCGGGTGCGAGCCCTGAAGAGATCGAGGAGATCTTCTCGCGTTTTGATGTCCGGCTTCTGGACCTGGATTCCGGCGAATACGTCGAGCCAAGCGCAGTGGGCGTTGACGACCCGATGAAGTACGACATGTACAAGGCGGCATCGGACCCGGAAATGTCCACCAGAATCCTGTCTGCGGCGGAGGATCCGGCGGGAATCAAGAGCCGTCCCGACGTGGCCAAGATCTATACGCTGTCGGAAAATGGCGAACTGGTGCGGGTGGTACTGCCGGTTCACGGCTACGGTCTCTGGTCCACCCTTTATGGATTTGTCTCCCTGGAAGGGGATGCCAATACCATCGAAGGCCTCGGGTTTTACGACCATGCGGAGACACCCGGCCTTGGCGGTGAAGTGGACAACCCGCGCTGGAAAAAACAGTGGGTTGGGAAGAAAGTCTACGGCGACCAACTTGATGAGCCCCGGATCAGGCTGGTCAAGGGCGGCGTGAGTGCCGACGCAGCGGATAAGGAACACAAGGTGGACGCTCTTTCTGGTGCCACACTGACCAGCCGGGGCGTGGAAAATCTGGTCAACTACTGGATGGGTGACCGGGGCTATGAAAACTACCTGAAAAAACTTCGTCAAGGGGAGGTCTGATCATGGCCGACGCAACCGCCAAGCAGGTTCTCTTCGAACCGATATTCAGCAATAACCCCATCGCACTGCAGATTCTCGGCATCTGTTCTGCGCTGGCGGTAACCACCAGCATGAACGTGACGCTGGTTATGAGTGCGGCCGTGATCGCGGTAACGGCATTTTCCAACCTTGCGGTGTCACTGATACGAAGCCAGATTCCGGGAAGTATCCGCATCATCGTGCAGATGACCATCATCGCCTCGCTGGTTATCGTGGTGGACCAGTTCCTCAAGGCCTACGCCTATGAAATCAGCAAGCAACTGTCGGTCTTCGTGGGGTTGATCATTACCAACTGCATCGTGATGGGTCGCGCCGAAGGGTTTGCCATGAAAAATGGCCCCTGGCTGAGCTTCCTGGACGGCATTGGTAACGGACTGGGTTACTCGGTGCTGCTGCTTTTCGTGGCCTTTTTCCGTGAGCTTCTGGGCGCCGGTTCACTGTTTGGTGTCGCCATCATGCCGGTCGTAAACGAGGGCGGGTGGTATATCCCGAACGGTCTGCTGCTGCTGCCACCCAGCGCGTTCTTTATCATTGGCCTGGCGATCTGGGGACTTCGTACCTGGAAGCCTGAGCAGGTCGAGGAAGAGGATTATAAGATGTCCCGTCACACCGCCAAGGAGGCCTTCTGATGGAACACTACATCAGCCTGATTCTGAAAGCCGTTTTTGTTGAAAACATGGCTCTGGCGTTCTTCCTGGGCATGTGTACCTTTCTCGCGATCTCGAAGAAAATCGAGGCGGCAACCGGTCTGGGTATTGCGGTCATCGTGGTTCTGACGGTCACGGTTCCGGTGAACAACCTGCTCTACAATAGCGTACTTCGTGAAGGTGCCCTGAGCTGGGCAGGCCTGCCCAATGTGGACCTGAGCTTTCTCGGATTGTTGTCGTACATTGGTGTAATCGCGGCGCTGGTCCAGATCATGGAGATGGTTCTGGACAAGTACATCCCGGCGCTCTATGCCGCGCTGGGTGTCTTTCTGCCGCTGATTACGGTGAACTGCGCGATTCTCGGTGCCTCACTGTTCATGGTCGAGCGGGATTACACGTTTGGCGAGAGTGTGGTTTACGGCTTTGGCGCAGGGCTCGGCTGGGCACTGGCAATCGTCGCACTGGCCGGTATCCGTGAAAAGCTGAAATACAGTGACGTACCTGACGGTCTGCGTGGCCTGGGCATCACCTTCATCACGGTTGGCCTGATGTCGCTTGGATTCATGTCGTTTTCCGGCATTTCACTGTAAACCACCCGGTGATTCGATTTAACGAAAAGGCGAGACCATGAATACAGAAATTCTTCTTGGTGTAGTCATGTTCACCGTTATCGTTCTGGCTCTGGTCGCAGTCATTCTTGCGGCCCGTTCCAGACTGGTAAGCACCGGTGATGTGACGATTGAGATTAACGACGACCCCGAGCATACGGTGAAGACCGAGGCCGGTGGCAAACTTCTGGGTACCCTGGCGAACAACGGGATTTTCCTTTCCTCTGCCTGTGGCGGTGGCGGAACCTGCGCCCAGTGCAAATGCAAGGTGTTTGACGGTGGTGGCGCGATGCTGCCCACGGAGAAGACCCACTTCACCAATCGTGAAGAAAAGGAAGGCTGGCGCCTGAGCTGCCAGGTTCCGGTGAAGCAGGACATGAAAGTGGAAGTGCCGGAGGAGTTCTTCGGCGTGAAGAAGTGGGAGTGCGAGGTGGTGTCCAACCACAACGTGGCCACCTTTATCAAAGAGCTGATTCTGAAACTTCCCGAAGGCGAGGAAGTCGACTTCCGCGCTGGCGGCTATGTACAGCTCGAGTGCCCTCCCTATGAAATCGCGTTCAAGGATTTCAACATTGAGGACGATTTCCAGGGCGACTGGAACAAGCTCGACATCTGGCGTTACAAGGCCATCAACAGGGAAGAAACCATTCGCGCCTATTCCATGGCCAACTACCCGGAAGAGAAGGGCGTTCTGAAGTTCAACATCCGGATCGCAACGCCGCCACCGGGAACCGATCACCCGCCGGGCATCATGTCCAGCTATGTGTTCAACCTCAAACCGGGCGACAAGGTCACCGTGATGGGGCCGTTCGGCGAGTTTTTTGCGAAGAAAACCGATGCCGAAATGGTGTTTATCGGTGGTGGTGCCGGCATGGCGCCCATGCGGTCGCACATTTTTGATCAGCTCAAGCGCTTGAACAGTCAGCGCAAGATCAGCTTCTGGTACGGCGCCCGTAGTGTTCGCGAAATGTTCTACGTAGAAGATTTCGACATGCTGCAGGAAGAGAACGACAACTTCGAATGGCACGTTGCGCTGTCTGATGCCTTGCCAGAGGACAACTGGAAAGGCCCGACCGGGTTTATTCATAACGTCCTGTACGAAAACTACCTGAAGGACCATCCGGCTCCCGAGGACTGTGAGTATTACATGTGTGGGCCGCCCATCATGAACGCATCCTGCATCAAGATGCTGAAGGATCTGGGTGTTGAGGACGAGAACATCATGCTGGACGATTTCGGGGGTTAACCAACTCGCATGACATCCGGTATGACACGACCCGTCAGGGCGGCAGTGGCCGGCGCCTTTTTGGCGCTGGCACTTGCCGCGCTGGCGGGTTGTTCGTTTGAGGCAGAACAGAAAGTCTGGGAAATCTCCGGCCCGGTTTTCGGGACCCGGTATCACATCAACGTGGTGATGGAAGACGATCAGGCCCGGCTTGAAAGCCTTGCCAGCGAGATCGAGCAGGTTCTGGAGGCCGTCGATGCCTCCATGTCCACCTGGCGCCCGGATTCCGAATTATCCCGGTTTAACAGCCTCGCTGATCAAAGTGCCTGGACAGAAATCTCCCCGGCTCTATACGAGGTGCTGGACCGGGCGCGGGAGATATCCCGGCTGACGGATGGCGCATTCGATATAACGGTCGGGCCTGTGGTTAACCTCTGGGGATTCGGGCCTGAAGCCCGTCCGGAAACAGTGCCTGGCGATGACAAGCTTGCGTCGGTACTGGACGCGATTGGCTATCAAAAGATCGAGTTAAGGGATCAGCCGCCTTCACTGCGGGCGAATTCCCGGCAGTATCTGGACCTGTCAGCCATCGCAAAGGGCTATGGGGTGGATGCGGTCGCGAGCTTTCTCGCCGAGGAGGGTATATCGGCCTATCTTGTTGAAATCGGTGGCGAAGTCAGCGCCAAGGGTCGCAAACCCGATGGCGACTTCTGGCGACTTGCGATTGAACGACCGGTGTCCGGGCAGCGCGAGGTCGATCGGGTGGTTGCGATCGGTAATCGTGCAATGGCAACCTCCGGGGACTATCGTAACTATTACGAATCGGGCGGGGAGCGGTTTTCCCATACAATAGACCCGAAAGATGGAAGGCCGATTGATCACAACCTGGCATCGGTGACGGTGGTTGCGAATGACTGTATGACCGCCGATGCCCTGGCGACCGCTTTCAACGTAATGGGGCCAGAGAAGGCAAAAGCACTGGCAGTACGGGAAAACATTGCTGCCTATTTCATTGTTCGGGGAGAAGACGGTTTTGAAACGGATTTCACACCGGCTTTTTCTTCGTTCCTGACTCAATAAAGGAGAGGCCTTATGGGGACTTTTCTACTGGTTCTGATGATTGTTTTGCTGCTGGTGGCGGCCATGTCCGTCGGGGTCCTGATGGGGCGCAAGCCGATCAGTGGCACCTGTGGGGGTATTGGCGCCATGGGTATCAGCAAGAGCTGCGATATATGCGGGGGCAATCCCCAGAAGTGTGATGAGGAAAACGAGCGCGCTTCCACAGACGGGCAGTCCGCGGACGAACTTACCTACGATGCATCAAAGTCCGGCAAGGGCTGATCCCCTGACCGGGCAAAGATAAGGAGTCATTGCGCAATGGCAGAGCACCATTACGACGTTGTCGTTATTGGCGCAGGGCCTTCAGGAGAAGGCGCTGCAATGAATGCGACCAAACACGGCAAGCGGGTTGCCATCATCGAGGACAAGCCGACAGTCGGTGGTAATTGCACGCATTGGGGTACTATCCCCTCGAAAGCCTTGCGTCACTCCGTCAAGCAGATCATCACCTTCAACACCAATCAGATGTTCCGGGATATCGGCGAGCCACGCTGGTTTTCGTTCCCCCGAGTGCTGCAGAATGCCCAGAAGGTGATTGGCAAACAGGTGAAGCTGCGCACCCAGTTCTATGCCCGCAACCGGGTGGATCTGATCAACGGCCGCGCCAGTTTTCTGGATACCAACCGCCTGGAGATCCGCGGCAACAAATCCCACGAAATCCTCCACTTCAAGCAGGCGGTCATCGCAACGGGTTCACGGCCCTATCTGCCGCCGGATGTGGATTTTCGGCATCACCGTATCTACAACTCCGACACCATCCTGAACCTGTCCCACACGCCGCGAACCCTGATCATCTACGGTGCTGGCGTGATCGGTTCTGAATACGCGTCAATTTTTGCGGGCCTGGGTGTGAAAGTGGATCTGATCAACCCGGGTAGCCGCCTGCTGACGTTCCTGGACGATGAGATTTCCGATGCCCTGAGCTACCACCTGCGCAATAACGGTGTGCTGGTCAGGCATAACGAAGAATACGAATCCGTGGATGGCGATGACCATGGCGTCGTGCTGTCGCTCAAGTCCGGCAAGAAGATCCGGGCGGACGCCTTTCTCTGGTGTAATGGCCGTAGCGGTAATACCGAGAAGCTGGGTCTGGACACTATTGGCCTGACGCCCAATGGACGGGGTCAACTGGCCGTCGATGACCACTATCGCACGGAAGTGGAGCATATCTATGCCGCCGGCGATGTCATTGGTTGGCCGAGCCTTGCAAGTGCCGCCTATGATCAGGGGCGTTCAGCGTCTTCTGACATTGTGAAGGACGAATACTTTCGGCTGGTATCGGATGTGCCCACAGGCATCTACACGCTCCCGGAAATCAGTTCCGTCGGTCATACCGAGCGTGAGCTGACCGAGGCGAAGGTGCCTTATGAAGTCGGCCAGGCCTTCTTCAAGGATCTGGCCCGGGCGCAGATTACCGGTGACCCGGTCGGCATGCTGAAGATCCTGTTCCACCGTGAATCCCGCCAGTTGCTGGGCATTCACTGCTTCGGGGATCAGGCAGCGGAAATCGTTCACATCGGTCAGGCCATCATGAATCAGGAAGGGGAAGCCAACTCCCTGAACTATTTCATCAACACCACCTTCAACTACCCCACCATGGCAGAGGCTTACCGCGTCGCAGCCCTGAACGGGCTCAACCGGATTTTCTGAGTCAGGCAGTGGGCGATGGTTCCCGGCTGGCACTGTTTGTCAGCTGGACCCGGCTACGGGCACGGTTGTCGAAGAACATGCGGGTACTGGTGGGGAAGTCGGTGATGATGCTGTCAACGCCCATACCTTCCAGGCTCAGCATGTCGTGAATCCGGTTTACGGTCCAGGTTGAAACCTTCATGCCTCTGCGATGGGCGTCTTCCACCATGCCCTGGGTGCAGATCCGCCAGTTCAGACACAGAAAATCGCAGTGTAGCCTTGCCGCGGCGTTGACCGGGCGGGGAAACTTCTTGTCGGACACCAGGCCAATGGCGACCTTGCGGTCGCGCCGCCTGACTTCTCTCAGAAACCAGCTATCCGAGGACGTGACCACCACACGAGCATACAGGCTGCGCCTCTGTATGATCTCGATGATGCGGTTGCACAGGATGTTCAGGCGCTGGCGACCGTCTTTTTTTACCTCAAGCTGGACATGCTCCAGGTCCGGGAACTCGTCCAGAAAAGTCTCAAGCGCCGGAACGCCGGCTTTTCGGGGCCAGGCCGTGGTGTTGCGGCGGGCATCCATCTCCGCAAGCTCGGCCGCTGTGAAGTCGTGTACATCACCGGTTTGCCCGGTGGTACGGTCGACGCTCAGATCGTGGATGATCACCGGCTTGCCGTCTTTCGACAGCACCAGGTCCAGCTCGAAATGGTTTATGCCCTGGCGGTAGGCGTGCCTGAACCCTGCCAGTGTGTTCTCCGGCGCTTCACCCTTGGCGCCACGGTGTCCGTACACGATCATACTGATTGCGCATCCTTCATCTGAAGATAGATCTGCTGGCGTTTTTTCCAGGTGTCGTGGCAAAGGCGGATATCTTCCAGGTAGGCGGGCAGCTCTTCCATCAGCAGCGCCTGCGGACCGTCCACCAGAGCTTTCTCGGGCCGGGGATGGAAGTCGGCCAGAACCATGTTGGCACCGGCGATAACTCCCTGGGCTGTCGCGTGCATGACATCCAGCACGCCGTCAGGAGCCTTCTCCCGGCTGCCCACGGAGTGGGAGGGGTCAACGCATACCGGCATGCGCGTCAGCCGCTTGACGGCGGGCACATGGGCAAAATCCACCATGTTGCGATGAGGCTGCCCGGCTTCCGTCTTCATGCCCCGCAGGCAGAAGATAACGTTGGCGTTGCCTTCGCTGGCCAGGTATTCCGCCGCGTTCAGTGATTCATTCAGGGTGATACCGAACCCCCGTTTCAGCAGCACCGGGTAGGTGGTCTGGCGCCCAATGGCCTTGAGCAGTTCGAAGTTCTGGGTATTGCGGGTGCCAACCTGCAGCATGACCCCGGTTGGCCGGCCCAGCATTTCCAGACACTCGTCGATTTCCTCGATATGGCTTTCATGGGTGATCTCCATGGCAATCACCTTGATGCCATGCTTGCCGGCTTTCTCGAACACCCAGGGCAGGCAGCCCTTGCCGTGCCCCTGGAATGAATAGGGGTTGGTGCGGGGTTTGTAGGCGCCCATGCGGGTGCAGACTTCGCCGTACTGCTCCAGCGCCTGCATCATCTGTTCAACGTGCTCGGGCACGTCTACTGCGCAGAGCCCGGCAAAGATATTCAGGTTGTTCTGGTCAAAGGTCACGCCATTGTAGGTAAAGCCGCTCTGGCGGCGGTCGTCCTTGTGACGGCCCAGTATCCGGTAGTCATCCGAAATGCGGATGGCCCGCTCGACCGCGGGCAGCGCTTCGATTTCTTCCTTGTTCAGGCCCTTGGTGTCGCCCAGCAGGTAGACTTCGGTCAGCCGCTGACGCTCACCCTGAACTTCGTGAACCCGTACGGAGACCCCCGGCAGATTCTCCAGGAAGTGCATGGTCTGTCGATAGGCTTCACTGTCAGTGGAGGTATCCGGGTGAAGTATGGCTAGCATGGTTTCTCCTCAGGCTTGCGAAAGCTCAGTTCTGGCCTTCGGCGCGATGGCGGGCCTGCATGTATTCACGGTGGTTGAGGTGAAGCAGGTCCGCCATGCGGCGGATCAGATGTTCCTCGTACTTGTCGATGCGGCCGTCGGCAAAGGCCACACGCCAGATACTTTCCAGCAGCGCCTGTTTCTCCAGTTGATCCAGGTGTTCATTGATCAGGCCGGTGAATTCGTAAAGCGAAGTGGAGTCGTCCGCTTGCGCCAAGGCGTCTGACAGAATTTCCTCGGCTTCTTCCCGGGTCACTTCCTGGCTGCGCACGGCAAAGTCAACGATAGTTCGTAACTCGGATTGGTCCTCGTCATTGTCCACCCGGGACAGCTGCACCATCAGGGCCGTCGCGGCGACGGTAAGCTGGTGCGCGTCGGGTTTGACCGGTTCATTGTTGTCGGGCGCAAAGAACTGTTTTAGGCGTTCAATCATGGTGCTGTGCGTGCTCCTGTGATCTGGCTCAGGGCTCGGGTATATCAGGCGGCGTCTGACAGTCGCCTGACCCGGTTCTCCAGCTCAATCTGGTCGTTGGTAAAGCGGCGGATGCCGTCTGCGAGTTTTTCCGTGGCCATGGCGTCTTCGTTGGACTCCCAGCGGAACAGTTTCTCGTCGATCCGGCCCGGTCGGTCGCTGCTTCTGGCGGTGTCCGGGGAAAGCTGGCGGGCCAGGTTGCCGGAATCGCCGTCAAGCTCTTCAAGCAGGGCCGGGCTGATGGTCAGCCGGTCGCAGCCTGCCAGCATCTCGATTTCACCGGTGTTACGGAAACTGGCGCCCATGACCACGGTCTTATACCCGTTCGTCTTGTAGTAGTTGTAGATGCGGGACACTGACAGCACACCGGGATCTTCGCTGGCCGCGAAGCTGTCGCGGCCCGAGGCTGCCAGATGCCAGTCCAGAATCCGCCCCACAAAGGGAGAAATCAGAAAGGCGCCGGCATCCGCACAGGCGGCTGCCTGAATGAAGGAGAACAGCAGCGTGAGGTTGCAGTTAATGCCCTCGCGTTGCAGTTGTTCTGCCGCCCGGATGCCTTCCCAGGTAGAGGCAATCTTGATCAGTACACGGCTGGTGTCCATGCCAAGGCTGTCGTAAAGCTCAATCAGGCGGCGGGCGCGCGCCAGGGTTGCGTCGGTATCGAATGACAGGCGGGCATCCACTTCCGTGGAAACGACGCCCGGAACACGCCCCAGAATCTCACGACCGGCCAGCACCGCCAGCATGTCAGTGGCGTAGGTCAGTTGTTCGGCGTCTGAACCGCCCCGTTTCCGGGCGGCGGCAACGGCCTCATCCAGCATGGGCCGGTAGGCCTCTGAAGCGGCCGCTTTGAGCAGCAACGACGGGTTGGTGGTGGCGTCCTGGGGTTTCCACTGGGCAATGGCATCCAGGTCGCCGGTATCGGCCACCACGGTGGTCATGCTTTTCAGTTGTTCAAGCTTGCTGGTCATTCGTCCTGTCATCCCGATAGGTTTGTTATTTTGGCCCGTCCTGCAGGCGCGTGGTCTATACGCCTACAATAACGGGCTGATAACAAGGGAACAAGACGGACAAAGGTGTCAGGCGGGGATTGGCGCCGTTGTTTCCGGTTCCGGAACTCTGGCCATGGCCGCTTCGATCACCTCAATACCAGAACCCGGCCGGTGGGCATTTTCACTGATGTAGCGCCGGAACTGGCGTCCGCCGGGCTGGCCGTGAAAAAGGCCCATCAGGTGACGGGTGATATGGCTGAGATAGACCCCGCGATCCAGCTCTTCCTGAATAAATGGTAATACCCGTCGCAGGGCATTGTGACGGGTGTCGATCGGGGAAGGCTGGCCGAAAAACTCCGTGTCCACCGCCGCGAGTAGCCAGGGATTATGATAAGCCTCGCGACCCAGCATTACGCCATCCGTGTGTTGCAGATGCCGGTGACACTCATCAAAGGTCTTGATGCCGCCATTAATGATGATTTCCAGATGCGGATAGCGGGCTTTCAGATCGTAGACCCAGTCATACTTCAACGGTGGGATGTCCCGGTTCTCCTTCGGGCTCAGGCCTTCAAGAACCGCAATGCGGGCATGAACGATAAAGGTCCGGCAGCCAGCAGCCGAGACTTTATCAATGAATTCGCAAAGATCTTCCCAGGATTCGTGCCCGTTGATGCCGATCCGGTGCTTGACGGTGACCGGCAGCCGGGTAGCAGCGATCATCGCTGATACGCCCTCCGCGACCCGATCCGGATGCTCCATCAGGCAGGCACCGATCATGTTGTTCTGCACCCGATCGCTTGGGCAGCCCACGTTCAGGTTCACCTCGTTGAAGCCGAACCGTTCCGCCAGCGTCGCGCAATGGGCAAGCTCCTCCGGATTGCTGCCGCCAAGCTGCAATGCCAGCGGGTACTCTTCGGGATTGTGCCGCAGGAAGCGGGCCGTATCGCCATGAATCAGCGCGCCGGTGGTCACCATCTCGGTATACAGCAGGGCATGACGGCTGAGCATTCTGGCCAGGTACCGATAGTGCGTGGTGGTCCAGTCCATCATTGGGGCGACGCAGAAGCGGCGTGAAAGGCCGGAGGCTGGTGTTTCTGGGAGTTCTCTTTCGTTCATTGACCGCTCAGTTCAGCCGTTTTCAATACGTGAAGCGTTTATTGGGGTGATATTTTATCAGATATAAGGTTTGTTGGGGTGATGCCGGCACCGACCGAAGTGGCCGCTGGCTAAGGTCTGATTTGAACTTTTCCCGAGGTGGTGGATACTCCTAGTCTCCAAAAGGCGGTTACGGGGTAATTGTGAAGGACACTATTTTTATCACTGGTGCGGGTGCCGGCATTGGTCGGGAGACAGCCCTGCTGTTTGCGTCCCGGGGCTGGTTTGTGGGTGCTGCGGATGTCGACGCAGCGGCGCTGACTGCGCTCCGGGACCAGCTAGGGGAAGACGCCTGCAGCATCCACGTAATGGACGTTGTGGATGAAGTGTCGGTCAGCCAGGGGCTCGCCGACTTTGCCAAAAGGACGGACGGTCAGCTGCGGTTGTTGCATAACAACGCCGGGATTTTGAAAGTCGGGCGTTTCGAGGAGATCGACATGGCCGCACACCGGGCCATCGTGGAAATCAACGTCATCGGAGTGATGAACGTTCTGCACGCGGCCTTCCGTTATTTGAACGCCACCCCGGGCGCCCAGGTCATCAACATGAGCTCTGCGTCCGCTGTTTTCGGGATTCCGGATTTCGCCTCCTACTCCGCCAGCAAGCATGCCGTTCGGGCGATGACGGAGTCCCTGAGTATCGAATGGGAGCCCCACGGTATTCTGGTGGGGGATCTGATGCCGCCCTTTGTGAACACTGCCATGGTGCAGGCCAATGCGGGGCAACCCGCCCTGTTTGGCAATATGGGTGTCAATCTTGGGCCCAGGGAAGTCGCCGCTGCGGTATGGGACCAGTCGCAGCAACCACGTCTGCACCGCCCGCTTTCCGCCCAGTTCAGAATGTTGTGGCCGCTCACCAAGGCCGCGCCATCGGCATTGACAAGGTTGGTCATGAAGCGGCTATGGAAATGATTGCCCAGGCTTTGGTGCCGGTTTTTGTTCTGATTCTGATTGGCTACCTGTTCAGGCGCCTGCAGTTTCCCGGTGACAGCTTCTGGCTTCAGGCCGAGCGTTTCTCCTATTACGTGCTGTTTCCGGCCATGCTGATCTTCAAACTGGGGCAGGCCCGGGTGCCGGTCTCCGCCTACAGTGACGTCTTCCTGTTGGTGCTGGCGATGCTGGGCGTGATGACCGTGGCGCTGCTTATTGCTCAGTGGTTTTTCCGCTGGCCGGGGGCGGTGTTTTCGTCCGTTTACCAGGGCGGGATACGCTTCAATTCGTTTGTCGCTATTGCGACGGCGGGCATGCTGCTGGGTGACGATGGTCTGTCCACCATGGCGATCATCATCGCAGTGAAAATCCCGCTGATCAACCTGCTGTGCATTCTGATGTTTTCCCTGGCCGTCGGGCAGGATGGGTCGAACTCTCTACGCTGGCGACCGGTCGCCTACGCCATCATCACCAACCCGCTGATTATCGGTTCGGTTGTGGGCGCACTGTGGGGTTACTTCCGCATCGGTTTTCATCCGCTGCTGGCGGGTGTGCTCTCGCCCCTGAGTGATCTCGCATTGCCGTTGGGCCTGATGACGGTGGGCGCTGGCCTGCAACTGAAAGCGTTGCGAGGTACGTCGCTGCCGTTTTTGGTGGCGTCGTCACTGAAGCTGGCCGGTTTCCCGCTGATGACCGCCGGGCTGGTGCTGGCGATGGGCCTGGACGGAACCATTGCCCAGGCCAGTATTCTGCTGGCAACCCTGCCCACGGCAACCTCTTCGTATATTCTAGCGCGTCAGTTGGGAGGGGATGCGCCGCTGATGGCTGGGATTATCAGCGGCCAGACCCTGTTTGCCATAATCTCGATACCGCTGTTTCTGGGTCTACTCTGGTAGTTGTGGCAGGGCTGCCATCACAGGCACTTCGCAACCGCGTTCGCCAGAGATTGCTGGAAGGCCAGATAGCCATCTTGATCGGCTTTGATATCTGTCGCCAGGGGATCCCAGTCGCTGAACGTTACCTTCAGATCCCCGATGACTGGCCTCCAGCTTTCTTTGTTGGCGGTCCGTTCGGTTAACAGGCAGGGTCGATTGGCGGATTCTAGCTGTTTCTGCAGATTGGCCAGGTGTCGGGCACCGGCAGAGACTTCGGATCCGGGGTTCAGAACACCGGCCAGCGTCAGGTCGTAGTGCTGCGCAAAATGAGTGAACGCATTGTGGTAGGTAAACAGGGAAATGGCACTGGCCGGCTCCAGTTGGCTGCGTATCTCGGATTCCGTCCGGGCGAGGGCTTTTTCGAACCGGGCAAGGTTAGCATCCAGCGTGGCGTCGTCGGACGCGCTCAAGGATTTCAATACCGAGTGAATATCGCGGGCCATTTCCAGAGCCAGAGCGGGATCCAGCCAGATATGCGGATCGGAATCTTCGTCATGCCCATGATGGTGATGTCCGTGTGCATCACCATGGTCCTCTTCCGCTTCACCATCGCCCAGGGCATGGGCGCGGGACCGGAAATCGTCGCCATTCAGCATGCGGCTTAGAAAGGTTTCCATGTCCGGCCCCACCCAGAATATGGCCTCGGCGTCCTCCAGAGCACGACGCTGAGAGGGCTTCATGGAGTAGTTGTGGGGGTTGTCGCCGGGGCCGACCAGTGTAGTTACGGTGGTATCGGGGGTGGCGATAGCCCGAACCAGTAATTCCAGGGGCTTGAGGGAAACCACCACCTGTGTGTTGGCGCTCAGGGAAAGTGGCAAAATAATGAGAGCCAGAGCCAGGACTCGCAAGGCCAGGCGGTGGAATAATAGTTGGCGGATCATCTCGTGGGCTCCTGAAAAAATGTAACGTTATAATATAACAATATTGATCGATCTAAAAGTAAAAGGAGGCAAACTGCCTGGTCATCATGCGAATCTGGTCTGTGATCGTTATAATGCAACGCTTTCAACGCAAGGCCTGTTTCAGGCAGAAATCATCAGGATGCTTTCATGACTGTACGTACCCGAATCGCGCCGTCACCGACCGGTGACCCTCACGTTGGCACCGCCTTCGTCGCGCTGTTTAACCTGTGTTTTGCCCGCCAGCATGGTGGTCAGTTCATTCTGCGAATCGAAGATACGGACCAGGCCCGCAGTACCGACGAGTCGGAAAAGGACATTCTGGGGGCACTGCGCTGGCTGGGTCTTGAATGGGATGAAGGCCCGGATGTGGGTGGCCCTTATGGTCCCTATCGCCAGTCAGAGCGCAAGGATTCCTACCGCCAGTATGCGGAAGATCTGGTCACCAATGGCCACGCATTCTACTGTTTCCGCACGCCGGACGAGCTGGAAGCCATTCGCGAAGAGCGCAAGGCGCAGGGCATGAACCCTGGCATCAAGGGGGATCTGGAGCTGCCGCCAGAGGAAGTGAACCGTCGGCTTGAAGCTGGAGAGCCCCACGTGATCCGCATGAAAGTGCCGGAACACGGCGTCTGCGAGATCGACGACATGCTGCGTGGCACCATCGAAATCGACTGGGCCCAGGTTGACTGCCAGATCCTGCTGAAATCCGACGGCATGCCCACTTACCATCTTGCCAATGTGGTGGATGACCACGAGATGAAAATCACCCATGTGTTACGTGGGGAAGAGTGGATCAATTCCGCTCCCAAGCACCAGCTGCTGTACAAGTATTTTGGCTGGGACATGCCGGTGCTGTGCCATCTGCCGCTGCTGCGTAATCCGGACAAGAGCAAGCTGTCCAAACGCAAGAACCCAACCAGCATCAATTTCTACGAGCGCATGGGTTTTCTGCCGGAAGCGGTCACCAACTATCTGGGCCGTATGGGCTGGTCCATGCCCGACGAGCGAGAGAAGTTCACACTTACTGAAATGATCGACAATTTTGATATCCAGCGTGTGTCCCTCGGTGGTCCGGTCTTTGATGTGGAGAAGCTTCGCTGGCTGAACGGTCAGTGGATCCGCGACGAGCTGACAGAAGACCAGTTCATCCAGCGCATGCGGGAGTGGTGGTTTAACGAGCAGGCATTGAAAGCGTTGGTGCCCCACATCAAGGGCCGCGCTGAAGTGTTCAGCGACGTGGCCCCTATGGCGTCGTTCATGTTCTCCGGCATGCTGGATCTGCGCCCCGAGGACTTTGCCCACAACAAGTTGGACGAAGGGCAGGTCAGGCGGGTGTTGCAATTCACCCTCTGGAAGCTGGAGGCGCAGCGCCACTGGAGCAAGGAAAACATCTTTGCGGACATCAAGGCCCTGGCGAAGGCCATGGACCTGAAGATGGGGGACTTCATGTTCTCAATTTTTGTCGCCATTGCCGGAACGCCCAATTCCTGGTCGGTGATGGACTCCATGGCGATCATCGGCCCGGACATGACCCGCTCCCGTCTTCGCCATGCACTTGAAGTGATGGGAGGTTTCTCGAAAAAGGAGACCAAGCGGGTTGAAAAAGAGTATGCGTCCCTGCTGGCTGAATAATCCGAAAAAAAGCCGGGAAAAAGGTTGACCCCCCCGGGGTCGATCCTTAATATACGCATCCGTTGAGGGGCCATAGCTCAGCTGGGAGAGCGCAACACTGGCAGTGTTGAGGTCGGCGGTTCGATCCCGCCTGGCTCCACCAAGTTTTAGTCCCCTTCGTCTAGTGGCCTAGGACTCCGCCCTTTCACGGCGGCAACACCGGTTCGAACCCGGTAGGGGACGCCACATTTGCCCTTGTGGCAACGGTCAGTCGGTCTAGTCCACCGGCTGGCCATCAAAAAAACCGCCTTCGGGCGGTTTTTTTGTGTCTTGACGGTTTGTCTGTCTGCTAACGCTGGGCCATGGAACCCTTGCCGACGCCCTCGTAGGCTTTTACCAGAATCGAGTCCGCGGGAAACTCCGCTTTCAGCTGGTCGGCAATGTGGGCCGCGATAAGTTCCACCGTGGTATCCGAATCCAGCATATAAACCCGGGATTCGGGAAGCGTCAGTGAAAACTCGCCCTGTTCCGCCTCGTACTCAAAGCTGATATAGGCTGTGCCATCCACGGCCACCCAGCGGCGGGTGACGTCTTCCTCTGTGCCCACATAGATGTCCTCCCAGCGTTTCGCCCAGCGACGCTCAAGGTCCTGGTCTCGCTGACCGTTGCGGTCGATCCTGATGGGGGAACGATGGCCATGGGCGATGCGCTGGCAGTTGCCGAGATGCTTTTTCAGGCCGTGCACATAATGGTAATAAGCACCCTCAATCACATCTTCCCGTAAGCGGATATCAATATCGGTAACGTTGCCGGGCAGCACAGCGCGAAGTTCCTGCCGGAGCAGATCCGATACAGCGGAAGGCAGCACCCGTTCAGAGGACAGCCAGACAACGGCCTCATCCGGGGAACGGTGGGTAATTGTTGTGCCGTCATCCAGCGCCCAAGTGAAGCTCTGCGGATTGTTTTCATCCCACTGCAGGCCTTTGTAGCCTCTGGGGATAACCAGGCGGTGATCGACCCGCTCGTCAATCACGCGCTTGATGGTGCGTTTGACGTTGCTGAAATCAAACACCATGCCCTGGTCGTCCAGTTCTCCACCCAGAACAACGTCCACGATCCAGCTTTCACCCACCAGACCCCGGGCGGGGTGCAGGTAGGCGAAATCGATCACTGTGAGGTTGTCTACAAACAGGTGGTTCATTGAGAAGTCCAGCGAGGTGGGTTGTATGTTGGGCGGATTCTAGCAAAAATCCGTGCTTCCCTCAGTCTCTCCCGACCGAAAAGGCGTCACAATGCCCCAGAATCCTGATTTTGACCATGAGGCATTCCCCGTACTGGTGCTGGCGGCTGGCGCGTCGCGGCGTATGGGGCGTCCCAAAGCGCTGCTGCCCATGGGCGAGGGCACAATGCTGGACCGGGCAATCGTGCAGGGCAGGCAGCTCGGCAAGCGGGTGACGGTGATCACCGGCGGGGGCTATCCGCTGGTTCGTTACCGTTGTCGGCAACAGGCCTGGCGTTGGCAATATGCCCGGAACTGGTCTCAGGGCATGTCTGCATCCCTGAAGGCGGGCATTGCATCCCTTGGTGCAGGCGCCAGAGGCGTTTTCGTTGTATTGCTGGATCAGCCCCTGATTGAACGCGGCGATCTCGCCCATCTGGCAATGGCAGCCCGGCAGTGGCCGGATATTCCTATTGCTGCTGAAATCCATGGCGGGCCGGCCGCTCCGGCCTATATTCCGAGGAGTCTTTGGCGGGAAATCGGCCTGCTTGAGGGAGATCGGGGCGCGGCCTCGATACTGGCCCGACACGGGGCGATCACACTGCCCATTGCTGGGGTGCTCAGCGACGTGGATACCATCGACGACTGGCGACGGGTATCCCGGAATTACACAGAGCGCTTCGATAAATTGGCAGAATAGGGTGGGCTGTATTCGTCCAGCCAGTGCCTGAGCTCCGCCAGTGGCAATGGATGGCAGAGCCAGAAACCCTGAATCCGGTCGCATCCGAGGGTTTTGAGCAACTCCGCGCTTTCCTCGGTTTCTACCCCTTCCGCGACCACTGTATAACCCAGGCCGTGAACCATATTGATGGACGTCTCCACAATGACCCGCGAACTGTCACTGGTACAGACGTCCAACACGATCGAGCGGTCGAGCTTGATTTCCGTCGCCGGCAACTGCTTGAGATAGGACAGCGATGAGTAGCCGCTGCCGAAGTCGTCAATGGATATGCCCACACCGATGTCTGCCAGGCGCTGAAGCGCTTGCAGGCCGCATTCCGGATCTTCCATTGCGGCGGTTTCCGTCAGTTCCAGGGTGAGCCGGCTGGCATCCACGCCGTGATGCTGCAGTGCTCCCGTAATCTGGTCGGTCAGATCCGGGGAGGACAGGTCCCGGGCGGAGATGTTCACAGACAGCGTCAGGTCCGGATGGGTTTCAGTCAGAACCGCCAGGTCCCGGACGCCCCGGCCGATGGCCCAGCGGGTGAGCTGCATGATGACCCCCGTATCTTCCGCAAGGGGGATGAAATCGCCGGGAAAGACCCATCCCCGGTCGGGATGGTGCCAGCGAATCAGTGCCTCGATTCCCGCAATCTTGCTGGTTTTCAGGCAGATTTTTGGCTGGTAGTGGAGCTCGGTCCGATTGGAGCCCAGGGCATCGCGGAGATCCGACATCAGGGTCAGACGGCTTTCGTTGTAGATGTCGAACTGCGGTGAGTAAAGGCCGGTTTCGTACTTACTGTGGGGGGTGATTTCCATACCCACGTGCGCATTGCGAATCAGCAGGGCGGCATTGTCGCCATGGCCGGGATAGTGGGCTGCGCCGAACTTGGGGTGGAGCTCAATGGCCAGGTTATCCATCATCAGGGGTTCCGCCAGCTGTCGCAGGGCAAGGTTCAGGCTCTGATAGTCATCGTTCACCAGTCGGCAGTTGATCAGCAGCCCGAAACAGTCGCCGGAGAGCTGGAATACACACTCCCGTTGACCCCGGGAATCCTGACTGCAATGAACGCTTTCCAGAGTGGACGCCATTTCAGTCATTTGACGGGCAATACGCTGGACCAGCTTTTCACTTCGGTTCAGTCCCAGCGTCCGGTTGATTTCATCCAGCCGGGTAATACGGGTGACCCCCACAAAGTACTCGCCGTCAGGATCCTCGCTAAGTCGCTGGTTTACCATCCGTTCAAAACGGTTGCGGTTGGGCAGGCCGGTAACGGGATCGTGGGTCATGGCTTCGGTGAGTCGGTCCTGGGCTTCACTTCGGGCCTTTTCCTTGAGAAGGCTGTCAGCCTGGGCGGCGATCTTGTCTTCCCGTTCCCGGTAGAGGCGGTCGGCCAACGCCAGCGTCAGGATGAAGGCTTCCAGTCCGGAACCAATCTGCATGGCGTGCTCGGTCATAAAATTCTCCGGGAAGAAGCCAAGCGCGCGTCCGGCCGTGGCTAGTACCCCGATGGTCAGAGGCGTCCAGGCCAGCGTGAAGAATGCGCCTGCGCGCACCCCGGCCGCCCAAGTGATCGGCCCCGCTAAAAACAGCAGCGAGAAGAAGAGAAGCGCCGACAGTGAGGACAGAATAATGGCCGAGTTGTAGCTCAGGGTCAGGGCACAGATAAAGTTGAGGATTTCGAAGGCGATCATCGCCCGAATGGCAATATCGAGCTTCGGGCTGTGGCACGGGATCTTCAGAAACCGGCGACAGAAAAGCACCGAAAACAGCGCCAGCAAGGGCATGGAGACCAGTAGTGCCCGGGCATGCAGTTCCGGTGACTCCGGGTAGAGAAGCTGAAAACCGTACCCTTTGATGGACGCGAAAAACAGCAGGTAGCCGCTGATCGCCAGTGCGTAATAGAGATACAGCCGCTCGCGCAACGTCAGGAAGACGGCCAGGTTAATCAGAATAATGACGGTCAGGGCGCCGTAGTAGAAAAAATGCAGTTTCTGCTCACCGGAGGCGGCGCCGAAAAAACGGTTCTCACGCCAGATCTGCAGCGGCAGTATCATGGAGCCCGCTGTTTCAACCCGTGCATAGATCGTTTTGGACTCGTCCGGTGCCAGGCTTAAACGCAGCAGCATGTTCGGGTGATCAATCTCCCGGGGATAGAAGGGCAGGGCATCACCGGTTCTGACAACCCTTTGCTGTTCACCGCCAGACATGACATGGAAAGTCACCCTGTCCAGTTGCGAGTATGCCAGCTCCGCGACCAGATTGAGCGTCTCGTCCGTCTGGTTCGCGATGGCAAAACGCAGCCAGTAGGCAGAAGACGTTATGCCAAGAGTGGCACTGCCCTCGGATGCGGTCGCCCATTGATCAGCGGGCTGCTCAAGAATATCGTCGATGGTGGCGGAGGCGTCGGGGTCTTCAAGATAGGAGAAACGGGACGGAATCTGAGCGTCGTCCGAGATCACGATGGGTGACATGTCCGCATTTGCCAGAAATGACAGGCACAATGCAAGTGATGCCAGAATTGTTCGTAGAGACGAGGCTGCTCTCACAGTTCGCTGACCATATTTTTGTTGGCGACGGCAGCACAGGTTGGTCCTGCACCTTGGTGTTGTGGTCGTCCCTTACCCTTTCTTCTCTTTACCTTAGTCCTCTATGGGATAAAACGGAACAGACTACTGTATTGGTCCTGTAGTCAATGGTGACCACCATGACCTCAAACGCCCCGCAAACGGAAAAGGTTCCCGCCGGGGCGTTCTCGCCATCGTCCCCAACCGGTCGGAACTAGCCAAAAAGACCGGAGATGAACGCAATGCCAACGGTAAAGATGCCGAGGCTGGCGGCCAGGCCGATGGTATAGAGGCGGGAGGTGGCCGAGCGCTGCTGGGAAATGAAAAGATCAATGGTCCGCTGTGCAATGTCTTCTGCCGTCTCTCTGGAGATTTCATGGGCCTGTTGAATGGCCTCGGATTGCAGGGTTTGCCAGAACTCGGTATCGATGGTCTGCACGCTGGTGATGTGATCCTTCAGCTCAGCCATATTCTCCGCGGTAAATCCGTTGTTCTTGGAGAGCTCTTTGCGAACCTGGGACAGCTCCTGAACCAGGTTCAGGTTCACCTCGGCAGCCACGTCGTCCCGCAGGTTGGCGGTGCGCTTGTCGATCATTTCGGTCACGGCGTTCAGCCGTTCTTCCATGACCGTTTCCTGTTTGCGACTGGTCTCATCCAGAACACGCTTGAGATGATCAAACTGCTCATCAAACAGTGAGCTGAGCAGTTCATGTAGGCGGTTGTTGATATGAGTCTTGACCGCAGAACGGGCAATCTGCTCGATCAGGTCGCTGGTCAGCGGCACCACCTGGGGGTGATTCTGTGCGCTGGCGTCCTGGCCGTTGCCTTCGGTTTTGGGGGACAGTTCCAGGGAGGCATCTGCCGGAATATCCAGGGGCTCTTCGTCTTCCGCCTCCTGCGCGAAATCCAGCTCCGGGGGTTCCGGCAGGGTGCCGCCGGACACGTCGATATCCAGCTGTTCCAGAACCGAGCTCAGACCTTCTACCTGGGGCGGTTTGGTGAGGATGTTATAAACGCCAAAATTCCTGGCTTCCTCGGTAAACGACTGGGACTTTTTGGAGGTGCACATAATGATGGGAATGCCGGCAGTCTCCGGGTTGCCCTTGATCGCCTTGGTGGCTTCCACACCGTTCATCCCCGGCATGAGGTGATCCATGAAAATTACATCCGGTCGGTTATTGACGTTCAGGTAATCCAGGGCTTCTTCTGCCGAGCCTGCCATGTTCACTTCCATGTCCCGGCTCTCAAGCAATTTGCTCAGTGCAAACCGGGCTACTTTGGAATCATCCACCAGGAGCGCATTTTTAATCGTCATGTTACAACCTCAACAGCTTACGTGTTCGTTATCGGGCGCAAGCCCGGGGGTTTACCAGCCTTCCAGATTCGGGCACTGGGTCGCCCTGTAACTCTTGTCCCGATAACAAACACCGGGTTCTGTTGTGCGGGCGGTGAATACTTCACCGGCCGCTGTCGTCAGACGAACCTGTCCATAGGGTTCGCCATAGCGGAAGGTCGCCTGGATCGAGCTGCCGTTGGGATTGCTCAGCAGGCCTTTTCCATGGAACGAGCCTTCAATGTACTGGCCTTCGTATTTCTTGCCGTCGGCGAAGACTTCTTTGCCCTGGCCGTGAAATTCTCCGCTGGAAAACTCCCCTTCGTAGAACCGGCCATCCGGGTAGGTGAGAGTGCCTTCGCCGTGGAACTGGTTGTCGCGAAAGCCTCCTACGTACAGCATGCCGTCTGAGGACGTCAGTGAACCATGGCCGTTCAGTTTACCGCCGGCCCACTGTCCGGTCAGAATATCGCCATTGGCCATGGTGAGAGTGCCCTGGCCACTAAACTGGTCATCGCGAAACTGGCCGGTGTAACGGGCGCCATCCGCGCCGCGCCAGGTTCCCTGGCCGTGGCGTTTGCCACTGCGCCAGCCGCCTTCGTATTTGCTGCCATCCGGGTACCAGGCGGTGCCTTCGCCGTGGAACTTTCCATCCACAAAGTGGCCTTCGTACCTCAGGCCTTTGCTGTTCACCAGCGTGCCATCCCCGGTTTTGACGCCGCCAACCCAGGTGCCGTCGCGATAGTTGACGTTGGTAAAGGCTTCCAGTCGCCCAACCAGAGTGGTTTCGTCGCCGGCATCCAGGGTTACGGTTTTCTGCCAGGGCTGGTAGCCGCTCTTACGGATGACCACGTCGTAGGTGCCGGGCTTCAGTTCCAGATCCAGCCGTGTGGCGCCGTAATTCTTGCCGTTTACCGTAACCTGATCGCCCAGCACGTTGGACCGTAGTACCAGGAGACCGGTTTTTGGTTGCGGTTCGGGTTTGGGCGGTGCCGGTTTCGCTACCTCGGGCTCTGGAGTGGGCTCGGCTGCTCTTGCTGGCTCGGGGGTGGGGTCGGATTTCGGGGCCGGGGCGGGAGCTTCTGCGGTGGCGGAGGCCATGGCGGAAGCCGGTTCAGCCTTGGCGATCAGCTGGGGCTTGTCCTGGATGGGGCTGAGAGTGAAAGACTCTGCGCCGCTTTCCCTTGCCGGAGTATCATTCTGCGCGCTCTGTGGCCGTGTTGTGGTCGCCGCCGGCTTCTGGTCATCAAGGAAGACGCTGTCGGCCTGCTGACTGGTGGCGGCCTGAGTAAATGCAGGCTCTTGCCCGGTATCGAATTCGCTTGCGGTGATCTCCTCCCGGACCGACGCAAATCCCGCCGTGACTAACAGCATGAGCGCGAGGGCGTTGATAAACAGGAGCGGTCTGAAATCGACCATAGGCAACCTCTCAGTACTTGTTCTTGCGTAACATCACCGCGACCGGAAGGCCACGGAGAACAACATGACACGCAGTTATCTTACCGAGTCAGGCTTGCCTTATGTAACAGAAAGTCACTGAAGTTAACGAGAATGCAGGACAAATCACACTTTGTCCGGAAGCTGATCATGGTTGAGCTGCTCCCAGGATCGCATGTAGACATCCGCCTCGTATTCGTAGGGCGATTTGAAGGGTGTAAGCACGAAATCAAATACCAGAAAGAAGAAACCAATGGAGGCCCAGGCAATGGCCAGGGTGCTGAGCGTGGTTGCCTGTTCCTCGGGATTGGCCTGCACAAAACTCTGCAACAGGGGAATGAGGTCTGTCGCCATCACCACAGGATTGAAGCTTGACAGCACGAACGGCAGCCAGAAGGCAATGAATACCGGGAAAAATCCGAACGACCAGAGTACGCGCCTCAGCAGGTAGATGCCGACCGCCCGCCAGAATCGTTGGCGAACTTCCGGAACCTTGCGGATTTTCTCCAGATAGCGGCGTCTTTCAGCCCAGTAGGCGGCAACTTCCGGGGCCTGCATGCCCTTGTGGCCACCCTTGGGGAAAGCGGGCTGCGGCGCTGATCCGGATGGCTCTTCTGGCGTAGAAATCGACATGGAGTATGGTACTACCCTGTTGCTTTGCGTTTATGCATGATAGTTGAAACTACGTGTTACCCTACAAATCCTTTTTCATGAAAGACAGGACAGTAATCAATGGCTGCAGTTATCGAGAGTAAGGTCCACCCGGCCTTTGAGCAACTCCGAAGCCACCGGATCGACACGCTGAATCTGACCGTCGAGGAATATCGCCACAAAAAAACCGGCGCCCGACATCTGCATCTGGCCGCCGATAACGACGAGAACGTGTTTTTTGTCGCCCTGCGCACCTTTCCGATGGATTCCACCGGCGTTGCCCACATTCTTGAGCATACCGCGCTTTGCGGCAGCGAGCGTTTCCCGGTTCGCGACCCGTTTTTCATGATGATCCGTCGTTCGCTGAACACCTTCATGAACGCGTTCACCAGCAGTGACTGGACGGCCTATCCTTTTGCCAGTATGAACCGGAAGGACTTCGACAACCTGTTGACGGTCTATCTGGACTCGGTGTTCTTTTCCTCGCTTGATCCGCTGGATTTTGCCCAGGAAGGCCACCGGCTGGAATTCGATAAGCCCAACGATCCGTCAACGGCTCTGGTTTACCGCGGTGTGGTCTACAACGAGATGAAGGGCGCCATGAGCTCGGCCACCTCCCAGTTGTGGCAGAACCTGTCCAGCCATCTGTTCCCGACCACCACATATCACTACAACAGTGGTGGCGAGCCCGATCATATCGTGGACCTGAGCTACGAAGACCTGTTGAGCTTCTACCGCCACCATTATCATCCTAGCAATGCGACTTTCGCGACCTATGGCAATATTCCGGCCCACGAGCACCACGAGCGGTTCGAGGAATTGGCGCTCAAGCGTTTCGACCGTCTGGATATCGATCTGCCGGTGCATGATGAAAAGCGTCTGTTCTCGCCGATTCGTGTGGAGCAGGGTTATGCGGTCAGCGAGCAGGAAGAAACGGCCAACAAGACCCACATCGTTATGGGTTGGTTGCTGGGCCACAGTTTTGACCTGCAGGAAAACCTGGAAGGCCAACTGCTGGCCAGCGTTCTGCTGGACAACAGCGCCTCGCCGTTGATGAGGGCGCTGGAAACCACGGATATCGGCCATGCTCCGTCGCCGATGTGCGGTATTGAGGATTCCAACCGGGAGATGACCTTCGTCTGTGGCATTGAGGGCACCGAGCCCGAGCAACAGAAGGCTCTGGAAACCCTGATCGAGGAAACCCTGGCCAACGTGGTGAAAGAAGGGGTCAGCCAGGAACGCCTGGAAGCGATTCTGCACCAGCTTGAACTGCACCAGCGGGAAATTGCCGGTGACCAGTTCCCTTATGGTCTGCAACTGATCATGAGCGCGATTTCCCCGATGATTCATGGCGGCGACCCGGTCGAGCTGCTGGATCTGGAGCCGGTTCTGGATACCCTGAGGGAAAAGATCCGCGATCCCGACTATGTGCCCGGCCTGATCCGTCGCAAGCTGCTGGAAAACCCCCATCGCGTCACGCTGACCCTGCGTCCGGATAACCAGCTGGAATCCCGTCGCCAGGAGGCGATTCGTGAAGCGCTGGCCCGTCGCAAGGCCGAGCTGACGGAAAAAGAAGTACAGGAAATCATCGAACGGGCGCAGGCCCTGGAAGAGCGGCAGACACGCAAGGATGATGATTCCATCCTCCCGAAAGTCGACCTCAGCGATGTGCCCCTGCAGTTGCCCGAGCCGGAGCGCCGTTATGACGGTGATATGGCCGCATCGCTCTATGCCCGTGGTACCAACGGCCTGGTGTATGAGCAGATCGTTCTGCCCGTGCCCGACCTGGCGGAAGACGAACTGGTGCTTTTGCCCTATTACACCACTCTGATTACGGAAGTAGGCTGCGGTGACCTTGACTATCTGGGCATGCAGGACCGGATTTCCGCCGAGTCCGGCGGCGTCAGCGTGTCTTTCTCGGCCAAGGGCGAAGTCGACGATGTCCAGAATCTGAGTGGTTACATGATTTTCAGTGGCAAAGCGCTGGCCCGAAACCGTGGCGCCTTGACCAGGCTCCTTGGCGATCTTTTCAACGGTGCCCGCTTTGACGAGCATGAACGTATCCGGGAACTGGTCGCCCAGGTCCGCGCCCGGCGCGATCAGGCCATCACCGGCAGTGGTCATGGCCTCGCCATGGGCGCTGCGTCCCAGGGCATCAGTCCGGGAGCCTGGCTGGCCTTCCGCCTTGGCGGTCTGGAGGCCATTCGTGGCGCAAGGTCCCTGGACAAGTCGCTGGATGACGACAACGAACTGGCGGCATTCTGTGATCGCCTGGCCGGTCTGCACAGCCGAATCCGGCAACAGAACCGCCAGTTCCTGCTGATTGCCGAAGATGAGCAGCTTCAGCCGATGCTGGATGAGGTTAAACAGCACTGGAGCGGGCAGCCAGAGGGCAAGAGCGAACAATGGCATCTCAGCCAGGCTCCGTATCAGGTCAACCAGGCATGGCTGACCTCAACCCAGGTCAATTTCTGTGCCCGCGCTTTTCCGACCGTGGCGGTGGATCACCCGGACGCAGCAGCGCTGACGGTGCTGGGCGGCTTTCTGCGAAACGGATACCTGCATCGGGCCATTCGCGAGAAGGGTGGCGCCTATGGTGGAGGTGCCGGTCAGGACAGCGTTAACGGCACTTTCCGCTTCTTCTCCTATCGGGATCCGCGCCTGAGTGAAACCCTGGATGACTTTGATCAGTCACTCAAATGGCTTCAGGAAGAGGATCACGATGCTCAGGAACTGGAGGAGTCCATCCTGGGGGTGATTGGCCAGCTGGATCGGCCCCGGTCCCCGGCAGGTGCTGCACGGCACGCCTTCCACAATCATCTGTTCGGCCGTACACCGGAGCAGCGTTCGCGATTCCGTGAGCGAGTGCTGGCGGTGACTCTGGAGGACATGAAGCGCGTGGCCCGGACCTGGCTGACCCCGGACAAGGCCAGCACCGCGGTGATCACCAGCCACGATAACCGTGAACGGGTTCAGAAACTGGGGCTGGAGCTGCAGGAGCTCTGAGCTCCTGCTGTTACCGGTTCCGTTTCAGTCCGGCGCTGACCATAATCCGGGTGGAGATTTCCTCCACCGAGTAGGCGGTGGTGTTCATGTAGGGAATCCGCTCGCGCCGGTACATCAGCTCGATTTCCTCAATCTCGTGCATGCACTGCTTGATTGACGCGTAGCGGGAGTTCGGGCGGCGTTCATTGCGAATGGTTGCCAGTCTTTCCGGGTCAATGGTCAGGCCAAAGATCTTCTGTTTGTGGGCGCGCAGAACCGCGGGCATGTTCTGGTCGTCCAGGTCTTCTTCGGTAATCGGGTAGTTCGCTGCCTTCACGCCGTATTGAAGGGCCAGATAAAGGCAGGTTGGCGTTTTGCCGCTCCGCGAGGCGCCCACCAGGATGAGATCTGCCTCGTCATAATGCCGCGTTCTGGCGCCGTCATCGTTGTCCAGCGCAAAGTTAACGGCCTTGATCCGCTGCTCGTATCGGCCTTCATTGTTGATGGCATGGGATTTACCCACCGAATAGGAAGACGATGACTGCAGCTCCTGCTCCAGAGGGTTCAGGAAGGTGCCGAATATGTCGATCATGAAGCCGTTGGCTCCGGCGATAACATCACGAATGTCGCTGTTAACAATGGTATCGAACACCAGAGGCCGGGCACCGTCGGTCTGCTCCGCCTGGTTGATGCGTTTTACCATCTCCTGAGCTTTTTCCGTATCGTCGATATAGGGAACGGTCACCCGTTCGAATTCGATTTTCTCGAACTGCGCAAGAAGGCTGTGCCCGAGTGCTTCGGCGGTGAGGCCGGTGCCGTCGGAAATGAAAAAGGCGGTACGTTTCATGGTGTCTGGATCGGCTCCGTATTTGGCGGGTACCCTAGGTAATTGCCACAGGTTACAGTATCATACACGCCAAGTTCGATAGCTCGCAGTGCAATGAATCAAGGGAGACTCGCTTTGGAAGATTACATTATCTGGTTTGATCACCTGGGAATGTCTGATGTGGACCGGGTGGGCGGAAAGAACGCCTCTCTCGGCGAAATGATCAGTAATCTTGCCAATGCTGGTGTCACTGTACCGGGTGGTTTTGCGACAACGGCTCACGCCTACCGCGAGTTTCTGGCCAAAGACGGCCTGCGGGAAAAGATCGACAATGCCCTGGACAGTCTGGACATTAACGATGTGAATGAGCTGGCCAGGGTCGGTTCGCGGATTCGCCAGTGGATCATCGATACACCCTTCCCGGAGGCACTGGAAAAGCCGCTGCAGGAAGCTTTTGCGGCACTGCAGGCGGGAAATGAGAACATGGCGGTTGCCGTGCGCTCATCTGCCACGGCGGAGGATCTGCCGGATGCGTCTTTTGCCGGCCAGCAGGAAACCTTCCTGAACGTGGTTGGCCTGGAACAGGTACGCACGTCGGTGAAGGAGGTGTTTGCCTCCCTGTTCAACGACCGGGCGATTTCCTATCGGGTCCACCACGGGTTCGATCACAAGCAGGTCGCTCTTTCGGCCGGTATCCAGAAAATGGTCCGCAGCGAGACGGCGTCCTCCGGCGTAATGTTCACCCTGGATACCGAGTCCGGTTTCCGCGACGTGGTGTTTGTGACCGGCTCCTATGGCCTGGGTGAAACCGTGGTACAGGGCGCGGTTAACCCGGATGAATTCTATGTCCACAAGCCCACTCTGGACGCTGGCCGCCCGGCGGTCCTGCGCCGCAATCTTGGCAGCAAGGCCATCAAGATGGTTTACCAGACTGACTCGTCCGCCGGGCAGTTTGTGGAAACCGTCAAGGTTGATCAGCAGGACCGTGACCGCTTCTGCGTCTCCGATGCCGAGGTAGAAGAGCTGGCCAGGCAGGCCATGATCATCGAGAAGCATTATCAGCGCCCGATGGATATCGAGTGGGCGAAGGACGGCGATGATGGGCGCATATACATCGTTCAGGCGCGTCCCGAGACGGTCAAGAGCCGGGCCAGCGCCAACGTCATGGAACGGTACTTGCTCAATGAGACCGGCAAGGTTCTGGTGGAAGGGCGGAGCATCGGCCACAAGATCGGCAGCGGTCCGGTCAAGATCATCACCAGCATCAAGGAGATGGATCGGGTTCAGGCCGGGGATGTTCTGGTCACAGACATGACCGATCCCGACTGGGAGCCGGTCATGAAGCGTGCCTCCGCCATTGTCACGGATCGTGGCGGCCGTACTTGCCACGCGGCCATTATTGCCCGGGAACTGGGTATTCCGGCGGTGGTGGGCTGTGGTGATGCCACGGAAGTGCTCAAAGACGGTCAGGAAGTGACCGTGTCCTGCGCCGAGGGTGATACCGGCATGATCTATGAGGGCAGTCTTGATTTCGAGCTGAAGGAAAATACCGTCGATTCCATGCCGGCGATACCGTTCAAGATCATGATGAACGTGGGTAACCCGGACCGGGCGTTCGATTTCCAGTCACTGCCCAACGAAGGCGTGGGCCTGGCCCGGCTGGAGTTCATTATCAACCGGATGATCGGCGTGCATCCGAAGGCACTGCTGAACTTTGACGGACTGCCGCGGGATATCCGCCAGACCGTTGAAAAACGGATTTCCGGCTACAGTTCGCCGGTGGATTTTTACGTCGACAAGCTGGTGGAAGGCATTTCCACACTGGCGGCGGCCTTTGCACCCAAAAAGGTCATTGTTCGCCTGTCGGATTTCAAATCCAATGAATACGCCAACCTCATCGGTGGCACCCTCTATGAGCCGGACGAAGAAAACCCGATGCTCGGCTTCCGCGGCGCTTCACGCTATATCTCCGAAACCTTCCGTGACTGTTTCGAGCTTGAGTGCAGGGCGCTGAAAAAGGTCCGCAACGAGATGGGGCTGACCAACGTCGAGGTGATGGTGCCATTTGTTCGCACCGTGGGTGAGGCCGAGCAGGTGGTTAACCTGCTGGCCGAGAACGGCCTCAAACGCGGCGACAATGGCCTGCGCGTGATCATGATGTGTGAGCTGCCCGCCAACGCGCTGCTGGCAGAACAGTTCCTCGAACATTTCGACGGCTTCTCCATCGGCTCCAATGACCTGACCCAGCTTACCCTGGGCCTGGACCGGGATTCGGGCATTATTGCCCACCTGTTCGATGAGCGGAATGACGCGGTCAAGGCCTTACTCGCCAGTGCCATTCAGGCCTGCAAGAAAGCCAACAAGTACATTGGTATCTGTGGGCAGGGGCCTTCCGATCATCCGGACCTGGCGAAGTGGCTAATGGACCAGGGTATCGACACCGTATCCCTGAACCCGGACTCGGTGCTGGATACCTGGTTCTTCCTGGCCGACGAAAAAATTGACTGATTGATTGAACAAGGAGAGCGCAAACGTGCCTATCGTAACTCCGGACCTGTGCGATGATTACCCTGAAATTCTGGCCGTGGAGCCGGGGTTTCGCAATTTCGGTGGCGTGGACAACTTCGGCGGCGAGATCGTGACCGTCAAGTGCTTTGAAGACAATTCTGTGGTCAAGGAGCAGGTTGCGCTGCCCGGACACGGGAAAGTCATGGTGGTTGACGGTGGCGGCTCAAAGCGGGCCGCGCTGCTCGGCGATATGTTGGCAGAGAAAGCCGTTAGCAACGGCTGGGCAGGCCTGATCATTTATGGCTGCATACGCGATGTGGACGTGATTGCCAGAACCGAACTGGGAGTTCAGGCTCTGGGCTCTCATCCCCGGAAAACCGAGAAGCACGGCGTGGGTCAGCTGAATGTGCCGGTCACCTTTGGTGGGGTGACCTTCCATCCGGGCCATTTTGTCTATGCAGACAATAATGGCATTGTCGTTTCCGAGAAGGCTCTGGTTAACGCTTGACCTGAATGATCTCCACGCCCAGCAGGTAGCCGTCTTCGTCGGGCTCGCAACGCAGAACCCGACATAATGTCTCGAAGGGCGGGAACTGGTCGCTGGTGGAGGGAAGGAGGGTGTGGATTTCGTCGCCCTCCGAAAATGCCTTCTCGACGAAAAGCTGCATACCTGTGCCACTGAGATCGCGGCAAATTCCAGCAAATGAGGCACCGCTGGCGTCGGTCAGTTCAATCTCTGCGTTCATCCTCATGCGATGGAAATCGCGCTTCTCTGAATAGTCCTTCATGGTTGCAGACATCACCGAATCTCCCGCTTGTTGTTTTGATATTTATAATGGCTTCAGGCTGGGGCGTCAAAGAATTCATGGGAATAAAAAACACTCAATACCGCATATTTAGTATTGAGTGTCGAAATTGGCACAACATGTAGGGCTTGCCCGGGTCTTTATCAGACCCAGTTATCGTTCTTTCTGGTTGGCTTCAGAGCAGGAACGATCAGCGCCAGAATGATGCCCAGCAGTACAAGGCCGGCACCGATCAACATGAAGTCCGATTCCTTGTTTGCTTCCAGCCGTTCCTTCTCGGCCGTCAGCACTTCCAGTTCGTTCAACAGCTTCTGGTTCTCATTTCGCAGATCTTCATTGCGACGATTGATGCTCAGCGTATCGGATGCCACGGTCTTTATCTGCTGCAGCTCCTGGCTAAGGCGGCCGGCCCGAGCCTCAAGCGCTTCCTGGGATTCGCGGAGCTCGTTGCGTTCGTTGGTTACCTCTTCCAGTTCTGCCCGGAGAGAGCTTACCGTTTCCTGTGCCTTGGCAAGTTGCCGGTTTGCCGACTCCAGTCGGGCGCGGGCAATGGGCGTTTCCGATATATAGCGGGAAACCATCCAGCCCTCGATACCGTCCGGTGTCCTTACCCGGCTGTAGCCGGAGTCTGAGCGTTCGAGGAGCTCCAGCGGGGTGCCGCTACGAACGCCGGAATGCAGAATCCGGTATTCCGTGCCCTGGCCACTGCGGATCGGGGCATAGAGGGTATCGTCCACGTAAACGGTTTCGGCGTATGCAGAGGACAGGGTGGCGAAAAGGATAGTGAAGAAAAATACGCAACGGACAATGGATCTTGAAGCCGGCACTGGTTGTATTCCCTGAGACAGTGTTTTGACGGGCAATTTTGTCATAGTTACCAAGCCATACAAGGTAGGTTTCATTACAAAACCCTCATCCGAAAAGCGGTTTCTCGCCGAATCAGGGCAGTACGGCCTTGAACGGTTTGACCGTGACTTTTTGATAGACCCCGGCGTCCACATAAGGATCGGCGTCTGCCCAGGATTGTGCTGCGTCCAGGGAATCGAATTCGGCAATGACCAGGCTGCCAGTGAAGCCCGCATCGCCCGGTTCAAGAGTGTCCAGGGCAGGGTGAGGCCCCGCAACCAGCAGCCTGCCCTCGTCCTTCAGCTGGTTCAGCCGTTCAATGTGCGCGGGACGTGCTTCGGCCCTCAGAGGCAGGCTGTTTTCAATATCTTCGCTGATGATGGCGTAGTACATCCGGAGCTCCGTTTGGGGTTCGTGTGGTTCAGCGCCGACTGGTACACTGTCGACACTGTATCGCTATCTGGAATCCTCGTGACTATACCCCAAGAAACTGAATTCTGCATTGATCTGCATTGCCACAGCACCGCCTCGGATGGGGCCTTGCCGCCGGAGGAAGTGGTCAATCGGGCGGCAGACCGGGGTGTCACTCATCTGGCCCTGACGGATCACGACACGGTTGCCGGTATGGCAGCGGCCGAAACCTCCGCAGCCGCCAGGGGAATCGCGCTGATTGCCGGCACCGAGCTGTCCTGCGTCTGGCACGGCAAGACAATTCACATTGTCGGCCTGGATTTCGATCCTGCTGATTCCGGTTTCAAGGCGGCGCTGGAACGCCAGAATGCCAATCGCTGGGCGCGGGCAAGAGCCATAGCCGACAAGCTGGACAGAATCGGTGTTGAGGACCTGCTAGACAAGGCAACCCGCTGCTCAAACGGCGACGTGCCCGGACGCCCGCACTTTGCCCGGGTGCTGGTGGACGAGGGTGTCGTCACGAACCTTGCGCAGGCTTTCAAGCGCCACCTGGGGCAGGGCAAGCCAGGTGACGTAAAGGCCTTCTGGCCCGAGCTGGAGGAGGTCGTGCAGTGGATTGTCGATGCGGGTGGCATCGCCGTGCTGGCTCATCCGAAGAAGTACCGGTTAACCGCGACGAAACTGCGTTCGCTGGTAGCGGATTTCCAGCGGGCCGGCGGTAAGGCCATGGAAGTATCCACGTCCGGTCAATCAAGCGGCGACCTGGGATTTCTGGCGGAGCTTTGCCGTCGGGAAAAACTGCTGGCCTCCCAGGGCAGTGATTTCCATTTTCCGGGAGCGCCCTGGTGTGAGTTGGGCCGGATAACAAAAATGCCAGACGGCATAGAGCCCGTCTGGCATCATTTCAAACAACCTGTGGGGCTGCCGGTTCAGTCCGGAGCGTGAAACAGCAGGTACAGGTCGGTCAGTGAATCCGGAATGGCGTCTGACATCTGTCTTGCCATCTTCTCGTCATTACGGACCTTCTGGAAATCCTCATCCTCGAACAGTCCCGACAGGGTCAGCATTGGCACGAGCAGATCCGCTGTTTCTTTCTCGTCCACTTCCAGCCAGGCATCTTCGTTTTCCAGGAAGGTATCCACAAACCCCGCGCACCAGTTTTCCAGTGCGTTCATCGGGTCGCCATCTTCCGGCTCCGGGAGCTCCAGAGTCTGCCCCATATCCAGTGCATGGGCCATATCCCGGGCCAGCTGATCGACAGCTGACCTGAAGGTCTGAGGCGTTTTATCCGGTGCCGCGCCCTCGGTACCGGTTGCCAGCGCGAAAATATCATCCGCGCTCAGGGCAACCGGGCCGACCACGCTGGCGCACACAATGCCGTGAAGGCCGAAGAAATCAACGGCCTCATCGCCCCAGGGATCGGCAAACAGGATGTCTTCTAGTGACTCAATGTCCGAGTTGGAAAGCATCCTTTAATTGCTCCCGGCGGTTTTTTTGGCTTCTTCAGCCGCACGACGGCGCTTGCGAACCTCGCGAGGGTCGTTGTACGCACGGCCCGGAGTAACCGGAGGCTCGGTCGGATCCGGCGTCTCGTCAGAGGCCTGTTCAGACGCTTCTGACTGAGCCTTCTCCGGCTCTGGCGCCGGCTCGGCTGCGGGCTCAGCACTGGTTTCCGGCTCAGGCGCAGGTTCGGTACCGGCTTCCGGCGCGGCCTCTGCCTGCGGAGCGACCTCCGGCTCTGGTTTTGCCGGCTCAGTCGTCGGCTCTTCAGCCTCTGCCTGCGGGGCTTCTGCCAGAGTCGCGGGGGTCTCGGCAGCAGGCGCCTGTTCTTCAGACGGCTCTGGCTGATCCGCTTTCTTCTCTGCTGCCTTACGCGCAGATGTCCGCCGCGGCCTTGAAGGCTTTCTTTCTGTAGTAGCTTCTTCTGGCGGCTTTTCAGCCGGAGTTTCGGTCACCGATGGTTGATCCGTTGAAGACTCTTTTTGTGCTGAGGGCTGTTCCTTCGCTGAAGGCTCTTCCTTCGCTGAAGGCTCCTCTTGCGCTGAAGGCTCCTCTTGCGCTGAAGGCTCCTCTTGCGCTGAAGGCTCCTCTTGCGCTGAAGGCTCTTCCTTCGCTGAGGGTTCCTCTTTGGCTGAAGGCTCCTCTTTTACTGAAGGCGCTTCTTCCGCCGCAGGTTCCTCTTTAGTGGAAGACTTTTCTTCAACTGAGGGCTGCTCCTGCTCAACCGGGGGCTGTTGAGCCGCAGAAGGCTCCTGCGCCGCTGAAGACTTCTGTTGAGCCTGCGGTTCGTCTTCCGGAGACGGCGTGGGTTCGGCGACGATGTCAGACGCCTTCACACGCTCTCTTTGGGGCCTCGGAGCGGCCTGCGTCGCAGCGTCTGTTTCCGGCGCACTCGCTGGTGCGGCTTCAACCGTTGGCTGCGACGGGGCGTCAGTCGTTTCTTCCGGCTGGGTGTCTTTCTGATGATGCTCGCTGCGGGCACTCTTTCTGTCAGCCGGAGTCGACGCCGGCGCTTCCGCAGGGGAGCCGTCACGGTTCCGATTGCGACGCGGCCTGCGGCGCTTCTCGCCACTTCCGGATTTCTCTGGGCCGGCATCCGCCTTTTCCTGCGAGGGCGCTTTTTCGGCTACTTTCTGCTGTGACTGGGCGGAATCGTCGGATTCTTTCTGGTCACGGGCCTGGGGTCTGCCACGGCCACGATTCGGTGATTGGCCATCTTTTCGGCCTCCGTCCCGGCGGCTTTCCCGGGACTGCTCGGCACTCGCACTCTGCTTTTGTTCGCCATCGGCCGTTTCGGCATTGCGACTACGGTTGCGGTTGCCGCCACGGCTACGGCCGCGGCCGTCTTCACTGCGCGCCTGACCCTGACCACCCTGTCTGCGATCGCTGCCACTGCGCTTGCCGCTGTCGCCGGAGTCGCTCTCGTCTCTGGCTACGCGGGTTTTGCGACGGTCCTGCCGGTCCTGGCCCCGGCGCTCATCGCGATTCGGGCGGTTGGCGCTGCGAGTATCCGGCTGGGGGTCGCCAATGATTTCCTCGCCGCTGAAGAAATCCGCAATTTTGCGGCCCAGGCGGCTGAACAGGCCTTCGGTCTGCTCCCTGGAGGTTTCTTCCGCTTTCGCGGCCGGAGCAGCCGCAGGGGAGGGGGCCGGTGCCGACGGGCGAATGGCCTTCACGGCCGCCTGTTCACGAACGGGTGGCGGTGCGACCGGAGCTTCAAGAATTTCTTCTTCCCGCTCACTGTATTCCTGAGCCACCTGGTAGCTGGAGACGTGTTCGGCACCGGTTTCATCGTCGCGCATGCGGACAATTTCGAAATGCGGTGTTTCCATGTGAGGCGCAGGTACCACAATCACCTGGACTTCCTGGCGGGCTTCAATGTCGGAAAGCTGCTTGCGCTTCTCGTTCAGCAGGAAGGTCGCAACGGCGACGGGCACGATGGCGCGCACTTCGCCGGTCTTGTCCTTCGAGCATTCCTCGAAAATCAGGCGCATGATGCTCAGCGCCAGGGACTCGATGCCACGAATTGTGCCCTGGCCTTCGCAACGGGGGCAGACTTCGCTGCGGGTTTCGCCAAGGGATGGACGCAGGCGCTGCCGCGACATCTCCAGCAGACCGAAACGGGAAATCTTGCCAACCTGAACGCGGGCCCGGTCGATTTCCAGGGCTTCGCGGACTTTCTGTTCCACTTCCCGCTGGTGTTTGGCCGGCGTCATATCAATGAAGTCGATAACGATCAGGCCGCCCATGTCCCGCAGACGCAGCTGCCGGGCAATTTCCTCCGCGGCCTCAAGGTTGGTCTGTCGCGCCGTTTCCTCGATGTCCTGGCCTTTGGTGGCGCGAGAGGAGTTGATATCGATGGATACCAGGGCTTCGGTCGGGTCGATCACGATCGAGCCGCCGGAGGGCAGTTTCACTTCGCGCTGGAAGGCGGTCTCGATCTGACCTTCGATCTGGTAGCGGCTGAACAGAGGGATTTCGTCTTTGTAGAGCTTGATCTTGTTCTCGAAGCTGGGCATGACGGCCCGGACAAAGTTGAGAACATCTTCATAGACGGTATCGGAGTCGATCAGAACTTCGCCGATGTCCTGGCGGAGATAGTCCCGGACCGCGCGAATGATCACGTTGCTTTCCTGGTGGATCAGGAAGGGTGCCTTGCGCTCGCCGGCGGCCTGGGAAATGGCTTCCCAGAACTGGACAAGGTAATCAAGGTCCCACTGGAGCTCTTCGGTGGAGCGCCCGATGCCGGCGGTGCGAACAATGATTCCCATGGATTTGGGAACCTGAACGTCGCTCATGGCTTCCTTTAGCTGGGCACGCTCGTCGCCTTCGATGCGACGTGAGATGCCGCCTGCCCGGGGGTTGTTGGGCATCAATACCAGGTAGCGCCCGGCCAGGGAGATAAAGGTCGTCAGCGCCGCACCTTTGTTGCCGCGCTCTTCCTTGTCCACCTGGATGATGACTTCCTGACCCTCGGAAATCACTTCCTTGATGTTGATCTTGCCTTCGATCTGCCCCGGAGACTTCTTGAAGTACTCCTTGGAAATCTCTTTCAACGGCAAAAAGCCGTGCCGTTCGGCGCCGAAATCGACAAACGCAGCTTCAAGGCTGGGCTCGACCCGGGTAATTCGGCCTTTGTAAATGTTGGCTTTTTTCTGTTCACGAGAGCTGGATTCAATGTCCAGATCAAACAGTCGTTGTCCGTCGACCAGAGCTACGCGCAACTCTTCAGGATGAGTTGCATTTATCAGCATTCTTTTCATGGGAAAGAAAGGGTTCCTGTCGTTTTGTGATGACAGAAAACACGGGGGGAATACATCAGCGAAGCAGAACGTGCGTGCCGTGGGGCTCCGATTCAGGGAGCGGGCCGACGGCCAGACGAATCAGATAGTAACCGGGGATTGCCCTGTTAATCCGAGTCCACCGCCGACGATTCGACTGCGTGATCGCAGTGAAGGGTCGTATGAGGTCGATGTCTGTAGACGCATGTTATCCGTTTTCAGGTTCACGCTGGCGCCTTGGGTCTCACGTCATATTCGTATGCTGGACGGCCCGGCCCTGCGTGCTGGCAAAGATTTTTCGCTATGTCGCCCGTCGGTTTTCCGTACGGTTTATAATTCCCGCCTATGCGGCATTTTCCGCGAGTGGGCGGGAGTGTTACTGCCGCCGTGCCCGGTAATGATTGGGCTTCCGGCGTTCAAAGTCTTTGATAGTGTCGGTATACTTCTGCCGCTCCGGCTTCTGGCATGTTGGCCAGGCCGTAGACAAACGGCAAATCACGTCGGAATATAACAGCAATAGTGCGCCCCTTCAATCCCGCGCGCATCGGCAATTAAGGCATCTATGTCCCGGTCCCCAAGACAAAAGCGCAATTCCACCTGGCGCCCCTCTGCGGGTGCGTCAGAAGGCAGAGCCAATGACCGACGTTCAGATTCCCCGGGCGAGGTGCGTCAGGGAGTCCGCAAGGTTGTGGTGGATGAGGACAACGCCGGCCAGCGGGTCGACAACTACCTGATGGCGCAGATCCGTGACCTGCCCCGAAGCATTGTCTACCGTATTATTCGCAAGGGGGAGGTTCGGGTAAACAAGGGGCGGGTCAAGCCCGATACCCGGCTGAAGGCCGGCGATGAGGTGCGGATTCCGCCGGTCACCCGCAAGGAAAAACCGCCGCAGGTAGTGCCGGGGTCGCGGGTTCAGGGCGTCATGGAAGATGCCATTGTGTTCGAGAATGACCAGATGCTGGTGGTGAACAAACCGTCAGGTATTGCGGTGCACGGCGGCAGCGGCCTTGATTTCGGGCTGATCGAGGTGCTTCGCGCAGCTCGCCCTCAATCAAAGTTTCTGGAGCTGGTGCACCGACTGGACCGGGATACCTCGGGGCTGATCATGGTAGCGAAGAAGCGCTCGGCGCTTCGGTTTCTGCAGGATGAGCTGCGCCAGAAACGGGTTCGTAAGCGCTACCATGCGCTGGTCTCCGGGCAGTGGAGTGACCAGGTCACCCGGGTAAAGGAGCCGTTGTTGCGGTTCGAGCTTAAATCCGGCGAGCGCAGAGTCCGGGTGGATGTAGCAGGGAAGGAGTCCCTTACTCTGTTCCGGTGTCTGCAGCATTTCGGCGGCTATAGCCTGGTCGAGGCGTCTCCGGTTACCGGGCGCACCCACCAGATCCGTGTCCACAGCGCCTGGGCCGGTCATCCGATTGCGGGTGATGACAAGTATATGGATGATGTCAGCCTCAGAGCGTTTCGCTCGGCCGGCGGCGATCGGTTAATGCTTCACGCCCGGGCGTTGGACTTTTCTCTTCCCTCAACCGGAGAGCCGATGCACTTCGAGGCCCCTTACGATGACGCTTTCTCTCAGGTGATTGCCAGACTCGAGGCCCGGCTTGAGGGTGGAAGCTGAAACGCCGGTACGGCCGGAACGTGTAAAGACTGATTGTTAACGGGCCACTGGTGTATGTGGCAGAAACCATCCCGTCAGGACAGGGTTCATGGATATAAAGGTAGTAATATTTGACTGGGACGGAACGCTGATTGATTCCGTGGAGCACATTGCTGAAAGCCTGCATCAGGCTGCCACGGATCTTGGTTATCCGGAGCTGGAGCGCGAGGCCTATCGCGACATTATCGGACTCGGCATGGTTGAGGCCCTTCATAAGCTTTATCCGGGCATCAGTCACGAGGAAATGACCCGTATTCGAGAGGGTTATTCCACCTATTTCTTCTCAAAGGTGACCACGCCCCAGAACGTCTTCGCCGGAATGGCCGAGGTTGTGACAGACCTTCGCGCCGCCGGTCGCGGTTGCTCGGTTGCTACCGGCAAAAGCCGCCGGGGGCTTGCGGAAGCGCTGGTTTCCAGCGGTCTCGGGCCCCATTTTGATACCACCAAATGCGCCGATGAGACCCGGTCCAAGCCGGATCCCAGAATGCTGTCGGAAATCATCGAATTCTACAACATCAGGCCAGAGCAGGCTGTGATGATCGGCGACACCCGTTATGACCTGGAAATGGCCCAGCGTATCGGAATGCCTTCTATCGGCGTTGAATGGGGGGTTCACCAGCGGGATGTGCTGCAGCATTATGAACCTCACGCAATTGTCGATACGGTGGCCGATCTTCGCGGTGTTCTCGGGCTCTAGAAGCTACAGGCGGACTTTTCATGGTGATTGTTTATGAGTGACTGGGATTCAGATCAGAAGTCTGGGTGGGGCGACAAACCGGTGTCCGGTAGCGAAGGTTCGGCTTCAGGTGGGCGTCGCCCGGTGGAACGGCCAGAGTCTGCCCGTGACTGGAAGCTGATCGAAAAGCTGGTGATGTCGCTTCAGTCCGAGCAGCGCAAGAGCCGCCGCTGGGGCATCTTTTTCAAGCTGTTGACCTTCACCTACCTGTTCGCCCTGTTTTTCCTGATCCAGTTCCCGGGCATTGGCAGTCTCGACAGCGCGACCGGAAAACACACCGCCCTTGTGGAGGTGAACGGAACCATCGCGGCAGACGAGATTGCCAGTGCCGATCATATCGTCAGCGCTTTGCGTAACGCTTTCAAGGACGAGAATTCGGTTGCCGTCATCATGCGAATCAACAGCCCCGGCGGAAGCCCGGTTCAGTCCGGCTACATCTACGATGAAATGATGCGCCTGAAAGAAGAGTACCCGGACAAGAAGCTGTATGCCGTCATATCCGACGTGGGAGCGTCCGGCGCCTACTATATTGCAGCGGCAGCGGATGAAATCTACGCCAACCGGGCCAGCCTTGTGGGCTCTATTGGTGTTGTTGCCGGCGGCTTCGGCTTTACCGGTGCCATGGAAAAGCTTGGCGTTAACCGCCGCCTTTATACCGCAGGGGAGAACAAGGCGTTCCTGGACCCCTTCTCGCCAGAAAAAGAGGAAGAGGTCGAGTTCTGGGAAAGCGTTTTGAAAACTACACACCAGCAGTTCATCGAGAGCGTTCGCAAAGGGCGGGGTGATCGTCTCGTGGACGACGAGCGGCTTTTCTCAGGCCTGGTCTGGAGCGGAGAGCAGGCGCTTGGTCTGGGCCTGGTTGACGGTCTTGGCAGTACCTCCTTCGTTGCCCGGCAGATTGTCGGTCAGGAAGAGCTGGTTGACTACAGTCATCGCAAGTCGCCTATCCAGGATATCGTTGATCAGTTCGGGGTATCCATCGGAAGTGGTATTGCCGACTATCTGATGGAATCAAGATTGCAGTTGCGCTAGTTCCTCTTCCGGTCGGTCGCCAGCAGCGGATTCAGCCCCCAGTTGCAGAGCATGGCGTTCAGCGCGATCAGGGGCAGACCAACCAGGCTATTCGGGTCCCGGCCCTCCAGTGAGCGGAAAAGGGCAATGCCCAGTCCTTCCATTTTAAAGCTGCCGGAGCAATCAAGCGGTTGCTCGGTGGCGAGGTAGTATTTGATTTCCTCAAGGGACAGGTCGCGAAAGTAGGCGGTGAACACCTCGCAGTGGGTCTGTTGCTCGCCATTGGCCGCGTTCAGAAGACAGAGTCCGGTAAAGAAGGTGACGGCCTGCCCGCTGCTGCGGCAAAGCTGATCTGTGGCCCTGTCCATGTTGCCGGGTTTGGAAAGGCGCTGGCCGTCTTCCAGGGAAGCGACCTGGTCGGAGCCGATAATCCAGTGATCAGGGTAGGCGGCGGCGAGCGCGCAGGCCTTTTCCCGGGCAAGGCGAACGGCCAGCGTGTCGGCGGCTTCCCCTTCACGGGGTGCTTCGTCAATGTCCGGCGAGGCTGTTTCGAAAGGTAGTCCAAGCCTCATTAGCAGTGCTTTGCGGTAGGGCGATGACGAGGCAAGTAGTAGCGGTTGTGGCATAGCTCACTCCGGGGATGAAAGGAATATTGTAGAATACACCTACAGGTGCCGCTGGCTCTGCCCAAAAACAGAGGAAGTCTTTGACACCGGCGGGTCAGGCCCCTAGAATTGCGCGCCTATGTCAAATGCGTCAAACGCCGAACTGCCCAGAACTGTCGACCCATTCCGGTTGGCAGAGCAAAACGTCATTCTGGAGGGAGCGATTCCTCTGAAGGCGTTGTCTCGTTTTCGGGATGCGGTTTTTCGGATTGAAGAGGGCAGCCAGTGTCAGATTACGCTGTCGTTCTCTCTTGATAGTGAAAGGCGTCGGATGGTGGCTGGCGAGTTAGCGGCGCCAGTGGTTCTGGAGTGTCAGAGGTGTATGGGCCCCATGCCTTATACCCTGGTTTCCCGGTTTACGCTGGGGCTGGTCACAACAGACGAGCAGGCACAACAGCTGCCAAAAGAACTTGAGCCGTTTCTGACCGACGATTTCAGTGCTGATCTGTGGTCGATGGCGGAAGATGAATTGTTGTTGGCGTTACCGCCGTTCCCGCTCCACGAGCGTGACGAGTGCTCGGCTTCCGCTACTCTCGAGTCGCTGGAGTCGGACGCTGCGACAGATGAGCCCGAACAGGCGTCTGATGATAACCCGTTCAGCGTGCTGGCGGGGCTGAAGACAAAGAAACATTGAACTGGCGTTGCAGGCTTTCCATCGGGAGCGTGCAGCGCGTTTTTGCGAACATACGTTGATCAGGTCAGGAGCATAATCATGGCTGTACAGAAGAACCGAAAGACCCGCTCAAAGCGCGGCATGCGTCGTTCCCACGATGCCCTCAGCACGGCGGCCCTGTCCACCGATACCACTACCGGTGAAGTACATCGTCGTCACCATGTTTCGCCTGACGGTTTCTACCGTGGCAAGCAGGTTATTGAGGCAAACGACGAGTAACCAGCGGCCAGCGAGATCCCACTAATGCCAGATCCAGATGGCGGAACGGTAAAGCCGGTCACCATCGCGATTGATGCCATGAGCGGGGATCGCGGCCCGTCCGTTGTTGTGCCGGCAGCCCTGGCTGCGGTGAATGAAAATGAGGCCTTGAGTATTGTTCTGGTTGGTATCCGGAGCGAACTCGAGGCCTTGTTGCATCAGGGCCACGAGCGGATTCGCATTGTCGAGGCAGCGGATGTGGTCAGAATGCACGAGCGCCCCTCTCATGCCCTGCGCCACAAGCGCAACTGCTCCATGGCGATTGCCCTAGGGCTGGTGCGGGACAATGTGGCCCAGGGCTGTGTCAGTGCCGGCAATACCGGTGCCCTGATGGCATTCGGCCGCTCGGTGATCCGCATGTATCCAGGCATCGAGCGGCCGGCCATTGCCAAACTGATTCCCTCGCTCCGCGGCCGTTGTCACGTCCTTGACCTGGGTGCCAATGTCGATTCGTCTGCTGAAAATCTCTATCAGTATGCCCTGATGGGGTCCCTGATGGCCTCTGCTATATGCAACCAGGCTGAGCCGCGCGTAGCTCTGCTCAACGTTGGCGAAGAGGAAATCAAGGGCAATGAGCAGGTACGTCTGGCCTCTCACATGCTGGCCCAGTGTGACACGATCAACTATATCGGCTACATCGAGGGCAGCGATCTGTTCCGGGATGTGGCGGACGTGGTGGTGTGTGATGGGTTTGTCGGCAATATCGCCCTGAAAACCGGAGAAGGGGTAGCAGGGCTGCTGATCGAATTGCTCGAGCAGGCGTTTACCCGAACGCTTTATGGCAAGGTCATCGGCTTTCTGGCGCGGCCGATCATCGGCCGGCTCTTGCGTCTTATGGATCCTTCACGACATAACGGGGCCAGCCTGCTGGGCCTTCAGGGTGTTGTTATCAAGAGCCATGGCAATGCCAATGAGCGTGCCATGCTTGCAGCTATTCGCCAGGCGGTTCGTGAAGTCCAGCTGGAGGTTCCCGGCCGGATCAATGAACGCCTCGACGATCTGATGTTCTGATTGACCGACGTCTGCTTCATGCCAAGGCCGGACAGGCCGTTTTAGGAATCAGGGTGGTGAGACTGCCCAACAGCGACTAGAGTCAGTTCATTAACCGCCCGATTCGCCTCACGCAGGCCGGGTTGTACTATTGGCTAATCTCAAGTCACCGACTTAAGCGGTAACATTCTGCCTATGAAATCAGCGTTTCTTTTTCCAGGTCAGGGATCCCAGTCTGTCGGCATGCTTGCCAAGGCAGCCGAGAGCTGGCCGATCATCGAAAAAACCTTTGCCGAGGCGTCCGCCGTGCTGGGCTACGACCTGTGGCACCTCTGTCAGCAGGGGCCGGCCGAGGACCTTAATCAGACCACGGTTACCCAGCCGGCCCTGCTGACGGCAAGCGTGGCCCTCTGGCGCCAGTGGTTCGTGGCGGGGGGCCAGTCCCCGGACTTCCTCGCAGGCCACAGCCTGGGCGAGTACAGCGCGTTGGTTGCAGCTGAGAGCCTGAATTTTTTTGATGCTATCAAGCTTGTCCAGTTGCGCGGCGAGCTGATGCAGACCGCTGTGCCGGCGGGCGCCGGGAAAATGGCCGCTATTATTGGCCTGGAAGACGCCCAGGTGACGGGAGCCTGCGAAGAGGCAGCGGCTGGCGATGTAGTGTCAGCCGTGAATTTCAACGCGCCCGGGCAGGTAGTTATTGCTGGCTCTACTGAGGCAGTGGATCGCGCGATCGATGCCTGCAAGTCGAGAGGGGCCCGTAAGGCGATGCCGCTTCCGGTGAGCGTTCCCTCTCACTGCGCGCTGATGGAAGGCGCCGCCCGTGAGCTGGCGACCGCCCTGGACGAGGTGGATTTTAATGATGCTGTCATTCCGGTGGTACAGAATGTGACGGCTCAACCAGAAACGGACAGCAAGACCCTGAAAGCCAATCTCGTCAGGCAACTTTTTTCCCCGGTTTTGTGGACGGATTCTGTTCGGACTATGGTCGATCAGCAGGTCGGTGTTGCTGTGGAATGCGGTGCCGGCAGGGTTCTGGCGGGGCTTGCCAAACGAATCGACCGCGATCTCAAGGTCTATGGCATTGACGATCCGGATGCACTGGCTCAGGCTCTCGAAGGCATTGAAAAGTGAGTTTCAGGAACATCAAGGGAGTTAAGCATGTCGCTTTCAGGTAAGACTGCGCTTGTTACCGGTGCCACGCGCGGCATCGGAAAGGCGATCGCCGCGGCGCTGGCGGAACAGGGCGCCACCGTGATTGGTACGGCAACCAGCGAGCAGGGCGCCGAGTCCATTTCCGCTGATCTGAAAGCGTCCGGTGGGTATGGCATGGTCATGGACGTGTCCGATCCTGCCAGCATCGACGCCGGGCTCAAGCAGATTGCAGAGCAATCCGGCGCACCGGCCATTCTGGTCAACAACGCGGGTATCACCCGGGATAATCTGTTGATGCGCCTCAAGGACGATGACTGGTCGTCCGTTATCGAGACCAACATGTCCAGCGTGTACCGCACCAGCAAGGCTGTGTTGCGAGGCATGGCAAAGGCACGCTGGGGCCGGATTATTAATATCAGCTCGGTGGTTGCCGGTATGGGCAATCCCGGACAGGCCAACTACTGTGCGGCCAAGGCCGGTGTTGAGGGCTTTACACGGAGCCTGGCCAAGGAAATGTCCAACCGGGGCATCACTGCCAATTGCGTTGCCCCCGGATTTATTGACACGGATATGACCCGAAAACTGGACGACAGGCAACGCGAAGCTATGATGGAAGTCATACCCGCGGGTCGTCTGGGCGAGCCGGAAGAAGTAGCAGCCGTGGTTGCATTTCTGGCGTCGGACGCAGCCGCTTACGTGACGGGTGAGACAATCAACGTCAACGGTGGCATGTACATGGGCTAGCCCGCTCTCGGGCTGAATGCGCAACCCCTTGTTGCGCAACATGTTTGAATGGAACCCCTGCTTGTTCGCAGGTTGGGTTTAAACTAAACTGGCAGCATTCGAGTTGCTTGGTTGACACAAAAGTGAGGACATTATGAGTACAGTTGAAGAGCGCGTTAAGAAGATTGTTTGTGAGCAGTTGGGCGTGAAAGAGTCCGAGGTTCAGAACAATTCTTCTTTTGTAGAGGATCTTGGCGCTGACTCACTGGACACCGTTGAGCTCGTCATGGCACTGGAAGAAGAGTTTGAAACTGAAATTCCCGATGAAGAAGCTGAGAAACTGACGAGCGTTCAGGACGCAATTGATTACATCGTTGCGCATACCTGATCGTCTGATCGGTCTATAAGCCAGGCAAGAAGCCGTCCATGTGAATATTCAATGGGCGGCTTTTTTATTGGATATTCTGATGTTTTTTCTGGAAGGCAATACAGCTTCAGGTGAGGGATTATGGCTAAACGACGCGTTGTGATTACCGGTATGGGCATGCTTTCGCCCCTTGGCAACGATGTGGCATCGTCCTGGGATGGTGTTCTGAAAGGTGCAAGCGGTATTTCGCAGATTGATCGCTTTGACACGACGGGCTACAGCACCCGGATTGGCGGAGCGGTAAAGGATCTGGACCTGGAGTCATATCTGTCCACCAAGGACGCCAGAAAGCTGGACGCGTTTATTCATTACGGTCTGGTTGCTGCCCAACAGGCGGTGGACTCCAGCGGCCTCGGTGACTTTCAGGAACTGGACAAAGAACGCGTGGGTGTTGCGATCGGCTCCGGCATTGGTGGTTTGGAGTTCATCGAGAAAAACATCATCAACATGGAAAAGTCGGGTCCCCGCAAGGTGTCTCCTTTTTTCGTGCCCGCGTCGGTCATCAATATGATTTCCGGCAACGTTGCCATCCGGTTCGGTTACCAGGGACCAAACATCGCAATCGTCACTGCCTGTACCACCGGTACCCACAATATCGGCTACGCTGCGCGTACCATCGCCTATGGTGATGCGGATGTAATGCTGGCCGGCGGGTCGGAGATGGCAACAACCCGAAGCTCCATCGCCGCGTTCTCGGCAGCCCGTGCCTTGTCCACCCGGAACGATGAGCCCGAGCGGGCAAGCCGACCTTGGGACAAGGGCCGGGATGGTTTTGTGCTGAGTGACGGGGCCGGCGTACTGGTGCTTGAGGACCTGGAGCATGCCCGCCGCCGTGGTGCGGACATCCTGGGCGAGGTGGTTGGCTTCGGCATGAGTGATGACGCCTTCCATATTACCTCGCCACCCGAGGGCGGCGCCGGTGCGGCGCGATCGATGGAAAATGCACTCCGCGATGCCGCGATATCGCCGTCTGATATCGACTACGTCAATGCCCATGGCACCTCCACTCATGTTGGCGATCTGGCCGAGGTTCAGGCGGTGAAATCGGTCTTTGGTAGCCATGCCCACCAGCTGGCCGTTAGCAGCACCAAATCCATGACCGGCCACCTGCTGGGAGCCGCGGGCGCTGTCGAGGCTATCTTCTCGGTATTGGCTATTCGCGATGGCGTTCTACCGCCGACCATCAACCTTGAAGACCCGGCAGAGGGCTGCGATCTGGATTTTGTGGCAGACGGCAGTCGCAAGGCGGACGTTCGCACCGTGCTGTCCAATTCGTTCGGCTTTGGCGGCACTAATGGCACGCTGATCTTCAGTCGTTTCGAGGACTGATCGGCACCGTGTTGAAGGTCGTGTATGCAGACAGCGAGGCCGTATCCGCAGCCGATCGAGGCCTGGCCTACGGTGACGGGCTGTTCGAGACCATCCGGATGTGCGGGCATCAGGCGGTATTGAGGCGCCATCATCTCAATCGCCTGGTTGCGGATGCCGGGCGCCTCGGTATTGATGTTGAATATGCTGAACTGGAAAACCAGCTGACCCTGGCCGCCCGTCGTTTGCAGCCCGGTGAGGCATCCGGTTCCTGGGTTTTGAAGATGATTCTCACCCGCGGCAGTGGCGGCCGGGGCTATCGTCCGCCGCCGTCATCGGCTCCAACTCTGATTGTCTCGGCGTCCCCGCTGCCGGCCATCCCCGGCCCGGAGGGCGTGGTGGCCAGGTTTGCCAGCTTCCCTTTGACGGTCAACCCGCGCCTTGCCGGCATCAAAACCCTGAATCGCCTGGAGCAGGTGATGGCCAGCCGGGAATTTACCGGTGAGGAGTGGGAGCTGATCATGGCAGACCCCTCCGGCCTGCCGGTCGAGGGCACACGCACGAATTTGATGGTGCATACAGATGATGCGTGGATCACACCCGCCGCAGATGCCGTTGCCGTGGCAGGGGTTATGCGCCAGTATGCCATGGAGTGTTTGCAGGCAGCCGGGGAGACGATTGTTGAGCGATCTCTTCCCGCCCGGATCGACCTATTACCCGGGCTTCGCGGCCTGTACCTGCTCAACAGCGTATTCGGAATTGTCTCCGTGCGGCTGCTTGATTCGGTAAGTTTGCCTGTAGAGGGCACTCTTGCGACAATCTGTGACCCTCTAAAAACCTTGGAATAAATCGCTTGTTCAAGAAGTTAATCGTTGCCGTCGTCTCCTTTGCTTTTCTTCTGGTTTCCGGTCTGGGCCTGTGGCTCTGGCAGGGCCTTCAGACCCTTGAGCAGCCTGTTCCCCTGGAAGAATCCGTGTTGTTCACCGTGCCAAAAGGCGCCAGCTATGACCAGGTTGCCCGTTCGATGGAGCAGGCCGGGTTCGTCAACGACAGCCTTTGGGTGCGGGTTTACGGTCGTTTGAATCCGGATCAGGCTAGCCTGAAAGCCGGCCAGTACGAATTCTCCAGCGGTCTTTCCGGCGTGGAAATGATCCGGAAGATGGTCGCCGGGGATATCAAGCACTGGCAGATTCAGTTCATTGAAGGCTGGACCTTTGGCGAGATGAGACAGGCCATGGCAAGCAACGGCCGGCTGGAAAAGGTAACCACCGACTGGACCGATGAGCGCATCATGGCGGCGGTGGGGGCCGAAGGCGACCACCCGGAGGGCCGCTTCTTTCCGGATACCTATCTGTTCACTGAAACCGAAACGGACCTCGATCTATACCAGCGGGCGTTCCGGAAAATGGAGCGGGTGCTCGAGGAAGAGTGGGAGGCAAGGGCTGAAGATCTGCCCTACGACACGCCCTATGAAGCGCTGATCATGGCCTCGATCGTGGAGCGGGAGACCGGGGCAGTTCATGAACGAGGCGATGTGGCGGGGGTGTTCGTCAGGCGCCTTGAAAAGGGGATGAGGCTGCAAACCGATCCGACCGTTATTTACGGCATGGGAGATAAGTATAAAGGGCGGATTACTCGTAGCGATCTTCGTACCTATACCCGGTACAACACCTACCGGATCGATGGGCTGCCGCCCACGCCTATCGCTTTGCCGGGCCGGGAGGCCATTCACGCCGCGCTGCACCCCGCGGAAGGAGATGCCCTCTATTTTGTCGCCCGTGGGGATGGTACCCACAAGTTCTCCCGAACCCTGTCGGAACACCAGAAGGCGGTGCGAGAGTTTCAGCTCAACAGGCGGTCAGACTACCGGTCTTCACCGGCGCCGGCCAATGACGGTGAGCCCGAGGATAAGCCATGAGCAGCAGAGGCCAGTTCATAACCTTTGAGGGCACAGAGGGGGTTGGTAAATCCACTCAGCTGGAAAATGCCGCCTCGGTTCTGAAGGCGATGAATATTGACGTAGTGGTGACCCGTGAGCCCGGCGGTACGCCCATGGCGGAATCCATTCGTGAACTCTTGCTGACGCCCCGTGACGAGCCGGTGAATGATCTTACCGAACTGCTACTGATGTTCGCGGCCAGGGCTCAGCACCTCCACACCCGGATACTTCCGGAACTGGCTGCGGGTCGCTGGGTGCTGTGTGATCGATTCACCGACGCCACTTTCGCCTACCAGGGCGGTGGCCGGGGTGTGTCTGCAGACGCTATCGCCACCCTGGAAACCCTGGTGCAGGGAGATGTCCGCCCGGACCACGTGGTGCTGCTGGATGCGCCGGTTGAGACAGGAATGGCCCGTGCCAGGCACAGGGGTGAGCTGGACCGGTTCGAGCGGGAGGCAGTGGCGTTTTTCGAGCGCATACGTCAGACCTATCTGGAGCGGGCAGCCAGCGCGCCGCAGCGGTACCACAGGGTCAACGCTGCCCGGCCGCTGGAAGCGGTGAGCGAAGAGGTTGCCGGGTTGCTGAGGTCCTTTGCTACCCGGTAATCGTGCAAAAAATGACCGCGTCTGTTTTAATTAATCCATATTCTCTGTCCTTGGTCAGCCTGTGACTATGTTGGATGCTCGTCTGCTAAAACTCCCCGCCGCCTCGCACCAGCATCGGCACGAGCACCATCAGATCGTCGTCGGTGTGCGAGGCGAAGCGGATCTCGATGTGGATGGCACCGGCTCACACCTGGACACCTGGCGAGCCTGCCTGGTGCCGACCCAGGCCCGGCACGACTACTGCGGTGACCTGCAGAACCACGTTCTGGTGATCAATCTTGACCCCTCCATGCCGGCGCTCAGCAGCCCGCACCACGGCGATTATGAAAAGCTTGCACCGCTCTTCGAGCGGCCCAGAACACTTGTTCTCGACAACCGTCTTCAGGGGCTGGTGCAGTTTGTAGCCGGTGAGTTTCACCGTTCCCCCGACAATGACGAAATGAAGCGCCATCTCGGGGCAGGCATTCTTCATTGCATGGCGGAACGAATGAATGACGACCGAAAGGTTCGGCCGAACCGCCACGGAATCAGTCCGGAAACGCTTCGTCGTTACATCATGGAAAATCTTCAAAGCAAGATTACCGTGAGCGACCTGGCCGGGGTGGCCTGCCTGAGCGTCAGCCGGTTTCACGAAATGTTTCGTGACGTCATCGGTGTAACCCCGCATCAGTTCCTGCTTCAGACCCGCCTTGAACAGGCTGTCCAGCTTCTGGCCGACACCACTCTGAGTATTTCCGAAGTCAGTTACCGTACCGGATTCTCCTCCCAGAGTGCGCTGACCAATGCACTCCGAAAGCACAAAGGAACCACGCCTGCCCGGCTTCGTTCGACTGCCTGCGCCCTCTGATAAAGCCGGAAACGGCAACCCCGTAGGATTTTGCAAAATAACCGTAGTTTTCTGTAAGCCCGAATTCTGTCTGACGACTAACTTATGTTGGCCGGTATACAGCCTCGGGATATCCGCCTGTGAAATTAAATCGGTTAAATACCTGAAAAATGCCCATATGGGGCCTATCCTTCATGTAATTCGCTATCGGGGCGTCGAATTGGACGAAATGATCAATGGGAAAACCCTAAGGAGGTCATTACTGAAAATCGTGGGCTGTCGTTAGTGAGTGGTATCCGTGCCGTTTTGACGGGGCAGGAGAAAGGGTAAGAAAAACAAAGAGTGCGACTGCCGGGCCTGGCGCGGTAAGCGTACCAACCGGTCGGAATCCGTTCCGGCCCAAAGTACTGGAGGAATTTCATGGCTATTGGTGTATGGATTAGTCTATTTGGTTATTTTGCGCTCATGATCGCCATTGGCGTTTATGCCATGCGCACATCTACGTCCTCATCTGAAGATTACATGTTGGGCGGACGATCTCTCAGTCCGAAGGTCGCGGCACTATCCGCCGGCGCGTCGGACATGAGTGGCTGGTTGCTTCTGGGCCTGCCCGGCGCGATGTTTGCGTCTGGTCTGGGCTCAGCCTGGATCGGTATCGGTCTGCTTGTGGGTGCTTTCTTCAACTGGACACTGGTGGCCCCGCGGCTGCGGGAACAGACCGTTCACTACGGCAATGCGATTACCATCCCGTCCTTCCTGGCCAACCGCTTCCCGACACAGGCGCTTTCCCTGCGTACCGTGTCAGCCGTTGTTATCGTTATCTTTTTCGCGGTTTACACAGCTTCTGGCCTGGTTGCCGGCGGCAAGTTGTTTGAAAGCGCGTTTTCCGGAATTTTCAACTTCGGCGGAATGAGTGATTATGCGGTTGGTATTGTGATCACCCTCGGTGTGGTCCTTGTCTATACCGTGGTTGGCGGCTTCCTGGCGGTGAGCATGACGGACTTTGTGCAAGGCTGCATCATGATGCTGGCACTGGTGATCATGCCGCTGGTTGTGCTCTTCGGCGAAGGCGGTGGCGGTCTTGCCCAAGCTACGCAGACGCTGAATGAAGTCGACCCCTCATTGCTATCCTGGACGGAGGGATTGACCTTCATTGGCTGGCTGTCTGCGGTTACCTGGGGCCTGGGTTATTTCGGTCAGCCCCATATCATTGTACGTTTCATGGCGATCCGCACCCTGAAAGATGTCCCGGTTGCTCGTAATATCGGCATGTCCTGGATGCTGATTTCCCTGATTGGTGCAGTGTCTCTGGGCGTTTTCGGCCGTGCCTACGCGATTCGTAACGGCATGAACGTCGAGGATCCTGAAACCATCTTCATTATTCTCTCTAATCTGCTGTTCCATCCGCTGATCACTGGCTTCCTCTATGCGGCCCTGCTTGCGGCGGTCATGAGTACCATCTCCAGTCAGCTGCTGGTGTCTTCGTCGTCACTGACTGAGGATTTCTACCGCTTGTTCCTGCGTAAGGACGCGACCGACAAGGAATGTGTCAGTATTGGCCGGGTCTGTGTTGTGCTGGTTGGTCTGGTTGCTGCCGTGATCGCATCCGATCCGGACTCTCAGGTTCTGGCGCTGGTCAGTAACGCCTGGGCAGGCTTCGGTGCGGCGTTCGGTCCGCTGATTATCCTGTCGCTGATGTGGTCACGCACGAACGGTGCGGGCGCTATCGCCGGCATGGTTGTGGGTGCTGCCACGGTCATTGTATGGATCTCGATGGGCTGGAACGGCTCGTTTATGGGTGGACCGGGTGTATACGAAATCATCCCTGGCTTCATCGCGTCCATGCTCGCCATCCTGGTGGTAAGCAGTGTGACCGCAGATGCTGGCGAGTATCAGCATATCGAGCGGTAATGCTCAGGCGCCTAGCGCCTTAAGTAGTAGCAGGGACGGACAGAAACCCTGCTAGACTGCCAACAAACCCCCGCCTTCCAGCGGGGGTTTGTTTCGTTCGGGCTTTGAATTTTGCGGTATTCATTATGACGATTCTGGAAATTTTGGCCCTGCTTGCCCTGGGGGGGCTTGCCGGATTCATCAACGTGCTGTCAGCAGGCGGTTCCATGCTGACCTTGCCGTTGCTGATGTTTCTGGGGCTGCCGCCCCAGGTAGCCAATGGCACCAACCGTGTCGCTATTACACTCCAGAGCATTACTGCTGTGGGATCGTTCCACCGCATGGGTCACGGTAACCTGGTGGTCAGCTTGTATCTGGCCGTGCCGGCGATTCTGGGCTCGTTACTGGGGGCCTGGGTGGCAACCTGGGTCGCGGACGCGGTTTTCGAGTTTGTGCTGGTGGTCGCCATGATCGGCGCTTCCGTGTTCATGCTGCTGCCACAGCCAGAGTTGGACACCCGGCCTTTGACGCCAGAGCGGCTGGGACCGGTCATCTACCTGGCGATGTTTCTGATCGGCGTTTACGGTGGTTTCATCCAGGTAGGAGTCGGCGCTCTCTTCCTGGTGGTGTTATACCGCATGCTGCGGATTGACCTGCGCCAGGTAAATGTATTCAAGGTGGCTATCGTGTTGCTTTACACCTTGCCCGCCCTGCTGATTTTCGCCATTAGCGATCAGGTGCGCTGGGGCATGGGGCTCACCCTGGCCCTTGGCAATATTACCGGGGCGTTTATCGCGGTACGGGTCAATTTAAGCCGTACCGGCGCCAAGTGGGTGAAATGGATCACGCTGGTGATGGTGGCGGCGATTCTGGTCCGACTTATCGTTTACTGATTCGCATTCTGGAGGTAGCAGTCATGAAAGCCATGGTTATTGAAGCGTTTGGCGGCCCGGAGGTTTTCGTTGAGCGGGAAGTGCCGACACCGGAACCGGGAGAGGGGCAGGTGCGGGTTCGGGTTGTGGCTTCCAGCGTGAATCCGCTGGAGACCAAGATCCGTTCCGGGCTGGTGAAAACAGGACCAGCCATGCCGGCCATACTCAATGGTGATGTCGCTGGCGTAGTGGATAGGGTCGGTCCTGGAGTAACCGCTTTTGCCGTCGGGGATGAAGTCTTCGGTTGTGCCGGCGGTGTCAGCCAGTGGCAGGGTGCGTTGGCGGACTACATGGTCGCCGATGTGCGCCTGCTGGCGAAACGCACACCGGCAATTTCTCTGCCTCTGGCTGAATGCGCCGCTCTGCCGCTGGTGTTTCTGACCGCCTGGTCGGCGTTGATTGACCGGGCAGCGATGGAGCCCGGCGAGCACGTGTTGATTCATGCCGGCACCGGGGGTGTGGGCCATGTGGCCATCCAGATTGCCAAGGCGATGGGTGCACGCGTCGCTACCACGGTGTCCACGGAAGACAAGGCCGCGATCGCCCGGGATCTGGGGGCTGACGACATTATTTTCTACCGGAACGAGTCGGTGGACGACTACCGGCAGAGACTCACTGATGGAAAGGGATTCAGCCTGGTGTTCGACACCGTCGGCGGTAAGAATATCGACACGTCCATGGAGGCGGCCGCCATAGGTGGGCGCCTGTGCTGTATCAACACCCGTTCCAGCCATGACCTGACGTTGATGCACGCCAAAAGCCTGACGCTGCACGTTATTTTCCGGTCGCTTCCGCTGCTCCACGGCATCGGCATGGAAGACCAGCCAAGGCTGATGGCAGCGCTGACGGAGGCGCTGGAGCGGGGCAGGGTGCGGCCTTTGCTGGATGAGCAACGTTACCGGTTCAGTCAGATTGGCGAGGCCCATCGCCGGATCGAGTCCGGCTTGGCCGTGGGCAAGATTCTGTTGGAGCGCTGAAGCCAGCGCTGGCAGGCAAAGCAATTTGCTGCACCCAATAAAAAACGCCAGCCCGGAGGCTGGCGTTTTCGTCTGGCAGAACTACAAGTTCGGCTCTTAGGCGACGGTTGCCTCAGAAGCCTTGCTGGTGTAGTTCTCCATCTGGTCGAAGTTGAGATACTTGTAGATCTCTTTCGACATGCTGTTCAGGTCCTTGGCGTACTCCATGTACTCCGCGGCGGAGGGCAATTTGCCCAGGACCGCACCCACTGCCGCCAGTTCCGCGGAGGTCAGGTACACGTTGGCACCATCGCCCAGGCGGTTGGGGAAGTTACGGGTGGAGGTAGACAGCACCGTGCTCTTGGCTGCCACACGGGCCTGGTTACCCATGCAGAGGGAGCAGCCCGGCATCTCGGTGCGCACACCGGCGGTGCCGTAGATGTTGAAGTAACCTTCTTCCATCAGCTGAGCCTGGTCCATCTTGGTGGGTGGTGACATCCACAGACGGGTTTTCAGGGGCTCCTTGTTCTGCGCCAGCAGTTTACCGGCGGCACGGAAGTGACCAATGTTGGTCATGCAGGAACCGATGAACACCTCGTCCACCTTGTCGCCGGCGACTTCGGACAGGGTCCGGGCATCGTCCGGATCGTTCGGGCAGCATACGATCGGCTCCTTGATCTCGGCCAGGTCGATTTCAACCACGTGCGAGTACTCGGCGTCTTTATCAGCACGCATGAGCTTCGGATCGGCAATCCACTCTTCCATCTGCTGGGCACGACGCTCGAGGGTACGCGGGTCGCCGTAGCCTTCAGCAATCATCCAGCGCAGCATGGTGATATTGGAGCGCAGGTACTCGGCTACGGACTCTTCCGACAGGTTGATGGTGCAACCGGCGGCGGAACGCTCGGCAGAGGCGTCAGACAGCTCGAACGCCTGCTCGACGGTCAGGTGCTCAAGGCCCTCGATTTCCAGAATGCGACCGGAGAACTCGTTGATCTTGCCTTTCTTCTCAACGGTCAGCAGGCCCTGCTTGATGCCGTAAAGCGGAATGGCGTGTACCAGATCACGCAGGGTGATGCCCGGCTGCATTTCGCCCTTGAAGCGCACCAGAACCGATTCCGGCATATCCAGCGGCATAACGCCGGTAGCAGCAGCAAACGCCACCAGGCCGGAACCGGCCGGGAAGGAGATGCCCATCGGGAAACGGGTGTGGGAGTCACCACCGGTACCAACGGTGTCCGGCAGCAGCATGCGGTTCAGCCAGGAGTGGATGATGCCGTCGCCCGGGCGCAGAGATACGCCGCCGCGGGTGCGGATGAAGTCCGGCATGGTGTGCTGCATTTCCACGTCAACCGGCTTTGGATAGGCGGCGGTATGACAGAAGGACTGCATCACCAGATCCGCCTGGAAGCCCAGACACGCCAGGTCTTTGAGCTCGTCGCGGGTCATCGGGCCGGTGGTGTCCTGGGAGCCCACGGTGGTCATGTGTGGCTCGCAGTAGGTGCCGGGACGAACGCCCTTGCCTTCTTCCAGGCCACAGGCCTTGCCGACCATCTTCTGGCCCAGGGTAAAGCCCTTGGTGCCCGCTTCCGGATCGTCCGGCAGGCGGAAGATGTCTGTGGCGCCCAGGCCCAGTGCGGTGCGTGCCTTGGCAGTCAGGCCACGGCCGATGATCAGCGGGATACGGCCGCCGGCCTGGACTTCGTCCAGGATTACATCGGATTTGAAACCGAATTCGGAGATGGTTTCGCCGGCTTCGTTGAGGATCTTGCCTTCATAGGGACGGATTTCGATCACGTCGCCCATGTTCATATCGTCAACCGGCGCTTCGAATACCAGGGCGCCTGCATCTTCCATGGTGTTGAAGAAGATGGGGGCAACCTTGTTACCGATACAGACACCGCCGGCACGTTTGTTGGGCACACCCGGAATGTCATCGCCGAAGAACCACAGAACCGAGTTGGTGGCAGACTTCCTTGAGGAACCGGTACCCACAACGTCGCCGACGAAGGCAACCGGGTAACCTTTCGACTTGATTTCGTCGATCTGACTCATAGGGCCGGTAACGCCGGGTTCTTCCGGCTTCAGGCCATCGCGTTCCATTTTATAGGCAGCGCGGGCGTGCAGCGGGATATCCGGGCGGGACCAGGCATCCGGAGCCGGCGACAGGTCGTCGGTGTTGGTTTCGCCGGTGACCTTGAACACCACCATTTTGGTGCTCTCGGGAACCTTTTTCTTGTTGGTGAACCACTCGGCGTTGGCCCAGGATTCGATCACGTCCTTGGCGACGGCATTACCGGCGTCCATTTTTTCTTTAACGTCGTTGAACGCATCGAACATCAGCAGCGTGTGCTTCAGTTCTTTGCCGGCCAGCTCGGCCAGTTCGCTGTCGTCCAGAAGGTCAACCAGAGTGGCGATGTTGTAGCCGCCCTGCATCATGCCCAGCAGCTGCACGGCCTTCTTTTTGTCGATCAGCGGGGAAGTCGCTTCACCTTTGACAATGGCGGACAGGAAAGCAGCCTTTACGTAAGCGGCCTCGTCAACGCCCGGGGGAATGCGGTTTTCCAGCAGATAGACCAGGGTTTCTTCCTCGCCGGCCGGCGGATTTTTCAGAAGGTCGACCAGGGCCGCAGTCTGCTCGGGGTTCAAAGGCTTGGGGGGGATGCCCAGGGCTTCTCTTTCAGCAACGTGTTCACGATAGGCTTCTAACACGATAAGGGTCCTCATCAGTTGGAATGTCCCGCTCGGTCGGCGTCGGTGCCTGGCGGGAGTTTTATGGTGGAAAAGGCGTCAAGTTGGCGCTGCATTCTATAGGAAAGCCCCGGCGAAGTTAAGCTGGACGTTAGTGTGCTGCTTGCTCTGAATCCGCATGCCGAGAGGTCGGAGCGGCTCCTGAGGTCGTGTATACTGCCCAACCCGAATTGCTGAACCGTTGCGAGCTATGACCGAAGCACTGACCGCCATCCATGAATTCCTGCCCTGCAGAACGCCCTTGCGCTGGATAGAAAACGCGCTGGCCAACCAGGATCTGATGCTGATTGATCACGCCCATTGCGAGAAAAAGGCGGCTTCCACGGCGCTCAGCCTGATGTATCGCTATGTTGACAATCCCGACCTGCTCAACAAGATGTCCCGTCTGGCCCGGGAAGAATTACGGCATTTCGAGCAGGTTCTGGCCATTATGAAAAAGCGCGGGGTCACCTATGATCACCTGACGCCTGCCCGCTATGCCGCGGGCCTGCGCAAGGAGGTGAGGGCGGAAGACCCGGGCCGGCTGGTGGACGTGCTGATTGTCGGGGCAATTATCGAGGCCCGTTCCTGTGAGCGCTTTGCGGCACTGGCACCGCACCTTGATAAAACACTGGCGGATTTCTACAACGGGCTGCTCAAATCCGAAGCGCGCCACTATCAGGATTACCTTACTCTGGCGGAGCGTGCCGCGGGCGGCCCGGTGGATGATCGGGTGGAGGCTTTTCTGGCCATTGAAAAGTCGCTGATTCAATCCCCCGATACCGAATTCCGGTTTCACAGCGGCCCGGTCTGACGGGGTAGGCTATTCCGGCAGGGGCGGGTCCTCCAGCTGTTCACATAGATCAATCCAACGATCAATTCCGGCACTGCGATACTTCTGTTTATGCAGAATGAAATAGAAGGTCCTGTCGAACTTGCGATAGGCGGGTACGCTCAGCGGAACCAGGCTTTTCCGTCGAAACGCGTCTGCCAGACAGACCCGCGAGAGGCAGCCAATGCCGAGATTGGCCTCTACCGCCCGCTTGATGGCCTCCGTGTGTTCCAGTTCCAGCAGGATGTTCAGGTCCGGCAGTAGCCCGTGCATGCCTCTTTCAAAGGTCTGACGGGTGCCCGAGCCCTGTTCCCGCATAACCCAGGTGGCCTGCCTAAGATCTTCGTCGTTCAGGTCCTTTTTCGCGGCCAGTGGATGCTTGGGTGAACAGAAAACCACCAGCTCGTCCCCACGCCAGGGTACGACGTTTAGCTCTGTTGATTGCAGCTCGCCCTCAATCAGCCCGATGTCCAGTTCAAAATCGCTGACCCGTTTGGCGATGGTGCGAGTATTCGCCACTTCCAGGGAAACCCGGGGATGTGTGGGGGCGCTCATATAACGGGCCATCACCCCGACGGCCAGATAGTTCCCGATGGTGAGGGTAGCGCCGACTTTGAGGGCGCCCACCTCGGTATGCTGGCTGAAGGCCTGCTCCAGTTCACCGGACTGGGCCAGCAGGGCCTCCACCTTGGGCCGATACAGTCGGCCCAGTTCATTAAGCTGAAGCCGTTTGCCGACCCGATCGAAAAGCTGGATATCAAACTGGTTTTCCAGCTCTTTCAACGCGCTGCTGGCGGCGGACTGGGACATGGCCAGGGAATCCGCCGCTTTGGTAATGTTCTGGTAGTGGGCGGCAGCCAGAAAAACTTCGAGTTGTCGGAAGCTGAACTTCATAATCGATAATTCCGAATAAGGTTATGAGCATATCCCATTTTGTCGATAGGTTACTCCCGCGTTATCATTAGGACAATAGAGTTTCACATTTAACCGGCAAACAGACGGGCAGAATCATGAGCAACCTGAACAAAGAGCGTGTAACAAGTGTTCGTCACTGGAACGACACACTCTTCAGCTTCACGACAACCCGAGACCCCGGGTTTCGTTTCAAGAATGGTCATTTCACCATGATCGGTCTGGAGACAGACGGGAAGCCGCTGATGCGCGCCTACAGTATTGCCAGTGCGAACTATGAAGAAGAGCTGGAGTTCTTTTCCATCAAGGTACAGGACGGCCCGCTGACGTCCCGCCTGCAGAAGATCGAGGTGGGCGACGAAATCATGGTCAGCCGCAAGCCTACCGGCACCCTGATTGCCGACAACCTGCTGCCGGGCAAGAACCTGTGGATGATCAGCACCGGCACCGGGCTGGCGCCGTTTATCAGCATTATCAAGGACCCTGAAATCTACGAGGCGTTTGACAATGTCATCGTCACTCACGGGGTGCGCTACAAGTCGGAACTGGCTTACCAGGACGAAATTGAAGACCTTCCGAACAACGAATTCTTCGGTGAAATGGTTGATGGCAAGCTGAAATACTATCCGACGGTGACCCGGGAAGATTTTCGCAACACCGGTCGTCTGACCGATGCCATGGAAAGTGGTAAGCTGACCAGTGACCTGGGGTTGCCGGATTTCGACCTGGAAAATGACCGGTTCATGGTCTGTGGTAGCCCGGCCATGCTGAAAGACACCTGTGCGATTCTTGATCGGATGGGCTTTCAGGAAGCCCGTCAGGGGCATCAGGGCCATTACGTGATTGAACGGGCGTTTGTGGAGAAGTAAAGTCACGGGATTTGTTGTTCACTCAAGCCAATGCCGTTCATAAAACCCCCGGAGCCGCCACTCCGGGGGTTTTTGTTTCCGGTGCAAAAAGGGTCTGATCATGATTCACTGGTTTTATCTGACGATTGCCATCTTTGCCGAAGTACTCGGCACGTCTTTCCTCAAGCAGGCGGAGGGGTTCACCCGTTTCTGGCCGTCACTGACAGTGGTCGTATCCTATGTAGTTGCGTTCTATTTCCTGTCGCTTACTCTTAGAACTCTGCCCATAGGTATTGCTTATGCGGTCTGGGCGGGCGCCGGGGTGGCGCTGATTGCGCTGGTGGGGTCGGTGTTTTTCGGCCAGCAACTGGATGGGCCCGCGCTGGCCGGTATTGCCCTTATCGTGGCAGGGGTTACTGTGATCAACCTCTTTTCATCCGCTGTCTGACCGAGGTGAAGCCTTGAGAAAAGCGTTCTGGGTTTTCCTGCTGGCGCTGCTGGTGGCTGTTGTGGTGAGTTATCAATCGGAGCCAGTACCGGTGGACCACCGGCTGATAGCCATCCATGCCCAGGAAAAACTGGACGGTTTTAGCGGGCTGAAAGACGAACCCATCGAGCTCAAGGCGGCGGTGGTAGACCTCGGCGATGACCCGCTTTTGCTGCTGAAGGCTCAAGCGGCCCTCATGGTCTATCCAGAGATGGCCCGGGCCATTTTCCCCCTTTACGCTTCCGAGCCCGAGTTCCAGCAGGTGCTTCGTCGATACGGCGAGCATGCCCTCCCGCCGATCTATTATTATCTGCGCAATTCTGTGAGCACGGTGGAGTGGATGAACAGTGCATCGGAGAAGTTCCGCCGGGCCCGAGACTATTTCCGCAATCTGGGTGAGCAGTCAAGTGATACACCGCCGCCGCAGCAGAAGGACGGAGGCCCTCTCACACCTACAGAACGGGGCTGGTACGCGATTAACTTTATTGATCGTGAGGGCGCAGATTTTCTGGGCCAGTTCCAGGTGGCCCCGGATGGCGAAGTGCAGTGGGTCCAGACCGAGCGGATCACTGAAGGTGTCACGGGTTTTTTCACCGGCGGTATCCGCCAGCTTGAATCCAGTTACCGTGCCGACGGGGATGTGACGGCCGGCGAAATTGGCTGGGCGTCGGTGGATGTGCTGGTGTTTGCCAGTGCGGTCAAGTTTCTGCGGGCCGGGCGCGCGGTGGCAAAAACCACCCAGGGCGCCCGGGTATCCACACGATCGGCCGCTTTAGCGGCGCGAATGACCGGGAGCGCGAGGATATTGCTGAGCAGTGCCCGATACGCCAAATGGCCGGCGGTGATCGGGGTAGGGTACCTGGTGGTGACACACCCGAGCCTGATCAGTGATTTTTTTGCCTCCGCCGCCGAGGTTCTGGGGTTGCCGTCCCTTGCGATGCAAATTGCCGGTTGGTCCCTGCTTCTGATCCCCGCTTTCTACGTTCTCAGTTGGCTGCTTGTGCCATTGACCGGCCTGCTGCGGGGGCTGACCGGTCTGGTTATCTGGCTGAGAGGTCGGCGTCAGCGTGCAACGTTCTAAATCGATTTACCTTTTACTGCTTATGCTGATCCTGTCCGGCTGCTCGGAAAACCCGGGCGAAAGGCCGTTCAACTTCGGGCTGGTCGGCAAACAACTTGATCAGGCATCCCTCGACTGGATTGGTAGTCAGGTCTTCCACAACGAATGCGCGGGCAAAGAAGCTTGCCTGGTGCACTGGAATCAGGGCGAAGCCTTTCCCTCTCTGGGGATCGGCCATTTCATCTGGTATCCCTCCGGTGTCGAAGGGCCGTTTGTCGAGAGCTTTCCCGCAATGATCGACTATCTGTCTGCGCAGGGCGCAGATCTTCCCAACTGGTTGGCTACCTTGCAGCCTTTTGATGCCCCTTGGGCCGATCGGCAGGCCTTCCTACAAAAGTCGCATAGCGTGCAACGTGATGAGTTGCAAGACTTTCTTGAAGCTAGCAAGGGTCTGCAGGCGGGTTTTCTGGTCCAGCGGGCGAGCGAGTCGTTGGGTCGGGTTGTAGCGGCGGTGTCCGCGACTGAACGGGCCGAGCTGACCGACCGAATTCGCAGCTTGATGGCGACGCCGGGCGGAGTCTATGCCCTGATTGACTATGTCAATTTCAAAGGCGAAGGGCTGGCGGCCACGGAACGCTATAACGGTGACGGCTGGGGCCTGCTGCAGGTCCTGCAAGGCATGGACCAGGCTGGCGCGGGCAACCCGTTGCAGTCATTTCGGGAGTCCGCGGAACGGGCGCTCACGCGACGTGCCAATAATGCCGATAGAGCCATTGAGAAAGAGCGTTGGCTGGCAGGCTGGCTGAATCGTCTGGCGTCTTACCGTGAGCCGGAATAGTATGGGCTTGAGGCAAGACGCCTCACAAGGCGGAAATGCAAAGAAAAATTGCGGAAAACTGGTTGATTTCGCTTTGCGCTTCTACTTTGTAAGAGGGTGTTTTGAAAGAGGATCATCAAACGCCCACGTGTGCGCCGAACTGAGGCGTTCAGTGCACAGTTTTGTGGCCTGACTCACAAAACAGAATGGACTGACATTAAAAAAATCAACAAAAACATTGAGATGCATTTATGGCTCGTTAGTTGCTGAGCAGTTCGTGCTTCTCAAGCCCACGGATTTCGGAGAAATGATAATGAATAAGACCAAGTCAATTGCCGCTGGTGCAGTAATGCTGTGCGGCGTTCTGGCAGCGCCATTTGCCAGTGCTGCGACAACTCTTGAAAGCGTCAAGGAAAAGGGGCACCTGCAGTGTGGCGTGACCAGCGGTCTGCCAGGCTTCTCCCAGCCTGATAGCGAAGGCAACTGGACCGGTATCGACGTTGATACCTGTCGCGCCGTTGCCGCTGCCATTTTCGGCGATGCACAGGCGGTCGAGTTTACGCCACTGACTGCCAAGGAGCGCTTTACCGCTCTGCAGTCCGGTGAGATTGACATGCTGTCCCGTAACACCACCTGGACCCTGACTCGTGATGCGTCTCTGGGTCTGAACTTCGCAGGCGTCAACTACTACGACGGCCAGGGCTTCCTGATCAAGAAAGAGCTTGGTGTCAAGGATGCGACAGAGCTTAACGGCGCAACGATCTGTATCCAGGCAGGTACCACAACAGAGCTGAACCTGTCGGACTATTTCCGCGCCAAGGGCATGGAATACCAGCCGATTGTATTCGATACGTCTGAGCAGACCGTACAGGGCTTCGCTGCCGGTCGTTGTGACGTGCTGACCTCTGACCGTTCACAACTGGCGGCACTGCGTTCCAAGCTGCAGGACCCAAGCTCTGCTGAAATCCTGCCGAATACCATTTCCAAGGAGCCTCTGGGCCCCGTGGTTCGTCAGGGCGACGACCAGTGGTTCAATATCGTCAAGTGGGTGCTTTTCTCCCAGATCAACGCCGAAGAGCTGGGCGTAACCAGTGACAATGCAGAGAAGATGCTGAAATCAGACAATCCGAACATTCAGCGCCTGCTCGGCACCGACGGTGACATGGGCGCCAAGCTCGGCCTGAGAGACGATTATGCCTATGAGGCCATCAAGCAGGTTGGCAACTACGGCGAAATGTACAACCGTAACGTTGGCCCGGACACCCCACTGGGACTGTCTCGCGGTATTAACGCACTGTGGACCGAAGGCGGCATCATGTACGCGCCGCCGGTTCGTTAAAACCTGAAAGCGTGCGGCGGGCTGGTCCGGAGACGGTCCAGCCCGCTGTGTTCGTGATTTACTTCATCGCGGTACAGCTTTCCGGGATATTTCATGAAAACACAGACAACGGATTCCAGGCCCTCGGGCCCCAAACCCTGGTACGACCCCCGAATACGCGCAGCCTTTTTCCAGATCGTGGCCATTGGCCTGGTCTTCTGGGGTGGCTGGACACTGGTAGATAACACTCTCACCAATATGCAAAGCCGCGGCATCAGTACCGGCTTTGGGTTTCTGGAAGAAACGGCAGGCTTCGGCATCATCATGTCGTTGGTGCCCTACGATGCCACCATGACCTACGGTCGGACCTTTGTGGTGGGTCTGATGAACACCTTGCTGGTGTCGGCCATGGGTATCGTCACCGCGACCATTCTTGGTTTTATCATTGGCGTTGCACGGCTTTCCAGCAACTGGCTGGTGGCCAAGCTTGCGCTGGTCTATATCGAAGTTATTCGTAATATTCCGCTGCTTCTGCAGATCTTTTTCTGGTATTTCGCCGTGCTGGGCAGCCTGCCTTCACCGCGCCAGAGTGTGGAGGTGGCCGGCAGCCTGTTCCTGAACAACCGCGGCCTGTATCTGCCGGAGCCAATGCCCCAGGAGGGCTTTGGTCTGGTCTGGGGCGCCATTCTTGTGGCAATCGTTGCCGTGGTCGGCCTGCGTCAATGGGCAAAGAAGCGCCAGCTTGCCACCGGTGACATCTTTCCCACCTTTCGGGTGGGGCTTGCCATTGTGGTGGTTCTGCCCATCCTGGCTTATTTTGTCGCAGGCTCGCCCCTCACCTGGGATATGCCGGCGCTGAAAGGCTTTAACTTTGGCGGCGGTATCACCATCATTCCGGAGCTGGCGGCTCTCTGGATTGCCTTGTCGCTCTATACCGCCAGCTTTATCGCTGAAATTGTTCGCTCCGGCATTCTCTCGGTCAGCAAAGGGCAGACAGAGGCCGCAAAAGCCCTGGGGTTGCCTAACGGGCGTATCCTGCGGCTGGTGGTGATCCCCCAGGCCATGCGGGTGATCATTCCGCCTCTGACCAGTCAGTATCTGAACCTGACCAAGAACTCGTCTCTGGCGACGGCTATTGGCTATCCCGACCTGGTCGCTGTGTTCATGGGTACCACCCTGAATCAGACCGGTCAGGCGGTAGAAGTGGTGGCCATTACCATGGCGGTGTATCTCACCATCAGTCTGTTAATTTCCCTGTTTATGAACATCTATAACCGGGCCGTGGCGATTAAGGAGCGATGATGGCTGAGCAAATGATGAGGCCACCAAAACTGGCCATCGGCCCCTTGGCGTGGATGCGCCAGAACCTGTTCTCCAGCTGGCACAACAGTCTGCTGACCATTGTTGTGGGTTATCTGGTCATCACCAACGTCGCGCCGCTTTTCAACTGGCTGTTTTTCGAAGCCACTTTCCGGGGCGACGAGCCCAGTGACTGCACCGGCGCCGGTGCCTGCTGGCTGTTCATTAACGAGCGGCTGAACTTCTTTATCTACGGCTTCTATCCCGATGAACTGCAGTGGCGGGTCGACGTGATGTTCGGTCTGCTGGCGGTCTCGTTTGTGCCCCAGTTCATTGAGCGCTTCCCCGGCCGGAAGTGGTTCGGGATCTTCGGCCTGACCGGGCTGCCCCTGATCGGCATCTTCCTGGTTCCGGGCGGCACGTTTGGCCTGGAAGTGGTGGAAAGCAGCAAGTGGGGCGGGCTTATGCTGACGCTGATCCTGGCTTACATCGGGATACTGGCGTCGCTGCCTATCGGCATTGTGCTGGCCCTGGGCCGGCGTTCGGAGATGCCGATTATCCGCGGCATCTGTGTGGTGTTTATCGAAGTCTGGCGGGCGGTGCCGCTGATTACCGTGCTGTTCATGGCGTCGGTGATGTTGCCCCTGTTCCTGCCGGAGGGAATGAACTTCGAGAAGCTGATGCGCGCGCTGATCGGCATTACGCTCTGGCAATCGGCCTACATGGCCGAGGTGATTCGCGGTGGCCTTCAGGCCATTCCCAGAGGGCAATACGAGGCGGCAGACGCATTGGGGCTGGGGTACTGGAAGAAGACCGGTCTGATCATCCTGCCCCAGGCTCTGAAGATGGTGATTCCGGGTATCGTGAATACCTTCATCTCCCTGTTCAAGGACACCACGCTGGTACTGATCATCGGCCTGTTCGATATTCTCGGCACCGTGCAGTCCACCATTACCGACCCGGCCTGGCAGAACGTTGCCATTGAGGGCTATGTCTTTGTCGCCTTCTGTTTCTGGATCTTCTGCTTTGGCATCTCCCGCTACAGCCAGAACCTTGAACGTAAACTAGATACCGGTCACAAGACCTGATGGGTAACCCTATGACAGAACAAACCCAGGCATCCGATTCAAATAATCCGGTGCCGAGTCAGACTGAAAACAAGCCGGATATCATCCGGGTTGAGAATATGAACAAGTGGTACGGCGATTTCCACGTGCTGCGTGATCTGAATCTCAACGTCCACCAGGGCGAGCGGATCGTGATCTGTGGCCCGTCCGGGTCCGGCAAGTCGACTTTTATCCGCTGCATTAACCGCCTGGAAGAGCACCAGAAGGGCAAGATTATTGTGGACAACATCGAGCTGACGGACGATGTGCGCAACATTGATACGGTGCGCCGCGAGGTCGGTATGGTGTTCCAGCACTTCAATCTGTTTCCTCACCTGACGGTGCTTGAGAACTGCTGCCTGTCGCCGATCTGGGTTCGTAAAACGCCCCGCAAAGAGGCGGAAGCGGCTGCGATGGAGTATCTGGAGCGGGTGAAGATTCCGGATCAGGCTAACAAGTTCCCGGGCCAGCTCTCCGGCGGTCAGCAACAGCGGGTGGCGATTGCCCGGGCGTTGTGCATGAAGCCCAAGATCATGCTGTTTGACGAGCCCACGTCGGCGCTGGACCCTGAGATGATCAAGGAGGTGCTGGATGTCATGATTGAGCTGGCCGGCAGCGGTATGACCATGATCTGCGTGACCCACGAGATGGGGTTTGCGAAGACCGTGGCGGACCGGGTGATCTTTATGGACAGCGGGGAAATTGTGGAGGAGGCGCCGCCTCATGAGTTCTTTACCAATCCCCAGGAACCTCGAACTCAGACTTTCCTGAAGCAGATTCTTCAGCACTGACTATTCGTGTTGCTGAATCAAAAAGCCGGGCTATTGCCCGGCTTTTTGGTTTGGGGGCTGGCCCCGGGGTGGGGGTCCTTTTCTTCTGGGAAAAAGAACTCGCTGCGCTCAGACACCTTTGTTCCCGGCAGAAAAGGACCCCCACCCCGGGGCCGATATCAAGCGGTGTTGCTGACCTCTTTCTTAGAGAGGGTGTTTGTGCAGTTCTGGTTTTTGGTCTGATGTGACTTCCAGCCACCATACGTTTTCGTGCCAGTCACCGAGTACGATTCGCTTGGCGGGCTTGCCGTTGGCCGTGAGGTCATGCTCTGCCGGACGGTGGGTGTGGCCATGGATCATGTTCTGGACGCCATGGGTCTCCAGTTCCCGCACCACTTCCTCCGGCGTCACGTCCATGATGAGTTCTTCCTTGCCCTGGTTCTTCGCCATGCTGATTTCCCGCAACTGGCGGGCCATCTGTTTGCGGTCTTCCAGGGGACGCTGAAGCATCATCTGCTGCCATTTCGGGTCGCGCATGTTCTTGCGGAATTTCTGGTACTCCACGTCCGCCGTGCACAGGCTGTCGCCGTGCATCAGCAGATACGGAGTGCCGTAAAGGTCCACCACGCTGGGGTCGTCCAGCAGGGTGGCGCCGCACCGGTTGCAGTAGTCTTCACCGATCAGAAAATCCCGGTTGCCGTGCATGAAGTAGAGGGCGGTTCCGCTTGCGCGGACCTCGCTCAAGGCTGCGGCAACGGTTTCCTGTAGCGGTGTGTGTTCGTCATCCCCGATCCAGGCTTCAAAGAAATCACCCAGGATATAAAGCGCGTCGATCCCCAGGGTCTTTTTTTTCAGAAAGGCCAGGAACGCGTCAGTGATATCCGGCCGGGACTCTTCCAGGTGTAGGTCGGAAATAAAAACCGTGGTCACGCGGTCGCCTCGTCTCCGGTGACTTCCGCCTTTATGATCACGATGTCTTCTGCCGGTACGTCCTGGTGGCCATCACGCATGGTGGTGGGAACAGAGCGAATGGCGTTCACGGTGTCCATGCTGTCGACGATTTTACCGAACACGCAGTAGCCCCAGCCTTCGGCGTTTTTGGCGGTGTGATCCAGAAAGCCGTTGTTCTCGACGTTGATGAAGAACTGTGCTGTTGCGGAGTGGGGGTCCATGGTGCGGGCCATGGCGACGGCGCCCTGCATGTTGCTCAGGCCGTTGTCGGCCTCGTTCTGGATGGGCTCGCGGGTTTTTCTCGGCTTCATGCCCGGCTCGAAACCGCCGCCCTGGATCATGAAGTTGCTGATGACACGGTGAAAAATCAGGCCGTCGTAGAATCCGTCGCGAACATACTGTTCGAAATTCTTGGCGGTTTCCGGGGCTTTTTCGTAGTCCAGTTCGATGTTGATATCACCATGGGTGGTTTTCAGCAGAATCATCGGGGTTTCCTGTTAGAAGTGGGACTTTTCAAGTGGGCCCCATTGTACTCAAGAGTTTGCGAGTGTGCATGAGTTGAGCGGGCATTTATGAGTATAATACGCGGTTTCAGACACATTCCGATGATTGAGACTGTATGAGCGCCGAGTCAAAGAAAGCCCATAATTTTATTCAGAGCCTGATTGAAGACGCGATTGCCGAGGGCCGGCATTCGGGTCAGGTAGTGACCCGGTTTCCGCCGGAGCCCAACGGCTACCTGCATATCGGTCACGCCAAATCGATCTGCCTGAATTTCGGTATTGCTGAAACCTTCGACGGTGTCTGTACATTGCGGTTTGACGACACCAACCCGGAGAAGGAATCCCAGGAATACATTGATGCCATCAAGAAGGATGTTCACTGGCTTGGTTACGAATGGGCCGGAGAGGTGCGTTATGCATCTGACTATTTCGATGCCATCTATGACTTTGCCGTTGAGTTGATTGAAAAGGGCAAGGCCTACGTTTGCGCGCTGACCGCCGACCAGATGGCGGAGTATCGGGGCACCCTGAAAGAGCCGGGGCAGAACAGCCCCTACCGGGACCGTCCGGTGGAAGAAAACCTGCGGATGTTCCGGGATATGCGCGAGGGCAAGTACCAGAACGGTGAGCTGGTGCTGCGGGCGAAAATCGATATGGCCTCCCCGAACATCAATCTGCGGGATCCCATCCTTTACCGGATTCGCTATGCCGATCACCACCAGACCGGCGACAAGTGGTGCATCTATCCGATGTATGACTTCACCCATCCGATTTCCGATGCGATGGAGGGAATCACCCACTCCCTGTGCACCCTGGAATTCGAGGACCATCGGCCGCTCTACGACTGGGTGCTGGACAACATCACTGCACCGTGCCAGCCACGCCAGATCGAATTTGCCCGGCTGAACCTGAACTACACCATCACCAGCAAGCGCAAACTCAGGCGTCTGGTGGATGAAGGTTTCGTTGACGGCTGGAACGACCCCCGTATGCCCACCATCTCCGGCATGCGCCGTCGCGGTTATACACCGGAGTCCCTTCGTACCTTCTGCGACATGATCGGCGTGAACAAAGCCGGCGGTACCGTGGATATGGGCATGCTGGAATTTGCCATTCGCGAAGATCTCAATATCCGGGCGCCCCGCGCCATGTGCGTAATGCGCCCGCTGAAGGTGACCCTGACCAACTACCCGGAAAGCCAGACCGAGACCCTGGTGCTGCCGGTTCACCCCCAGAACCCGGACATGGGTGAGCGGGAAGTGACCTGGAGCCAGACCCTGTTCATCGATCGGGAGGATTTCTCCGAGGAGCCGCCGCGCAAATGGAAGCGTCTGGCACCGGATCAGGCCGTGCGCCTGCGTGGCGGGTACGTCATGACCTGCCGCGAGGTTATTCGGGACCAGAACGGTGAAATTGTCGAGCTGAAGTGCGAATACGACCCCAATACCCTGGGCGTGAACCCTGAGGGCTATAAGCCGAATGGGGTGGTGCATTGGGTGTCGGCCACCGACAGTGTCGAAACTGACATCAACCAGTACGACCGGCTGTTCAACCAGGAGTCGCCGGATGGCGATAAAGAGACTGATTTCGTGGATTCGATCAATCCCGACTCCCTGGTGGTTCTGAAGGGTGCGAGAGTGGAAAAAAGTCTGGCCACGCCGAGAACCGATCTGCCCTATCAGTTTGAACGGGAGGGTTACTTCTTCTGTGATGAGGAACTGACCGCCAGGGCGGGTCGTCCTGTCTTTAACCGCACGGTGACACTCAGGGATTCATGGGGAAAGGGCAAGTGATCAGGATCTACAACACCCTCAGTCAGAAGAAGGAAGAGTTCCAGCCGATTGAGCCCGGAAAGGTTCGCATGTACGTCTGTGGCATGACGGTCTACGACTACTGCCACCTGGGGCATGCGAGGGTTCTGGTGGCGTTTGATGTCATTACCCGTTACCTGCGTCATCAGGGTTTTGACGTTCACTATGTCCGCAATATCACCGACATTGATGACAAAATCCTGCGCCGCGCGGACGAAACCGGCGAACTGTACAGCGACCTGACCGAACGCATGATCGGCGCCATGCATGAGGATGAATCGAAGTTGGGGGTGCTGTCGCCAACCGAAGAGCCGCGTGCCACCGCCTATATCAACGAAATCGTCGCCATGATTCACAAACTGGTTGCCAGCGGCCATGCCTATCCGGCCGACAATGGAGACGTTTATTTTTCCGTGGAGTCCTATCCCGGGTACGGCAAGCTGAGCAAGAAGAAGCTGGAGGATCTGGTGGCGGGCGCCCGGGTAGACGTGCAGGAAGCCAAACGCAGCCCTGCGGATTTTGTGCTCTGGAAGGCGGCGAAGCCCGGCGAAGTCAGTTGGCCCTCGCCCTGGGGTGATGGCCGTCCGGGCTGGCATATTGAATGTTCCGCGATGTCCAGCTGCTGCCTGGGTGAGACCTTCGATATCCACGGTGGTGGCCCGGACCTTCTGTTTCCCCACCATGAAAACGAAATTGCCCAGTCCGAGAGTGCCAGCGGCCAACCCTTCGTGAACACCTGGATGCATGCCGGGGCGATTCGTGTGAACAAGGAGAAGATGTCCAAATCCCTGGGCAACTTCTTTACGATCCGCGAAATCTTCGAAAACTACGCGCCGGAAGTGGTCCGTTACTTTCTGGTGTCCAGTCATTATCGCAGCCAGGTGGATTACTCAGAAGAGAACCTGGCCGAGGCGGGCAGGGTACTGAACCGGTTGTACCAGGCCTTGCGTGGCCTGGTTCCGGCGAAAGATGTGCCGGTTTCAGAGCACGACCGCCAGTTTGACGACGCTATGAGTGATGACTTCAACACCGCCGGTGCCATGGCGGTTCTGCATAGTGTTGCCAATGAGATCAACCAGCACAGGCGTGACGGTGACGAGACCGCGGCGTCTGAAAAGGCGGCGGTTCTGGTCAGGCTGGGCGGTCTGCTGGGGCTTCTTCAGCAGGACCCTGAGGCCTACTTCAAGGCCGGTAGCGAGGGCGAACTGAGCGCCGACGAGATCGAGGCCATGATTCAGGCAAGAGCCGACGCCCGGAAAAATCGGGATTTTGCCGAAGCGGACCGTATCCGTGACGAGCTGCTGGACAAGGGCGTGATTCTGGATGACAGCCGCGAGGGCACCAGCTGGCGGCGTGGTTAGAGGCGCTGCCCGGGCTGCGCGTGCGGGAATGACCTCATAGGCAATTTCTCGTACAATACCGCCCTCTGATTATAAAGGTCCGCCGGTCATCTCTGGAGCGGGCTGTGAATACAGTAACCTACCGAGGCAAACAACGATGACAGAACGTGTACAAGTCGGCGGCCTGCAGGTCGCAAAAACTCTGCTGGATTTCATCAATAACGAAGCGATTCCCGGTACCGGCGTTGACGCTGATAAATTCTGGGCGGATTTCGATAAAATCGTCCACGAGCTGGCTCCGCGGAACAAGGAACTGCTTGCCAAGCGCGATGCTATCCAGGAAAAAATGGACAGCTGGAACCGTGACCACAAAGGTCAGAAGCTGGATATGTCGGAGTACAAGTCTTTCCTGAAAGACATCGGCTATCTGGTTGATGAGCCCGGCGAGTTCAAGATCTCCACCTCCAATGTGGATCCAGAAGTGGCTACCATGGCCGGCCCCCAGCTGGTTGTTCCGGTGATGAACGCCCGTTTCGCCCTGAACGCTGCCAACGCGCGCTGGGGTAGCCTGTACGACGCACTGTACGGCACCGACGTTATCTCCGAAGAGGACGGTGCCGAGAAAGGTCGTGGCTATAACCCCGTCCGTGGCGCGAAAGTCATCGAGTTCGCCCGCAACCTCCTGGACAGCTCAGCGCCGCTGGCGTCCGGAAGTCATAAAGACGCAGCCCTTTACTCTGTTGAAGGCGGCAAGCTGGTCGTCAAGCTGCAGAACGGCGAGACCACCGGCCTGAAAGACGAGTCCGGCTTTGTGGGCTTCACCGGTGCCGCTGCCACGCCAACTGGCGTTCTGCTGGTGAAAAACGGCATGCATTTCGAAATCCAGATCGATGCCACCCATCCGATCGGCAAGGATGACGGTGCCCATGTGAAAGACGTGCTGATGGAATCCGCACTGACCACCATTATGGACTGCGAGGATTCTGTTGCCGCTGTTGATGCGGACGACAAGGCACTGGCCTATCGCAACTGGCTGGGCCTGATGAAGGGCAACCTCGAGGAAACCTTCGAGAAGGGCGGTCAGCAGATGACCCGTAAGATGCACGACGACCGGACTTACAACAAGCCGGAGGGCGGTGAGCTGGTGCTGAAAGGCCGCAGCCTGATGTTCGTGCGTAACGTCGGCCACCTCATGACCAACCCGGCTATCCTGCTCAAAGACGGCAGTGAAGTGCCGGAGGGCCTGATGGACGGTATCTTGACTTCACTGATCGCGATCCATGATCTGAAGGGCAACGGCAAGCTACAGAACAGCACCAACGGCTCTGTCTACATCGTTAAGCCGAAGATGCACGGTCCAGAAGAAGTTGCGTTCACCAACGAGTTCTTCGGTCGGGTGGAAGATGCACTGGGGCTGCCTGCGTTTACACTGAAAGTGGGCATTATGGACGAAGAGCGCCGCACCACGGTGAACCTGAAAGCCTGTATCAATGCGGCCAAAGAGCGCGCTGTGTTCATCAACACCGGCTTCCTGGACCGCACTGGCGACGAGATCCACACCTCCATGGAGCTGGGTCCGTTTATCCGCAAGGGCGCCATGAAGCAGGCAACCTGGATTCAGGCCTACGAGCAATGGAACGTGGATATTGGTCTGGAGACCGGTTTCCGTGGCGTGGCGCAGATCGGTAAAGGCATGTGGGCCATGCCTGATCTGATGGCGGGCATGCTGGAAGCCAAGATCGGCCATCCGAAAGCCGGTGCCAACACCGCCTGGGTGCCGTCACCGACCGCTGCCACCCTGCACGCGACTCACTATCACCAGGTCAGCGTTGCGGATATCCAGAAAGAGCTGGAAAGCCGCACGCGTGCCAATCTGGACGACATCCTGACGGTACCGGTGATGGACGATTCCGAGTCTCTGTCTGCGGACGACATCCAGCAGGAACTGGACAACAACGCCCAGGGTATTCTCGGTTACGTGGTTCGCTGGATCGACAGTGGTGTTGGCTGCTCCAAAGTGCCGGACATCAACGATGTAGGCCTGATGGAAGACCGCGCGACACTGCGGATCGCTTCCCAGTTGTTGACCAACTGGCTCTATCATGGCATCTGCACGGAAGAGCAGATTCACGAAACCATGAAGCGCATGGCGGCGGTAGTGGATCGCCAGAACGCCAGCGATCCGAGCTATCGCGCCATGGCCCCGGACTTTGACAGCAGCATTGCCTTCCAGGCAGCGATGGATCTGGTCCTGAAAGGTCGCGAGCAGCCCAATGGCTACACCGAGCCGCTCCTGCACGCCTACCGTCTGAAGGCCAAAGAGAAATTCGGCCAGTAAGTTCCGGTTGTGTATGAAAAATACCCGCCTTTACGGCGGGTTTTTTTGTTTGCCCGGCGAAGCCGGCAAACCCGTCCGCCTGAAAGAAGGCGGAGTCACCCCGACTGAGGGGAAGACAATCCGATTGGCAAGGGCGTCACTGGCCAACGGTGGGGTCTGAAGGAAGC
>Ga0207884_1000076_pt1 | contig 112589 bp, 103 predicted proteins | sample MalvirmetaMSP144_FD_184236 | JGI IMG/M metagenome (GOLD analysis project Ga0207884, IMG submission 184236) | Marine viral communities from the Deep Pacific Ocean - MSP-144 (SPAdes) | ecosystem: Environmental > Aquatic > Marine > Oceanic | place: Pacific Ocean | collected 2011-07-08 | reverse complement strand
AGGGCTTTTTTCAGGCGTGAAATCGCCTGCTTCAGGTTGTCCATGCTGGTGGCAAAGCTCAGTCTCATGTGGCCTGGTGCGCCAAAAGCTGAGCCCGGTACCAGCGCAACGCCGGCGTCTTTCAGCAGCTTTTCAGCAAACTCAACGTCATTGCTGACTGCCGAATCCGCATCGATGGCGCCCTGGAAGCTGGGAAAGACATAGAACGTACCGTCGCCAACCAGGCACTCCACACCGGGGAGCTCATTCAGGGCTTCAACCAGATAATCGTGACGCTCCTTGAACGCGGTGACCATCTCCTGCACACAATCCTGCGGTCCATCAAGGGCGGCCGTGGCGGCGGCCTGGGAAATGGACGACGGGTTGGAGGTGCTCTGGGACTGGATTTTCTTCATGGCGCCGATGATCTTTGCCGGGCCCGCAGCATAGCCGATGCGCCAGCCGGTCATGGAATAGGCCTTGGACACACCGTTAAGCACAAAGGTTCTGTCGTAAAGCTCCGGTGTGGCGTTCAGGATGTTGCAGAAGGCCGCGCCGGTCCACAGGATCGGTTCGTACATGTCGTCAGTGGCGATCATGATCTGCGGGTGCTTTTTCAGCACTTCACCAATGGCCTGGAGCTCTTCCAGGGTGTAGGCCATACCACTGGGGTTGGACGGGCTGTTGATCACGAACAGGCGAGTGCGATCGGTGATCGCGCTTTCCAGCTGTTCCGGCGTGATTTTGAAGCGGGTCTCAGGGCCGGTTTCGATAATCACCGGCTTGCCTTCGGCTACCAGCACCATGTCCGGGTAGGACACCCAGTAGGGCGCCGGGATAATGGCTTCGTCGCCCTTGTTCAGGGTTGCCAGGGCCAGGTTGAAAAAGCTCTGTTTGCCACCACTACTAACCAGAATCTGGTTGGCTTCATAATCCAGGCCATTGTCCCGTTTGTACTTGGCAATGATCGCCTTCTTCAGCGCAGGCGTACCATCAACGGCGGTGTACTTGGTTTGCCCTGCCTTGATGGCTTCGATTGCCGCTTCCTTGATGTGGTCCGGCGTATCGAAATCAGGCTCGCCAGCGCCCAGGCCAATAATGTCCTGGCCTGCGGCACGCAGTTCAGCGGCCTTGTTGGTAACGGCGAGAGTTGGAGAGGGCTTGATTGCCTGTACTCGGCTGGATAGTTGAAGGTCCAAACTTGCGCTCCTTAAAGCTGCGGCGATGAATGGACCAGATGTTACCATGATGCCATTGCAACGATAAGTTTCTCGACGGTTTTCACCCGGCCAGACCACACTTAAACAGATCAGAGGATGCCGCATTCGTATGGCGACTTCAGAAAAAGGCGCGCACAGAAAAGACGGGGCGTTTACCGTTGCCTCACCGTTTGAGCCCGCCGGCGACCAGCCCAAAGCCATCGAGGGACTGGTGGAGGGCATCCATTCCGGCCTGGCCCATCAGACGCTGCTGGGTGTTACCGGGTCTGGCAAGACCTTCACCATCGCCAACGTGATACAGCAGATCCAGCGGCCGACCATTGTTATGGCCCACAACAAGACTCTGGCGGCCCAGCTTTACGGGGAATTCCGGGAATTCTTCCCGGACAACGCGGTTGAGTACTTCGTGTCCTACTACGACTATTACCAGCCGGAAGCCTATGTGCCGTCGTCGGATACCTTCATTGAAAAGGACGCGTCGATCAACGAACACATCGAGCAGATGCGTCTGTCCGCCACCAAGGCGCTGCTGGAGCGGCCGGATGCGATTATCGTGGCCACCGTGTCGTCGATCTACGGCCTGGGCGATCCCCAGTCCTACCTGAAGATGATGCTGCACCTGGACCGGGGCGACGAGATTGACCAGCGGGATATTCTGCGCCGCCTGGCGGAGCTGCAGTACACCCGCAATGACGTGGAATTCCACCGCGCCAACTATCGTGTCCGCGGCGACGTCATCGACGTGTTCCCGGCGGAATCGGAAAAAGAGGCCATCCGCATCGAACTGTTCGATGACGAGGTGGAAAATCTCAGCTACTTCGACCCCCTGACCGGCGAGATCCTGCGCCGTGTGCCACGGGTAACCATCTATCCCAAGTCCCACTATGTCACGCCGCGCCAGAAGGTGCTGGACGCGGTGGAAAACATCAAGGTAGAACTGGATGAGCGCCTGAAGCAACTGCGGGACAACAATCGTCTGGTGGAGGCTCAGCGGCTGGAAGAACGCACCCGTTATGATATCGAGATGATGCTGGAACTGGGTTACTGCAACGGCATCGAGAACTACTCCCGCTATCTGTCGGGGCGTCAGCCCGGCGAAGCACCGCCCACGCTGTTCGACTACCTGCCACCCAACGCTTTGCTGGTGGTGGACGAATCCCACGTCACTATCCCCCAGATCGGCGCCATGTATAAAGGTGACCGTTCCCGGAAGGAAACCCTGGTGGAATACGGGTTCCGCCTGCCGTCCGCCCTTGATAACCGGCCCATGCGTTTTGATGAATGGGAACGCATCGCCCCGCAGATGGTGTTCGTATCGGCAACCCCCGGTAAATACGAAGCGGAATATGCAGGCCAGGTGATAGAGCAGGTAGTCCGGCCCACCGGGCTGCTGGATCCGGAAATTGAAGTCCGGCCGGCTTCGACTCAGGTGGATGATCTGCTGTCAGAGATCAAACTGCGCACCGACGTTGGCGAGCGGGTGCTGGTCACCACGTTGACCAAGCGGATGGCGGAGGATCTGACCGACTTCCTGATGGAACACGATATCCGCGTGCGATACCTGCACTCGGACATTGATACCGTGGAGCGGGTGGAGATCATCCGGGATCTGCGCCGGGGCGAGTTTGACGTTCTGGTGGGCATCAACCTGCTGCGGGAAGGTCTGGATATGCCGGAAGTCTCGCTGGTGGCCATTCTGGACGCCGACAAAGAGGGTTTCCTGCGCTCCGACCGATCGCTAATCCAGACCATGGGCCGGGCTGCCCGGAACATTAACGGCAAGGCTATTCTTTACGGTGACCGCATAACCGGTTCTATGCAGCGGGCGATTGATGAGACGGAACGCCGCCGGGCCAAGCAGGCCGAGCATAACGAAGCCCATGGCATCACGCCCACGGGACTGAACAAGAAGATTGCCGACATTATGGAAGGTGCCAGCAGTGGCGGCCGCGGACGCCGCAAGCCCGAGAGACCGGGGGAAAAAGCGGCTGAAGAAGCAGAACGCTACCGCACCAAGATCGGCGACAAATCACCGGAGCAGATTCTCAAGGACCTGGGCAAGCTGGAAGACGATATGTACAAGGCGGCCTCGGATCTGGATTTCGAGAAAGCCGCCAGGCTACGGGACGAAATTGCCGAACTTAAAGAAGCGGCAATCCGGACCGGTTAGTCCTTGCGCCTGGGCCCGATAATCACCGCCGCCTGAAGTGGCTGGTTGCGGCCATAGCGGGACATGCGGTCAAACACCCGCCGGTCAATCGGCAGGTACTGTTTGTCGGCCACGGTTTCGCCCAGGTCGGTGTCGATTTCCGGGTCGTGCAGATATACGAACTGGTCATCAATGGCGCAGACCGTCACCCAGTGGGGTACACGGCTGCGGTTGAGCTGCCAGGTACTGATCAGGATGACCGGCACCCGTCCGTCTTCCAGAGCAGCTTTCATGCCCTCCAGAGACAGTGGATCGTGGTGCAACTGGATACCGGTCTGCGCCATATCGTGAATAAATCCCTCGTGGACCAGTTCCAGCACACGCTTCTTGTCTTCGTTGCGCACGGTATCCTTGAACAGGGCGCCTTCCTTGCTGATATAGACGCTGGCGTGAAACCCGCGCTTCCAGGCCGCCAGAGCAAGACCATGGGGGCCGCAGCCGCCGTGGCCGGCCAGCATGAAAATGGTGGTGGCTTCCCGCCAGATTCGCAGCTCTTCAATGGTGGTCATGATGGCGTGTTCGTCCATGGCCGCCATCGCCATAATCAGAGCCGCCGGGCCGCAGGAGAATTCGGTGGTCTGGGGGTAATAGGGCACCGCCGGGAACTCGCGGGACGGCTCGTAGAACAGAATGCGCCGCTCAAACCGGATGGCGTTGGCGTGGTCTTCGTAATAGTCACGGTAGGTGCCGAACTGGCGATAGCCAAGCCGCCGGTAAAGTTTGATCGCGCCGGCGTTATCCTCCCGGACCTCCAGACGCATGATAATCCGGCCTGCGTTGACTGCGACTTTTTCTGCCTCGGCGATCAACCGCTCGCCCACGCCCCGGCCGCGTTCCGACGGCAACACCGCAATGGAGTAGATTCGGGCCAGACGTGTGGCGGCGCTCATCAGCACCAGGCAGTAGCCCACCAGGCCTTCCGTCGTTTGCGCGACAACCAGACGATCCCGGGGCATATCCAGGAAACGCCGGAAGCTTCGGCGGGACAGCCGGTCCTCAGAAAAGCAGCGATTCTCGAGCGCAACCAGTGCGTCGAGATCCCGGGCGCTTGCCTGACGATACTGAACCTGATCCATGAACGAATGACCTTATAAGCCCTGCTAGACAGAAGCAGTTGCCGGCGTAGTATGGGGCAATCCTGCAGATGCGCAAGATCCGCCGGAGTGAGTAGAAACACGCACCGGCGCATCGTTGTGAGTTACTGATTTACGGGCTATTGTTGCGACCATTATCAAGGAAGGAACACCACTGATGTCCCGATTACTGATTGTAGTAGACCGAGAGAAAGACTGGGCGCCTTACTATCCGAGCGAGGATGTGCTGACCTTTGACCAGTACCTCCAGTTGTCCGTCTCTCCCAACAGCCGCACCCGGGTGATCAACCTGTGCCAGAGCGCTCGCTATTTGAGCCGCGGCTACTACTGTTCTTTGCTGGCAGAGGCCCGGGGACACAACGTGGTTCCTTCTGTCATGACGCTGAACGACCTGAGCCGGAAAGGGCTGTTCTCGCTTCAGCTGGAAGAACTGGACGATAGCGTGCTGCAGTGGCTGGAAGCATCCGGCGCCGAGATCAGTCCGGACAAGGACGACAAACAGGCCACCCACGAAGTCAGAATCAAGACCTATTTTGGCCAGGCCGAAACCCCCGAGCTCAAGCCGGTCGCCCGGGCGCTTTTTGATCGTTTTCCCTGTCCGGTTCTCGAGATCGTTTTCCGTCGTCGCAAAACCTGGCAGATCGTTTCCATGAAACCAGGCTGCCCGGCGGATTTGAAGGGCGAAGAGCAGGATCACTTTGCGGCGGCCTTCGACCGTTTCAGCAGCATGGTCTGGCGCAAGCCAAGGGCTCGCCGTCGCTATCGCTTCGACCTGGCCATGCTGGTCAACCCGGAAGAGGAAATGCCGCCCAGTGACAAGGTGGCTCTGGACCGCTTCGAAAAAGCAGGGCGCAAACTGGGTATCAACGTTGAGCAGATCAACCGTCGGGACTACATGCGCCTGCCGGAATACGACGGCCTGTTTATTCGTGAGACCACAGCCATTGACCATCACACCTACCGCTTCGCCCGTAAGGCGGAGGCCGAAGGCATGGTGGTGATTGACGATCCGGTTTCCATCCTTCGTTGCACTAACAAGGTGTTTCTGGCGGATCTGCTGAAGAACAACAAGGTGCCCACGCCGAAAACCCTGATTCTGTCGAAAGACCAGAAGGACAGTGCCGAACAGGTGATGCGCGAGATCGGCTTCCCGGCGGTGATCAAGATTCCAGATGGCGCCTTTTCCCGTGGCGTGACCAAAGCCGAAGACGAAAAGTCTCTGAAAGACGGGCTGAAAGCTCTGTTCAAACAGTCTGCGCTGGTGCTGGCCCAGGAGTATCTTTACACCGACTACGACTGGCGTATCGGCGTACTGGGTGGCCGGGCCATCTACGCCTGCAAGTACTTCATGGTTGAGGGCCACTGGCAGATTTACCAGCATGGCGGTGCAGAAGTGGATAGCGGCGGGTTTGAAACCATGCCCACCTACGAGGTACCTAAAAATGTGATTCAGGCGGCTCTGAATGCGACCAGGCTGATCGGTAACGGGCTTTACGGTGTGGACATCAAACAGTCAGGCAATCGCGTGGCGGTGATCGAAGTGAATGACAACCCCAGCATTGATTCAGATGTGGAAGACGGATTCCTTGGCGGCGAGCTTTACACCCTGATCATGCAGGAGTTTCTGTCCCGCATGGAGGCGAACAGGCGTCGTTGAAGCGCCTGAATCGTGAGCGTTCAGGATCGGGAATACCAGATGCGCAGGCTGCCAAACCAGGTGTAATCCTGCATTCGCTGGTTGAGGGTGGGGGAATCCGGTAGCTGATGTTCCTGATCCGCCTCAAAGAACAATTCCATGTGAACGTGGTTTTTCAGGTAGTGCAGTCGAAACCGGCTGTTGGGTGGCAGTTCCACCGGCAGCTGTTCCTGAAGTACCTGCCGCACTTTTTCACGGTCCGGTAGTTCCTCTGAAGTGGGGGACTGATCGTCATCCCGCTCGGCATCAACATGGAAGTTGATGTCCAGAATATTGTCCATGGCTTCACGCATGGCCGCAGCAACCTTCACGCCGATCTGATGGCCCTCGGAAACGCTGATTTCCGGGCGCACCACCAGATGAATATCCAGCAGAATATCCTGCCCCATGCGCCGGCTGCGCAATTCATGCACATCCCGGACGCCTTCGATGGTCATGGCGGTATTCCGCAAAAGCTCCGTTTCTTCCGGGGAGAGACCGGTGTCCACCAGTTCTTTCACGCTGCTCCAGGTGAATTTCCAGCCAATGTGCACGATGATGATCGAGATAATGATGGCCGCCAGAATATCCAGCCAGAGGTAGCCCATCATCGCCCCAGCGGTGGAAGCCAGCACCACCACGGATGAAAAAGCATCCGTGCGGCTGTGCCAGGCATTGGCGACGATCAGATCGGAACGGATCGCCAGCCCCACCCGCCGGGTGTATCGGTAGATCCACTCCTTGCTCAATACCGAGATCAAGGCGGCCACCAGGATGGGCCATTCTGGAAGGATCGCTGCGGCGGGGTTCAGCAGGCGCAGAGTGTTGTCCCAGGCCAGGGCGGCACCAACGGCAATCAGTATGCTGCCCAGAATCATGGTGCCGAGGGTTTCGATCCGCTGGTGGCCGTAGGGGTGATCCTGATCCGGTTCCTGGCGGGACAATCGCATTACGCCAATGACGACCAGATCGGAAGCGACATCGCTGAAGGAGTGTATGCCGTCGACAATCAGCGCCTGGGAGTGGAAAAACAGACCCGTAATGACCTTAAGGACACCAAGAAACGCATCGAGTATCATTCCTACTACGGTGATTCTGGTTGCTTCTGACCGCTCTACACTGAGCTGACTCTGACGATCGGAGGGCGGGGTCAGGGGGTTATTCATTAAAAAGTCTCACGGAATTTGAGAATCAGTATAGCCCCTATTTTCCTGGGTGTTACCAAAAGGATCAACGAACAGGCGTTGTGCGATTTATGCACATGCTGGAGGTTGCGCCCTGACGTAACTGTTTGTGTCATTTTCGCAACAAATTCCGGTAAACACTTTATAAACTATTGATAATAAATGAAAAAATAACTGGTTAAAATTTAATCAATCTGTAGGCTGGCGCGGATATCAAGGGTTGGACAGCGTTGCCCCGCAATTTTCAACAGGGTTATCCACAGATTCCGTGGAAAAGATCACAACACCTTAATGGAACAGACATTTCACCGTCACAATCGTTCGGTATGAAGATGCGCTGGAAAAGATTCGGTATACTCCGCCTCGTCCCAGTCAGCGAGACGTTTTATGTATCAGCTTATGCGAAACCTGCTGTTTCGCCTGCCGCCAGAAACCGCGCACGATCTTTCTCTATCCGGGCTTGATATGGCCCAGAAGCTCGGCCTGCTTGATAAGCTGGTTCGCCGGCCTGGCGATCTGCCGGTCAGGGTAATGGGGCTGGAATTCCCCAATCCCGTGGGTCTCGCGGCGGGTCTGGATAAAAATGCTGACCATCTGGATGCCCTGGGTGCTCTGGGCTTCGGCTTTATCGAAGTGGGTACGGTGACTCCGGTTGCCCAGCCCGGCAATCCCCGGCCACGGATGTTCCGCCTGGAAGAGCATCAAGCCATCATTAACCGGATGGGGTTCAACAATCACGGCCTCGAGTATCTGCTGGACCGGGTAAAGCACCGGCGTTACTCCGGTGTACTAGGTATTAACGTCGGCAAGAACAAAGCAACGCCTAATGAGGAATCCGAGTCCGACTATCGCAGGGGCATTGCAGCGGTCTATCCACAGGCGGACTACATCACCGTAAATGTATCCTCCCCGAACACGCCGGGCCTTCGCGACCTGCAGTTTGGTGATTCGCTGAAGGGCCTGATGTTTGCGATCAAGGATGAGCAGGCGCGGTGCCAGAAGGAAACCGGCCGTTACGTGCCCATAGCGGTCAAAATTGCACCGGATATGGATGACGAGGCCGTGAAGTTTGTGGCGGCCGCTCTGAGAGAAAGCGCCATGGACGGGGTAATTGCCACCAACACCACCATCAGCCGCGAGGCGGTTTCGGGGCACCGGCACGCCGACGAGGCTGGCGGCCTGAGCGGCCTGCCGGTTCGTGATGCGTCTACCCACGTTATCGGGTTGCTACATGCTGAACTGGGTGAGACGGTTCCCATCATCGGGGTAGGGGGTGTCACCGACGGTAACAGCGCCGCTGAGAAGATTCGCGCCGGTGCCATCCTGGTGCAACTGTATACCGGCTTTATTTACCGGGGGCCGGCGTTGATCAGGGAGTCGGTCGAGGCCATCAGGGCGTTGAAGGAAGGCTAGCGGGGCAAAAAAAATGGGCCCGCTGAGCGGGCCCGTGCGGGGAATAAACCCCGTGGCGTTTTTATCGAATGGTACGGGTCGGGAGGACCCGTCTCGGTTTTTTCGTTATTGCGCCTGATTGTCGTGTTTAAATTAAAAGATCAGAGTCAAGATTCGGGGTATGTCAGGCCGTGACGTTGGCCATCCTGTGAATGCCGGATACGCCGGTCATGCCCTCCCATTGATCTGTGCGACCTTCTCGCCACCCGTTCAGCCATTCCTGGCGGTGTTCAGCTTGATCCAACGGGCAACTGTCCTTGGCTTTGCCGGAGACTCCGGCCAGGTAACCCCGTTTGAATGCACGAGCGTACATATCTCTTTTCTGTCTTTTCATGCCGTTCCTCACTGATTGATTAACAGAACATGCGTGTGCACACCTGCCGTGACCAGTGACCGGGGACACCCTTCCGGGGTAACCCGCTATTGTCACTTGCGACCAGAGCAGTCAGGATCCTGTTTACGGTGAACAAATGGCTCACCGGAACGACGCGTCATCTACAAGGTAAGACGAAGCTGACGAACTTGTACACTAATTATTTCATCTATGTTTCGCGTTTTTATCACCATGGGGTATAAAAACGCCCGCCAATTATCAGAAAATGTGCCATTCCATGACTTTAGCGTTGTTGATGTTTTCAGGAGATACCCGTGTCCGAACTTAATTTTTTCGTAACCTGTCCCAAGGGGCTGGAGTATCTTCTGGAAGAGGAATTGCAATCGTTTGGCATGGAGCCTCTGCGCAACGCACCGGCGGGCGTCTGGGCCAATGGGCCATTGAAGGCCGGCTACCGGGCCTGTCTCTGGTCCCGGTTGGCGAATCGCGTCATTCTGCATCTGGCGGATGTGGACGCTACCTCAGCAGACCGTATGCTCGGCGCCGTGACCGATCTGCCCTGGGAGGATCATGTGCCGGTCACCGGCAGTTTGAGGGTGAATTTTGTCGGACAGAATGACGAGATCCGCAACACCCAGTTCGGCGCCCAGCGGGTCAAGGATGGCATTGTGGATCGGCTCCGGACCGCCAGTGGCCAGCGGCCCTCCGTGGATGCCAAAGACCCGGATGTAACCGTCTCGGCGCGACTGCACCGGGGCATCCTGTCGGTGGGCATTGATCTGAGCGGAGACAGCCTCCACAAGCGCGGATACCGCACCGAAAAGGGCGCAGCGCCATTGAAGGAAAATCTGGCAGCAGCCCTGTTGTTGAGAGCCGGCTGGCCGGTGATTGCCGATGCCGGGGGAGATTTCCTTGATCCGATGTGCGGCTCCGGAACCCTGGTTATTGAAGCCGCGATGATGGCCATGGACCTGGCACCCGGTCGCAAGCGTGAGCGCTGGGGCTTTACCCGCTGGCCCGGACACGATGCAGAGTTGTGGCTAGGCCTGAGGCAGGAGGCGGAGAAACGCGCCCATGAGGGCAGGCAGCGGGTCAACCAGCAGCCAATCAGGTTTATGGGGTCGGATCAGGACCCTCGGGTGATTGCCACCGCCCGCAACAACGTCCAGCGGGCCGGACTGGGTGAGCAGATTACTCTGGAACAGCGGGACATCGAAGCGCTTCCTGACGCTTCAGGCGAACTGCCAGGCCTTGTGCTGGTTAACCCGCCCTACGGCGAGCGTCTGAGCGAGCGCAAGCAACTGGGTGCGCTCTATCAGTCCCTTGGTGAAGCGGTCAAGCGGGCCTTGCCCGGCTGGCGACTTGGGGTCTTTACCGGTGCCCCTGAATATGGCAAATCCTTGGGGCTGCGCAGCTATAAACAGTACCGACTGTATAACGGCAAATTGCCGGCCCAGCTTCTGCTGTTTACGGTGGACGAGGCGAGCACCCGCACGTCCCGTGCGCCGGACGTGCCGGGGGAGGTCACGCCGCGCATTACCCATCAGGAACGCGCAGCCATGTTGCGCAATCGTCTGAAAAAGAATATGAAAACCATTGGGCAGTGGGCGCGCAAGCAGAATATCGGCTGCTATCGGCTCTACGATGCGGATATGCCGGAATTTGCCCTGGCGATCGATATCTATGAAGGCCGGGTCCATGTGCAGGAATATATGGCGCCCAAATCCGTGGACGAGCGATCTGCCCAGGAACGGCTGGCCGAAGCGCTGGCGGTGATTCCGGAAGCGCTGGGATTAGACCCCGAGGACATGGTCTGCAAGCAGCGTCAGCGCCAGGCGGGGCTCAGTCAGTATGAAAAGCAGGAGGCTAGCGGCGAATTCTTCACCGTACATGAGCATGGCTGTGCGCTCAGGGTAAATCTCAAGGATTATCTGGACACCGGTCTGTTTCTGGATCATCGCCCGGTGCGCCACTGGATACAGCGTAATGCGGGAGGTAAACGGTTTCTCAATCTGTTCTGCTACACCGGGGCGGCGACCGTTCATGCGGCTGTTGGTGGCGCCAGTCGTTCCCTGAGCCTGGATATGTCCAACACCTACGTGAAGTGGGCCCAGGAAAATCTGGCCATCAATGGCGTTGACCCGGCCCATCATCGGGTAGAGCAGGCGGACTGCCTGCAATGGCTGGCGGACCGGCCGGCCAAGGACCAACGGTTCGACCTGATCTTCATGGACCCGCCGACCTTCTCGAATTCGGCGCGGATGGCGGGAGTGCTGGATATCCAGAAAGATCACGGACGGATGATTCGTCAGGCCATGCAACGGCTTACATCAGAAGGGATCCTGATCTTCTCCAACAATTTTCGGCGGTTCAAACTGGACGACGATATCGGGGATGAGTTTGCGGTTGAAGAAGTCAGCGCCGACACCCTTGATCGGGATTTCCAGCGTAATGCCCGGATTCATCGTTGCTGGCATATCAGGCACAAGATCTGAGGCGAAAGCGCCTCAGAATTCGTATTTCAGGCCAAAGCTGTACTGGAACACGTTGGAGTTGCTGCCCGTATCCTCGAAGAACTTGCCCGCTTCGAGGAATACAAAGCCGTCATCGACGACCTCGAAATCCAGGCCGGCCAGCCAACTGGTCGAGAACGAGCTGCCCGGGTATTCCTTCCGCGCGATTTCCGCGTAGGCTTGTCCCTGAGCGCCTGGAACCAGTTCTGCTTCTCCCTGAAGGTGCGTTAAACCGAACTGGCCGTAGATGTTGGCATAGCTGCTGATCGGATAGTGGCCGCCAAAATACCAGCTGACGAAATACTCGATATTTACTTCGAGCTGGTCGTCTATCGTGCCGGCGGCCAGGCCGCTGCCGCCCCTCAATTCGGCGTGGAAATGTTCAGATACGTGCGTGCCCAGAACCAGCGCGCCCATGGATGACCAACCCTGGCCCAGAAGCTCCTCGTCTACCGAGCGGTAGTTGAGCCGGGTGCCCATCAGGCCGATATAGGTTTTACCTTCCCGCATCTCTTCCTGGGCGCTGGCGGACTGGGGCGCGAGCAGGGTTGCTGGAAGCAGTGCCAGTACAAGGGACATTCGCAGCGGAAAATTCATGATCATGCGGTTCCTGACGTTTGAGATTCCGCATGATTCTGCCTTCTGTAACTGATTGTTACGTCGACACAAGTCACAGTTCGCCGGGGCAGGCTCCGGGTCAGTTGAAGAAACCTTCTTCCCGGGCGATAAGTAGCAGAGCGTAAACGCCGTTTTCCGGCAGTTGTGGCTCCAGGCCCTCATCAGTCAGTAGCTTCCGTCGGCGGTCATCCAGCGCTCCCCGGGACAGGGACGTGACCAGGGATTCGATGCCGACAATCTCGAAAGGAACATCGGAGCCCACGGCGTCGAAGATCATATCAACAAGGACTTCGTCCGGGTCCATGCCATCCACATAGACAGTCTGGTCTGGCAGGTCCTGGTGAAGCTCGTGAACAATCTCGATCAGCGGCACGCCCTGTTCTTCCAGGTAGAGCAGGTCAAAATCCCCCAGGTCACCATCGTCGGGTATCCAGGCGTCATCGGGTGCGATCACCACGGTTTTCATCTGGCCATTTTCTACCGACCAGGCCATTGCCACAGGAAACAGGGCGTCTTCAGTCTGGCAGTACTCGATATCGAGAAATCGCGGTTCAGGCAAAGTAGGCTCTCCAGGTAGGACGAAAGGCGCCATCATGCCATACTGACGCTGCTAAAATCAGTCTATCAGGGGCACCATGGAATACGCGGATTTTAATCAACAACTGATCGAATTTCTTAACGCTTCAACCTCACCCTGGCACGCCGTGGCCAGCATGAAGCAGGAACTGGACAGCGCCGGTTTTGAGGCACTGGACGAAAAAGAAGAGTGGAACCTGGAATCGGGCAAGGGCTACTACGTGATCCGTAACGGCTCTTCCATTGTTGCATTCCGCGCCGGACGACGCCCGACCGATGAGGCCGGCATTCGTATGGTTGGCGCCCACACCGACAGCCCGTGCCTGAAGGTAAAGCCCAACCCGGAACTGCGCCGCAAGGGCTATCTGCAGCTCGGGGTGGAAGTGTACGGCGGTGTTCTGCTTAATCCCTGGTTTGACCGGGATCTGTCGTTGGCGGGTCGTGTCAGTTATCTGGACGGTGACGGGGCGGTAAAAGACGCACTGGTAGATTTTCGCAGAGCGATAGCCGCGATACCCAGCCTGGCCATTCACCTGGACCGGGAGGCCAACAGCAGTCGCACGGTCAATCCCCAGACCGATATGCCGCCTGTCCTCATGCAGGTGCCCGAAGGCGATACCACGAAGTTTGCTGATCTGCTGAAAAAACAGATCGAAACCGAACACGCGGGCGTCCAGGTCAAGAAAGTGCTGGGGTACGAGGTTGGATTCTACGATTCCCAGCCGGCGGCACTGGTGGGATTCTGCGAGGATTTCATTGCGTCGGCCCGGCTCGACAATCTGCTGAGCTGCTTTGTCGGCCTGCGGGCACTGCTGGATGCCTCCGGAGACGAGCCGGCGCTGCTGGTCTGCAACGACCATGAGGAAGTGGGCAGCATGTCTGCCGAAGGTGCCCAGGGACCGTTCCTGGCGTCGGTGCTGGATCGCTGGTGCGGCGCCGGGCGTGGACGTTCACTGGCCCGCTCAATGATGATTTCAGCGGACAATGCCCACGGCGTTCACCCAAACTACATCGACAAACACGATGAAAACCACGGGCCTTTGTTGAATCAGGGACCGGTCATCAAGGTCAATCATAATCAGCGTTATGCCAGTAACAGCCGTTCAGCGGCGATTTATCGGCATATCAGTGACGAGCTTGAGCTGCCGTACCAGACCTTTGTGGTGCGCAGCGATATGGGGTGTGGCAGCACGATTGGCCCACTGACCGCGGCTAACCTGGGTGTGACAACGCTGGATATCGGCGTGCCGCAGTTTGCCATGCATTCCATTCGGGAGACGGCGGGCGCAAAAGATGGTGTTACGCTTTATCAGGTACTGCGGGCATTCATGCAGAGGAAAATGCTTTTCTAGGAAAAGCAGGCTACAGAGGAAGTGGCTCCCCGAGCTGGGCTCGAACCAGCGACAAACGGATTAACAGTCCGTTGCTCTACCAACTGAGCTATCGGGGAACAAAGCTGGAATGGCGCGCATATTAGGGTCTTTCCGCGAATGCGTCAAGGCCATGAATTGAAAGGCGAAATTTTGTACAACCAGGCACTCGAATACAAACCACCGCTCTGGCTTCGCAACGGACACGTTCAGTCGATCTGGCCATCGCTCTTCCGGACTGTGGACGTGACTCTGCCGGAGCAGGAGATCCTGCCCACCGACGATACCGACGAGCTGCACCTGGACTGGTACCGCCAGGGCAGTTCGCGGCTTGCGGTTCTATCCCACGGCCTGGAAGGGCACAGCCGGCGGCCCTATATCCAGGGCCTGGCCCGGGCGCTTCTGCGGGAGGGATGGGACGTGCTGGCCTGGAATTTTCGTTCCTGTGGTGGAGTAATGAACCACCAGCCACGCTTCTACCACAGTGGTGCCACTGGCGATCTTGACCAGGTAGTCAGACACGGTCTGGCTCAGGGCTATCAGACCGTTGGCCTGGCGGGGTTCAGTATGGGGGGCAATCTCACGCTCCTGTACCTGGCTGAGCAGTCGGAGAGGATCGACAGTCGCGTGTGCGGTGGTATTGCGTTCTCCGTCCCCTGCGACCTGGCTGGCAGTGCCGATACCCTGGCCAGGCCCAGCCGCAAAATCTATATGCAGCGGTTTCTCCGGGATCTACAGGTAAAAATGGAAGAGAAGTCCCGGCGATTCCCGAATCTGATCGATACCACTGGCTTCGACCGGATCCAGACCTTCCACGAGTTCGATGACCGGTTCACCGCGCCACTGCATGGCTTCCGCGATGCCCAGGATTACTGGAGCAGCTGCTCGGCACTCTGGCGCCTGAAAGACATCCGGGTTCCGGCGTTGATGGTGAACGCCAGCGACGACCCCTTCCTGTCAGCACGGTGTTTTCCGACGGGCCCCGATCTGCTGGGCAGACACACCCGCGCCGAATTCCCGAGGTGGGGCGGGCATGTGGGTTTTGTAGAGCAGGCGAAAGACGGCTATTACTGGTCCGAACGTCGCGCCATCGAGCACTTTTCCCGGCTCCTGGCCTGACTGGTCACCCGATCATTCCGTCAACATGGATTCAAGCACCGGCCAGACATTGTCCAGAAGCTGGCCCTGGGCTTCAGCGGTGGGATGAATGTCATCGTCCTGCATCTGGCCTTTTTTGTCGTAGATATTCGCCAGGAAGAAAGGCACCAATCGGGTGTCGTACTGTTCGGCCAGCTCCGGAAATATGTTGGCGAACGCCTCGGTGTAGCGCTGGCCATAGTTCGGGGGTATTTGCATGCCCACCACCAGCACTTCGGCCCCGGCCTGCTGGGATTGTTCGACCATGCTCGCCATGTTCTGGCGTATGACCTGCGGTGGAAAACCCCGCAGCCCGTCGTTGCCACCCAGCTCAATCATCACGATGTCTGGCTGGTGGCGGTTCAGCAGTTCCGGTAGGCGCCTGAGTCCGCCGTCGGTGGTCTCGCCGCTGATACTGGCGTTGATCACTTCCCAGCCCGTGAATCCGCGGTTGTCGAGCCGCTGTCTGAGCAGGGTTACCCAGGCCTCCTCGGTTTGCACTCCGTAAGCGGCGCTCAGGCTGTCACCCATAATCAGCAGGTGCTTGTCGGAATTGGTCCCATTGCCGGAAGCCGGCGCAACCACAAAGATTAAAGCGATGAAAACTATTGATCTCAGACGTCGGAATGCCGTATCCATAGAAATCCTGTTTATTAAATCAAGCAAATGAGTCATTTCGTTGGAGAGCCCGTGAGCGACCTGAGTGAACACCAGCCAGAAAATGCCCGCCCAATGCTGAAAGTTACCGATCTGACCCATCAGGTCAGTCTCGAAACAGATACGTTGACGATCTTGCAGGGGGTCAACCTTGAAATCAACCGCGGCGAGTCCGTGGCTATTGTCGGTCGTTCCGGTTCGGGCAAAACCACTCTGCTGGGCCTTCTGGCCGGGCTTGATACACCCTCTGCCGGCAAAGTCGAACTGGATGGCGCCGTGATCAGCGAACTGAGTGAAGACGAGCGGGCACAGCTGCGATCGAAGCGGGTCGGGTTTGTGTTCCAGTCATTCCAGCTGTTGCCGGCGCTAACCGCCCTTGAAAACGTCATGTTGCCGCTGGAACTCAGCGGCTCTGACAAGCCGGAAGCCAAGGCCCGAGAGCTGCTGGAACGGGTCGGCCTTGGCGAGCGTTTGACTCATACGCCCCGCCAGCTTTCCGGTGGTGAGCAACAGCGGGTAGCGATTGCCCGTGCGTTTGCTTCGGAGCCGGCCGTGCTGTTCGCCGACGAGCCCACCGGCAATCTGGATAACCGCACCGGCGCGGAAGTGTCGGATCTGCTCATGACCCTGAACCGCGAGCAGGGCACAACCCTGGTGATGGTGACCCATGATGAGCGTCTGGCCGCCCGCTGTTCCCGCCAGTTCTCTATCGAAGCAGGCATTCTCACTGAACCGTCGGGCAACGCCCCTGAATCGGCGGCTGCTGAGAGCGAGGCGGCTAACTGATGGCGGCTTCCCGGAAACTCATGTCGGTGCGTCGGGACTGGCGCGAGCGGGATGTGCGGGTGGTCCTCTCCGCGCTGATCATTGCCGTGGCGACGGTTGCCACCATTGCCCTGTTCGCCAGCCAGCTGCAACGCACACTGGTAACATCGGCCAGCTCCTTTCTTGCCGCAGATCGTCAGCTTGAGGCGGAAAACGGCCGGGAAGTACCCCAGAACTGGATCGACGAGGCCCGGCAACGCGGTCTTCAAACCGCCAGGATGGTGGAGTTCTCCACCATGGTTTACGGCGCCAATGACTTTCAGCTGGTGTCGGTTAAAGCGGTCAGTGATGCCTATCCGCTCAGGGGACAGCTGGAAATCCAGCAAAGCAGCGATGCGCCAAGGCAACTGGTTGCAAACGGGCCCGTGCCCGGTGAAGTCTGGATCAATCCGCGACTGTTACGCCTGCTGGATCTTGAGGTCGGCGATTCCCTGGATGTGGGCAGCCGCTCGCTGACCGTGTCCGGGCTGCTGGTAAGGGAGCCCGACGGCGGTTTCAATATGTCGGCCCTTGCCCCCCGGGTGATGATGCACGCCAGCGATGTGCCGTCTACCGAAGTTATCAAGGAGGGAAGCCGGGTCGAATACGTTTATCTGTTCGCCGGCGAGCAGGAAGCCCTGGAGGGCTATTACAGCTGGCTGGAACCGAAACTGACTCCCAGTCATGAGTGGGAAGGCGTAAGGGACGGTGAGACCTTCTCCGAATCCCTGGAGCGAGCCGAACGCTTCCTGCTATTGGGGGGAAGCCTGGCCGTGATGCTTGCCGCCGTTGCGGTAGCGGTGGCCAGTCGGCAATACGCCCTGTCCCAGCGGGACACCGTGGCGCTGCTTAAAACCCTGGGCGTGAACAGCCAGGGTATCGGCCGACTCTATGTCAGACGGCTGGGACTCTGGGGGCTGGCCGGTGCCATTGGCGGGCTGGTGGTGGCCCTGCCGCTCTACTGGCTGCTCACCAGTGTGTTGGGGGATGTGCTGGAGCAGGAAATCGACTATCAGCTGGACCCGAACGCGCTGGTACCGGCCCTGCTGACGGCGTTGGTCTCGCTCTTCGCGTTCGCGTACCCACCGATTCGCCGCCTGAAAAACGTGCCGGCCATGCGGGTGCTGAGAAGCCAGCCGGGTGAGTCCGGGCGGGAAGCCATTCCCGATATGGTGATCGCCATTGTCGCGATATTCGGGCTGGTCTGGCTCTATGCCCGGGAAGTCTCCCTTGTACTGTCCCTGCTGGGCGGGCTGGCATTGTTGCTGGGCACACTGGCATTGCTTGGCTGGGTTCTGGTCAGCACACTGCGGAAAATAAGCGGTGGCGGCAATGCCTGGCGGCTGGCTCTGGTGGGGCTGTACCGGCACCGCCGCGCGAGCCTGTCGCAGATTGCTGTATTCGCCATGACGCTGATGCTGGCGGCTACGCTGATTCTGGTACGAACGTCCCTTCTGGACGACTGGCAGGCGCAGCTTCCGGAGGACACCCCCAACCACTTTCTGATCAATATTGCGCCGGACGCGGTGGATGACGTGGAACAGTTCTGGGCCGAGCGCGGTCAGCCTCTGAAACAGGTCTACCCAATGGTGCGGGGACGCTTCACCGAGCTAAACGGTAACCCGGTCAGGGAAGCCGTCACCAAGGAGGAGCGGGTGGGTGCCCTGAACCGGGAGCTGAACCTGACCTGGATGGGCGATCTGCCCAACGACAATGAGATTGTCAGCGGGCAGTGGTTCAAGCCCTCACAGACCAGTGGTGTGTCTATCGAAGCAGAGCTGGCCGGTAAACTCGGCATCCAGGTGGGGGACGAACTCACCTTTACCATCGGTTCGGAGAAGGTCACAGAGCCGGTGACCAGCATTCGCACCGTGCAGTGGGACAGCATGAAGCCCAACTTCTACATGGCGTTTCCGCCGGGTGGCGGGCTGGAAAACATGCCGGCGACCTGGATAACGGCCTTCTATCTGCCGAAGGATCAGAAGGACGCGCTCAACGAGTTCTCCCGCAAGTTTCCGACGGTGTCCGTACTGGCCATCGATAACATCATTGAACGCATCCAGGAGATCGTCCGCCAGGTGACCCAGGCGATAGAAGCCATTCTTGCGCTGATTCTCGCCGCGGCGCTGGTGGTGATGGCGGCAGTGGTCAGTGCCACCATGCAGGAGCGTCAGCGGGAGGGCGCACTGCTCAGAACGCTGGGTGGGCGCCAGTCGCTGCTGGTGCGCAGCACCATGCTGGAATTCGCGTTCCTGGGCTTCTTTGCCGGCATTCTGGGCGTGGCGGCGGCGGAAGCTGCTGTCTGGGCGCTGCAATTCCGGATGTTTGAAGGGGAGTTCCGCTGGCACTGGCAGGCCATTCTGCCCATACCAGTGGTGAGTGCATTAGTGCTTGCGCTCTTCGGTCGCTGGCAGCTCAAACCGGTATTGAGTGTTTCCCCCATGCTTCTGCTCCGAAGACTGGAGTAGGGCAATGGATCATTAGCGACGAAGTTCGTTAACGATACTGCGACAGAATGGCCTCGATTTCGCCGTTCTGTCGCATGGAAGCCAGTTCCCTGTTGAAGGCCGTGGCAAAGGACTGCCACTCTGGCCGCAACATGATGCGGAAGCCCACCTCGCTCAGCGTCGCTTCGCTGGCACTGAACTGATCCCGCATGTCTTCGGTAAACAGAATCCACTGGCCAACAAGACGATCGGCAACGGCGGCATCCAGTTCATCGCCTTTCAGCACGTAGACGAAAAGATCCTGATCCCGGGATACATCGAATCGCTCAATCCTGCCGGATTCAAAATGAGGTTTCAGCGTCGGATAGTGGTAGCCAAGATGGGTGACCAGCGTAAGGGAGAAGAGATCTTCAACCACTTCAAACTTGTGAGGCGAGCCGGAAGGGAAAAACACCACTTCTTCAATGGTGACTATCGGGTCCGTAAAAACAAAGTCCTCCGGGCGACTGGTCCACTCTTTTGCCCGGGAGGTGCCATCAATAAACCCCTCCACCAACATCTGATCGACCCGCTTGCGCGGAACTTTCTGTGCTTCCAACTGATAACCGAGGCGTCCCGCGATTTCCTCAAGCACGGTCCACATGATTCCGGAGGTCTGTTCGCCGTCAGTGATCAGGTAAGGGGGATAGCCGTTGGGGGAGACGTTGAAGCGAAGAACTTTGTTGTCAGTAGCCCCGGTCTCCGCAACGGCAAAGGCGGGAAGCATAAAACTGAAAACAAGAAGGACAAACCACGAATTGGTTCGGGGACTAACCATAGGCGATTGGCTCTGATTGATGAACGTGTCTCACTCATCCGGCGGGTCCCTGCCAGCAATTATGGATTGTCCTTCTTTGCTCCGCCGGTTTCAATGCCCGGTTTTCATGCCCAGGCACGTTTCAGGACAGCCCTGGCGTCTTCCAACAGCACTTCCTTCGGGTTGAACATGATCGAACCATCGTCCAGGGCCATTTCGGCAATGTGGTCCAGTTGGTCTTCAGTGACGCTTCCGGTTTCTTTCAGCGTGCGCGGCAACTTGCAGCGTTTATGCAGTTCGTCCCGTAGTTTGCGCAGTGAAGCAATGCTGGCTTCGGCGCGGCGGTTCGACGGTGTGGCTGCGTATACTTCCGGCCCATCGAGGTACAGCAGGAGTTCGCCCAGCGGTCCGCGGATCGATTCCAGGTTGTACTCGAGCACGTAGGGCAGGTAGAGACTCATACACAGGCCGTGGGGCAGGTGGCAGATAGCGCCCGTGGCGTGGCCCAGTGCGTGAACCAGCCCTACCATGGAGTTGGAAAAGGCAATGCCCGCCATAGTGGAGGCCTGGGCAAGCTCCAAGCGGCCATCGGCATCCTTCGGGTTATCCATCACTGCCAGCAGATGGGAGCTGATTTTCTTGATCGCAGACGTGGCGTAGGCATCACTCAGCGGGTTTTTCGCCATGCAGGTAAAGGCTTCCGTAGCATGGGTCATGGCGTCCATGGCCGTTGCCGCGGTGACATGGGGCGGCAGGGTCAGCGTCATCCGCGGATCAATCACGGCCGCGTTTGGCAGCAGAAATGACGAGCTGAACGGCAGTTTCACGGACTTTCTGGTATCTGTGATCACCGCCACCGAAGTCACTTCCGAGCCGGTGCCGGCGGTGGTTGGTACCACCAGGAAGGGCTTCAGCGGGCTCTTGATAACGCCGGCACCGCTATATTTGGCGATGTCATCACCGCCCTCGGAGACCAGGATATTCACGGCTTTTGCCGTATCGATGGCGGACCCGCCGCCCACGGCAATCAGCGAATCGCATTTCTCGCTCCGGTATATGCCGGCAATATCCCTGACCACATCGGTAGAGGAATCCGGGGGCACGTCATCGTAAATGCTAACGATTTCCAGGCCGCTTTCTTCGCAGGCTGCAATCACCGGTTCCAGCAGGCCGGCGGCACGCACCCCCTTGTCGGTAATGATCATGGGCCGCCTGGCGGCCATGCCGGTCAGTTCATAGGGAATATGTTCCAGTGCGGCTTTACCCGCAATGACTTTGACCGGGCAGAAAAATTCGTAGTACTTGTTGCTCATGATGCTCTCGCTGTCTCAACAAAATTGGTGGCGACTTTCAGATAGATGCGGGCAGCGCTGATCAGTTTCTCCGGCAGATGCAGGGACGTCGGATATTCCTTGACCGCGCGCTCGGCCACCAGTTTGGGAAGAATAAAGGCTTCCAGCCGGTTCAGAACCCGGGTCATCCGCACGGCGTACCCGATATCGCCGTCCACCAACATGCGGTCGTTGGCAAAGGCCACCGAGGTCTTTTCCTGGAAGGACAGCACCAGAAACGCATGGGCGACGTGTTTGAACTGGATGGACAGGTCGATCGGGCGGGGGGCCTTGTCGCCGTGGTAGTGGAGGCGACCGTTGCCGGTGTGTTCCACGATCATTCGGCTGCCATTGGGCATTACCATCATTTCAAACAGAAAGCCCTCCGGCAGCGAGCGGGCTTCGGCCTGTACGGTCGAATCGAATTCGCTGACCGCCTGAAGGGCGCGACCCATAACCTGAAACATCAGTTCCACATAAAGTCGCCGAGCCTGGAATACCATCGGCTGGATATGTTTTGCGAACATGGCAAAACTCCTTGTTGATTGGATATTCCAATTTTTAGAGTTTTTGCTCTAGAAGTCAATGTAGTTGATGACGCTAGTTTGCTGTCAGCCGGGCAAGTTTCTTTTTCGCTTCGGCGGCAACCTCGCCACTGGCCTTGGCCGCGGTGCTGTAGTAGTTGATGGCATCCTCCCGCCGGCCCTGTTGTACGGCAATGTCACCAAGACGGAGGAACGCAATTGAAGTGGGTACAACCTCATTGGCTCGGTTCAGGCTCTCCCGGGCCTTCGACAGGTTGTTCAGCGTCAATTGGGTCAAGCCCTGATTGAGCTGGTATGAAAACATCTCCGGATAGAGAGAGGTGGCCTTGTTGAAATCTGCAGCCGCCTGATCGAGCTGGTTCCGGGCCCGGTAAATCTTGCCTCTGAAGGCGTAGAAAGCGGCTTCTTCCGGCTCGATGCGGATGGCTTCGTTGATTTCCGTCATGGCCTTGTCGAGCTGATCATTGCCCGCGAATTCCCGGGCCCGGTCAAAGGCCTCGTAAGCGGGCTGAACGCTTCGCAGAAAGGACAGTTTTTTCTGGTAGGTTTCCCGACCAAGATACCCGCCGGCACCGATCTTGTTGACCAGCTCCTGATTCTCCTGCACCCGCTTGATTGACGGCGGGTGAGTGGCGAATAGCCCTTGCACAAACCCAGGATTGTTGCCCTTGGACAGTCGAACGAAGATCTCCTGCAGCTCAACGGCTGCCTGGGGATCATAGCCTGCTTCTTTCATGTAGCGGATGCCGTAGCGGTCTGCTTCCAGCTCGTCGCCCTGGCTATACTGGGCCAGGGCCAGTTGAGCGCCCATGGCGGCGCCGCCCATGATCAGACTGGACCATTCATTGTCGGAAATGGCGTAGCCCAATCCGGCAACCCCCAGACTGATGAGGGTGCTTTGCTGCATGCGCTGAATCCCGTGCATGGCAGCGGCATGAACAATTTCGTGCCCCAGAACCGCCGCCAGCTGTGCTTCGTTCTCGAATTCCGTCAACAGTCCGCGATTGATGGCGATTTTTCCACCGGGCAGGGCCCAGGCATTGGGGACGCCGCTGTTCAGTACCACAAACTCGTATGGCAGGTCGGGCTGGTCGCTCACCCGGGCCAGCTTCATGCCTACCTCCTTCACGTAAAGGTTGAGCTCCGGGTCCAGATAGAAACGGCCGCCCTGAGTCTGTTGCGTTGGCTCGTACTGCTCCTCTCCGATGGCCAGCGCCTTACTTTCAGAAATCAGTGACAGCTGCTTTTCCCCGGTGACCGGGTTTACCGAGCAGCCTGCCAGCACAAGGGCTGCCACGATTACCGCAATAAGCGTTTGATAGCGCCTGAACATCATCGGAATCCACTCCTTTGTTTCGTCCTGTCATTTTCAGACGTTATACCACAGACCTGCGGCAGTCAGTGTACTGTACGCAATAACCGTGGTCTGGTGGAGGCTGTCAGGCCGATACGTTATCCTGTAGCGCTTCACGAAAGCATCCGACTACTGACCTCTGGAAACTCCGCATGGGCATTTATCTCGAACTGGCCGCTCTGGTCTGGTTCTTAATCTGCTGGCTTGGCTACAGCCTTTACTCCCAACACGCAGCGGATAAACGCCCTTGCCTGTCCAACACGCTGGACCTTTACCGGACAGACTGGATGAGAGTGATGCTGTCCCGGGAAAACCGGATATCCGATGCCTCCGTGGTCGGAAATCTGGAACGCAATGGCGCTTTTTTTGCCTCAAGTTGCTTGCTGATCCTGGCAGGTATTATTACCGCCCTGGGCTATACCCAGCAGGTGATGGAAGTATTCAGTACCATGCCGTTCGGTACCTTGCCGTCCCGTCCGGTGTTTGAAATGCGGATGATCCTGTTAATGGTCATCTTCATCTATGCGTTTTTCAAATTTACCTGGTCCATGCGCACCTACAATTTCCTGGCAGTGCTGATCGGGGCAGCGCCGCTGGCAGGCGACACCAAAACCAGCCCCGCTTCCCGGGATGCTTTTGCCCGCAGCGCTGCCACCGTATGTAACCAGGCCGGCGATGCCTTTAACCTTGGCCTGCGCTCCTACTACTATGCGCTGGCGGTTGTGGCATGGTTTATCCACCCGGTGGCGTTTATCGGGGCCTCCACGTTGATCGTGATCATCCTTTACCGCCGCGAATTCCGCTCCGATGCGTTGGTGGCCCTGCGCGCCGGAAAAGTCTTCGAAGACCCGGTCGCCAGAACCGATGCTGACAAGGGAAAAACCTCTGACTGATATGAACGACTCCTTGCGAATGGACCGCGTACGCCGGTTTATCGGAACCCTGAACCAGGCCTGTGAGCTTGGCCTGACTGTTGAGTCCGCCCGCCAGGGCGAACTGATTCTTCGTCTGCCTTATAGCGACTTTATCGTTGGCAACCCCGATACCGGCGTGATTCACGGCGGCGCCATCACCACTCTCATGGATACGGCCTCGGGCTCGGTCATCATGTGCGCGCTGGACGATTTCGAGCTGTGCCCCACGCTGGACCTGCGGGTCGACTACATGCGCCCGGCGGAACCCCATCGACCGGTCTTCGCCCGGGCCGAAACCTACAAAATCACCCGAAACATCATATTTACCCGCTGCGAGGCTTATCAGGACACGGGCGAAACCATCGCCAACTGTGTAGGCACCTTCATGCGTATAGGCAAGGAGGCGACTCCCAAGGCCTACCGGGACCTGATCACAGGAGCCGAAGATGACCAATCCTGAGATCCTCAAGTACACCCAGGAAACCGGCGATTTCTCCCGCATGCTGGAAAGCATTCCCTATGCGCGGTTTATCGGCCTGGAATGCGATCGTTTTGGGGACGACCTGATTTTCCGGCTGCCCCGCAAAAAACAGAATCTGGGTAACCCCATACTCCCGGCGATCCACGGCGGCGTGATCGGTGGTTTCATGGAGTTGTCCGCAGTCATCTACCTTATGATGGCCCAGGAGACTCTGCGCATGCCAAGAATCGTGGATTTCTCCCTGGACTATCTGCGGGCTGGCCTGGACCGCGAAACCTTCGCCGAATGCCAGTTGACCCGGCAGGGTAATCGGGTTGCCAATGTGATGATCACCGCCTGGCAAAAATCCCGCTCCCAACCGATTGCTACTGCCAGGGCTCACTTCCTTTTGGAAGACTGAATTTGCCGCAGTCGCGGGACTTGAAAACGTCGGGGGTGTCCCCAAATCCTGCCCAAGATTGAAAATTTTGTGCAGGAGCGAGCGAAGAGACCGTTCCGAAACACGCTGTAAATACGTCCCTGTACGCTCGGGCTCCGCCATCCATGGCTCCGCATGGTTTCGGAACGGTCTCTTCGCTCCCTCCCTCGAACTTTGGGTAATACCGGGAGAGAAGAGCGCTATGACAGTTGAAACTCAGAAAGAAACGTTAGGTTTTCAGACGGAAGTTAAGCAACTGCTTAACCTGATGATCCATTCGTTGTACTCGAATAAAGAAATCTTTCTCCGCGAGCTGATCTCGAACGCATCAGATGCGGAAGACAAGCTTCGCTTTGCAGCTTTAAAGGATGACAGCCTTTTCGAGAGCGATCCTGATCTGAAAATCCGCCTGGATTATGACGCCGAGAAAAACACCGTCACACTTTCCGATAACGGCATCGGCATGACCCGCGATGACGTGATTCAGAACCTGGGTACCATCGCCCGTTCCGGTACCGCCGAATTCCTCAAGCAACTCTCCGGTGACGAAAAGAAAGACAGCAAGCTGATTGGCCAGTTTGGTGTGGGCTTTTATTCGTCGTTCATCGTTGCCGACGCGGTTGAAGTGTTCACGCGTCGTGCGGGGGCACCGGTTTCAGAGGGCGTGCACTGGGAATCCAAAGGCGACGGGGAGTTCACCATTGAAAACGTCGACCTGAACGAGCGCGGCACCAAAATCGTCCTGCACCTTAAAGACGACGCCAAGGAGTTTGCTGACGGCTTCCGCCTGCGCAATCTGGTGAAGAAGTACTCTGACCACATTTCGTTTCCGGTGGTGATGAAGTCCGAATCCGAGGAAGAAGGCGAGAAGGGCAAAGACGAAACCGTCAACGACGCCACGGCCCTGTGGACCCTCTCCCGTAGCGAGATCAAGGATGAAGAGTACAAGGAATTCTACAAGCACATCTCCCACGATTTTGAGGACCCGCTGACCTGGTCCCACAACAAGGTGGAAGGCAAGCTGGACTACACCAGCCTGCTGTATATTCCCGGTCGTGCGCCGTTTGACCTGTATAACCGTGAAGCGGCCCGTGGCCTGAAGCTCTACGTTCAGCGTGTGTTCATCATGGATGACGCCGAGCAGTTCCTGCCGCTGTACCTGCGTTTCACCAAGGGCGTGATCGATTCCAACGACCTGTCCCTGAACGTATCCCGTGAAATCCTGCAGAACGACAGCACCGTGGAAAGCATCCGCACCGCTGTCACCAAGCGGGTTCTGGATATGCTGTCGAAGCTGGCCAAGAAAGAGCCGGAACAGTACCAGCAGTTCTGGAACGAGTTTGGCACCGTGATCAAGGAAGGCCCGGCCGAGGACTTCAGTAACCGCGAGAAGATTGGCGGGCTGCTGCGCTTTGCCTCCACCCACACCGGTGAGCAGGCCCAGAATGTGTCCCTGGACGACTACATCGCCCGGATGAAGGAAGGCCAGGACAAGATTTACTACATCACCGCCGACAACTTCATGGCCGCCAAGAGCAGCCCGCACCTGGAAGTCTTCCGCAAGAAAGGCGTGGAAGTGCTCATCCTCACTGATCGGATCGATGAGTGGATGATGAACTACCTCACCGAGTACGACGGCAAGAAGTTCCAGGACGTGGCCCGTGGTGACCTGGACCTTGGTGATGTGGAAACCGAGGAAGACAAGAAGCACAAGGAAGAAGCGGCTGAGGAGCATAAAGAACTGCTCGAGCGCATCAAGAAAGCCCTGGATGACCGTGTTCAGGAAGTGCGGGTCACCAACCGCCTGACCGATTCACCGGCCTGCCTGGTGGTTGGCGACTTTGATATGGGCGCCCAGATGAAGAAGATCATGGAAGCGGCCGGCCAGAAGGTGCCGGACAGCAAGCCGATCTTTGAAATCAACGTGGACCACCCGCTGGTGCAGCGCCTTGAGAAAGAGCAGGGCGAAGACCGGTTTGGTGAACTGTCCGCGGTACTGCTGGACCAGGCAACCCTGGCCAGCGGCGAGCAGCTGCCGGATCCGGGTGCCTACGTCAGCCGCCTGAATCGGCTGTTGCTTGAGTTGGCTAACTGAGGCTGGGAAACGGATGTCGGATTACGCGAAGCCGTAATCCGACAACCTGACGGAAATCAGATGCAGCAAATAGTCGTGGACATCACCATCAGCCCTGACGAGTGGATCAAGCTCTACCAGGGCTCCGCCACTGATGTCCACACCACGGCCCGGGACGGACGCTCTGTCCGTTTCCCGGCCCGTATTCTCTCCCGCTTTTACCTGCAAAATGGCATCAAGGGCAGCTTCCGCATTCTGTTCGACGACGCCGGCAAATTTGTTAGCGTTGAGCGCCTGGCCTGATTACAATGGCGCCCTGCCTGAACTACCTGTTGGACATGCCCGATGCGAATTATCCTTGCCCCCATGGAAGGCCTGGTTGACGCGCCTATCCGCGAAACGCTGACTGGCGTTGGCGGTATTGATCGCTGCGTGACCGAATTCATTCGCGTCACTCACGGCATGTTGCCACCCCGCATCTTCTACAAGTTCGCACCGGAACTGGACAACCAGTGCCAGACCCGCGTTGGCGTTCCCGTGGCCGTTCAACTTCTGGGCTCAGACCCGGGGCAGATGGCTCTTCACGGTGCTCGCGCTGCGGAACTGGGCGCACGACAGGTTGACATCAACTTCGGCTGCCCGGCAAAAACCGTCAACAAACACAAGGGCGGCTGCGTGCTGATGCGTGAACCCGAACTGATGCACGGCATTACCGCCGCTGTGCGCCAGGCCGTGCCGTCAGACGTCGCCGTGACCGCCAAGATGCGCCTAGGCTATGATGATCGCTCCATGGGCGTGGCCTGTGCCCAGGCATTGGAAGCCGCCGGTGCCTCCGAGGTTGTGGTTCATGCCCGTAGCAAGGTCGACGGCTACAAACCGCCGGCCTATTGGGAAGAGGTCGCCCGCGTCAGGGAAGGGGTCAAAACCCACGTTATCGCCAATGGAGAAATCTGGACGGTAGCGGACTACTGGCGCTGCCGGGAAGTCACAGGCTGTGACGACGTGATGATTGGCCGCGGCCTGATTGCGCGCCCGGACCTGGCCCGCCAGATCCGGGCCAGTCAGCGGGGTGAGCTGGGTCCGGATCTTGGCTGGTCCGAAGTGGTGACTCTTATCGAAGATTACGCCGCCGCACTCCAGACCCGCCTGGAAGACCGGTTTGTCACCGGTCGCATCAAACAATGGCTGAACTACCTGCGCGGCGGTTACGCCGAAGCCGGAATACTCTGGCCCAGCGCCCGGAAAATCCGCGACGTGGCCCCCATGCTCGCCTGCCTCAATCAGCCGGTTCCCGGTGTTCGCGCCGCCTGATCCTAAAGAATCTGCCTCTTGAGTTGCGTTTATTTTCGAGCTGGTCCGTACTTAATAGCGTGCCAGAAGAAATAAAAATCAAGCAAAGGAGGCATCATGAACCACAAGAAACTGAACACCGGTCTGACGTCGATTCTGACGGGGATGATTCTGTCGTTGGGGCCTGTCATGTCTGCGACAGCAGACGATCATCAGGTAAAAATAACCCCCCTGGGCAGCCACGATGGCGAATTCTGCAGCCGCGATCGGGCACTTATATTCGAAGACCCCAATGGTACGCGTATTCTCTACGATGCCGGGCGCACCGTGGCCGGCCCGGACGATCCCCGACTGGGCAAGATCGACGTGGTGCTGGTTTCCCATATGCACGGCGACCACGTGGGCGACCAACGCATTGAGAAGACCAACGCTGGAACCTGTGCCAGCCCGGACACTCCCATGAAGACTCTGCCCCAGTCCAACACCGTGGATATCGCGCTGAAAAAGAACTCAACCATTCTCACCGGTAGTGAAATGCCGGCGTTTTTCGCGGCAAAACTCAAGAATGGCGGTGGCGACCCCTCGAAATCCGCTCTGGTCCGTTTTGGCGCCGACAAAACCATTGGCGGGGTGTCCTTCACCACGGTTCCAGCCGTGCACAGTAACGGCGTGGCACCCGGATTCCTTACCGGGCCGCTGGCGGATTACCTGGCCGCAGCAGGCGTAGGTGCCAGTGTAGGACCGCCCACCGGTTACGTGGTGACTTTCTCCAACGGACTGGTTGCCTATCTGTCCGGTGATACAGGCATTACTGCTGAGCAAAAGGTCGTGGTTGGTGAACACTACAAAGCCAACCTGGTAGTGATGAATATCGGCGACACTTACACCGCCGGTCCGTCTCAGGCCGCTTACGTCGTGAATGATCTGGTGAAACCAGCCTCGGTGATCGCCTCACATGCAAACGAAGCGGCCACCGAGAACGGTAAGGTGATAGACGGCACAAGAACTGCCGAGTTTATCGAGCATGCCGATATGCCGGTTCACGTGCCGCTGAGTGGCAGCACCATGGCCTTTGGTGGCGATGGTACGTGCACAGCCGGTTGCTGATTGGCTCGGGCTGAGCGTTCCGCTCAGCCCTCTTTTTCCATGTCTGGCAGATAACTGCCCAGCGCGGCACTGCCGTTGAGTCTGGCGCGCTTGGCCATGGCCTTGTGGGCCGTCTCGCGATTGGCAATATCGCCTTTCCAGGCATGCTGGGCAGGCTCCTGTAACGCGCGCCCGTAAGAGAACGTCATCGTCCATGGCAGGTCAGCGTGCATATTCATGGCATTGAGGTTCTGCGTGGCTTCTTCCGGCGTCTGGCCGCCGGACAGGAAGAAAATGCCCGGTACCGCGGCGGGTACGCAGCGACGATAGGTGCGAATAGTCATTTCCGCGACCCGCTCCGGCGCGGCCTTGCCAGACTCCTTGCCCGGCGTGATCATGCTCGGCTTGAGGATCATGGTTTCCAGGTTGACTCGATGCAGAATCAGGGTGTCGAAGACGCCACGAATGACCTGCTCGCCAACTTCTGCCGCCCGTTCAATCGAGTGGTCGCCGTCAATCAGAACTTCCGGCTCGACAATGGGCACAATGCCCAGCGACTGGCAAATTGCCGCATAACGAGCCAGGGTTTCGGCGTTGGCGCGAATGGCCATTTCAGAAGGCAAGGAGTCGGTAATGTGGAAAACGCACCGCCACTTGGCAAACCGGGCGCCCAGTTCTTTTGCAGCAGAGAGTCTTGCCTCCAAGCCGTCCAGGCCTGCGGTGATCTCCTCGCCTGGTGCAAGGGCCAGAGGCCCTTTGCCCTTATCCACCTTGATGCCTGGCACAATGCCCTGGCGGGACAATAGGTCCGGCATGGGAATGCCGTCCAGGCTCTGCTGCTCGAGAGTTTCCTCGAACAGGATTACGCCACTGATGTGCTCATTCAGGCCCGGGGCCGAAAAGATGATGCTGCGGTATTCCTGACGCAAGGCTTCCGTTGATTCCACACCAACGGCCTTGAACCGCTTGGCAATGGTCGGATGGCTTTCATCCGCTGCAAGTACGCCTTTGCCGGGTTGAACCAGATCCCGAATGGTTGCCTGCAATTCTTCCTGAACCGTCATGCCGTGCTCCTCCTGCGATTTGTTTCAGTCTGAGTGCCAATGATCAGAGTCTACCAATAAAAATGCCAATCAGTGAGGGGCTCGGTCAGTACCATCAATCATTCTTATGCGGCTTCATCAGTAAGATCCATTTCCAGAGCAAGAGAGAACCTTTTAATCTAGCGAAAACATTCAATCATCCTCTTGAGGAACTTCCTGATGGGTCAAAAATTTGAAAACCGCGTCGCCATAGTGACCGGCGCTGCCGCGGGTATCGGAAAATCGACTGCCTTGGCGTTCGCGGAGCAGGGCGCAACCGTTATCGTTGCGGATATTGATGAAAAAGCAGGTGAAGCCGTCGCCGGGCAGATCGTTGAGCTCGGGGGCAAAGCACAGTTCATCCGGTGCGATGTCACCAAAGACGCCGATGTCGAGGCAATGGTAGCCCTGGCCGTCAACGACTACGGCCGGCTGGATTTTGCCTTCAACAATGCAGGCATTGAAATCGAACACAGCAAACTTGCAGACGGCAACGAATCGGAGTTCGATCGCATCATGGATGTGAATGTGAAGGGCGTCTGGCGCTGCATGAAACACCAGATTCCGGCCATGCTGGCCCGGGGCGAAGGCGCCATCGTCAACACCGCCTCAATTGCCGGCCTGGGCGCGGCCCCGAAAATGAGCATCTATAGCGCCAGCAAACACGCAGTCATCGGGCTGACAAAGTCTGCGGCAGTTGAATACGCAAAGAAGGGCATCCGCGTGAATGCGGTGTGTCCCGCAGTAATCGACACCGATATGTTCCGCCGCGCCGCCGAGAGTGATCCACGTAAAGCTGAATACGCCGCCGCTATGCATCCGGTCGGGCGCCTTGGCAAGCCGGAGGAAATTGCTGGTGCCGTCCTTTACCTGTGTTCTGATGAGGCCGCCTTCACAACGGGGGTGGCGCTGCCGCTGGATGGTGGTGCTACCTCTGTGTAGGGTTACAAGGATCAACAAGACGTAACCTTGTCAGCAGGAAAAAGTTGTTGAATGCAGATATATTGCGATTAGTGCTATCCTGAAGCATTGTTGAATATGTATAGGCAGGAGACAGGTGTCAGTGGTTGTTAACCGCAGGAATAAGAAGCTTTTCAGTCCATTGACGGCCAGAGTGCTGCTGATTGGGCTGTGCTCTCTTTTTTTCTGGACTTCCGCTTTTGGCGAATCTGCCGCCTCTGACAGTGCCAATCAGCAGACGGGTAAACCATTGCTGATGCTGACCCTGGAAAATCCGCCGTTGGCCTACACCAATGAAGCCGGCAGCGTTACCGGGGTTCTGGTACAGGTTATTCGTGAAGCCGTGCGCCGCACCGGGCATGAAGTGGAATTCCGGATTGACCCCTGGAAGCGAGTCATCAGGGAAGTGTCTGAAGGTAATGCCGACGCCGCGTTCAACGCAGGGGTCACGGAAGAACGCAAATCCTGGGGCATGTACGGCGAAACGGTGCTGATTGATGAAACCTTTGTTTTCTTTTCCCGCGGGCCCAAGGCGCTGACCAGAACACTGGACGAAGCCGCTCAATTACGTGTTGGCATTCAACTGGGCTACTACTACGGAGAGCGCTTTGATCAGATGCTGAAGGATCAGCCGTTTCACGCGGTGGAAGTCAACCAGACCATACCCCGCAACCTCCGCCTGCTGGGAGCCGACCGAATCGATGTGTTTGTCGGAGACCTGCTGCCAACCCTGTACTACATCAAAAAGCTGGGGCTTGAGGACGAAATCTCTATTGTTACAGAGAGGGAATCCGGCCTGCCGCTGGTGGTTTCCACTTCCGACACCTATGTGGCGTTCTCCCGTCGCAATGTTGACCCCGCTTATGTGGAAACCTTCGATAAAGCGCTTCAGTCCGTTAAAGCGAGCGATACCTTCGATACCATTCTGGGAAGTTATCAATTGAACGTTCCGGAATTGCCGGAAACCCCCTGAGCTTAAACCGCCTCCTTCGGTTGGCAGGTCGACCGACCATTGAAAACAGTCGCCTTGCCCCAAACTATGGCGTCAACAGAGGCTAGTGTCTTTTTACTGCCCACACCACCTGTCCATGCAACCACCTCACGGAAAGAGCTCTATGCAAACTCTTCAGAAACCTTCTCAAATGCGAACTTTCTGGCAGTTGCCGTCACTGATGGCGCTGGTTCTGCTACTCAGCGGCTGCGGTATCAACAACATTCCCACCTACGATGAGAGAGTCTCCGCCGCCTGGGCTCAGGTGGAAAACCAGTATCAGCGCCGAGCTGACCTGATTCCCAACCTGGTGGAAACCGTCAAGGGGTTCGCCGCCCAGGAACAGGAAACCTTAACGGCGGTGATTGAGGCGCGTTCCAAGGCGACCTCGATCCAGGTGGATGAAAGCATTCTCAATAATCCGGAGAAATTACAGCAGTTCCAGAAGGCACAGGGTGAGCTAAGCAGTGCGCTGAGTCGTCTGATGGCCGTTTCTGAGCGTTATCCGGACCTGAAATCGAACCAGAACTTCCTGGCTTTGCAGGCCCAACTTGAGGGCACGGAAAACCGTATAGCCGTTGCACGCCGTGACTTCATTCAGGCGGTGGAACGCTACAACACCGAACTGCGCACCTTCCCGGGAAAAATCTGGCACAGCATTCTGTATAGCGATCTGGAACCCCGGGCCAACTTTGAAGCCACTAGCCCGAATGCGGAAGAAGCGCCTGCGGTGGAATTCTGATGTTTGCCTTGAACCGCAAAGACCTGCTGCTGACGCTGCTTCTTTTGCTACCGGCTACGGTCTCCGCCCAGTCAACGCCAGATTTCCCCGAACTGACGGGTAGGGTAGTAGACCGCGCAGAAATGCTTTCCCCGGATGTGGAAGCGCGCCTTACCCAGATGCTCCAGGCCCACGAACAGGCCAGTACTGAACAGGTTGTGGTGGTCACTCTGCCGGATATTCAGGGCTTTCCGATTGAAGATTACGGCTATCAACTGGGCCGGGAGTGGGGTATCGGTCAGAAAGGCGAGGACAACGGCGCGCTTCTGATTGTTGCCGAGGAAGAACGGCAAGTACGCATCGAAGTGGGTTATGGCCTTGAAGGTCGGCTTACCGACGCTGAATCCTCCGTCATCATAAACAGCGTTATTACTCCTGCTTTCCGTCAGGGGAACTTTCAGGCCGGTATCGTTAACGGCGCTGCCGCCATGATTCAGGTTCTCGGTGGCAAGCCCATGGCCGTTCCCCAGAGCCAGCAACCCCGTCCAGTACACGAAAAGCCGAACGCCGGTCTGGTCGGGCTTTTCTTTATCATCATGATGTCAGTGGTGTTCTTTATTGGCAGTCGCGGTGGCCGTGGCGGACGCGGGGGCGCCGCCCTGGTTGGCGCAGCATTACTTGGCGGCATGATGGGTGGTGGTCGCGGGGGCGGTGGCTTCGGCGGTGGCGGATTTGGCGGCGGCGGAGGCGGCTTCGGCGGTGGTGGTGCGTCCGGTGGCTGGTAGGCCCTGTACCCGTTATAGCGCACGCTGGATCCCACATCTGACAATGAGAAAGACAAAATCATGACGTTACTAAGCAAAAATGATCAGGAAGCCGTTACCGCCGCCATCAGTGAAGTGGAGCGGGAAACCGACGCGGAACTGGTAACCGTGCTGACGGCCCAGTCCGACAATTACAGTTATATTCCCCTGCTCTGGGCCGGCATTCTGGCCCTACTGGTTCCGGGCATTGCCAATTACTTTGGCGGCTGGTTCGGGGCGGATCTGCTGATGCTGGTGCAGTGGGGGGTGTTCATCCTGCTCAGCCTGCTGTTTAGACTGGACGGCATAAACACCCGTCTGATCCCCCGTCAGGTGCGATACTGGCGGGCGTCCAACCTGGCTCGGCGGCAGTTTCTTGAGCAGAACCTGCACCACACCAAAGGCTCAACCGGCATGCTGATCTTTGTCTCGGAAGCCGAACGCTATGTGGAGATCCTGGTGGACCAGGGCATTGCCGACGTTCTTGATAACAGGATGTGGGAAGAGATAGTGGCGGATTTCACCGCCCGGGTTAAGCAGGGGAAGACCCGTGAGGGGTTCCTGGAGTGTATTGAAGCCTGCGGCAAACTCCTTAAAGACCACCTGCCCGCGACACACGAACGCAACGAGCTGCCCAACCATCTGGTCATACTGCCGTAACGGGCATTAACGCGTCAGATCGAGCGCCGCAGGTAGTTTCGGTATTTGGGGTGCCAGAAATTGCGGTCAATGGCCCGGTGGATGGTTTCCTCATCCGAACGCAGCGCCACGCCATCCTCCTGGGCCTGCCAGGCGACATCAAAGGCGATATTGCGGCTGATTTGCTGGATGTCAGACAGGTCTGGCAATAGCTTGTGCCCGGTCTGTTGGACAATAGGTGCCTGTTTTGCTAACGCGTTTGCAGCCGCCATCAGCATGGCATCGGTCACCCGTGAGGCACCGGAGGCGACCACGCCCAGCCCAATACCCGGAAATATATAGGCGTTGTTGCACTGCGCAATCGGGTAGGTGTGGCCACCCAGTTCCACCGGTCTGAATGGGCTGCCAGCAGCGACCAGTGCCTGGCCGTTGGTCCAGGCCAGAATGTCGGCGGGCTCTGCCTCCACCCGCGAGGTCGGGTTTGAAAGCGGCATCACCAGAGGGCGGCTGCAGCTCGCATGCATGGCCCGGATTACTTCTTCGCTGAACAGGCCGCGCTGGCCTGACACACCAATTAGAACCGTCGGCTTTGCCTGCTTGACCACATCAATCAGTTCCGTTCCCGGCCACTCGCTGACACGGTCACGTGGATGGGCAAGGGCAGACTGGAAATCCTGCAGATTGGTCATGTCCTCAGTCAGCAATCCGGACCGTTCAACCATGAATATCCTTCTGCGGGCTTCCTGTTCAGTCAGGCCTTCGTTTGTCATCGCCACTATGATCTGCTCGGCAATGCCGCACCCCGCTGAACCGGCGCCAAGAAAAGCCACCGTCTGATCGCTGACCTTCTCGTTTTTGGTTTTACAGGCTGCGAGAAGGGTGGCCAGGCAGACGGACGCAGTGCCCTGGATATCGTCGTTAAAACAGCATGCCTGATCGCGATACTGCCTGAGCAGTCGCATGGCGTTGTTCTGGGCGAAATCCTCGAACTGAACCAGTACGTTGGGCCAGCGGCGCTTAACGGCGTCCAGAAATTCAGCCACGAATTCGTCGTATTCTTCCTGACTAATGCGTTTATGGCGCCAGCCCATATACATTGGGTCATCAAGCAGATCCTGATTATTGGTGCCAACATCCAGCATGATCGGCAGCGTATTAGCCGGGCTGATACCGCCACAGGCGGTGTACAGAGCAAGTTTGCCGATCGGGATGCCCATGCCACCGATTCCCTGGTCGCCCAGCCCCAGAATCCGCTCGCCGTCGGTCACCACAATGACTTTTACCTTTTCTTTGGTGGCACTGTGCAACAGGTAGTCCATGTGCTGCCGGTCCGGATAGGACACAAACAGGCCGCGGTGGTTGCGATAGATGTTGGAAAACTCCTGGCACGCTGCGCCCACGGTTGGCGTGTAGATGATCGGGAGCATTTCTTCCAGATGATCTTCCAGCAAACGGTAAAAAAGCGTTTCGTTATCGTCCTGAATCGCCCGCAGGGTAATGTGCCGGTCAAGATCATTCTGGCAAAGCTGGTATTGCCGGTAGGCCCGCTCTGCCTGTTCCTCGATGGTCTCCACGTTCTGTGGCAGCAGGCCAATCAGGTTAAAATCCAGACGTTCCTGTCTGGTAAAGGCGCTGCCTTTGTTCAGCAGTGGAAGTTCCAGTAAGGAGGGGCCAGCGTAGGGAATATAGAGTGGTTTTTGCAGTTTGTTGTTCATGGCGACCTCTCAAAGCGAGGGAAAAGTTAACCTGTGGCACTGGTTTAACCATAGCGGCGACCGTAGTACTTCGCTACCGGCGCGGCGGTTATACCATGGACAACAAGCGAACTGGTCATCAGCAGGCTGGCGCACACCCAGACCAGCTCATTGCCGGTTTCCCGCTGAACCAGCATGGCGTAGAAAACGGCCGCCACCCCGATGGGCCCGAACCAGCCGGCCATCAAAGCCACCGGTAGCTCCCGCCAGGGCGGAATCGCGGGGCGTAACAGCAGTATTACCGGTAGCCGCCGAAGGGCCAGCACCCCGAGCGTAAGGCCAAGGCCGACCCAACCAAGATCAAGCCAGCGGGACCACGGGATCATCAGGCCCACCAGAATGAAAACCGGCAGTGTAAACAGCAGGTTCACCGCTTCCTGAACATTGCCTTCTTCACTTCGCTCCTTGCCGCCCACCTGCTGATCAAACGCTATGCCGGTTACAAACACTGCCAGGATACTGTCTGTTCCCAATAGTTTACCGAGGCCCAGTGCCAGAAAAGTCAGTGCCAGGGTGGTCACCAGAAAAGAGGGCTGGTCGATAAGTTCCCGGGCTTCCGCCGCACGCAGAGCCACACCGGCCAGATAGCCCAGCAGTGCGCCAAGGGCCACGGCTACCACAACCTCCCACACCAGAACGTGGATCAACCACTGGGATAGTGCCGTATCGGCACTTTTGATCAGCAGAATCGGCAGCATGACAAAAGGCAGGGCGAGACCATCGTTGATGGCGGCCTCTGCAGAAAGCGTGTGGCGGAAGCGCCCGGGTAGGTTGTCGGAGGCCACACCGCCGGTAACGATTGAACTCGAAACCACCGGGTCGGTCGGGCAGACCGAGGCCCCAACCATCAGTGCGGTAATCAGCCCGACGTCGAGAAAGCCCAGTGTCAGTCCGCTGGTTACCAGCCACATCAGCGGCAGTCCGATTGCCAGAATCACCGTCAGGGCCCGGGCATTGTCGAACACGAAACGCGTTGGCAGCCGCAGGGCGATGCCCATAAGACTGACACCGAGTGTCAGGCGGGCCGCTTCCTCGAGAATCAGAAAATCGTTGCCCCAGGCTTGGGGATCTATCAGGCCCAGTACCGGGCCAACCAACACCCCCAGGGTGAATGCCAGCAGGGGTGGTGACAGAATGGTACGGTTCAGCAATCGGGACATCATGCCAATCAGCAGAACCGTGGCGCCGGCCAACGCCAGGGCAATGTTGAAGTCGTTCACGTTTCGGGCCTCTTGTCAGGAGTCCGGGTGTGGAGTCCCAGTGGTTACACCCCACTGCATCTGCACTACAATGGCGGCCATCCATACCAGGGAGTGGCCTGCCGAGCTCTGTTTTCAGGGTTGCGGTATTTTATTGATGCGCAAGAGGATCTGATGTCGTTTCAGCGTCGTTTCAACCGTTACCTGAGATCCCTTCGTCGCGGTCTCCATATACTGGCAGCGCCGGTCAAGGGCGACAATGGCCGGGGCGGGCTGTTCATCCAGGCGTACCGGGGGTTCGGTTCCCGCAATCGGCTGTTCCTGATGGGGCGGGTATTCCGGCAGCCGGGTTTTGGCGCCTCTTTGCGAGAAGACCTGCTGCGCCGCGACATCATCGACCTGATCCGCAGGCTGCTTCGCAAGCCCATTGTCAGGGCGTGCGTGCGCATTCGCTACAAAGACACCAATACAGTGGTTTACACCGACCAGCACGGTTATTTTCGCGTGGATATGGAACTGGGCAACATGCCATCGGACGTCGCCTGGCACGAGATGCACCTTTCGCTGGACAGCCCGGTGGACGAGCGAGCCGCTACGACCGGAGAATTTTTCACGCCCATGTCCAGCGCCCAGTACGGGGTGATCAGCGACATTGACGATACCGTTGTGTTCACGGGCGTCGCCAATACTGCCAGAATGATGTGGCGTCTGTTCGCTCAGGGCGCCGACAGGCGTGAGGTGTTTCCCGGCGTCCCCGCGCTTTACCAGGCATTCCATGCCGGCCAGGTTCCCCATCAGGGCAACCCCCTGTTCTATGTTTCACGGGCACCCTGGAGTATTTATCAGGTACTGGCCGAAGTGTTCCGTCGCAACTGTATCCCCCACGGGCCGATCCTGATCCTGCGGGAATGGGGAATGAAGCGGGGCAGCTTGCTGCCGAGAAGAGACAAAGATCACAAGCTGGACGCGATCCGCCATATTCTTGGCATGTATCCAGATATGCGGTTTGTTCTGGTTGGCGATTCGGGGCAGCGCGATCCGGAGATCTACACCTACATCCTCCGTGAACACCCGGGCCGTATACTGGGTATCTATATTCGGGACGTCAGCAATTGTCGCGAGCGCTCCGCATCCATCGACCGGCTCGCTCGGGAAGCCAGAGAGTCTGGCTGTGACTTGATACTGGCCGCCGATAATCTTGCCATGGCCGAGCATGCCGCCGCCGAGGGACTGATCGCCGATTCCGCCGTAGACGCTGTTCGCCAGGAACAGGACCGATCCTAGAATGGATCCTCAAGGCTGAATCTTCGGTCGTGATACCAGACTCCGTTCAGGAATCCGCCTCATAGCGAATCAAGTCCACATCCGCAGCGGAATCCCGCAGCGGCACCAGGGCCTGATAGGCGGGCGAATCGAACCAGCGCTGCAAGGACTCCAGATCTGGAAACCGGATCACCACGGTATCCGTGTGCCGGTGCTGGCCGCTCAGAACTGCTGCCTGTTTACCCCGCAAGAGAATTTCCCCGCCCCAGGGCACCAGTGTTTCCGGCAGCAGGTCCCGGTATTCCGCCCATTTGGCGGAGTCTTTAATGGTGATCTGCCCGATGGCGTAGGCGCTCATATTTGTCCTTTTTATTGGTCTCAGTGCCCGGGATCGCTTGCTGCACCCGAGGTGATCATTGCCTCAATCTCCTTGTCAGAATAGTCACAATCCTTCAAAAGCGCCCTGGTATGCTGACCAAGGGCAGGCGCACCCTGATATTGCTGCTTGGCCGATCCGGAAAACCGGGCCGGGCTGCGCGTCTGTCGAACAGTGCCCGCGTGCGGGTGTTCGTAGTTCACCAGCAGTTTGTTTGCCTGAACCTGGGGATGGTTCAGCATCTGCGTACGGGTCAGTACCGGTGCGCAGGGAACCTGCTCTTTTTCAAGAACCGCCAACCAGTGTTCCGCCGATTCGGTCCTGATCACAGACTGGATCAGATCCAGCCGGGCATCGATGTTTTGCTGACGCAACTCTGCCGTTTTGAAGCGTGGGTCTTCAGCCCATTCCGGTCGGCTGACCGCCCGGATCAGTGCCTGCCATTCCCGATCATTCTGAACCGCGATGGTGATGTAGCCGGTGGTGGTTTCGTAGATCAGGTCCTGAAAGCTGGCGGCTTCCTGTTGGGGCATGTCGGCGTGAACAAAGGTCTGGCTACCCATGTCGGAACTCCACAGAAACGCAATGATGGCATCCAGCATGGACAGGCGAACATGCTGCGCCTCGCCGGTGCGCTCCCGGGCGAAAAGGGCAGCGGTAATAGCCTGGGCCGCAGTAACACCGGTGAGCTTGTCTGGCAGGATGGTTCTGACCAGTTGAGGTCGGCGCCCATCGGAACCCGCCTGAACCGTCGCAAGGCCTGAAAGGCCTTGGATCAGCGGATCGTAAACCGGGCGTTGGGCATAGGGCCCGCTGTCGCCGAAACCGCTGATGGACACCATGATCAGATCCGGTGCCACTTTGCGGAGATCCTCCTCGCCCAGACCCATTCTTTCGATCACGCCCGGCCGGAAGTTCTGCACAAACACGTCAGCCGTGGTGACGAGTTTCAGCAGCGCCTCGCGCCCTTCAGGCTCTTTCAGATTAAGCGCTACGGATTTCTTGTTGCGATTATTATTGAGATACAGCGCCGACATATCGCCCTGTCGATTCGCCGCAGAGCGGGTAAAATCGCCACCGGCGGGGTTCTCCACCTTGATCACCTCCGCCCCCTGATCCGCCAGCATCATGGTGGCCAGCGGTCCGGAGATCATGGCCGTGAGGTCGATTATGCGGATTCCATCAAGAGGGCCGGTCATACGAATGCTCCTGGTTGGTCATAGGCTGTTTCATAAAAAACGGCCGCCTTTCGGCCGCCGTTCTGGTATACGAAACAAGTGCAGTCTCGGGACCAGCAGGCCCCTTTGATCACTCGACCATAACAGTAATTTTTTCCGACACAACCGGGTTAGAATGGGGCACATGGGCATAGTTGCCCAATAGCAACTGCAAGGTGTGCTTGCCCGGGGGCAGGGTGATTTCGGTTTCGGTCTGCCCGCCGCCGAAGTGCTTCACCTGGTCCGTGGCCGGCAGTGGTTTGCTCATGTCCGAAGGTGCGTCGGTATTAATCAGCAGATGATGATGCCCGGTGCCGTCCCTTTCAACACCGGCCGGGGCGACGCCCATGTTTTGCAGGCCGAACACCACCCTGAAAGTGCCATCAACGGTCGCACCGTCAGTTGGCTGAATGAAGTATACATCGGCATTTTCCGGCGCTTCCGACACCATGCTGTCTGCGGATGCCATTACGGGAATAGCCAGCAGCGCAGAGCACAAAGTAGTTGCGAACCTGTTCATTTCACTTCCTCATCTATGTTGGTCGTCTGTGAGTATAGCCGTTGAAATGAAGTCGCGATGTTTTCCGTCTGGTTTACTGATTGGTAACTGACGCGTTGTAAGAACGCACACAATTCCGTCCCGAATTCTTGGCCTGATAGAGCGCTTTATCAGCCAGCCGGATCAGTTCATGGCTGGTTTCCACTTCTCCTGGCACTGCGCCGCACACGCCAATGCTGATGGTGACCCGTTCTGATATTTCAGAGGCGGGGTGGCGGATGTCCAGTCTGGCGACGCCTTCGCAAATATCTTCCGCGATTTTTACGCCCTCGGGCGCCGCCGTATTGGGTAGCAGAACGGCAAATTCCTCTCCGCCGTAGCGCGCAATGGTTTCACCGGCTCTTCGGACATAGAGGGGCAGCGCCGCGGCGATAAGGCGCAGGCATTCGTCGCCGGCAGGGTGGCCAAGGGTGTCGTTGAAAGGTTTGAAATAGTCGACGTCGATCATCAGCAGCGTTAGCGGCGTTCTGGCCCGAATGGCCCGGGACCATTCCGCGCTCAGGGCCTCGTTAAAGCCGCGGCGATTGATGACCGAGGTGAGGGCGTCCATTGTGGAAATCTTGTACAGCTCCCTGGCGAGCTTCTCCGTCTCCTCTTTGGAGGCTTCAAGCTCCAGTCCGTTCAGAATGCTTTCCCGCAAAACCCGATGAATTCTAAGTACCTGCCGCAGGGTAATGATGAAGAAAGCGACCATTAGCAGACCGATGCCCTGAATTCGGATCTCATCGTTCATTAGCAACACCGCACTCAGGGGAAGCAGTATCGGAATAGAGAAGCAGAGATAGGAATAGATGGAAGAAGACGTGGACGCCACGGCCCCGGCAACCAGTCCGGAGGCGGTGATCAGCAGGATCGAAATACCCGTACCGTGCAGATCAATCACCGAGCTGACGTATAGAGACCACACCATCCAGACCAGGCCCAGCGACAACGAACTGATCGCAAACAGCGCCCACCATTGTTTGGCCGTCAAAAGCTGCTGGTTCTGCTTATAGCGTCTTGTCATGAACCACCGGCACACCACCACCAACAGAACGAAGCATGCCCAACTGACCATAAAAAGATGGTTGATCTGGTTCCAGAACAGGGCGAAATTGATAGCTCCGACCAGTAAATGCCCCAGAATGACCGTGGAGGTCTGGGCGACAAAGCTATCCAGCAGTTGATAGTTCAGCCGTTCATTAAACGCTTTGATCGTCATACCCGGCTGTGCCCTGAAACATATCAATCGAATTTAACCGTTGTGATCAGCGGCAGGTAAATTAGCATAAATGCAGAATTAAGGAAGTGAACCGGGACCCATCCCATTCAGTACCCGCCTGACAAAAACGGGGCCGATCAGTTCGAAGACAATGGTTGATGCAACCACAACCGGAAGGATGGTGTCGCTGTACTGCGGAAACCGTTCCGCAGCCAGCAGCGCCATACCGATAGCGACACCTGCTTGCGGAGTCAGTGCCAACCCGATGTTTCCCGGAAGGGCGTCGCGCCGGGAGGCACTGCTTTTCACGGCCATCAGCCCGCCGAGAATCCGGCCCGCGATACGAAGCACAATGTAGGCGAGCGTCAGAAAAAGGGCGTCTGCAGCTGTGTATAAATCAATGCTCGCGCCGGACAAAACGAAAAAAAACACCAGAAAGGGCCACTCGATGTGTTCAATTTCGCGGAAGGATCGAGTGTGATGAAAAGACAGATTGGCCACTAGGCATCCGGCAACCATTGCTGCCAGCAACGACGAAACTCCCAGAATGGATGAAAGCCCGGTAAGCAACAGGATAAGTGCAATGGCCTCCACCAGCGTCGGTTCGCCGGGCTGCAATCGCCCCGTCAGCCACGCTGCCGGAAGGCCAATGGCAGCGCCCAAAATGATCGCACCGCCCAGCTCCCAGACGGCATGAACCAGAGAAAGTTGCCCGTCGCTGCCAACCACCCAGTCCAGGCCGGCCATACAAAGCCCGAACGCAATAATTCCCCAGGCATCATCGATCGCCACCACGCCCAGCAATACGCGGGGTACCATGCCGGTTTTGCCGGTCTCCCGGACCGTCTCGCTGACGGCGGCGGGGTCTGTGGCGACGGAGATCGCTGCCAGTGATACCGCGATCACCAACGGAAAACCCAGCGCTACCAGGCCGGCACCCACCACAATACCGCCCCCCAAAATGACGAACAGAGACACGACCATAATCAGCGGGCCAGTGTGGCGCAGGCGATTTACACTCAATTCACTGCCCAGCACAAACGCCACCATCACCAGAGCGAGCTGAATCAATGGCTCGCTTAGGCCGTCCAGCAAATCCACGCTGGGATGGCCCAGCCACACCTGCTGGACAAAAGCGATGCCGATGCCAATAAAGACCAGAATGGAAATACGCGGAATGCTGGTGCGCCTGGCAAGAGTATCGGCGAAGATACTCGCTGACAGAATGGCGCCCAGCAGAACGATATTCAGGGCTACCCCGGAACCTTCAACTGGTAACCATTGGTCAAGCAAATTGGATTCCCCTGTGGTTTCACCAGACTGCAAGTAACCTTTGAGCATAGCCCAGATTTGCGCCTTGCTCCCGATATTGGCTACCGTAGTTGTGTGTTATTGCTACCGCATTCCAGGAAACCATTATGCCCTTTAAACGCGAATACATACCCGAAACGATAGGCGCGGAGCAGGCGGTCCACTGCAAGGGGCCTATGCTGATCGAATTCGGCACAAACTGGTGCGGCTTCTGCAAGGCCGCGCAACCGAGCATTGAGGCCGCGATGGAGCGTCATCCCGGCGTCGAACACCTGAAGGTAGAGGATGGAAAAGGGCGCCAGCTGGGCCGGAACTTTGGTGTAAAACTGTGGCCGACCTTGGTGTTTCTGAGAGACGGGCATGAAGTTGCCCGCCTGGTCCGTCCCGGCAGCCAGGAAGATATAGACACCGCACTGGCTCAGATTCAGGACCGCTGATTCTCGCTACAAAAATCAGGCTCTTACACGGACTTCGCCATAAAACCTTAATGAAACTGCTGTACACCTAGGGGCAAATGTTAACGGAGCAGCAGTAATGTCCGACCACTCGTCCCTTCTGGTAGAAAAACTCTGGCGTCTGAAGCGCCGCATCGACAAAGGCCAGTGCCCCGGTGTTGATTTTGTTCATCTGAATGTTTTGCTCAGGGAACCCGCCTATCGGTCCGATGTTTTAAGGCGCGTCGAGGCCAATGGTAATGCCGAGCTCAAGGATCTTGCTCGGGAGATCATGGCCAACGATGACGGCATGCCGCTGATGGCCAAATCGCAGGATCAATTGCGTGATACGCCAGTCAAAAAACCGGTCAGCCGTCGTAATTGGTTTGGGCGCAACGCTCTGGTGGTGCTTCCGGTTCTGGGCGTGGCCCTGGCAACTGTCGCTGGTTTCACTGCATTCGAGAACCGTGCGGTGCGAGTCGATTCGGACATTACCGCCGACACCACCTGGCAGGCAGGCAAACGCTATGTGCTCGAAGAAAAAGTCTTCGTAGACAACGCCCAGCTGACCATCGAGCCCGGCGTGGTTGTCGAAGGTGAAGCGGGTTCGGCCCTGATTGTCACCACCAGTTCCAGACTCTTTGCCCGGGGCAGCCGCAATGAACCGGTGGTTTTCACCAGTGCTCGGCCTGAGGGCGAGCGGGCAAGAGGTGATTGGGGCGGCATCGTGCTTTTGGGCAAGGCTCCTGTCAATGAACCGGATGCCGCCATAGAAGGCCTGCCTGAAACGGATCCCAGAGGCCGGTTCGGTGGCACAGACCCGGAACACAGTTGTGGCTTGGTGCAATACACGCGGATTGAGTTCGCCGGTTTTGAGGTCTATAAGAACAACGAACTCAACGGCCTCACACTTGGCGGTTGCGGTTCAAACACCATCGTTCAGAACGTGCAGGTGCATAGGGCGCTGGACGACGGAATCGAAATGTTCGGAGGTACCGTCGATCTAAGTCATATTGTCGTCACCGGGGCCGCCGATGACAGCATCGACTGGGACTGGGGCTGGACTGGCCGTGTTCAGTTTGCAGTTATTCAGCAGCACGGCGACGTCGGCGACAACGCCTTTGAAGGCGACAACAATGGTTCCAACCACTCCGCGCTGCCACGATCCGAACCGACGTTTTTCAACGTTACGCTTTACGGCAGTGGCCGTTCGGCTAAGGAACACCGGGCGATACTGCTGCGCGAGGGATCCGGTGGGCATTTCCACAATATGATTATCGACAGTTTTGCAATCGAGGCGCTGGACACCCGCGACGAGGTTACAGCCCTTGTTGGTATGGACGCGTTTACCTTCAGCCATAATCTGTTGGCCAACAACGGGCGGTTGGGCAACCTCTCGGCGTCTGCAGAAGCAGAGGACGATGATTATGGCTTCAATGAAGAAAAATGGATCCAGACGCCTGAATTGTCTAACAAGGTCCAGGTGGGCAGCGGGCTTCAGATCTCTGCCAGTAACGAGACTTCACCCCATTTCCGCCCGTTTGGGCTCACGCGTGGTATGGACGCGATAAATCCCCCAAAAGCGGAGTTTTTTGACGAGTCGGCAGACTATCAGGGTGCCATCAATCCAGGGTCCACCTCCAACTGGCTTGATCGTTGGACAGCGTTCCCGGAGGCGTGAAGATCGGGAGGGACTGGCCAGCCTACCGCAGCTGGCTGTCTTTGCTGCCACGGCGGTTGATGCCGCCGGACTGGCTATTCTGCTGTTCAAGCGCAGCCTGGCACTCGACACAAAGCCGGACGCCCGGAATCGCCTTGCGACGGGCTTCCGGAATAGGGCGGTCACACTCCTCGCATTCCTTCAGGCTATCGCCGCTGGTCAGCTGGCTGCGGGCCCGCTGAACCTCATCCTCAACGCTTGCGTCGATCTGATCCTGAACCGCGCCATCGCGGGACCATCCACCTGCCATAGTGCCCTCCGATGTCTGGAATAGGGGTTTAACTGAAATGTAGCATCTAAGCCTTTGCACTCAAACGATGCTTTTAGTGCGGTGGCACCAAGACAAAGTTTCCAAAGTGGGTCTTTCTGAGAAATTCCTGCTGAGCCGTGGCAATGTCTTTCAGCTCAAAGGTCTTTGCAACCAACGGGTGGATCTCACCCTTTTCAATGTACCCGATAAGGTTCGGAAAGACCGGTTCATCCCAGGCCGTACATCCAATCAGCGTCAGATCCTTGAGGTAAAAATCGCGCATATCGATGGTGGTGATCGGCCCGGCAATGGCGCCGGAGGAGGCATAGCGGCCACCACGGGCCATCAGCTTTAACAGCGTTCCCACCTGTTCACCGGCGACATTGTCGATCACCGCATCCACTGACGAATCCGAAATTTCAGCAAACAGGTCCTGTCCACGGGCAACCACCTGGTCCGCCCCCAGGCTCCTGACCGAATCCAGCTTGCTTTCGCCGGCTATGGCAATTACGTGGGCTCCCCGGCGCTTGGCCAGCTGGACGACCGCAGAACCGACCCCGCCGGATGCTCCGGTAACCAGCAGGCGGTCAGCGCTGGTTACGCCTGCCCGGTGCAACATATTCTCAGCCGTGCCATACGCGCAGGGGATAGTGGCAAGTTCCACGTCGCTCCAGTCGCAATCAATCTCAAATACCTCGCTGGCGGGCACCGTCACGTATTGGGCAAAGGCGCCGTCAAAATCCGACGCCATCCAGATGTTATCCAGCGAATCAAAACCGTTAAGACGCATGCAGGCCCGCACAAGCACCCGTTTGCCAATAGCCGGCCCTTGCGTACCTTCGCCCCAGGCCACAACCTTCCCACAACAGTCGGTGCCCTGAATGAACGGGAAGGGCGTGGATTCGTTCCAGCCGCCGTCCTCAACCGCGGGCTCATCCTCGGTTTCCGACAGTTGCTCGGTGCCTCCTTCAACCGAAGACGAATACCACCCGAGCCGTGTGTTGATTTCCGTATTATTGACCCCGGCCGCCAATACCTTCAGCAACACTTCTCCCGGTGCTGGCACAGGGATGGGAACATCGCGGTATTCCAGCTTTTCGTAGCCGCCGTTGCCGGTGGTGACAACCGCTTTCATCGTGGGTCGATCGCCGCGAAGGTTGAAGCGTGCGGGATCGAAAGGGCGGAGATAGGTGAGATCAGGCATGCGGGTTCCAGATTAGTTCGATAGCATAAAAAGCAGGATGCTGATCCCGATAAACTGAGCGGCTACCCAGCAGGCCAGCACGAACCCTGAACTTAAACCACGTTTGACCAGACGAAACACGAATACCCGATAGAGCATGCCTGTGATGAACATTGCGCCAACAAGAGCCGCAAGCCAAAGCAGTGGGCCCAGTTGGCCAATGACAATCGCAATAACGAGATAGGTAGGAATGGTCGCAATACCGGCGACCCACCACTTTCTTTCCATAGTTAATGCAGCCTGATTATGTGTTGTCTTCCGGCGATTCAGTCGGCGGAAACCGATCAAATACCGGCAGTTCGTGAGCATGCTCCATCCAGCCAATTCGCTCGGCGACCTGAATCTGAATCCGCGCTGGAATCGCTTCCGGCGTATCGTAGGTACCACTCTGAATATCGATCAGGCCGGGCAGCATCCTGGCATTGGAGTAAAACAGACCGGTCCCACAGTCCGGGCAGAACTGTCGCCTTCCGTGCTCAGACGATTCATAAACCTTTGGTGTTCCTTTGGTGATGCTCAGAGCCTCCCGGGGATACATGGTCCACCCAACCATTGGCGCACCAGCATGACGCCGGCAATCCGAGCAATGACAGAGCGCATGAGTGTATGGCTCTCCCTCAACTTCGTAGCGGACACCGCCGCAATGACATCCACCTGCAAGCTTCATAATCTATTCCTCAAGTAAACGATCAAAACCCTGCCGCCGCAGCGCTGGTTCACTTGATGGGCGCCCCGGGAATGTTTTGCAGAAGCTCGGCATTGGTGGGGTACTTTTCAAGCAGCTCAACCAGCTTTATTGTGCCATCCAGCGGTTTGAGGCCGCCAAGCGCACGGCGCAACGCCCTTATTTGATTTAAATCTTTCGGGTCCAACAGCAGCTCTTCACGGCGTGTGCTGCTTTTGGAAATGTCCAGGGCAGGGAAGATTCGCTGATTTGCGACCTCTCTCGACAACACCAGCTCCATGTTGCCCGTGCCCTTGAATTCCTCAAATATAACCTGGTCCATACGGCTGCCGGTATCCACCAGTACGGTCGCCAGAATGGTCAGCGAGCCGCCGTTCTCGAGGTTTCGTGCGGAGCCAAACAACCTCCGCGGAATCTCCATCGCTCGAGCATCAACCCCGCCGGACATAGTACGACCGCTGCTCTTTCGCTCGGCATTGTGCACACGCGCAAGCCTGGTAAGAGAATCAATCACAATCATGACGTTGTGACCCTCGCCAGCTTGTTGGCGAGCGGTATCAAGAAGCTCATCGGCAATGCGAGCGTGATGGGCATAGCTTTCATCCGAAGAAGAAGCGTGTACCTCAGCCGGGACGCTGCGCTTGAAGTCAGTGACCTCTTCGGGTCGCTCATCGATCAATAACGCGTAGAGCTTGATGTCGGGATAGGCCTTTCCCACCGCCTGGCAGATATCTTTTAAAATGGTCGACTTTCCAGACCCAGGCGGTGCAACGATCAAACCTCGCTGCCCCATGCCGATGGGCGTGATCAAATCCATCGCGCGCACCGTGAGTTTTTCTGAACCTGACTCCAGGCGGATCCCCGGCGCTGGGTTGATAGCCACACCGTTTAGAAAGCGTTTTTGTGGGTCAGTTTCAACCTCAACCGTAGCTCCGGTTTGGTCAGCCACTGTTTCGGCGCTTTTATTGGGTTTCCGGGTTAAACCTAATGTCTTTCTTGTCATGGATGTTGGATAGCTCTTGTTTGATAGATGATTTCAGAAAACGGCTGGTAACGCTCAAAAAAAGAAGCCCTAACGGATTGCGAAAGACGATTTTCGAGAAAGGCTGCCGACATCAAAAACTAGTGTGCACACGCTAAAGCGTTACCGTTTTTTATGAATTCAGAATAAAATAACGCTGTTATTGTTGATAACATGACGCTGTAACTGTAACTCAGTCTTAAAATTTAAAGTTTCGATTGAATGCCTTAAACGGTATGTGCTGTATTGGCAGATTTTCTGACTTCCACATCAGATCGAAGGTTCTTGACATTTTCTCTCATATTTTCAGTCATTTCTGACACTTCAACGTGCTTTTCTTTTATCCTTCGAGCATGATCAGATATAATCTTCTTGACTGTTTCGTCACCTTGCAATTTAACGTTTGGAGCAATTTTTTCTATCCATCCAACTAGTGCGCTAGCCTCAACGGAGTACTGCTCAGAAAGTTCAAAATATTTATCCATATAATTGTTTATTCGACTTTCAATTTCATAATTATATTGCGGGTCAATGTTCTGAATCTCACTCTTTAAATCTACTAATTTTTCAGAATGTTCATTGAGTAAAGTTGCTAAAATCTCTAAATGGTCAATTTTATCAGATAGCCATTTTCCGAACTCGATTCCTAAGTATTCCTCTTCGAGCCGTTCTTTAATTTCATCTTCTGAAAGGTCGTATAGCAAAATATCACGTTCAAGTTTCTCTAGTCCTGTCAGTATACTTGAGCCGCCGAGCTTCATTAAAATCGCCGAAATAATATATATTAAGAATGTAATATTGACCGCCGAGATAAAACCCAATAAATAATATTTATCTGAATTAATTGATTTATATATTGAATAGCTATTAATTAAAATGACAATTATTATTATAGATTTGAATATTGAAAATAAGTAAAAATTAAACTTTGAGTTACGATCAATTGGAATCTCTGTAACTGGCGGTAAACCATATTTTTTGAAGGATTTATGCCTTGCATATAAAGAATAAAAGAATATAAATATAAAAAACGAGTAAATAAATATATTAATCTTTGTTGTCCATATTGTTATGGTATGATTCAAGCTGCCCAGAGAATGTATGCAGGCGATCAACGGCGCTACACATAGTAGTAGAATACTTAAAAAATTTATAAATGAATTCCTATGGCGACTTGATATGCTTAGTCTATAGTCGTTTCTGTTTGGTTTGGATGTAGGCTCAAAAGAAAATATTCCAAAAAAAATAAAAAAAATTAATGGGGAAATAAAAGAAATGAACTGAATGATGCCGTCAGTATTGCCGTCGATAATTGCGCCCTGAGCCGTTGGAGTTATTTTCCAAATTAGAGCAAAGGCCGCTACCGAAAGTGCCCAAATCGTTGCGCCATGCTGATTTCGGTTTGAACGTTGTCTAGATTGCAAGTCTTTGACATATTCTAAGAGTTCAGTTCGGTTCAAAACTCGCTCCTTGGCTAGATAGTACTTTATTGTTTAGGAAGAGCGATAGGCCCGTTAAAGTCGTCAGGTTTCAAGTAAGTTGACGATTGCAAAAAAAGCCCGAAGTTCACACTCCGGGCCTGTTCGCTCAGCTACTTGTAGCCCTTCCAATTAACCACATTTACTATCCCCACACCACAGACAGGTTGCACACCCGTCCATCACAATCACCGCCTTGGTGCTGCACTTGCCGCACATGGTGGCGTTGGGCGGGAATTCGCCGGCCTTGTCGTCGTTGGTCGCCGTGCTGTGGCTGGCTTCGAATTCGGCGCGCTTTTCGGCGAGGATGCGCTTGGTGGTTTCGCTCATTTCCTCGCTTTCCATCAGGCCGATGGCCTTCAGGTGCTTCTCGATCACGGCGCCGATTTCAGCCACCAGGGACGGCATGAATACGCCGCCTTTCTTGAAGTAGCCGCCATTGGGGTCGTACACGCTGCGCAGCTCTTCCACCAGGAAGGTGACGTCGCCACCCTTGCGGAATACCGCAGAGATAACGCGGGTGAGGGCGATGACCCACTGGAAGTGTTCCATCGACTTGGAGTTGATGAACACTTCGTACGGCTGCCGGCTTTCGTGGTCGGTGCCTTCGTTCAGCAGGATGTCATTGATCGTAATGTACATCGCGTGCTCGGCGATCGGCGGCTTGATCTTGTAGGTAGTGCCCAGCAGGAAGTCCGGCCGTTCGATGTATTCGTTCATCTGAACCGGCTGCAGTTCCTTGGGCGCCGCCTGTTCCTGGGTCGCTTCGGGGTCGGCTTTCTTGACGCGGTAGCCGACGATTTTGTTGCTGATTTTAACTGTCATGATGTCGTGTCCTGTGTCGGTTATCGCAGATCAGTACTTGCCGTAGGTGCCTTCTTTAAGCGCATCGAAGAGGTTCGCGGCGGAGTGCAGTTCGCCGTCGTACTCGACTTCTTCGCTGCCCTTGAGGGTCACTTTGCTGCCGTCGTCCAGGGTGAATTCGTACAGGGTGTTTTCAAGGTCTTTCTGCTGTACCAGTACGCCCTGGAAGGCTTCCGGGTTGAAACGGAAGGTGGTGCAGCCCTTCAGGCCCTTGTCGTAGGCGTACATGTAAATGTCTTTGAAGTCCTTGTACGCGAAGTCCTGGGGCACGTTGGCGGTTTTGGAGATGGACGAATCCACCCATACCTGCGCTGCGGCCTGGATATCCACGTGCTGGGCTGGCGTCACATCTTCAGAAGTCGTGAAGTAGTGGGGCAGGCGCTTGTCTTCTTCTTCGGAGAAGGGCATGGCACCGGCATTCACCATGTGGCGGTAGGCCAGCAGCTCGAAGGAGAAAACGTCGACTTTTTCCTTGGTCTTGCGCCCTTCGCGGATGATGTTGCGCGCGTAGTGGTGCGAGAAGCTCGGCTCGATGCCGTTACTGGCGTTGTTGGCCAGTGACAGGCTGATGGTGCCGGTGGGCGCGATGGAGGTGTGGTGCGTGAAGCGGCCACCTTTTTCGGCCAGCTGCTCGATCAGCTCTGGTTCCACGCTGCCAATCTGCTGCATGTACTTGCTGTACTTGGCGTGCAGCACCTTGCCCTTGAGCTTGTCGCCCAGTTTGTAACCGTCCGCGGACAGCTGCGGGCACTTGGTCAGCATCTTGGGCGTGACTTCGAACTCGTCGTTCATGATCGGCGCCGGGCCTTTCTCGTCGGCCAGGGCCAGGGACTGGCGCCAGCCTTCCACGGCCATTTCACGCACAACGTCTTCGGTGAACTGAACGGATTCCGCAGAACCGTAGGGCATACGCAGCATGGCGAGGGTGGAACCCAGGCCCAGGATGCCCATGCCGTGGCGGCGCTTGTAGGTGATTTCGTGGCGCTGCTCTTCCAGCGGCAGGCCGTTGATTTCCACCACGTTGTCCAGCATGCGGGTGAAGATGGCCACAACCTTGCGGTACTTCTCATAGTTGAAGCTGGCCTTTTCGGTGAACGGGTAGTCCACGAACATGGTCAGGTTCACAGAGCCCAGCAGGCAGCTGCCGTAAGGGGGCAGGGGCTGCTCGCCGCATGGGTTGGTAGCACGGATGTCTTCGCAGAACCAGTTGTTGTTCATCTGGTTGACCTTGTCGATCAGGATGAAACCCGGCTCGGCGTAGTCGTAGGTGCTGGTCATGATGGTGTCCCAGATGAACTGGGCTTTCAGGGTGCGGTAGATGCGGCACGCCACCTTGCCTTCATCGTTAACTACGTAGCCTTTCTGGATGGGGAAGTCGCGATAGACGAACTGGCTGGCGTCGTTCAGGTCCATGCCTTCATCGGCCACTTCTTTTTCAGTCACCGGGAAAGACAGGTGCCAGTCGGCATCGTTGCGCACGGCTTCGATGAAGTCTTCGGTGATCAGCAGCGACAGGTTGAACTGGCGTAGGCGGCCGTCTTCACGCTTGGCCTGGATAAAGTCGATGACGTCAGGGTGGTGAACGTCGAAAGTAGCCATCTGCGCGCCACGGCGGCCACCGGCAGAAGACACGGTGAAGCACATGCGGTCGAAGATATCCATGAACGACAGCGGGCCGGATGTGGTGGCACCGGCGCCGGCGACGTAGGCGCCTTTCGGGCGCAGGGTCGAGAATTCATAGCCGATACCGCAGCCGGCTTTGAGAGTCAGGCCGGCTTCGTGGTTCTTTTCCAGGATGTCGTTCATGGAATCCTGAACGGAACCGGACACGGTACAGTTAATCGTGGACGTGGCCGGCTTGTGGGCTTCGGCACCGGCGTTGGAGGTAATGCGGCCGGCAGGGATGGCGCCGTGGCGCAGGGCCCAGACGAAATCTTTCATGTGCTTTGCGCGGTCGGCTTTGTTTTCCACTTCGGCCAGGGCGGTGGCAACGCGTGTGTAGGTCGCCTCGATGTCCTTGTCGACGGGTTCGCCGGTTTTGGTTTTAAGCTGGTACTTGCTGTTCCAGATATCCAGCGAAGCTTCCTGCATGGGAATAGTCGTTACCACGGCCTGTGCTTTAGCGTTCATTGCCACCCTCTTTACTCGAATGTTGTTCAAATGTTCAGCTGTGTCGTTTTTTTAAAAACTATCTTGGTTTTACGTCTGATCAACCACTAGATCTGGTAATGCTGCTGCCTGGCTTCTGCCGTCGGCCGGCTGATGCCGCCAGGCGGCTGGAAAAGCGTATTGCCCACTGCGCTTACCAAAACTGCGGCTGCCGGTTGTTGCGGGGTGGTTCCCCGAAACACCATATATGGGCGAATCTGCGAAGAGTATAACAGTATATAGTGTTCTGTGAATAAGAACGGAACTATGGATAGCGGTGGAAACTGCAAAGAAAATCAATGGCAGAAGCCTTGAAACTGTGGGAAAGCCTGTAAAATCCCGCTGTTGAGCCATTTACTTAGAAAGCACAACATGTAGTGGTCAGGAATTGTTCAGTAAATGACCGGGAAAAAAGATGCGTGCAAAATAAGTGACGTCTGCACGTAGTTTTATGCAACTGTCTGATAGAGTTTTAGATTGTTCATGCTTTGATGGTTTAGAATAGGTCGCTGTATCAGACTAAAGTCTAATACGCGATGAAAGTGCCTGAACGTCCGGTAGAGACGTTGCGCTAGCGTTGGCGCATAGAAGACTATAAAAGAGCCAGAAAACACTAAAAACAGAAAGCAAGGAAGGTCCATGGATACCACCAATAAACTGCCCCTCGATATGGTTTACCATTGGGAAAAAACCATTCCCGATTCCCTGTACATGACACAGCCCATCGGCAACGGCCAGGTTGTGGAGTACACCTGGAAGCGTGCCGTTGATGAAGCACGGCGCATGGCGTCTTATCTGAAGTCCCTGAATCTGCCTGACAAGAGCAAGATTGGCCTTATTTCTAAGAACTGCGCCCAGTGGATTATGTCGGACTGGGCGATCTGGATGGCCGGCCACATTTCCGTGCCGCTATACCCGACGCTGAACGCCGATACGGTGAGCTACATCCTGGACCACAGTGAGTGCGAGCTGCTGTTTGTAGGCAAGCTGGACGACTGGGACATGATGAAGCCCGGTGTGCTCGAATCCATGCGTTGCGTGTCTTTCCCGCTGAGCCCGCCCACGGATTTCGATAGCTGGGACGACATTATTGCCAAGTATCCCCCGCTTGAGGAAAACGTACAGCGCGAGCCGGACGAGCTGGCCACCATCGTTTACACCTCCGGCAGCACCGGTCGCCCCAAGGGCGTCATGCTGAGCTTCAATAACATGGCGTTTGCCGCAGAGGGCGGTGCCGAAGTGCTTGGCGTAGGCCCGAATGACCGCATGCTGTCGTACCTGCCGCTGGCCCACGTATTCGAGCGCACCTTTGTGGAACTGGGTTCCATCTACAACGGCTTCCAACTGTATTTCGCTGACTCCCTGGATACCTTTGTACAGGACTTGCAGCGCGCCCGGCCGACGCTGTTCCTGTCCGTGCCGCGCCTGTGGGTGAAATTCCAGCACGGCGTGCTGCAGAAGCTGCCGAAAGAGAAGCTCGACAAGCTGCTGAAGATCCCGCTGGTCAACAAGCTGATCAAGAAGAAGGTTCTGAAGGGCCTGGGCCTGGATCAGGTGAAGCTGGCCGGCAGTGGTTCCGCGCCGCTATCCCACGATGTGCTGGACTGGTACCGCAACCTGGGCCTGGAGCTGCTTGAAGGCTACGGCATGTCTGAAAACTTCGCGTATTCCCACATGAACAAGCCGGGCCGCTCGCGCACTGGTTATGTGGGCGAGGCCGCACCGGGCGTTGAGGTGAAGATCAGCGACGCGGGCGAGGTTCTGGTGAAAAGCCCGGCGACGATGATGGGCTACTACAAGGATGAAGAGAAAACCAAAGAGACCTTCACCGAAGACGGTTTCCTGAAAACCGGCGACAAGGGCGAGATTGATGAAATGGGCCGCCTGAAGCTGACGGGCCGCATCAAGGAAATTTTCAAGACCAGCAAGGGCAAGTACATTGCTCCGGCACCGATTGAAAACCGCCTGATGTCCCACGAAGCCATCGAGATGGTGTGCGTGTCTGGTGCGAACCAGACCCAGCCCTGTGCGCTGGTGATGCTGAGTGAGGAGCTTCGTCCGAAGATTAGCGATGCATCGTTCCGTAAGGAAATTGAAGAAGGCTTCAAGCAGCTGATCACCGATGTAAACAAGACGGTCGACCCCCACGAACAGCTGGCGTTTATTGTGGTTGTCAGCGATGAGTGGTCCATCGAGAATAACTTCCTGACACCCACCCTGAAACTGAAGCGGAATGTGGTGGAGGACGCCTATCAGGACAAGGTAGATGCCTGGTACGCCAAGCGTCAGCCGGTGATCTGGGAGTAAGTAGTAATAACCGACATAAGTCGCATAGGGAAATAAGCGAGCAGTGCATAAACTGGGGCAGATTTCAGGAGGAAATATGTCCCAGTTAGGTCGTTTTCAGAAACGTATTAACGAAATCATTCCGCTGTCCAAGGCTCTGGGCGTCCGCCTGGAGTCTTACGATGGTCAGGCGCTTCTGGTCAGCGCACCCCTTGAACCCAACCATAATCATCAGGGCACCGGTTTCGGCGGCAGCGTCTATTCTGTGGCCGTGATATCGGCCTGGGGACTGGTTGAGCTTGTGCTGGGGGATCTGGGGCTGAAAGGCAATGTGGTGATTCAGGTGGGCGAAATCGAGCATCTGGAGCCTGTGACCACCGACTTTTATGCTCTGTGTCGCCTGCCTGGTGGCGAGGTGCCGGACCGCTTCCGCAAAAGCCTGGCCCGCCATGGGCGCGCACGTCTGTCGCTGATTGCTGAAATCTACTGTGGCGAACCCTCAGTGGCGCCATCCGCGGAGCCGGCGGCGATCTTTCAGGGCCGGTTTGTGGTGCAGGAAATACATTCCCGCCTAACCAATTGACCGTGTCCGGGAAATTGACCGGCTCATCAGAATGATGGGGATGATACCCGCCAGCACAATCACCAGCGCCGGCAGGGCGCTGCGGGCCAGACGCTCGTCAGAGGCGTACTGGTACACATAGGTGGCCAGGGTATCGAAGTTGAAAGGGCGAAGGATCAGCGTCGCCGGCAGTTCCTTCATCACGTCCACGAACACCACCAGCGCCGCTGTGAGCAGTGTGCCCCGCAACATCGGCAGATGAACCCGCATCAGGGTTCGCCCCGGGGAGTGGCCCAGGGAACGGGAGGCCATATCCATACTGGGGGTGATTTTCTGCAGTCCGCTTTCCACGCTTCCGGCCGATACCGCCAGAAACCGCACTGTGTAGGCAAAGACCAGGGCGAAGGCCGAGCCGCTTAGAAGCAGGCCGGTACTGAAACCGAAGGCGCTGCGCGTAATGCTGTCCAGCCAGTTGTCAAAGCCCGCCAGGGGAATGATTACGCCAATGGCCAGCACCGCACCGGGCATGGCATAGCCCAGGCTTGAAAGGCGCATCATCACGCGCATTCCATGGGTATCGTGCAGCCGTCGACTGTAGGCCAGAATCACACCGATAACCAGCGTGGTCATCGCGGCCGCGCCGGACAGGAACAGGCTGTTGAAGGTGTTGGTAATAAACGTGTTGTTCCAGCTTTCGTCAAAGTATTCCCACGCAAACTGGCCCAGGGTGGCGGCGGGAATCACGAAGCCAAGAATCACCGGAACGGCGCAGATTACAACGCACAGGGCCTGGCGGCCCGGTGACAGCCGGAAACGACGGATCGGGTCGCGGTTATCCCGGGCGGCGAATTGCTGCTGCTTGCGTCGGGAGTAGCGCTCCAGGGTGACCAGAATCACCACGAAGGCGAGCATGACCGTGGCGATCTGGGCCGCGCCGCCCAGGCTACCCAGGCCCATCCAGGTATCAAACAGCCCGGCGGTGAGGGTCTGTACGGCGAAGAAATCCACGGTGCCGAAATCGTTCAGGGTTTCCATCATCACCAACGACAGGCCAACGGCCACCGCTGGCCGGGCAATGGGCAACACTACCCGGAAAAAGGTGCTGAGGGCCGAGTGCCCCAGGCTGCGGCTGACCGCAAACAGCGACGGCGACTGCTCCATAAAGGCCGCCCGGGCCAGCAGGTAAACGTAGGGGTAAAGCACCAGCCCGATCATCACCGTGGCGCCTTCCACTGTGCGGATCTCGGGGAACCAGTAGTCGGTGGCGTTCTGCCAGCCGAACCAGTCCCTCATGGCAGTCTGCACGGGGCCGGCATAATCCAGCAGTGTGGTGTACACATAGGCAATCACATAGGCAGGCACGGCGAATGGCAACAGCATCGCCCATTCGAAGAACCGGCGGCCGGGGAATTCACAGGTAGTCACCGCCCAGGCGGTGGAAAGCCCGATAAGCAGAGTCAGTATCGAGACTCCCAGCATCAACTGTAGGGTAGTAAAGACGTAGCGGGGAAGGGTGGTGCTGATCAGATGGGGCCAGACGTTCTGTTCGGGCGACAATGCCAGAAACAGGACCGACAATACCGGCAGTGCCACAATGGCCGTGGTTATCGCGGCGGTAATGACCCAGGGTTTCGAGGTTCGCTTTGACAGCAGGACCGAACCGGCTTCTTGCTGGCTGACGGTCTGGCTGGCAGTGCTCGCCTCGGACATGATCTTCCTTCGTAACAGCGTGAAAAAGGGCGGTGGTCAAACGAAGGGCTGATTCTAGTGTGGTAGGCGCAAGCCCGCAATGTTCCGCGGGCTTTTGCCTGTCCGGATCAGTTGTTGTAATCGACCCGGTCGACCATCTTCACCGCTTCGTCGCGGAGGTCTGCAATCTTCTGCAGGGACAGGTCATCCGGGTTAATGTCGCCCCATTCGGCGACCATGCCGGACGGTTCTACCGCCGGGTTGGCCGGATATTCGGTGTTGGCCTCGGCGTAGATGCGCTGGGCTTCCGGCGTGCTCAGGAACTCCATCAGGCGCACGGCGTTGTCGCGGTTCGGCGCGCTTTTGGTCAGGGCAATGCCGCTGATGTTGATGTGCGTGCCACGACCGTCGTTATTGGGGAAGATCAGGCGCACGGACTCGGCGGCTTCACGCTGGTTTTCGTCCTGCAGCATGTTGCCGTAGTAGTAGCTGTTACCGATGGCAATATCGCACTCACCGGCGTGGATGGCTTTGATCTGGTCACGGTCGCCGCCCTGGGGCTTGCGGGCCAGATTGTCTTTCAGTCCTTCCAGCCACTGCTCGGCGTCTTCTACGCCGTGATGGGCGATCATGGAGGAGAAGAGGGCAATGTTATAGGGATGCTGGCCGCTGCGGGTGCAAATGCGATCATTCCATTTATCGTCTGCCAGTTCTTCATAGGTGGTGATTTCGCCGGGCTCTACACGCTCTTTGGATGCGTAGATCAGGCGACCGCGGGTGGTCAGGGCGAACCACTTGCCATCAGGGTGGCGCAGGTTCTGCGGTATGTTGTCTTCCAGCACGTTGTTGTCAACGGCCTGGACCAGGTCACGGTCAACCAGTTCGCTCAGGCGGGAGATGTCTACCGTCATTACCACGTCGGCGGGGCTGTTACGGCCTTCGCGCTCCAGACGCTCAGCCAGGCCTTTCTTGGCGAAGACCACATTGCTTTCAATGCCGGTTTCTTTTTCGAAGGCTTCAAGCAGTGGTTCGAGCAGGTAGGCCTGGCGATAGGAATAGATATTCACGTCGCCTTCGGCGCTGGCGGTCATCGGAAGGGTCAGTGCGGCAGCAGTGAAAATGCTAGCAAGCTTCATGCGGTTCATAGTCAGCCTTTGATCTGATGGTCAGGGTTCATGACAATTACAGAACGGGTATTTCTCTCTGTAATTATATTATAAAACGCAACTATTCTCATTACTGTTGTATTCCGTGTCAAGCGCTTGCGGCAAACTTCTCTTTGAAATAGTGCTATGCTTCGGAAGACTATAAAAACTATGCAAAAAAGTGGTGAGCGCCGGCACTATGGCTGATAACGATCGACGTATACATACCCGCACTGCTATGAGTGCAAAAGTGAAAGTGACCCACGAATCCCTGGGCGAATTTGTGTTCTCCACAAGGGACATTTCCGACGGGGGCGTTTTCATTGTGGTGGACACCGAGCCTTTTGAGCCATCTATCGGCGACAAAATCGAGGTTCAGGTTCAGGGCTTGCCGATTCCGGCGCCGGTTCTTGAGATGGTGGTTGTCCGCAAAACCGTCGACGGGTTCGGCCTTCAGTTTGCCGACGAATAACGGGGCAGCTCACAGCCCACGATCGATTGACTACTACCAAAATCTGCAGGCACAGCACGACAATGAACCCAGCTATTGCAAAAGGACTGATTGCAGTCATTCCCGTTCTGTTTTCCGGTTGCGCGTCTTATTACACCCATTACGCCATGTTTCCCGCCCAGAATTCCGCCGGCGAAGACCGGCAGTTCAAAATGACCTGGCAAACCGCCGACTACCCGGGCTGGTGGATCGCTGAAGACAAGTCTACGCCCATTACCTTGTCAGCCCAGTGCAGCGAGCGGGAATGGCGAATTGTGGACCGTACCCACTCCGGTGCTGCGGCAGAATCCTGTGCGCCCGGCATTCGCGCCTGCGGCACGAAAGGCATGGATGTGCTTGCCACTGAAGGCAGTACGGATTTTGACGAGCGGGCCTGTATCCGGGTCAATCCTTCCGATCCGGACGCCCTTGTGACAGAACTTTCATCTTCCCTGGAACTACTGGTGAACTGTCGTCCGGCTCAAACCGCCCGAAAGAGTGGGGGGGAGACCCAGAATATTGATTATCTGCGGGCCTCGCCGGTTCCCTACACCGTTTACAGTCGAAAAGGCCCGCGGGGCCGGCTGGCCAGCAAGCCGCCGGAGTTTGACGATTCGGTCTGTGACGAGGAATAACCAGCAACGGACCAGTTCTGTTTGTGCGGAGTGTCACAACACTACAATTTGTTGCCCGTTGATAGTTTTGGTTACTGATTGTGCCTTTCGGGTTACCAGGTACTACAGAAATGTAATGGACTCTGGCAGCGGTTGCGTCAGAATGGAACTGTCTCATAGTAGTGATTGAGAGGTGCCCCGTGGGAGTCCAACAGAAGAAAGTATTTGTGCATGATCTGGAGTTAGGCATGTTTGTGTCTGACCTGGATCGTCCGTGGCACCAAACCCCCTTTCCGATTCAGGGTTTTCACATCCGGTCCCAGGATGACATCCGTGCACTGATGACCCATTGCAAGTGGGTGTCGGTGGATGTTGCAGAAACCCGCGACTCAATCGATAGCTCCGGTAACAGCAAGCTGATTTTCGGGCGTTTCAAGTCCTCTGAAGCCAAAAAACGCCAGGAGGTGAAACTGCCTCCGCTTAATATCCGTGAGCCGGTGAAGCACCCGAAAGTGTCTTCCCTGCGCAAGGAATTGAAGGTGTCCCGCAAGCTGATGCTCGACGCGGACGCTTCTCTTCACAGGGTTTTCCAGAGCATCCGCGATCATCAGGTGCCGGACTTTACGGAAGTCGCCCGGGTCACCCGCAGCATGGTCTCCAGCGTTGTTCGAAATCCGGACGCTGTATTGTGGCTGAGCCGTACCCGTCAACATGACGATTTCACCTACCAGCATGCTCTGAACACCGCCGTGTGGGCGCTGGTGTGTGGCCGCGAACTGGGCCTGAACGAAGGGCTGCTGAACCACCTGGGCATGGGCTGTCTGCTGTCACAGGTGGGCAAGCTGCTGCTTCCGCGCAAGCTGATTGAAAACGAGATGCGCCTGGACTCCGATGACTTTGCGCTCTACCGCTCTTATGTGGAGAAGGGCGTTCATAGCCTGGAAGATTCCGGTGTGTCCCGCGCGGTTGTCAGTGTTGTGCAGAATCATCGCGAGCGGCACAACGGTTCCGGCTTTCCCGAGGGTATCCGCGGCGACAGGATCCCGCTGCTGGGCAAGGTTGCCGGGCTAGCAGAGTATTTCGAGACGCTGGTCAGTCCAAGGGATTCGGCGGCGGCAATGACGCCCGCCCGCGCCGTAAGCCTGCTGTATGAGCTTCGCAATATTGAATTCCAGGAAGATCTGGTGGAGAAGTTCATCGCGGCAGTTGGCGTGTACCCCACCGGCAGCCTGGTGGAACTGAACGACGGACAGCGCGGCGTTGTGGTGTCCCATTCTGCCGAGCGGCGCCTGTGGCCGAAGGTGATGGTGATGACTGACCGCGCCAGAAAGCCGCTAAAGGCAGCGCGCATTATTGACCTGGCCCGGTACAACGAAGGCAAGATGCCTGAGGAGACGGTCTCGATTGCCGAATGCCTGCCCGCCGGAACAGAAGGCCTGCACCCGGAGCATTACGATGTAACCGGCGCGGAATCCCGTTGGGCGTTTGCCCGCCTGATCAGGGCGTGATGACCACCCGCAGGGATTTCTTCACCCAGCGGTAAGTGTCGTCGGGTTTGAAATTGATCAGAAGCTCCGATTCGCCGGGCGCCTCACCTGCCACGAAGTACTCCACCGATGCGGACTGCCAGCCGAATGAGTGCACGACCACATCCGCCCGCCGGGTGCTGATGGCTTCAATATCCGCAAGCGCCGGCGTGCCGGCGATCTTTCTTACCCTGACGGTCTTGATGGATGTATCCGATTCCGGAAATTGCGCCACAAACTCTTTCAGGTAGTAACGCTTGCCCAGTTCAGTGCTGATGATGTCCAGTTCCCGGGTGAGGTAGCCTTCCGCTGTTTCCACATCAACGCTGTCGATGCTGCGGATGGATTTCAGAATCCGGTCCCGCTTGGATTGCAGATCTTCGCTGTATTCAATCTCCGGATCCCGGTCTTCCGGGTCTTCCGGCCGGGGCGGGGCATTTTCGATCTGTTCCGGGGTGGGTGGTTCCTCGCATAGCTCATCACCCGGCGGATGGAAGCAGATTTCCGCCAGTAGCTGGTTCGCAGGTGAGAGGACGTCTTCCTCTTCGAAGGCAAACTCGCCCCTGGACACATTGAAATCGATGGGTTCCGCAAGCGTGGGCAGGGTGGCGTTCAGCTGGTCAATGACACGTTGGCGTATCTCGACACCGTTACCGTCGGACACTCTCAGTCGCCAGTTCAGGGCCAGAAGAAACCGGGTCAGGTTGATGACGGAATCGGATGTCTGGATCAGCTGCTGTTCGGTGATTCGGTGGCTTTGCAGACCTTCCTCGGTGGTGCCTGCAATTTTCAGGTTTTCCCGCTCGGGCTCGAAAAATTCCAGGGGGGTAACCACGGGTTCGACCGGTACGCCACTCACCAGGGACAGGTCGCCAACTGAAAGGGACAGTTCTTCTCCGGGGAAATACCGGTATTGCCCCGCATCGCCCGTGGTGCCACTGCGACTGGCGGTCTGGTAGGTGAGGCCGGAAATGCCGGTCGGGGTGATCTGGCCGACTTTTGATCCATCACCACTGCCGCCGTTGCCGTCGCCGCCCAGACAACCTGCCAGCACAAACGTGGACATCAGCAGAAAAGAGCCTGTTTTCAGGTGAACGGATCTCATGGTTGCGCGTACATCCCTGCTTCGGATCCTGCGGCGAGCCTTGCAACAGGTGGCTGCAGAACCGTTTGTAAATTGTTGTAACCGGCATTATAGGGATGGTCGTTCGAGCATATCGGGAAACCTGTCGCAGTTTCAGCTTTTGGCTGGTGGGTGCAAATGCCCGGCTGTACTTGAAATTTCCCCCCTCGATCGCCATCAAGTGGTTTTCCGATGTCCGGTCCCAGATGGAATGGCTATGACCAACGCACTTGAAATAGAGAACCTTGTTAAGACCTACGGGGATGGCTTTGAGGCCCTGAAAGGCATCACCATGAATGTGGCGGAAGGGGATTTCTTCGCCCTGCTAGGCCCCAACGGCGCCGGCAAATCCACCACTCTGGGGATTGTGTGCTCGCTGGTTAACAAAACCTCCGGCAAGATCCGCGTGTTCGGGTCCGACATTGATACTCATCTTTCCGATGCCAAGCTGAACCTCGGCGTTGTGCCCCAGGAGTTCAATTTCAACCAGTTTGAAAAAGTGTTCGACATTGTCACCACCCAGGCGGGCTATTACGGGATTCCGCTGAAAAAGGCAGCGGTGTCGGCAGAGAAGTACCTTCGCAAACTTGGCCTTTGGGACAAGCGGGATTCGCCGGCTCGTATGCTTTCCGGCGGCATGAAACGTCGGCTGATGATTGCCCGGGCGCTGGTGCATGAACCCAAGTTGCTGATTCTGGATGAGCCCACGGCCGGTGTAGATATCGAGCTGCGCCGTTCCATGTGGACGTTTCTTCAGGAAATGAACCGTCAGGGCACCACCATTATTCTGACCACCCATTACCTGGAAGAAGCCGAGGCCCTGTGCCGGAACATTGCCATTATCGACCATGGCAAGATCCTCAAGCACACCAGCAAGCGTGAGCTGCTTCAGCAGCTGAGCGTGGAAACCTTTGTGCTGGACACAGACAAGCCGCTGACGGAAGCGCCCAGGCTCAAAAACTTCGATGGCCGGCTGGATTCCGAAGGCGCCTTGCTGGTGGAAGTCCAGAAAGGCCACAGCCTGAACGGCATGTTTATCGAACTGGAGTCCCAGGGCATTCGCGTGGTGAGCATGAGGACCAAGGCTAACCGCCTTGAAGAGCTGTTCCTTCGCATGGTGGAAGAGAACGCCAACGCCCGGCAGCCCAAACCGGCCCGGGAGGGTGTGGCATGAGAACAGACGCCATGTTTACCGCGTTCAACACCATTGTCCTTCGGGAAGTGCGCCGCTTTACCCGGATCTGGCCGCAGACTCTGCTGCCGCCAGCGGTCACCATGACCCTCTATTTCATTATTTTCGGCAACCTGATCGGCTCGCGCATCGGCGAGATGGGCGGCTTCAACTATATGGCGTTCATTGTGCCTGGGCTGATCATGATGGCGGTGATCACCAGTTCCTATGCCAACGTGGTGTCGTCTTTCTTCTCCATGAAGTTCCAGCGCAGCATTGAAGAGCTGCTGGTGTCGCCGGTGCCCAACTGGGTCATTCTGGCCGGCTACATGGCCGGCGGTATGGCAAGGGGACTGGGCATCGGCCTGATTGTGACCCTGGTGTCCCTGGCGTTCACCGACTTGTCGATTCACAACCTGCCCATGGTGATCCTGACGGTGTTTCTGACGTCGGCGCTGTTTGCGGTGGGCGGCTTTATCAATGCCATGCTGGCCACCAAGTTCGACGATATCTCGATTGTGCCAACCTTCGTATTGACGCCGCTGACCTACCTGGGTGGCGTGTTCTATTCCATCGATATGCTGCCGGCCTTCTGGCAGGGCGTGTCGATGATCAACCCGATCCTGTACATGGTGAACGCGTTTCGCTATGGCATCCTCGGTGTATCTGACGTCAATCCCTATATTGCCCTGGGGATGATTCTGGTGTTTATTACGATCTTTTCTGCGGTGGCGCTTCGCATGCTTGAGCGCGGCAAGGGCATCCGCAGTTAGTCTTTTACGGGCCGGGGGCCGCTTATGTCGTTAATCCATGCACCATTGGGCAAGTCCAGCGAGTACCCGGACAGCTACGACCCGGCGCTGCTGTTCCCGGTGGCCCGTGATGTTAACCGTCGCAAGATCGGGCTGGAGGATGGCCGCTGGCCCTGGTTCGGAGAGGATCTGTGGCAGGGATGGGAGATTTCCTGGTTGCGTTCTGACGGGGTGCCGGCAGTGGCCTGGGCAGAAATCCTGGTGCCGGCGGCATCACCGTCGATCATCGAATCCAAGTCAATGAAGCTTTATCTGAATTCGCTGAATCAGGCGGTATTTTCCACCGCCGAGCGAGTGGGTGAGGTGATTGCCCAGGATCTGTCCAGCGTCAGTGGCGCGGCGGTTTCAGTGCGGCTTCACAGTGTCGACGAGGGGGTGCGACTGGCCGGTCGTCCGGAAGGTTTCGTGCTGATTGATAACGAATCTGTTGATGAAATTGGATACGAGTACGATCCGGGGGTGCTATCTCAAAGCTCTGATGAGATCGTTACCGAACGGCTCTGTTCCCACTTGCTGAAAAGCAATTGCCCGGTTACTGGCCAGCCGGACTGGGCGACCTTGCTCGTGGAATACACTGGCCCGGCGATCGACCGGGCGTCATTGCTGCGGTACGTGGTGGGGTTCCGCCAGACGCAGGATTTTCACGAGCACTGTGTGGAAACGATTTTTACGGATCTGATGGCCAGGTTCCGGCCGGAACATCTAACGGTCTGCGCGCGGTACACCCGCCGGGGCGGGCTGGATATCAATCCCTTGCGGAGCACGGCACCGGACGCAACGCCCGGCCCCAGGCTGATAAGGCAGTAACTATTCCTCTTCACGACGCAGCCGGTCAGCGGCGTCTTCCAGGGCGAGCAGAATGGATTCCCGCTCTTTTTCAGTGATCTTGTCCGAATCCAGATACATGGCGAAGCCGCTGTGTTCGTGTTCCAGGAAGCTGCGGTGGGGGCCCATGTCGCGCCGGAAATCCACGACTTCATAGATGGGCACCGGGCGGCCAAAGCCTTTAACTGTGATTTCGCCCTTGTCGCGGCACATGATCCGGTCCTTGATCAGTGAAAAGGTCTCGTAGGAAATCAGGATCTCTCCGGGTTCGGCCAGGGATTCCAACCGGCTGGCCAGGTTCACTTCCTTGCCAATGATGGTGTAATCCATCCGGTTTTCGGCGCCGAAGTTGCCAACGGTGGTGTAGCCGGTGCTGATGCCCATGCGGATTTCCAGAGGCGTTTTGATGCCCTGGCTCCGCCACTTCTGGCGCATGATCTTCATATGCTTGCGCATATCAATGGCCATGGACACGCAGGAAAGGGCGTCCTGTTTCTGGCCCTCGCTGGTGGGGTCACCAAAGAAAATCATGATGGAATCACCCACGAACTTATCGATGGTGCCGCCGTATTTGAGGGCCACTTCCGACATTTCGTTAAAGTAGTGGTTCAGCAGTTCGGTCAGGGCTTCCGGCTCCATTTCTTCAGAGAGTTCGGTAAAACCCTTGATGTCGGAGAAAAAAACCGCCAGTTTTTTACGCTGGGTCTCAAGGCGCACATCCCGCTCGCCGGTAAAGATGGATTGCCAGACCTGGGGCGACAGGTACTTTGACAGCTTGTGGGAAAGCGCAATCGATTGTTCCCGCTGGTTCTGAATCTGGGTCTTTGCCAACATCAGTGCACGAGCCTGCTGATGGGAATAGAAGGCGGTTACACAGATGTAGCAACCGGTGGCCAGAATCGCGATGATGCTGGTCAGCAAAGGCGACTGGGGTGAGGGTGCAAGCCCGACAACAGACACGGCCGCTCCGGCGGCGGCAATGGTGATCAGGCTGCCGAAGACCCATTGGCGCACACCACCGATGATCAGGCAGCTGAACATCAGCATCAGCAGAACGGATATGGATGGGATGACCACCAGGCCGATGGTGCCGATAAACCCGCCGCCAATGGCACAGTCGACCAGCAGCATTTTCTGTCGGATGCGGTTTGAATGACGCAGAAAGGTACGCCGGGTCAGCTGATGGGCAACGTGAGGCCAGATCAGGGCAGCGGCCAGGGTCCAGATCATCCACCCGGCAAACAGCTCCTGGGCCAGGCCCGCTGCGATGACGCTTCCGGTGGCGGTATAGGCCAGAATCCGGCCGTTATAGTCCGGCATCGGCGGTATGGCCACCGGGTTGTTCTGGGCATCCAGAACCGCGCTTTTGCTTGTTGTGGAGCTGGCGCTCCGGAGATCAACAGGTGCGTTCATCATTCAGTGTCTGACATGGCCGGAAAACAGTTTTTTATTAGAAGAAACTTTCTTTTAATTCACAATTTGTTAATAGACTACGACTAAAGACTAACAGCAAACAGTTTGTGTCACAATTCACAGAATAAACCACGCTTTGCGATCGGGCAGGGCGTAGTAAACACTCTGGCAACGGCAATAGAGAGATCCTATGACGGCTGTAATAGATGCGCTTCTGAACCGCTCGTCCGAACCCAGGCTGGAAGCACCGGCGCCCGACCAGAAAACCCTGAGCCAGGCCTTTGACTGTGCGGCTCGCGCGCCAGACCACGCGCTGCTTCGGCCCTGGCGCTATCTGGTGGTAGAAGGTGAAGGCTTGAGATCCCTGGGTGAGCTCTTTGCCTCAACCTGCGGGCCGGACGCAACAGAGAAAGAGCGGAACAAGCTGTTGCAGTCGCCACTGCGCGCTCCCATGGTCATTGTCGGTATTGCCTGCCATCAGTCCCATCCGAAAGTGCCGGAGCTAGAGCAGACGATGTCTGCGGCGGTCGGCCTGGGCTATATGCTGCTGGCGCTTCAGTCTGCTGGTTTTGGTGGCATGTGGCGGACCGGAGCCATGGCCTACCATCCGGCCGTAAACGCTGGCCTGGGGCTAGGCAGTAACGAGTTGATTACCGGTTTCCTCTATGTAGGAACCGTGGCCAGTGAAAAAGCCGCCGTACCACGGCCTGACCAGGCCAGCTTTGTGCAGCGCTGGCCGGGGTGACTTTGCCCCCGGCTGGCCTGGGGAAATCTATTGCCGCTTCTGTCCGCTCGCTATCCTGCCAGCGTACCGTCTAATCCCGCCCTCTACTTATAGATCCGCCCTGAAACGCCCGCCCCGGGCGGCCCCGGATCATCAACCGGGAATAATCTCCAAACTGGCATCTTGCTTGCTTTGACCTGTTCAAAGTGGAAAACCGGCAACAACAGCTCTGCCGGTATGCTCAGGATCCGGAGGAATTATGGCGATCTCCCTCGACAGCGCAATGGGAATTCACGAACAGGCACTGCATGCGCGGGTCAAGCGCGCTGAGGTGCTGGCCAACAATCTTGCAAACGCGGATACCCCCGGCTTCAAGGCCCGGGACATCGACTTCAGCTCGATGATGGAACAGGCCAGGCAGAGCCTGGGCGGCGTGAGCATGGAGAAGACCCACGAACGGCACATGGATACCTCGTCAGACGGTCCCATGGGTCAGCCCAGCGAGCTGCTCTACCGCGTGCCCCACCAGCCATCCGTCGATGGCAATACGGTGGATGCCCAGCAGGAGCAGGCAAGGTTCATGCGCAACGCGATGGATTATCAGGCCAGTTTTGAATTCCTGAACGGCAAAATTAACGGGCTGAAAAAGGCCATTTCCGGTCAGTAATCGGACCGCGATCTTTTGAATAGGGAGCATGACCATGTCTCTGGGTAATATTTTCGACATCGCGGGTTCCGGTATGACGGCCCAGTCACTGAGGCTGAACACCACAGCATCCAACATCGCCAACGCGGAAACCGCAAGTTCCAGCACCGATGAGACCTATCGGGCTCGCAAGCCGGTTTTCTCCGCGATTCAGCAGTCCCTGATGAATCCGTCCCAACAGAATCTGGCCTTTGCCAGTGAGCGCGAAGGGCCGGGAGCCGGTGTCCAGGTTGACGGCATTGTGGAAAGCAACGCCGAACTGCAGATGCGCTACGAGCCCGACCATCCGGCGGCTAACGAGGACGGCTATGTTTTCTACCCCAACGTCAACGTGGTTGAGGAAATGGCAGACATGATGTCCTCTTCCCGTAGCTTCCAGATGAACGTGGATATCATGAACAGCGCCAAGACCATGATGCAGCGCATCCTGACCCTGGGTCAGCAATAATCGAGCGAGGATTTCATTATGAGTGTCATTAACCCGACAGACGCCTCGGATGTGCTGAGCAAGTACCGGCTGGATCAGGGTAAGGCCGGCGACAAGAACGAGCTCGGCAAGAACGAGTTCATGGAGCTGATGATTGCCCAGCTCAAGAACCAGAACCCGCTCAAGCCCCAGGATAATGGCGAATTCATTTCGCAACTGGCCGAGTTCAGCTCGCTTGAAGAGATGCAGAAGCTTTCCGGCAGCGTTGATGACGTCGTCAGTCAGTTCCGCTCAACCCAGGCCCTGCAGGCTTCCGCAATGGTTGGCAGAACGGTCCTGGCACCCTCGCAGATCGGCATTCTGGGACCGGAAGGACAGATCTCCGGCAACGTCCAGGTGCCGGCCACCACGTCAGGACTTCGGGTTTCCATTGAGAACAGTGCCGGTGAAAGGGTGCGGCAGATGGATCTGGGAAGCCAGCGACCAGGGGTTACCGGGTTTAGCTGGGATGGCAAGGACGGTAACGGCAATAGTTTGCCCCCCGGACCTTACCGGATCGTCGCTGAAGCTGCGTACCCGGATGGCCAGCAGCAATTGGGCACCATGGTAAGTGCGAACGTTGACAGTGTGTCGCTGGGGCAGGGTGGCAGTGTCACCCTGAACCTGGCCGGCATGGGCTCGATTGCCCTGTCTGACGTCAAACAGATTAACTGATACCGGAACAGATCAAGAGGTGAAGTATGGGTTTTAACACGGGTCTCAGCGGATTAAGGGCGGCGTCGGTTGATCTTGACGTTACCGGTAACAATATAGCGAACGCCAGCACCGTGGGGTTCAAGGGCAGCAAGGCCCAGTTCGGCGACCTGTATGCCAGCGGGTTTCTGAGTGCGGGTAACACCAACATTGGTGACGGTGTCCGGGTTCAGGACGTCAAACAGTCTTTCAGCCAGGGCAACATCAGCTTCACGGATAATGGCCTGGACATGGCCATAAACGGTGACGGCTTTTTTACGCTCAGCAATGGCGGCGAGGTTCAGTATTCCCGCGCCGGCCAGTTCGGGCTGGACAAGGAAGGGTTTATTACCAACAACCAGAACATGCGGCTTCAAGGCTTTACCGCGGATGAGGACGGTAACCTCTCCGGAATCCGCGGTGATCTGCAGGTGGAATCCGGCAACCTTCCGCCACGCCGGACGACCGAACTGCAGTCGGACCTGAACCTGGATTCCCGGGAAACGGTTCTGGAACGTCGAGTAGCGGATATGGGCGACTTCTCCGTGGCGCCCCCGGCTACCGGTTTTCCCCAGGAAACCTTCGAGATCACCTATGATGATGGCTCGACCGTAACCACCACCCTCAACCCGGGTAACGTGGCGGACTATTCCGCGGCGGATGTGGTGGATGTACTTAACGGTCCGGATGGACTGTCAGCGTCTGCAACTACCCAGTATGAAGGCATCAGCGAGGCTGATGTGAATGCCGCGATCACGGCTGGCAACTTCTCGTTCGATCTGGCGGTGGGTAACGTCAATGTGCCGGTGGACACAGTGGGCCTGACCGATGCCCAGTCACTGGTAACGGCTATCAACGCGGCCCAGGCGCCGACTGTTTCCGCGTCCCTGGTGGGCGGCAATCTGCGCCTGGTGGATAACCGGGGCAATAACCTGACCGCTGGCTTCTCCAGCAATGGGCCGACACAGGCGCCGGAAACCACCGTCGGGACTGTGCGTCCCCAGGCGGATCGGGAAATTACCGATATTGTGTCCACCACCGGAGGTACCAACCTTGCCGATTCCTGGACCAGCCGGTCGATCAATATTACGAACCAGTTCAACCCGAACGACCAGCGGACCTACAACCACGCCACCACGACTACTATTTTCGACAGCCTTGGCAATTCCCATGAAATCAGCCAGTTCTATGTTAAACAGCCGGGACCCGGCAACGGGGTGGGGGTCAGCGAGTGGTCGATTTACCTTCAGATTGACGGCGAATTTGTTGGCGGCACCGATACCAATCCCTATCAGGCCAGGTTCGACCAGGACGGCAATCTGCAGTCCATCAACGGTGACCCAAGCGGCCAGATCCTGATTGATGACTGGGTACCCAAAAGCGCGGATGGAACACCCAATGGTGCTGACGGCCCGCCTGCACCGGGCAACCCGATAACCACTCCGATCCCGGAGCCGCCAACCACCTCGGCGTTCGTGCTGAATCTCTCCGAGACAACCCAGTACGGCAGTGAATTCGGGGTGACGGACCAGCAGCAGAACGGTTACACCACGGGCCGGCTGTCCGGGCTGGACGTCTCCAATGAAGGGGTGCTTTTTGCCCGCTACACCAATGGCCAGTCCCAGTCTCTGGGGCAGGTGTCTCTGGCGTCGTTCAGCAACACCAATGGCCTGGCGCCGGTAGGGGATACCGCATGGGTTGAAACCTTCGAGTCCGGCCAGCCGATTATCGGCGCGCCAGACACCGGCACCCTGGGTGCAATCAAGGCGAGCTCGGTGGAGGAATCCAACGTGGATCTTTCTGCGGAACTGGTTAACCTGATTATCGCCCAGCGGAACTATCAGGCGAACGCCAAGACTATCGAGACGTCTGATGCGGTGACACAGACCATTATCAACCTCAGATAACGCCTGAAAAGAAATCTGGCACGACTCCTGCAGGAATAGGATAAAAGGACTGGAAACAGTCAATATTCCGGCAGGAGTTTTCCCATGGATAAAGCCCTCTATATTGGAATGTCCGGCGCCAAGCAGAACATGCTGTCCCAGCGCGCCCATGCCAACAACCTGGCAAACGTCAGCACCACCGGTTTCAAGCGTGACTTTGCCCAGGCCCGGAGTATGCCGGTGTTCGGCGAACATCATCCTACCCGCGCCTACGCCATGGCCGAACGTCCGGGTACCGATCTGTCTGCGGGTGCCCTTCAGGATACCGGCCGCAAGCTGGACGTGGCGGTAGACGGTGAAGGCTGGCTGGCGGTTCAGAACCAGCGGGGAGAAGAGGTTTTTACCCGTACTGGCAGTTTGCAGGTCGATGTTAACGGCCTGGTGCGCCTTTCCAGCGGCGAAATGGTTCTCGGCAATGGGGGCCCGGTCGCACTCCCTCCCTTCGATAATGTCCAGATTGGCTCTGACGGCACCATATCCGTTGTGCCGGTGGGCGGCCCGCCGGATCAGCTGGTGGAAGTGGATCGCCTGAAGCTGGTGAATCCACCTCGCGAGGCTCTGGAAAAAGGGCTGGACGGCTTTATCCGGCGCAAGTCGGACCAGGCGACTGACGGCCCGGAGCCGGCGTCGGGCGACCAGCGGGTGGTGTCCGGCTTCCTTGAAAGCTCCAACGTCAACGCGGTCCAGGAAATGATCTCCAACCTTCAGTTGTCACGGCAGTACGAAATGCAGGTAAAGGTCATGACCACCGCAAACCAGAATTCCGAAGCTTCGGCACGACTGTTGCAGAATCTCTGATAAACCGATTGAAACTCGGCCGGGCGGGCTGAAGCGGCAAATTCTGGCCGCTGCCTGAACGCCCCGGCAAGGAGAGAAGAACATGAATCCAGCACTTTGGGTCAGCAAGACCGGGCTTAGCGCCCAGGACACCAATATGGCCACCATTTCCAACAACCTGGCCAACGTAAACACCACCGGTTTCAAGCGGGACCGGGCGGTATTCCAGGACTTGCTCTATCAGATCGACCGTCAACCGGGCGGCCTGAATACCCAGAACTCCGAACTGCCATCAGGGCTGCAACTGGGTACCGGTGTGCGCATTGTGGGAACGGCAAAGCAGTTTTCCCAGGGCAACCTGGAGGTAACAGAGCAGCCACTGGACCTGGCGGTGGACGGTCGGGGCTTCATGCAGGTGCTGCAGCCGGACGGGCAGATTGCCTACACCCGGGATGGCCAGTTCCAGCTGAATTTCAACGGCGACATTGTGAACCCGTCCGGGTACACGCTGGAGCCGAATATTAACGTGCCGGAAAATGCCACCACCATCACCATCGGTAAGGACGGCACGGTCACGGCTATCATCGATGACCAGTCCGCGCCCCAGAACCTGGGCCAGATTACGCTGGTGGATTTCATCAATCCCCAGGGTCTGCAGGCCATTGGTAACAACCTGTACAAGGCCACCAACGCCAGTGGTAACCCTACCGAAGGCCAGCCCGGTCTTGCCGGCCTGGGGTCGCTGGAGCAGGGCATGGTTGAAGCCTCCAACGTGGAGGTTGTGGAAGAACTGGTCAATATGATTACCACGCAGCGGGCCTACGAGATGAACTCGAAGGTGGTGTCCGCCACTGACCAGATGCTCCAGTTCATCACGAATAATATCGGCTAGCCCTGAACGGGTGCCGGAGGAAGGATTATGACACGTTCATCTGGTGACAACAGCAGACGGTCCGGAATCCGCACCGTCGCAGTGGTGGTCGGGCTGTTCGTACTTCAGGGCTGTGCGGCGCTGAATCGCGAACGCCCGGAGCAGAACGACCCTGCCTACGCGCCGGTGCGTGCGGACTCCATGATGCAGCGGGATCCAGATTCCGGCGCCATTTTCCAGTCGTCTCGCAACTACAGTCTTTACGACGATACTGTGGCTCTGAACATTGGTGATGTGCTCACAGTTAATCTGGAGGAGTCTACCCGTGCTAGCAAGAACGCCGACACCCGTATTATCAAGGACAATGAAATCACATTGCCCGAGCCAAACATTCTGGGCAAGAATAACTTCGGGATCAGTACTTCACTTAACAAAGAACGTGATTTTAAAACCAGAGCCGATGCTGATCAGAGCAACAGTCTTGCAGGCAGCATTACAGTCTCGGTGACAGAGGTGCTGCCTAACGGCGTGCTGAGAGTTCGAGGCGAGAAGTGGCTGTCACTGACCAATGGCGACGAATACATTCGCCTGACCGGGCTCGTGCGCCCACAGGATATTGAGCCGGATAATACGGTGGCTTCGAATCGCATCGCCGACGCCCGTATCGCCTACGGCGGTACCGGTGATTTCGACCAGGCCAATCAGATGGGCTGGCTGGCCCGCTTCTTTAACAGTGAGTGGTTCCCGCTATGAAAACACTTCGGTTTTTTGTCGCCCTGATTATGCTGTCAGTGGTTGCCGCCCCGGTACTGGCGGACCGCCTGAAAGATCTGGCCCGTATCAAGGGTGTGCGTAACAACCAGCTGGTCGGCTATGGTCTGGTCGTGGGCCTGGACGGTACTGGTGACAAAGCGCCGTTTACCAACCAGACCTTCCGCAACATGATGGAGCAGTTCGGCATCACCTTGCCGCCTGGCGCCAGCCTGGGTCTGGCTAACGTGGCCGCGGTGACCGTGACGGCCATGCTTCCGCCGTTCGCCAAATCCGGTCAGGAAATGGATATTACCGTGTCCTCTATTGGCAATGCCGACAGTCTTCGCGGTGGCACCCTGTTGATGACCCCGCTCAAAGGCGCGGACGATCAGGTTTACGCCATGGCCCAGGGCAACCTGGCGGTTGGGGGCTTTGGCGCCGGCGGTGCCGATGGTTCCCGTATTACCGTGAACGTGCCAAGCGTGGGCCGCATTCCCAATGGCGCGACCATCGAACGCGAAGTGAGTTCGCCGTTTACCAAGGGCGACACCATTACCTTTAACCTGCTGCGCCCGGACTTCACTACAGCCCGGAGAGTGGTTGAGGCCATCAACAGCAACCTTGGCCCGGACATGGCCTACGCCCACGACGCCACGTCGGTATCAGTGCGGGCGCCGCGCGATCCGTCGCAACGGGTCAGCTTTCTTTCGATTCTGGAAAACATGAACGTCGAGCCGGCAGAGGAGGCCGCGAAAGTGGTCATCAACAGCCGGACGGGCACCATTGTGGTGGGCAAGAATGTGCAGGTGACGGCTGCTGCGGTGACTCACGGTAATCTGACGGTGACCATCCAGGAAAATCCGGAAGTACAGCAGCCCAACCCGTTTACGGACGCGGACGCGGTGGTTGAACCCAATGCCCAGATTGCCATTACCCAGGAGCCAGCCCGCATGTTCCAGTTCGGGCCGGCGGTTACCCTGAACCAGATCGTGCAGGCAGTGAACCAGGTGGGCGCGGCACCGGGGGACGTGATGGCAGTGCTGGAAGCACTCAAGCAGGCCGGCGCGCTTCGTGCCGAACTGATTGTTATATAGGTGCTGTGATGCAGGATTTCAGCGTTCAGAAAGCACAGATCTACACCGAGTTTGAGGGCCTGAACCGGCTCAAGACCCAGGCGCGTACCGACAAACAGGGCGCACTGCGGGAAGTGGCCGAACAGTTTGAAGGTCTGTTTCTCTCGGAGATGGTCAAGTCCATGCGTAAGGCAGGGGATGTGTTCGCTGAAGGCAATTACCTGAACAGTAGCCAATCAAAATTCTACCAGGAGATGTTTGACAGCCAGTTGAGCCTGAGCATGTCCCGGAAGCAGGGCACCGGGCTGGCGGAAGCGCTGGTGCGTCAGCTCAGCCGGCAGATCCCCGGCATGGATGTTGAGGGCAGCCCGATGGCGTCTCACAAAGCCGAACTGAAAGACTACGACCGCAGCCTGCCATTGCTCACCAGGCAGCTGCCGGAACAGGTGGACAAAGTGAACGCTGTGGCCGAGTCCGTCAGCTCTAAGCCGGTGAAAGACGAAGGGCTGGCACTGCCCGAGCGCTTTGATTCACCCGAGTCGTTTGTGCGTCATTTGCTGCCGATGGCCGAGCGTGCCGCCGCCTCCACCGGGATCAATCCCCGGGTGATGGTCGCCCAGGCTGCGCTGGAAACAGGCTGGGGCCGTCACATGATTGAAGGGCAGTCCGGTTCCCCGAGCTTCAACCTGTTTGGCATCAAGGCCGATCAGCGCTGGGCCGGTGACTCGGTGAATATTGCCACCACGGAATTCCGCGAGGGCGTACCCATGAGTGAGCGGGCGTCCTTCCGGGCCTATCCGGATTACGAATCCAGCTTCCGGGACTATGTGTCTTTCCTGGAGTCGAACCCCCGTTACCGGGATGTGCTGGCGGCGGCGGATGACCCGGAGCAGTTCACCGACAGACTGCAGGAGGCCGGATACGCCACCGACCCGAACTATGGCGAGAAGATCCGCCGTATCCTGAATACCGACACCATGGACACGGTGTCCATGGGCCTGAGCGGCGGCGGGGAGTGATGATATGGCAGGTTTGATCAATATTGGCCTGACGGGTGTGCTTGGCAATCAGTCCGCGCTGAACACCACCGGCAACAACATCACCAACGCCAATACCCCGGGGTACAGCCGTCAGGAAGTCCAGTTCGAAACCCAGCCGGGCCAGAATACCGGCGCCGGTTTTATTGGCTCCGGCGTCCAGGTAACCGACGTTCGCCGGCTGGCCAACGAATTCATCACCCAGCAGATCCGGGAGGACAGCTCACTGTTTGGTGAGCAGGACGCACTGAACTCGGAATTCAACCGGTTGGACAACCTTCTGGGCGGCAACGCCACGGGTCTGAGCAATGCCCTGAACAACTTCTTTTCCAGTTTGCAGAATGCCGCGGAAGACCCCACGTCGCTGCCGCAACGCCAACTGGTGCTCAGCGAAGCCCAACAGATTATCAATCGGTTCCAGGGTATTAACAGCGAATTCACCCAGCAGCGGGAGTCCATCAAGACCCAGATGCGCCAGGGTGTCGACGATGCCAACACGCTGCTCCAGAGTATCGCAGATCTGAACCAGGCGATCGCCCAATCCCCGGGGTTGGCACAGGGCAAGGAGCCCAATGCGTTGCTGGACCAGCGGGATGAAAAGCTCCGTCAGCTTTCCGAACTGGTGAGCATCCGCGTGGTGGCAACCGAGGGAAGTCAGGTCAACGTGTCCCTACAGAACGGGCAGTCCCTTGTGCTGGAATCCAGGGCGGCCAAACTGGCTACCAGGGACAACGCCGAGGACCCGAACTATCTGGAATTCACCCTGACCAGCGGCGGTCGAACCCTGGGTGTGGATGAGCAGATTACCGGTGGCAAACTCGGCGGTCTGCGACGCTTTGCCGAGGAGGGCCTGCGCCCCGCGGCAGCAGAACTGGGGCGTATCGCCATCGCCCTGGCGGATAGCGTTAACCGCCAGCATGAGATCGGGATGGATCTTGAAGGAGATCTGGGCGGGCCGTTTTTTTCGGCTATTAACAGCCTGGCCGCCGAGCGGGGACGCGTGGTGCCGAACGCCAATAACGCCGCGCCCGGGAACGCCCAGCTGGCGGTAGAGATTATTGACAGCTCGAAACTGCCGGGTGGAAGCTGGTCATTGCGGTTTGGCGGTGATGGCCGGGATTTCGAGCTGATTGATCGCGCTTCTGGCAAAGTGGTTAACCAGGGTCGGTTACCGGACCCGGTGCAGTCCGAGATCTCAATGCCCGGTTTCAACATCCGGATTGAGGGTGGCACATTCAACGCCGGTGACAGCTTCCTGATTGAACCCACCCGGCAGGCAGCGGCCAATCTGGACCTGGCGATCAGTCGCGAGGAAGACATTGCCTTTGCCAGCCCGGTGCGGGCCGAGGCAAACAGCAGCAATGGTGGTGACGGGGTAATTACCCAGGGCACCATGTTGAATGTTCGCGACCCGTTCACTAACTCTCTGCTGCCGAACTTCCGGCAGGCAGGGCAGCTTTCGCCGCCTTTGCAGATTCAGTTCCGCGAAGATGGCGGCCAGCTGGTGTATGACGTGGTCAACGCCAGTTCCGGCGCGGTTCTGCAGGCAGGCGATGCCGCGGCGGTGCCGCCGGTCAACGTGTTCCAGCCGGGTACGTCGAACAAGTTGTTCACCGAAGATCCGCGCTCGCCCGATTACTATGGTTTCCAGTTTGAAATCTCCGGCAGGCCCAGCCCCGGCGATTCTTTCAACATCAGTTACAACACCAATGGCATTTCTGATAACCGTAATGCCGAAAAGCTGGCTGCGCTGGGCACGAAATATACCCTCAACAACGGCAACCAGAGTTTTTCCGAGGGCTATTCCAGCCTGGTCGGCGAGATCGGTGTGAAAACCCGGCAGAGCCAGTTGGACAAGGATTCAGGGCAAACACTGCTGGAGCAGTCAAAGAATCAAAGGGAATCGGTTTCCGGTGTGAATATGGACGAGGAGGCGGGCCGGCTGATCCAGTATCAGGCCGCCTATAACGCTTCGGCACAGGTCATGAGCGTCGCCCAGGATTTGTTTAACACGTTGCTGCAGAGTTTCCGTTAAATGACGGTTGGTATGAGAGGTGAACCGACATGATCAGGGTATCATCACAACAGATTTTTTCAGGCGGTATTAACCGTTTGCAGGATCTGAACAGCAACCTGGCGCAGACCCAGGAGCAGATCTCAACGGGTAAGAGGGTGAACAAACCTTCTGACGACCCGGTGGCGGCTGCCCGTATCCTGAAGCTGGACCAGGAGCTTCAGCGCATCGATACCTACCAGCGAAATGTGAGCCTTGCGGAGAATCGTCTGGAACAGGAAGAGGACGCCCTGGGACGATCTGTTGACGTTATCCAGCGGGTACGGGAATTGACCGTACAGGCCGGCAGCGGGGCCCTGTCCCCGAACGACCGCAGGTCCATTTCGGCGGAACTGAAAGAACGGCTCGGACAGCTGGCGGATATTACCAACACCCGGGATGCCTCCGGCGAGTATATATTCAGTGGTTTCCAGGGCGACACGCCGGCGTTTGCAAAGAATGCCAGCGGGAGTTGGGTCTATCAGGGCGATGAGGGCCAGCGGTCACTGGAGATTGATGATGGGGTGACCGTGCCCATTAGTGATCACGGGAAAGGGATATTTTCAACGATATCGGCTGCCGTTTCCGGAGAGAACACTACCCCAACGCCACCGCCAACTGATGGGCGAATTAACAGTGTTGGAGTGATCGATCAGGAACTCTATTCCACAGTAGCTCCGGACGATATTGTGATTACCGTTGATGCGGGCCTTGGTTCGCTGACGGTGACCAACAGCCGCACCGGCAACCCGCTCCCGGGATCACCAGTGCCTTACACTAGTGGCGAACCATTTGAAATTGCAGGGGTTCGAGCAACCATCAGTGATGAAGCAGTTGGCGACCAGTTTACGATCGACACCGCTGGAAGACAGTCGGTTTTTGGCACAATCGAAAAGCTCATTGCCGGGCTCGACAGCATCAACAAAGGCACGCCAGCTGGCCAGGATGAATACAACGATCTGATTGCCAACAGCCTGGCCAACCTCGATAACGCTCAGGAAAGTGTGGTTTTGAAACAGACTGAACTGGGCGGCCGCCTGAATGCGGTGGAATCCACCAAGGGGTTTCTGGAGGATTCGTCGGTGTATAGCGAGGAAATACGTTCCGAACTCAGGGATGTGGATTACGCCGAAGCCATCAGCAATCTTAGCTTTCAGAGCTTTGTTCTGCAGGCGGCCCAGCAGTCGTTTGCCAGGGTCTCAGGGTTGTCTCTGTTTGATCAGTTGTAGTCGGCAGAGGATGGTTAACCGGTTGATGCGCCGGTTATTGCTTTCGCACTCCACGTCAGTATAATCGCCAGCACTCTAGAATTGGCGGAGTGATGAAATTGGTAGACATGAGGGATTCAAAATCCCTTGCTCGCAAGAGCGTGCCGGTTCGAGTCCGGCCTCCGCTACCACTAGAGAAAGCAGATTTTCCCCAGCCAGGTCTCCGGCCACCACGTTTCCAGCCAACATGCTCGTGCAACTGTGCCCATGAACGTCTCCGATTTTCATTTTGACCTGCCCGATGAGCTCATCGCACGGTATCCTCTGGAGCAGCGCAGCGCCTCACGACTGCTATCCCTCGATGGTAAGACCGGCGAGCTCCGCCATCGCGTTTTTGCAGATATCCTCGAGCTTCTGAATCCCGGTGACCTGCTGGTTTTTAACGACACCCGGGTGATTCCAGCGCGCCTGTTCGGCCGGAAGGAAACCGGCGGACAGGTCGAAGTGCTGATGGAGCGGCTGCTTGAAGACGAGTACGAGATGCTGGCCCACGTTAAAGCCTCCAAGGCACTGCGCCCGGGGCAGAAGATTGTTCTGGAAGATGGCTCTGTACTCGAGATGTTAGGGCGTGAAGGCGCGCTTTTTCATCTTCGCCTGGTTCCTGTGGAAGGTACCGAGCCGCTTCTGTCATTGCTTGAGCGCGTCGGCCATATGCCTTTGCCCCCTTATGTTGATCGTCCCGATGAGGCCACCGACCGGGAGCGCTATCAGACAGTTTATGCCCGCGAGGCTGGAGCTGTGGCAGCCCCGACCGCCGGCCTGCATTTTGATGATGAGCTGCTTGAGCAACTGAAAGCCCGGGGCATTGAGCAGGCGTTCGTGACACTTCACGTCGGCGCAGGCACCTTTCAACCGGTCAGGGTGGACAGGATTGAAGATCACGTGATGCACAGTGAAGTGGCGCAGGTGCCAGAAAGCACTGTCCGCGCGGTTGAGGCCGCGAAAGCCCGTGGCGGGCGTGTTGTTGCCGTTGGGACTACGTCGGTTCGTTCACTGGAGTCTGCCAGTAGTAACGGCACGCTAATGCCGTTTCAGGGCGAGACGGATATTTTTATCCATCCCGGCTATCGGTTCCGAACGGTAGACGCCCTCATTACCAATTTCCACCTGCCCGAATCCACGCTGATTATGCTGGTCAGTGCTTTTGCCGGGTATCACCACACCATGAATGCCTACCGGGCGGCCGTAGCGGAACGTTATCGGTTTTTCAGTTACGGCGATGCCATGTTTATCACCGGAGCCGCTTAATGAGCACATCCTGCTTTATGTCTTTTGAAAAGCTTGGCGAGGACGGGCGCGCGCGTCGCGGCCGGCTTACCTTTCCCCGTGGTGTGGTGGAAACCCCGGCCTTCATGCCTGTTGGCACCTACGGCACCGTCAAGGGCATGCTGCCCCGGGATATAGAGGGCATTGGCGCTCAGATCATCCTGGGCAATACCTTTCACTTGATGCTCCGCCCGGGCACGGAGGTCGTTAAGGCTCACGGTGACCTGCACGATTTTACCCATTGGCAGGGTCCCATCCTCACGGACTCCGGGGGCTTTCAGGTATTCAGCCTGGGTGAGATGCGCAAGATCACAGAGCAGGGTGTGACCTTCCGCTCGCCCATCGACGGGTCGCCTGTGGAACTATCCCCGGAAATTGCCATGCAGGTGCAGCGGGACCTTGGTTCCGACATCGTCATGATCTTCGATGAGTGCACGCCTTATCCAGCCACGGAAACCGAAGCGAGGGAGTCCATGGAGCTGTCCCTACGCTGGGCTGAACGCAGCAAAAAAGCGCACGAAGGCAATCCCGCGGCGCTGTTCGGTATTGTGCAGGGCGGTATGTATGAATCCCTGCGGGATCGGTCTTTGCAAGGTCTGACTGACATCGGTTTTGACGGCTACGCCATCGGAGGCCTGTCGGTGGGCGAGCCCAAAGAGGACATGATCCGGATCCTGGATCACCTCCCGCCCCGCATGCCGGAGGAACGCCCCCGTTACCTGATGGGAGTAGGGCGCCCGGAAGACCTGGTGGAAGCGGTGCGCAGAGGTGTCGACATGTTCGACTGTGTGATGCCTACACGCAACGCCCGGAACGGATATCTGTTCACCTCAACCGGCATTGTCAAAATCCGCAATGCCCGGCATCGTCATGACACCCAGCCTCTTGATGAGCTGTGTGACTGTTACACCTGTGAGAACTTTTCGAGAAGTTATCTGCATCATCTGGATAAGTGTGGGGAAATGCTGGGTTCACAGCTGAATACCATCCACAACCTGCGTTACTACCAGAACATCATGGCCGGATTGCGTGGGGCCATTGAAGCAGGTACATTGTCGGACTTTATAAGCGACTTCTACGCGCGCCGGGGCGAGACCGTACCGCCAATTGCGGACTGATATGGCCTCTGGCAGCCGGGTGTCTGAGCTATCCGAATCTAATGACCAACGGAGATATAAACATGAAATCTATCAAGCTGCTTGTTGCCGCTTTTCTTGCCGTAATGCCGGCACTCGCCCTGGCTCAGAGCGCACCAGCCGGCCAGGGTATGGGCGTTATGGGGCAGGTGATTTTCTTTGCCGGTTTCATTCTGATTTTCTATTTCCTGATCTGGCGTCCCCAGTCCAAGCGCACCAAAGAACATAAAGCACTGATGGAAGGCCTGAACAAGGGTGACGAAGTGGTCACGTCTGGCGGCGTTGCCGGCAAAATCACCAAGGTTGCTGATGATTTCATCACTCTGGAAATCTCTGACAACGTTGAAGTGAAAGTTCAGAAAGTAGCTGTTGCAGCCGCTCTTCCTAAAGGCACCCTGAAAGACGTCTGAGAATAATATCTGATGGTTGGCCCAGGCGGGCCTGATCTTTCGTTGCCAAGCTGAGAAATACAGCCGGCCTCCCGGCCGGCTTAAAGGGACCCCATGCTGAACAAGTATCCGCTCTGGAAAAATCTGGTCATCGTGTTTGCGTTGGTGATCGGGTTTATTTATGCCTTACCGAACCTGTTCCCCGATGACTACGCCGTACAGATCACCGGTGCCAGAAGCACCACGGTTGTTGATCAGCGCATTCTTGAGCGCGCGGTTGATGCACTTGAAGCCGAAGGTATAGAGGTCAAGAGCTCCAGTCTCCAGGAGCGGGACGCACTGATCCGTTTTACTACCGCCGAACAGCAACTTCGGGCGCGCCCCGTGGTTCAGCAGGCGCTCGGACGTGACTATCTGGTGGCTCTGAACATGGCGGCATCCACGCCAGACTGGCTGCGTGCCCTGGGCGCCGGCCCGATGAAGCTGGGCCTGGATCTTCGTGGTGGTGTTCACTTCCTGCTGGAAGTGGATATGGAAACCGCCCTCGAGCAGCGTCTCGAAGCCGTTGCCGGCCAGATCAAGCGCCAATTGCGTGATGAGCGTATCCGCTACCGCGGTGGTGAGGTCGAAGGCAGTCGTTCCATTGCCTTTACCTTCCGCGATGCTGAAGATCGGGCAGAGGCGCTCAGTCTGATCCGCGATGAATTCATTCAGTTCCAGATCGACGAGAACGAGACCGAAGAGGGTGGGTTTGAGCTTGAGCTGACCCTGTCCGAAGCCGAAGTCCAGTCAATCCAGGACTACGCTTTGCAGCAGAACCTGACGACCATCCGCAACCGGGTCAACGAACTGGGTGTTGCCGAGCCGCTGGTCCAGCGCCAAGGTGCAGACAAGATCATTGTCGAGCTGCCGGGTGTTCAGGATACAGCCGCCGCGAAACGGGTGCTTGGCGCGACGGCGAATCTGGAATTCCGCCTGGAAGCACGACAGGATGCCGCTTCCAGCGAGGTCGAGGTGTTCCCGTTCCGCGATAACCCGAACCGGACCGCGCGCCTGGACGAGGAAGTGATCGTGACCGGCGATAACGTGTCAAACGCCCAGCAGGCCTTTGACGAGAATGGGCAGCCGCAGGTCAACATCACCATGGATTCCGTTGGCGGTGACCTGATGAACCGGGCGACCCGCAACGCCATTGGCCGCCGCATGGCAGTCCTCTTTATCGAGTACCGCACCGAAACCGAAGAAGTCATGGTGGATGGCGAGTCACGCACCGTCGAGGAGCGGGTGGTCGAGAAGGGCATCATCAGTCTGGCGACCATTCAGTCGGCACTGGGCTCAAGTTTCCGGATTACCGGACTGGATTCAGTCACCGAAGCATCTGAGCTTGCGCTGCTGCTGAGGGCCGGTGCGCTTGCGGCACCCATGTACTTTGTACAGGAACGCACCATCGGGCCGAGCCTTGGCCAGAAAAATATCGATGCTGGTTTGATGTCGGTCATCCTCGGCTTCGCCCTGGTGCTGGCTTATATGCTGGTCTACTACCGTGGCTTCGGTCTGATCGCCAGTGTCACGCTTACCCTTAACCTGATGCTGCTGATTGCCTGCATGTCCATCCTGTCGGCGACTCTGACGCTTCCGGGTATTGCCGGTATCGTTCTCACGGTAGGTATGGCGGTGGACGCCAACGTTCTGATATTCGAGCGGATAAAAGAGGAGCTGAAAACCGGCGTGCCGCCGCAATCGGCTATCAATGCGGGCTACTCCCGGGCCTTTGTCTCGATTGTCGATGCCAACATTACGACGCTTCTGGTTGCTGTGATTCTTTTCGCCATGGGCTCTGGCCCGGTGAAAGGGTTCGCCATTACTCTGTCCATCGGTATCCTTACGTCCATGTTCTCCGGGTTGATGGTCAGTAGAAGCATCGTCAATCTTGTGTACGGCGGTCGAACCATCAAGAAGCTCTCGATTGGAGGGAAGCAAGCCAATGTCTGAAGTTGACAAGAAACCCATTGATTTCATGGGCTTTCGGAAAATTGCTTCCGTTCTGTCCATTGCCCTGGTGGTCATTTCCATCGCTCTGCTCGCCGTACGGGGCTTGAACTATGGCCTGGACTTTACCGGTGGCACGTCCGTCGAGCTGGAGTACGAAGTTTCTCCGGAGCTGGACGATATCCGGGAAACCCTCAACGAGGCGGGCTACGAGCAGTTCGTGGTTCAGAACTTTGGCGCTGATACTACTGTGCTGGTTCGCATGGCTGAGGCATCTGATGACAAACTGGCTCCCCAGGTTGTCGAGGCGCTCAAGGCCGGAGGAGATCAGCTTGAGCTGGTGAGCTCCGAGTTCGTAGGCTCCCAGGTTGGCGATAAGCTGAAAGAGGACAGTGGCCTGGGGCTGCTCATAGCTCTGGCAGTGGTTCTGATCTACGTCGGTATGCGATTCCAGTTCAAATTCGGTATCGCGTCGGTCGTGCCGCTTGCCCACGATGTGATTATTGTTTTGGGCGTATTCTCGCTGTTCCAGTGGACCTTCGACCTGAGTGTGTTGGCAGCCTTGCTAGCGGTTATCGGTTACTCGCTTAACGACACCATCGTTGTAGCGGACCGTATCCGTGAAAACTTTCGTAAAATGCGCGAGGGTGATTCTTCACACGTTATCAACGAATCCATTCACCAGACCATTACCCGGACTCTTAATACGTCTGGTACCACGCTGGTTGTGCTTCTGGCTCTGTTCTTTCTAGGCGGCGAAGCGATCAACAACTTTTCCATCGCGCTGATTATCGGTGTTCTGGTGGGTACCTATTCCTCCATCTACGTATCGGCGAACCTGCTGGTTGCCATGGGCGTCGACAGGGAAGACCTGGTTGTTCCGCCGAAGGAAGGCCTGGCGGGAAGCGAGGAAGAGACTGAAGAGCCGCCGGAATGGCTGAACCGCATGTAAGGTTCGCCTGACGGGCACAAAAAAAGCCGCTTCTGTTAAGGAAGCGGCTTTTTTATTGGTCCGACATCTTTTTCCGGGATCTTACCTGTCTTTACTGGGGGAGGCGGCCACGGAAGGGATGAAGTGTTTTCAGAACTTCCCGGAAGAGCTTCGGATTGGCCACCACCAATTGTTTGGCTTTGTCGGTAAACGGGTTGCCGGAGAAATCGCCGGTCAGTGCACCGGATTCCATCGCCAGTGTGACGCCGATAGCCAGATCAGCCGGTTCCGGGCGGAAGATGACAGCGGCGTCAAGGTGGCCGGACGCCACTCGGGCGACATCCAGCGCAACACAGCCTGCGGTTCGGAACATGCTGCTGTCTTTTGCCAGCATCGACGCCATTTCACCCCAGATCAGTGGGTCATCGCCACGGCGGGTCTGGTCCAGCAGGTTGCTGACAATGGCAGCCCGGTCTGCGTGCTTGGTCTCACTGGTCCGAACCCGACGGCTGTTCAGGGCGGCGCCATGTCCGCGACTGGCCGAGTATTCTTCCCCGGTGACCGGATTGATCAGCAACAGGTTCTCAGTGCGGTTGTTCCGCTTCTGTACCAGGGCCAGCGCAAAATCGGGAATGCCTCGCAAAAAGTTTTCGCGACCCAGCACGGGAAAGATGTGCCAGCTCTTGTCGCTTTGCCCGGCATCAGACTCGTTCAATGCCGCGATGGTGTGGTCTTTATAGGCCTTCTCGAGCTGTTCGAAAAAGTTGTCGTAAACCGACTGTTCCACTCGCTCAAGCTGCTTTGCACGGTCATCACTGTCGCCATTGGGTTCCTGGCGTTCAAAATGTGCTTTGAGGTAATCGGAGCCCTGTCGTGCTACGCGGAGGGCCATTTTAATCGCTGGTTGCATCTGAGTGATCATTTCCCAGGTGTGTGAAGGGCGCATAGCATAACAAAAACCAACCCCCTTGTATGGTTTTAACATGCGCGATAACACCGACTGCTGCGTGTCGGTGTTATCCCGGGGGACCGTGTAAAGGGCAAATCTGGTATGCTGGCCGCCTTTTCCAAACGCAAACAGAGATCGTCTTCACATGCACAAGTCTGCATTGCCTCAGGACAGCAACCGCGGGTTTACCGACCAGATTCGCATTGTTCTGGTTGAAACCTCTCATTCCGGCAACATTGGCGCAGTCGCCCGCGCAATGAAAAACATGGGGTTGGGTAATCTGTATCTGGTCAATCCGGCTTCCTTTCCGGATGAAGCTTCCTATGCCCGCTCTGCCGGCGCGTCTGATGTGCTGGACAACGCCCGTGTGTGTGAAAGCCTTGATGAGGCTATTTCAGACTGCGTCTGCGTGATGGGTACCAGCGCCCGGGGAAGAAAAGTGCCCTGGCCGGTCATTGCGCCCCCGGATGCCGCTGCAAAGGCATTTGAGCAGTCGGTTGCCGGGCCGGTTGCGCTGGTCTTCGGGCGGGAGAATCACGGGCTGAGCAATGACGAGCTACAGCGGTGCCATTTTCACATCCATATCCCTTCGAATCCGGACTACAGCTCGTTGAATCTGTCCATGGCTGTGCAGGTGGTGTGTTACGAATTACGAATGTATTTTCTTCGCGGCGTTGAAGGAGGGGAGCAGAGCCCCTATTTAAGGCCAATGGTAGCCCCGGGCGATCCGGGCTGGGATGTTTCTCCGGCGCCGGTTCAGGATGTCGAGAGCTTTTTCGAGCATCTGGAGCAGGTGTTGGTGGACGTGGAGTTCCATCGTCGTGAGAAACCCCGCCAGCTAATGACCCGTTTGCGCCGGCTTTTTCAGCGGGCCCAGATGGACCAGATGGAAATCAACATTCTCCGGGGTATCCTGACGGCAGTTCAGAAATCCGCAGGCGGGCCCGGAAACGGCTCACGGGTGAAAACAATCCCAGGTGAACAGGAATAACATTATGTTTGAGCGCTTGAGGGAAGATGTGAGGAGCGTGTTTCATCGCGATCCGGCGGCCAGAAATACGTTTGAGGTGCTGACCAACTATCCCGGGCTCCACGCGCTGCTGTGTCACCGGTTTTCGCACTGGCTCTGGGGCCTCGGTCTGAAGTGGCTTGCCCGCACCTTTTCGACTCTCGCCCGCTGGATTACCGGCATCGAGATCCATCCTGGCGCTACCATCGGTCGACGCTTTTTCATTGATCACGGTATGGGCGTGGTTATCGGTGAAACCACGGTGATCGGCGACGATGTAACGCTTTACCAGGGCGTTACCCTGGGTGGAACCAGCTGGAACAAGGGCAAGCGCCATCCAACGCTGGGTAATGGTGTGGTGGTGGGAGCCGGTGCGAAAATCCTGGGCCCCTTTGAAGTGGGGGCCGGCGCGAAGATCGGTTCCAACTCGGTGGTGACCAAGGCGGTGCCGGAGGGCGCTACCGTTGTGGGCATCCCCGGCCGCATCGTGGCCAAGCGCAAGGGTGAAGACGATCAACGCCGTAAAGAGATGGAGGAGCGCATGGGCTTCGATGCCTATGGCGTCACCGAGGAAATGCCGGACCCGGTTGCCCGCGCCATGCGCAGCCTGCTGGATCATATGCACGTGGTGGACGATCGGATCGAGAACATGTGCAAGGCACTCAGGAAAGTGAACAGCGAGTACCAGAACGGCGCACTTCCACCGCTGGAAGAAGAGGACTTTGACTGTGTCCGGGATGATGAGCCGCCCCAGCGGTGAATACTTGACTGAAATACTGGGTCAATTCATACTCGAATCTGTATTTTTGCGATAAAACCGGAGCGGTGCTGACTCTATGAGACTGACCACCAAAGGCCGCTATGCGGTAACGGCAATGCTTGATCTGGCTCTTCACGGAGACCAGGGTCCGGTCAGCCTTGCTGATATATCCCAGCGTCAGGGCATCTCGCTTTCGTACCTTGAGCAGCTCTTTTCAAGGCTAAGGCGAAAGCAGCTCGTGTCCAGCATCCGAGGCCCCGGCGGCGGTTATCAGTTGAGCCGTGGTGCCGATGCGGTGTTCATTGCCGAAGTTGTGGATGCGGTCAGCGAATCTCTGGACACGACCCGCTGCGGGAACAAAGGCGACTGCCAGAATGGTGAGAAATGTCTTACCCACCATCTCTGGTCGGATCTGAGTGACCAGATTCATCAGTTTCTGAGCGATATCAGCCTTGGAGACCTGATGAAGAAGCGTGAAATTCAGGTAGTGGCCGCGCGGCAGAATCTTCGCCAGTCCGAGCAGGATTCGCAGACCATCAACACCGAGCGCCTTACCAACCAGGCTCCGGCCTGAATGCCCGAACCATTTCCGAGTATAGTTCTGACAACCTCATGAAGAATCCTGTCTACCTGGATTATGCGGCAACAACCCCCGTCGATCCGTCTGTTGCTGACGAAATGATCAAATTCCTCACGTCGGACGGGGTCTATGGTAATCCGGCGTCCAGGTCCCACGGATTCGGCTGGCAGGCCGAGGCCGCCGTCGAGAAGAGCAGGCGCCAGGTGGCGAATCTCATTCACGCCGATCCGCGGGAGATTGTCTGGACTTCCGGTGCAACCGAATCCGACAACCTGGCGATCAAGGGAGCCGTCGAAGCGGCTGTTGAGCGTCCTGGTCAGGCCCACATAATCACGTCGCTGATCGAGCACAAGGCCGTGGTCGATACCTGTAAGTGGCTTGAAAAACAGGGCGTTGAGGTTACGTGGCTCGCGCCGTCTGCCGATGGCCGTATTTCCCCCAGGCAGGTCCAGGAGGCGCTGCGGGACAATACGATCCTGGTGAGCCTTATGCTGGTGAACAATGAGCTCGGCTGTGTGACGGATGTCGCAGCCATAGGCGACCTGTTGCGGGAGCGCGACGTGTTGTTTCATGTGGATGCAGCCCAGGCAGCGGGCAAGATGGCGGTGGATGTTGGCCAGTTGAAGGTGGATCTGCTGTCGCTGTCTGGCCACAAGGTCTACGGCCCGAAAGGCGTCGGTGCGCTCTACGTCCGGCGGGCACCGGAGGTGCGGGTGGCGGCGCAGATTCATGGCGGCGGCCACGAGCGCGGTATGCGCTCGGGTACTCTGCCCACTCATCAGCTTGTGGGGATGGGAAAGGCCTTTGAGATTGCAGCCGGACTTCTTGAAGAAGAACCTGTCCGCCTTGAATCCCTGCGAGAACGGCTCTTCGAGGGTCTTGGCGCGCTCGAAGGCGTATCAGTCAACGGCAGCACGGAACACCGTGTGCCGGGCATTATCAATCTGTCCTTTGATGGTGTCGATGCGGAATCTTTGATGCTTGGGCTGCGGGAATTGGCGGTGTCCTCCGGGTCCGCCTGTTCTTCCGCAGCGGTTGAGCCCTCCTATGTGCTTCGAGGCATAGGGCTTGATGAGCGCCATGCCCATCAGGCACTGCGCTTTTCCCTCGGACGTTACACGCAGCCGGAAGATGTTGAATTTGCTGTGTCCCGGATTGTTGACGTAGTGACGCGCCTGCGTGCTGTGCGGTAGGCAGTAGGCCCCGGACTGCGTATAATCCCAACCCTGAATTTTTATTGGAAACCAACCGGAGAAATATCATGGCAAATGAGCGCACGCTCTCGATTATCAAGCCCGATGCGGTAGCAAAAAACGTGATCGGTGAAATCTATTCCCGTTTTGAGAAAGCCGGCCTGAACATCGTTGCAGCAAAAATGATGCACCTGACCCAGGAGCAGGCTGAGGGCTTCTACGCAGAGCACAAAGAGCGTCCGTTCTTTAACGATCTGGTTGCTTTCATGACCTCCGGCCCGGTTGTTGTTCAGGTTCTTGAAGGCGAAGGCGCCATCCTGAAGAATCGTGACCTGATGGGTGCTACCAACCCGAAAGACGCCGATGCCGGCACCATCCGCGCTGATTTCGCGTCCTCCATTGACGCCAATGCGGTTCATGGTTCGGACTCTGCCGAGTCTGCAGAACGTGAAATTGCGTACTTTTTCAACGACAACGAAATCTGCCCGCGGGGCTGATTCGGTCGTATCGGACCAGGCGGTTGTCGCCTGGTCCGAATTGGTTATCTGATCGAGGTTATTACATGACGGATGTTGCGGAAAAAACCAACCTGCTGGGAATGCCCAAAGCAAAGCTTGAGGCGTTTTTTGATTCCCTGGGGGAAAAGCGTTTCCGCGCAACTCAGGTGCTCCAGTGGATTCACCAGCGCGGCGCCGATGACTTCGATCAAATGACCAATATGAGCAAGGCGCTACGCGAGAAGCTGAAAGCGGTTGCTGAAATTCGCGGACCGGACGTTGTCCTTGACGAGACGTCCAAAGACGGTACGCGGAAGTGGGTCATGAGGATGGACAACGGCAACAGCGTGGAAACGGTGCTCATTCCAGACGGAGAGCGCGGCACCCTGTGCGTTTCCTCCCAGATTGGTTGCAGCCTGGATTGCACATTCTGTTCCACCGGCAAGCGTGGCTTTAACCGGAACCTGACCGCCGCCGAGATTATCGGCCAGGTGTGGGTTGCCCGGAAAGCCTTCATGCCATTTGAACCAGGCCCGGACCGACCCATCACCAACGTGGTGATGATGGGAATGGGTGAGCCGCTGCTGAATTTCGACAATGTGGTGGATGCCATGAACCTGATGATGGAGGATCTGGCTTACGGTATCTCCAAGCGTCGGGTGACGCTCAGCACGTCGGGTGTGGTGCCGGCCATGGACCGCCTGGCAGAAGTTACCGATGTTTCACTGGCCATTTCACTGCATGCCCCGAATGATGAACTGCGTAACAAGCTGGTTCCATTGAATAAAAAGTACCCGATCGCGGAGCTGCTAGCCGCTACCAAGCGATACTTTGACCGTTTGCCGGAGAAGCGTAAGGCGACCATCGAGTACACCGTCATTGAAGGGATGAACGACCAGCCGGAGCATGCCCGGGAGTTGGCCCTGTTGTTGAAAGATCTGCCGTGCAAGATCAATCTGATTCCGTTTAACCCGTTCCCGGAAAGCGATTTCCGTCGGCCTAGCATGAATGCGACCCGCAGATTTCAGGACGTACTCAACAAAGCCGGTTACGTTGCGACCATTCGCACGACCCGCGGCGACGATATTGATGCGGCCTGTGGGCAATTGGTCGGGCGCGTGGAAGATCGTACCAAACGCAGCCAGCGGTATATTCAGGTTCAGCAGGTTGCTACTTGATTCATAGCAGACAATCTTTAGAGAGGTTTCCGGTGATAACAGCAGCGCGGCTGTCAGGTAAAGGTTCATGCTGGTTGGTCGCAGCCCTCTCTATTGTGCTGCTTGCTGGTTGTGTCACTACCACCGACAGCCGTTTTGCCCGTGAGGCTGACAAAATAAAGATCGTTGAAAACTATATTCAACTGGCAACGGCCTACATTGGTCAGAATAATCTCGATCGTGCCCGTTTTCACCTGGAAAGGGCCACGAAAATAGCACCGGAGAATCCCCAAGTGCTGGCCACGAGGGGCCTGGTTCTGCAGGCTGAGGGTGAAGCGGAACTGGCAGAGCGATCCTACCGTGAAGCCATTGATAACGACGAGGGGTACACCCGTGGGCGGGTTTACTACGGCGCCTTTCTGTTTAGCCGAGGGCGATTCGAGGAAGCCCGCGTTCAGTTCGCGGCCGCGTCGCGGGATACGGAATACAAAGACCGGGCGTCGGTTTTTTACAATCTGGGGCGGACCTACGAAGAGCTCGAGAAGCCCGCCGAGGCTGCGACAGCCTACAAGCGGTCACTGGATCTGTCCCGTGGCAATACTGAAGCCATTCTGGCCCTGTCCCGTGCTCTGGCCAACAGCGGTGATTACGCGGAAGCGTCCCGTTACTACAGCTATCTTATGGATTTAATGGACAAAAACCCGAATCTCCGACATTCTCCCCAGAGCCTGATTACGGGAATCAGGATTGCGTATCACCTTGGCGACCAGAACCGGGTGTCCAGTCTTGGTCTGCTTTTGAAGAGCGATTTCCCTGACTCCTTAGAATACCAACAATACAAGGTGTTGATAGCCGATGGACAGTGACGATCCACAACAGCCTGCCGCAGGCGAGCCTGTCGGGCAACAGCTCAGGAAGGCCCGGGAGCAGCTTGGTCTGAGCCAGAAAGATGTCGCTGATGCCCAGCATTTGCGTGTTTCCATTATTCAGGCGATTGAAGATTGCGCGTACGAGCAGATCGACAGTGAACTCTTTCTGAAAGGGTATGTCCGAGGATATGCGAAGCAGGTAAAGGCCGATGCCAATGCGATGATTGAATCGCTGGACGTTGAGTTGGCGCCGCTGCGCGAGGAGAGGGCAAAACAGGAACAGGAAAATCCGCTGATTGATATTGAGCGCCGCCGTCGGAAGAAGCGTCAGGTGGCCAAGGGGTTGTTGATCGTTGCGGTTCTTTGCGGCATTGCGTTCGCTGCGTGGAAGCTGGTTCTGGCACCAGGCCAGGAGGTTCCTTCCCAGCCCGAAGCGACGATGCCTCAGTCTGAAACGCAAATGCCTCAGCCCGAAGAACAGTTGCCCGAGTCTGAAGAGCAGATCCCGGAGGTGGAATCCGAGCCACAGAGCCAATCTGCTCCGGAGTTGGCTGAAAGCCGTAGTGACGTCGCACCAGCGACCGGGGTTTCCGAGGCGCCGGTGACCGAGCAAACTTTGGCTGTCAACGAGTCTGAGTTGCCTGAGCAGAGCACTGATCTGACGGTCGAACCCGAGCTCGGAAATAATGCGCAATCGTCCTCAGATCCTACCGTTGTGGTGGGCGATGACGTCGAGACAGTGGTTGCCGAGGATGCTGACGCAACCGAACCAGGGTTACCGAAAGCTGTCCTCACCATGTCGTTTATCGAAAACTGCTGGGTGCAGGTAACCGATGCCACAGGCACGCGTCTGGTTGCCTCTCTTCAGCGAGCTGGCGACCAGCTTAATGTGTCCGGCGAAGCGCCGCTTAAGGTTGTTATCGGTGCCGTAGATGCCGTTAGCAGCATGACCTTTGACGGCGAGCCGGTAAATGTAAGAAGGTCCCGGGTGACCAACAACCGTACTGAATTAACCCTTACGCTCTGACATTCTGAAAACCTATTCCGCGGTTAAAAGGCTATGAAACAGGAATCTCCAATCGTTAGACGCAAGTCCCGTCAGATCATGGTGGGTGACGTGCCCGTGGGCGGCGATGCTCCGATTGCAGTCCAGAGTATGACCAATACCGAAACCTGCGATGTGGACGCCACGGTCGCGCAGATAGAAGCCATTCAGGCCGCCGGTGCAGACATTGTCCGGGTTTCCGTGCCTTCCATGGATGCTGCTGAAGCTTTCGGAAAGATCCGCTCGCGGGTTTCTGTGCCACTGGTGGCGGATATCCATTTTGATCACAAGATTGCCCTGAGAGTCGCAGAGCTGGGTGTGGACTGCCTGCGCATCAATCCGGGCAATATCGGCCGCGACGACCGCGTGAGCGCAGTCATCAGTGCGGCCAAGGATCGCAATATCCCCATCCGCATCGGCGTGAACGCCGGCTCTCTGGAAAAGGCACTACAGCGCAAGTATGGCGAGCCTAACGCAGACGCGCTGGTGGAATCGGCCATGCGACACATTGATATTCTGGACAAGCACGATTTCCAGGACTTCAAGGTCAGCCTCAAAGCCTCTGAAGTGTTCATGACGGTAGAGGCTTACCGCAAGATCGCCCGGCAGATTGAACAGCCCCTGCATCTTGGTATCACCGAGGCAGGTGGCCTGCGCTCAGGCACGGTCAAGTCATCCATTGGCCTGGGCATGCTGCTGATGGACGGTATCGGTGACACCATACGCGTGTCTCTTGCGGCGGACCCGGTTCAGGAAGTGAAAGTTGGTTTCGACATCCTCAAGAGTCTGCGTCTGCGCAGCCGGGGCATAAACTTTGTAGCCTGTCCGAGCTGTTCGCGCCAGAATTTCGATGTCATCCAGACCATGAACGATCTTGAAGCCAGGCTTGAGGACGTTAACACCTCCCTGGATGTGGCGATTATCGGCTGTATCGTTAACGGTCCAGGCGAAGCAAAGGTCGCCGATATGGGCCTGACCGGCGGCAGCCCGAAAAACCTCCTGTATATGTCTGGCAAGCCCAACCAGAAACTGGACAATGCCACCCTGACCGATGACCTTGAGCGGCTGATTCGCGAAGAGGTTGCTCGCAAACAGGAACGGGAAGAGTCGATCATTACCCGCTCGGTGGATTGACCTCCACTGCAGTGTGAAATGACGTCGGGAATCTAATTAAGGGAAAGGTTTTACATTGGCAAAGATCCAGGCAATCCGCGGGATGAACGATATCCTGCCCGAGCAGTCGCCGGTTTGGCAGTATGTAGAAGATACGGTCCGAAAGGTCCTGTCCCAGTATGGGTACCAGGAGATCCGGATGCCGGTGGTGGAGCAGACCGAGCTGTTCAAACGTTCCATCGGCGAAGTGACGGATATTGTCGAAAAGGAAATGTACACCTTTGACGATCGTAATGGCGACAGCCTGACCCTTCGCCCGGAAGGCACAGCGGGCTGCGTTCGTGCGGCCGAGCAGCATGGCCTGCTGTTCAACCAGACGCGAAGGCTGTGGTACACAGGCCCGATGTTCCGCCATGAACGCCCGCAGAAAGGTCGGTATCGCCAGTTCCACCAGATTGGTGTGGAATGCTTCGGCATGGCCGGTCCGGACATTGATGCGGAGCTTCTGATTCTGACAGCCCGGCTCTGGCAGGCCCTGGGTCTGGCTGAGCATACTCGTCTGGAAATTAATTCCATCGGTACGGCCGAGGCGCGTCGGAGCTTTCGCTCGGCGCTGGTTGAATACCTTTCCGATTTTGTGGACGAGCTGGACGACGACAGCAAGCGCCGTCTCGAATCCAACCCGCTGCGCATCCTGGACAGCAAAAACGCCCGCACCCAGGAAATTCTGCAGCAGGCCCCGGCGCTCGATGACTATCTGGATGACGAATCACGGGACCACTTCCACACCCTGCGGTCGCTTCTTGAAGCCGCGGGAGTCCAGTACACGGTGAATCCTCGGCTGGTTCGGGGGCTCGATTATTACGGCAAGACCGTTTTCGAATGGATTACCGACAGTCTGGGGGCCCAGGGCACCGTCTGTGCCGGTGGCCGTTATGACGGTCTGGTTGAGCAGCTTGGCGGCAAGCCCACTGTAGCCGTTGGTTTTGCCATGGGGCTCGAACGGCTGATTCTGCTTCTGGAAACACTGGAACTGATTCCAGAGTCGGTTAATGGCGATGCCGATGTTTACGTTACTGCGATGGGCGAAAGCACAATGGCAACAGCGTTCTCGGTGGCGGAATCACTGCGAAGCGCGTTGCCCGGTCGGGTGGTGATCAGCCATTGCGGCGGCGGCAGTTTCAAGAGCCAGATGAAGAAGGCTGACAAAAGCGGCGCACGCTATGCAGTCATACTCGGCGAAAACGAGGTCGCGTCGGGAACCGTGGGGCTCAAGCCCCTGCGGTCGAACGAAGATCAGCGGGATATCGGTATGACCGAGCTGGCTTCGGTGCTCAAGGGTATGCTGGCCTGAAGCTGAGGCCGCCGACAGATTACAAACAAAACAGGGTATTAGACGGGAGTCATCATGGCAGAAATACGCACTGACGAAGAGCAGGTCGAAGCCATCAAGCAATGGTGGAAAAAGAACGGCAGCTCATTGCTGATCGGTATCGCTGCGGCGCTGGCGATCGTTTTCGGTTGGCAGGCCTGGCAGAACCAGCAGATGCAGCACCGCACCGAAGCCGCGTCGGAGTTTGCGAACCTGATTAACGCGTATGGCGATGCATCTCAGGAAGACAGTGCCGAGACTGTGGCGTTTGTTGCCGAGACCCTCCGCGAGGATTATTCCGACAGTGCCTATGCGATCTACGGCAGCCTGATTCTGGCCAAGCAGCAGTTGATGGATCAGGGCGATGCTGAAGCCGCCATCGCGACTCTGGAATGGGCTAATAGCAAAGCGGACCCGAGCGGCCCGCTTTCTCTGGTTATCCGTAGCCGGCTGGCTCGCGCACAGTTCGACGCGCAGCAGTATGACGCGGCGTTGAGTACTATCGAATCTGCCCAGGAAGCCGGCAGCTTTGATGCGATTTTCTCCGAGCTTCGTGGGGATATTCTGCTGGCCCAGGGCAATACTGAAGAGGCCCGGAAGGCTTACGTGAGCGCCCGTGAGCAGAGCGGTGCCCAGCGCAGCGGTGTGCTGGAGCTCAAACTTGCCGATCTTGGTGTCGGGGGTGGGGCTTGATGCCGGTGCAGCTCCTGAAAGCACAAGCGCTGAAGGCAATGAACCTGCAGACTCTGAAATCGTTGGCTGCGGCAGGGCTGATTACCCTGCTTGCAGCCTGCAGCTCTACAGACACCTTTGAACAGCCGGCACCGGTGCCGGAAGTAGTGTCGAAGGTCGTATTGAAAGAAGTCTGGAATATCCAGGTAGGAGACGGCCACGATGGCAGTTTTCTGTACCTGGAGCCGCTATACACCGGCGACATGGTCTATGCCGCGTCAGCTGACGGTGAAGTCTACGCGGTGAACCCGGAAAACGGTAAGGTTGTCTGGGAAAAGAACATGGACCGTCAGCTGATGGCCGGGGTTGGCGGCGAAGGCTCACGAATCTATCTGGTGACCCGCGACGCCGAGTTGCTTGCGCTGTCCCGAGAGAACGGCGAGCAGATCTGGAGTGCTACATTGCCTAACGAGGCGCTGGCAGCGCCGCGGTCCAACGGCGCAATGGTGGTGGCTCAGAGCATCGATGGCAAGGTACATGCGTTCAATGCCGGTAGCGGGGAAAAACTCTGGCAGTACGACAGCGCCGTACCGGCCCTCTCCCTCAGGGCTGCGGCTTCTCCTCTAGTCGGCGCCGACCTTGTGTTGGCAGCCCTGGCTAACGGCCGGCTGATGGCCCTGAGCACGGAAACAGGACAGCCGGTCTGGCAATATCAGGTAGCCGAGCCAACCGGGCGCACCGAACTTGAGCGGCTTGTGGACGTTGCCGGTGAACCTCTGATTATTGATAGCGCCGCCATGGTGGTTGGTTACCAGGGCAAACTGGCCCTGATCGACATTCAGTCCGGCCGGGAAATCTGGAGCCGTGGCGCGTCCAGTCTGCATTCGCCGATGATCGGTAACGGTAATATCTTTCTTGCCGCGTCCAACGGCGACATCATCAAACTGAGGGGTTCTGATCGCCGCGAGCTCTGGCGGCAGGACAAACTGGCCTGGCGACAGCCGACCCAGCCTATTGTACTCGGCGATCATCTGTTTGTTGGTGACTTCGAGGGATACATCCACATCCTGTCGCTGGAGGATGGGTCCTTGCTGGGGCAACTCGAGTTTGATGATGAAGGCCTACGGGTACCGATCAAACTGATGTCGGGTGAGCGTCTGCTTGTCTATGGCAACAGTGGCGAGATGAGTGCGTTCACCATTAAAAAGCGCGGCGAAACTAAATGACACCGGTAATTGCTCTGGTCGGAAGGCCCAATGTTGGCAAGTCGACGCTGTTCAACCAGATGACCCGTTCGCGGGATGCGCTGGTTGCGGATTTCCCTGGCCTCACCCGTGATCGCAAGTACGGCGAAGGCAATTACGAGGGACAGCGTTTTATCGCCATTGATACCGGTGGTCTGACCGGCGATGAAGAAGGCCTGGATGCGGAAATGGCCCGGCAGTCCATGCTGGCCGTTGAAGAGGCCGATATTGTGCTGTTCCTGGTGGATGGCAAGGCCGGCCTGAACGGCGGCGATGAAGTCATCGCGAGCCATCTGCGAAAGACCGGCAAGCGCGCTCACCTGGTGGTGAACAAGACCGACGGCCAGGACCCGGACATTGCGGCCTCTGATTTTTACGGTCTGGGTTTTGAGTCCACTTTCCTGATTGCCGCCTCCCACAATCGGGGCATTCGTTCCATGCTTGAGGTTCTGCTACCGGCCCTTGAAGAGGGCGCCGAGCAGGACCGTGCCGATCAGTATCCGGGAATCCGTATTGGTATTGTCGGGCGCCCGAACGTTGGCAAGTCCACGCTGGTCAACCGCATGCTGGGCGAAGAGCGGGTCATTGTGTTTGATATGCCCGGCACCACCCGTGACAGCGTTTATGTGCCCTATGAAAGGCACGACAAGCAATATACGTTGATTGATACGGCTGGTGTTCGTCGTCGCAAGAACGTCAGCGAGGTGGTGGAGAAGTTCTCTATCATCAAGACCCTGAAAGCCATCGAAGACGCCCACGTGGTCATCCTGGTGATTGATGCCCGGGAAGGGCTGGTGGATCAGGATCTGCATCTTATCGGTTTTGTTCTGGACGCTGGCCGGTCACTGGTTATTGCGGTGAACAAGTGGGACGGCATGGACCCGGACGACCGGGCAAAAGTTAAAGAACAGGTCGCCCGCCGCCTCGATTTTCTGGATTACGCCGACAAGCACTACATTTCGGCGCTGCACGGCTCCGGTGTTGGTGTCATGTATGAATCGGTGGAGGCCTGTTACGAATCGGCCATGGCCAAGTGGCCGACCAACCGGCTGACAGCCATTCTGCAGGATGCAACCGCCCAGCATCAGCCCCCACTGGTTCAGGGCCGCCGTATCAAATTGCGCTACGCCCACCAGGGTGGCTCCAATCCTCCGGTGATTGTGGTTCACGGCAACCAGGTGGATTCACTTCCGGGCGCCTACAAGCGTTACCTTGAGAATACCTTCCGCAAGGTGCTGAAGGTGAGTGGTTCACCCATCCGCTTCGAGTTCAAATCCGGCGAGAACCCCTACGCCAAGAAGGTCGATCGTCTGACACCGCGTCAGAAGGTGAAAAAGGATAACGACCAGAAGCAAGGGCCAGCCCCCAAGAAAAAGCGCCAGAAGAGTCTCAAGCGCTAGCTCTTGCTCAGCCCCGCATCTTCAACCTGTTTGGCCTGTACCGCGGTCAGCGCAATGGTAAAGACAATGTCTTCCACCAACGCGCCCCGTGACAGGTCGTTTACCGGTTTGCGGAGCCCCTGCAGCATCGGGCCGATGCTGACCACGTTGGCGCTGCGCTGGACTGCCTTATAGGTGGTGTTGCCGGTATTCAGATCCGGGAACACAAACACCGTTGCCTTGCCGGCAACCTTGCTGTCCGGGGCCTTGCTCTTGGCAACGCTTTCGATAGCGGCGGCGTCGTACTGCAGAGGGCCGTCGATCAGCAGGTCCGGGCGTCGCTCCCGGGCAATGCGGGTCGCTTCCCGGACCTTGTCCACATCCTGCCCACTTCCTGATTCTCCGGTGCTGTAGCTGATCATCGCGACTACGGGATCAATACCGAAGGCCTCAGCGGATTCGGCGCTCTGAATTGCGATATCCGCCAGTTCCTCGGCGTTCGGGTCCGGATTGATGGCGCAGTCGCCGTAAACCACCACCTGCTGCGGTAAGAGCATGAAGAAAACGGATGACACCACTTTGGCGTGGTCGTGGGTCTTGATCAGCTGCAGGGCAGGGCGCACCGTGTTGGCGGTGGTGTGAATAGCGCCGGACACCAGCCCGTCAGCTTCGTCCAAAGCGACCATCATGGTGCCGAGCACTACATTGTCTTCCAGCATGGCTTCCGCCATATCCGGTGCCAGGCCTTTGTTCTTTCTGAGGTTAACCATTGGATCGATATAACGCTGGCGAACCTCGGCGGGGTCGATAATTTCGATGTCCTCAGGTAGTTCCAGATCCTGGGAATCTGCCACCCGGCGGATTTCAGCCGGATTTCCGATCAACGCGCACCGGGCAAGCTTGTGTTTGTGGCTGATAATCGCAGCCTGAACGGTTCTGGGTTCGCTTCCCTCCGGCAGTACGATTCGCTTGTTGGCCGCCCTTGCACGCTCGGAAAGTTGATAGCGGAAGGCCGGTGGCGAAAGGCGGCTCTGACGTTCCACCTTGAGGTGGGCCTGCAGCCAGTCTGTATCAACCCGCGTTGCTACGGCCTCCATCACCTTTTCAATGCGTTCCGGATCGTCAATGGGCGTGGCTGACGATAGGTTTGCCAGCATATGAGCGGTTTCATAGGTGTTGGTATCGGAGCCAAGTACCGGCAGCCCGGTATCCAGCGCGCGATGGCAAAGATCAATCACCCGCTGGTCAGGCATCAGCCCCCCGGTGAGCATCAGGCCCGCCAGGGGTACACCATTCAGAGCTGCCAGAGCGGTGGTCACGATGATATCTTCCCGATCTCCGGGCGTGACCATCAGGGTGCCGGGCCGCAGGGTTTCGGTCATGTTGCGGATACTGCGGGCGCAAACGGATACCTTCTGTACCCGCCGGGAATGCATCTGGCCTTCACTAAGAACAGGCAGTTCCAGCTCCCGGGCAATGTCAGATACACGTGGGGCCAGAAGCTCCGGTTGCCAGGGGATTTCCGCCAGAAGGCGGAAACGGCCTTCACTAAAAACCTTGCAGCGCGCTCGAAAATCCATTGCTGGCAGTACAGGCCGGGCGGCGGTCGACCGAGGCTCGAGCCCTGATCTTTCGGGTTCTCCAATCTTGTTCAGCACGACTCCGATCACATCAGGGTCGTTGGCGCCGGCGAAAAGACGAGCGGAGAAATCAAGCTCCTCGTCGAGCTCGGGTCCATCAAGCGCTTTCGGCGTGCTGACCAGAATCACATCCGAGCCCAGATTGCGGGCTACTTCGACATTCAGGCGGGCGATATAAGCTTCGTTCTGATCCGGGACCAGGCCTTCAATAATCACCACGTCGAAATGACTGGCGACTTTGTGATACTCACCCACCACCGTTTCCAGCAGGTAATCGGATTTACCACGATTCAGCTGCTGCTGCGCTTCCTTGAGAGGAATGGGGTCCGGGGGGTTAAGATGGCTGCTTGACCGGACGAAGGCGACTGATGAATCCTGGCCATCGTTATGCACGGATTCCGCGCGGTGCACGGACTGGCTGAAAGGCTTGTAGAAGCCCACGCTTACACCGACCCGCTCCAGAGCCCGCAGCATACCCAGGCAGACGGATGTCAGCCCGGAATCCATAGACGTTGGCGAGAAAAAGAGACTCTTTGCCATGATCCTGTCCCTGATGATGGGAAATGGTTAGGTTTTGTTCCGCGCGCTGGCCAGTCGGGAGGCCTCCCGGGCAATAACCAGTTCTTCGTTGGTGGGTATCACCAGAACCGGGAAGCGGGAATTGGCGCTTTCTATGTGGCCGCTGCTGCTTTTACCGTGGCTGTCATTCCGGTTGGCGTCCAGATGAAAACCGAGAAGCTGCAGATGGGCGATGGTTCTTTCCCTCACACGGGCACTGTTCTCACCGATACCGCCGGTGAATACCAGCGCGTCCAGCCGATCCAGCGAGGCCATCATTGCGCCCACGTACCGTGCCAGACGGAAACAGAAAACCTCAATAGCGGTCCGGGAGGGTACATGGCCCTGATCGGCCGACTCGCAGAGCGTCCGCATATCGTTGGTCTTTTCGGAGAGCCCTAGCAGCCCGCTTTGCTGGTTCAGGGAGCGATGGACTTCCTCGGCCTCAATGCCTTTGCTGCGAAGAAAATCAAACAGGCCGGGGTCCACGTCGCCGCTGCGGGTGCCCATCGCCAGGCCCTCAAGTGGTGTCAGCCCCATGCTGGTGTCAACACTGCAGCCATCGCGGATGGCGGTGATGCTGCAACCATTCCCCAGATGTGCGGAAATGATCGAGGTTTGTTCCGGTGGTCTGTCAAGAATCCGGGCGGCTTCTGTCGCCATGAATGAATGGCTGGTGCCGTGGAAGCCATAACGACGAACCCCCCATTCGCGATACCACTTGCCTGGAACGGCATACAGGTAAGCATGTTCAGGGAGTGTCTGGTGAAATGCAGTATCGAAAACCGCGCACTGTGGAACTCCGGGAAATTGCTCAAGGGTTGCCCGGATGCCCGCAAGGTTGACCGGGTTGTGCAGTGGGGCAAGCCCGGCACATTCGTCGATAGCCGATAGTACGTCTTCGTCAATCAGGGCGGCTTTGCGGAAGGTTTCGCCGCCATGAACAACGCGATGGCCAATAGCAGTCGGGTCGGAAGCCATCAGATTCCGGTCTCTTAATGCCGCAACCAGGACCTCAAGGGCGCGTTCGTGGGAGGCGTCGGGCCCGAGATGAATTGCCTGTTCGTCGCCTTCAATCCGGGCAAACGCGTCTGACTGATTCAGACGTTCGGCCAAGGCCGAGGCCAGTTTCCGGTGCTGACCGTCAAACAGGGCAAGTTTCAGTGATGAGCTGCCGCAGTTTACGACAAGTAGCGTTTCTTCCATGGCGGAGACATTCCTGAAGTTCTGACTTAGTACTTATACGCGGTGATTGCTGGCCAGCCAGGCCTCGAAATCTGTCGCTGGCAGCGGGCGACTGTAGTAGTAGCCCTGGGAGAAGTCACATCCTTCCTTTTCGAGGAAGTGAGTCTGGGCCTCTTCTTCCACGCCTTCCGCAATGACACGTAAGCCGAGGCTGTGGGCCATATTGATGATGGCCTTGACCAGCGACGCATCGTCGTTTTCTTTCATGACATCCTGAACAAAGGATTTGTCAATTTTCAGTGTATCGAACGGGTAGCTCTTCAGGTAACTGAGCGCCGAATATCCGGTACCAAAATCATCCAATGAAAGCCGGATTCCTGATTGATCGAGTTCACGGAGGATATCGGCGGTTTCGATGGTATTGTCGAGGATCAGCCGTTCAGTAATTTCCAATTCCAGCTGATCCGGCTCAAGGCCGCTTTGCTCAAGCGCCTGCATGACGGTCTGGACGAATGACGGGTCCCGGAACTGACGGGGTGATACGTTGACCGCAATCCCGATCTTCATACCCGTCTGCTCGCGCCAGCGCATGGCGGCCAGGCAACTCTCCTTCAGTACCCATTCGCCAATGGGCGTAATCAGGCCGGTTTCCTCGGCCAGGGGTATGAAACGGTCTGGCATTACCATGCCCAGGCTGGGGTTATTCCAACGCAACAGCGCTTCGGCGGATGACAACTGACCACTGCCCGTGGAAACAATCGGCTGGAAATAGAGTTCAAATTCCTGTTGCTCCAGTGCCCGGCGCATCAGGGATTCCATCTGCAGGCGCTCGTGGGACACTTCGGTCATTTCCGGTGCGAACACCGCGTAGGCGCTCTTGCCCTTGTTCTTGGCCTGGTACATGGCCGCATCGGCATGTTGCAGCAACATGCCGCTGTTGTCCGAGTCATGGGGGAAGATCGATATGCCAATGCTGGTGGTCACAAAGACCTCCTGCCCATTGAGCAGGTAGGGCGGCTCGAACGTCGAAAGAATCCGCTGCGCCACCTGGGTGGACGCATCGACATTGGTCAGCCCTGGAAGCACTACCAGAAACTCGTCGCCGCCAAGCCGGGCAACCGTGCTGGTGCCGCGGAGGCAGCTGGAAATTCGCCTGGCAGCCTCGATCAGCAGATTATCGCCCGCATCGTGGCCCAGGGTGTCGTTAATATGCTTGAAGTTGTCCAGGTCCAGGAACATGACCCCTACCAGGGAATTCTCCCTGCGGGCCTGGGCAAGCGCCAGCTTCAGACGGTCCAGCGCCAGCATGCGGTTGGGCAGGCCGGTGAGGATGTCGTAGTTGGCCTGTCTGAGCAGTTGCTGTTCATACCGCTTCCTTATACTGATGTCTTCACCCAGGATCAGGTAGCCGGTGGCATCGCCGTCACGATCCTTTATGGGCGTGACGATCAGTTGCTCCCAGAAGCGTTCGCCGTTCTTGCGGGCGCTGTTTACTTCTCCCTGCCAGACGCCGACCCTTTGGACCTGAAGCCGGATGGATTGCCATAGATGCTGGCCTTCCTTGTGGGTGTTGATGTCGTCGCTCAGGGTGCCCGGATGCTTTCCGGCGATGGATTGCAGGTCGTAGCCGGTTAGTTGGGTGAATTTCTGGTTGGCGTATTCAATCCGCCATTTACGATCACAGATCAGAACGGAAGAGGGGCTTTGCTCTATAGCTTTGGAGAATTTGCGGATCTCCTGGGCATCCCTGTCCTGACGCTCGACGTCCTCGGCCAGGCGCTTGCGCATCTGGTTGATGGCCTCTGTCACCTGAGCCAGCTCGTCGCTTCGGTTCAGGCCGGTATCCGGTCTGTCGAGCTTCAGGGGCTCGGTCAGATTGTTCAGCGAGAATTCGCGGGCGTAGTTGGCCATGGACGTGAGGTGTCGGGCCACAAAATGCTGGAAAATCCACACGATCAGAATGGAGATGAAGAACGTCTTCAGAAACTGCGTCGCCAGGATGACCAGAAGCTTGTCTTTCATGTCGGAATAGACCCGACGAAGATCGGCGGTGATGGTCAGTTCCCCAAGCTTGAACATTTCATCGCCCTGGTGGATCAGGTCAAAGCTGTGACGGGTCAGTTCCGTGTCTCTGGGAATGGATCCCAGAACCAGCTCCGAATCCGGTTCGATTTTCAGGCGCAGATGAACAATGTCCGGAAGGCTGAGGATGCCTTCGAGCTGGGTCTGAAGAAGTTTCTGGTCCAGTGCCCATAGGCTGCGTGCCAGGCTCGACGCGTAACCTGTCTCCACAACGTGCATGCGACGGTCGATCTGGGAGATGTCCTGACGGAAATCGGAGTAAAGCTGAATGGCCGAGCTGACCAGTGTGAACGCCGAACTGAACAGCAGGATATAGGCCAGAAGCCTGAAGGACAGGGGAGATCCGGATTTAAAACGCTTCAGACGAGTCAGAAGTTTTGGCATGCTCTAACTTTTCAGGCCAGATCGGATTATTGGAAGACTTTCCGACTATAGCAGCAGTCTTTGGAAAATTCCTCGCAAATGCCCGAAAAATCAGAAAATTGTTTACTGGTAGCGGAGAAAAACGTTGCGGGATAAGGAAGCTGCGCAGAGCGCAGTGGAGCAGATGGGCGTTTAAGCGATAATGGCGTCCCCTAGGGGGTTCGAACCCCTGTTGCCGCCGTGAAAGGGCGGAGTCCTAGGCCACTAGACGAAGGGGACGCATCGCTTCTTGCCTTGCCTCGTCGAGGTGGCGCGTATATTAAGAAAGGCGATGGGCGCTGTCAAACAGTTTTTTATCAGAATCGGGTTGCGTCTTTCAGCGCCGTTTCCGGATCGAAATACTTGAAGCTGAAGCCTTCATCGGTCAGTTTCTTCGGGAAAGCCTGCTGTCCCGTTAACAACAGGCGCGCCATTTCCCCCAGTGCCACCTCAAGAACCTTCGCCGGAACGGGGAATATAGCCGGCCTGTTGAGGACTTTTGCCAGGGTAGCCGTGAACTGACGGTTGGTGACCGGTTTGGGACTGACCACGTTGTAAGGCCCGCTGGCGTCCGGCGTCTCCAGCATCCAGACCAGCGCAGAGACCACATCGTCTCTGTGAACCCACGGCATATACTGATGACCACTGCCGATGCGGCCACCCAGTCCAAGCTTGAATGGCAAGAGCATGCGTTTGAGGAAACCGCCGCCGGGACCGACCACGATGCCGGTCCGGGACAGGCAAACTCGGGTCTGCTCGCTTTCCAGTGCCAGTGCTTCTTTTTCCCAGTCACGGCACATCCGATGGGTAAACTCATTCTCCGGCGCCGTGTCTTCCGTGACCGGGTTGCTGCCCTGGTCGCCGTAGAATCCGACTGCAGATCCCGACACAACCACATCTGGCGCTTTCTTCCAGGTTTCAATCACCTCGGCGAGGGTGCGGGTGAGCGCGATGCGGCTGTCCAGAAGTTCGCGTTTGCGGCTATCCGACCAGCGTTTGTCGGCTATTCCCTCGCCGGCAAGGTTAATCACCGCATCAAAGCCGGCATGATTTTTCAGAAGCTGGAGATCGCTGAGCGCTTCAACCCGTCCACAGACAGCGTGAACGTCGCCCTCGGGCTGCCGGCTAAGCACAGTCAGCGCGTATCCTTTTGAAATCAGGAGCGGGCAAAGCGCCTGACCGATAAAGCCGGTGCCGCCTGTTACGAGGATTTTCTTATCCATACTAACTGACTCCCTTCCTGTTGAATTTGCGCCGAATTCAGGTGTGCCGCGCCAGTTCCTGCCTGACCACATCACAGATGGCATCACCGAGCTGCGGGTTTTCCCCGATCGGCGCAGCCAGTGAGATGGTAACACCGTGAGTTTTTTCCAGTTCGGTGATCATGCCGGGTACATCCTTGCGTAAATGACGTCCAGCGGCGAGAAACAGGGGCACAATCGTGAAATCTCGTTTGCCGTTGGCTATGCCTTCTGACACCACGGCCTCAATGGATGGTTCTGCCAGCTCCATATAGGCTATGCGGGAGCCGGGCACGGAGTGGAGTGTCGGGCCGGCAAGCTTTTCAAAAGTCTCGCACCAGCGTGGGTCGCTGCTACCATGGGCTAGAAGAATAATGGCCGGATCGCCGCTCATGTCTGCTCCTTTGACTTTGTCAGTTAATAGTAAGGATAACGTATATGTTCGATTGGAAGGAGATTCTGGATTTCTGGTTCGGCGAGCTGGACGAGCACGGACTGCCTGACAGTTTCCACCGTAATCGATGGTTCCGGGCAACGCGGGCGTTTGATCAGGAGATCCGTCGCAGGTTTTTGTCGATGGTATTGTTTGCCTCCGAGGACGGACTCAGCCACTGGCGTTCAGAGCCCGGCGGCGCACTGGCGGAGATACTGTTGCTGGATCAGTTTACCCGTCAGATTTACCGTGGCTCGGCCATGGCATTCGATAATGACTCCCAGGCCATCAGGCTTTGCAAAGAGGCTTTGAGGCGGGGGCATGATATGGCATTGCCGGCCGTTCAGAGGGGCTTCATCTACATGCCGGTTCAGCACTCCGAGAATCGGGATGACCAGGCGTTGTCCGTGGAATGCTACGAACAACTGGCGGCTGCAACGAATGGCATTGCCGGGGATTTCATGAACAGTTTTCTGCAATCCGCGAAGGACCACCGGGAGATCATCGAAACCTTTGGCCGGTTCCCCCACCGCAATGCGGCCCTGAAGCGCCGCTCAACACCGGAGGAAAAACTCTACCTGGAAACCGGCAAGCGATTTGGCCAGTAACGCAAAAAAAAGTTGACGGCAGGGGTTCAATCCGTAGAATACGCGTCCGTTGATCAGGCGGGAATAGCTCAGTGGTAGAGCACAACCTTGCCAAGGTTGGGGTCGCGAGTTCGAATCTCGTTTCCCGCTCCAGAATTTGAAAACCCGGCAGCCATGCCGGGTTTTTTCGTTTTATACTTCAGGGCCTGTTGTACCTTCCACAGACCTGGGGTTGCCATGAACGTCCACGCCTTGTATCTCTATCCCGTTAAAGCTCTCGCTGGCATTGCCGTAGAATCCTTCGCACTGGACGATTTCGGCCCGGTAGGGGATCGGCGCTGGATGATCGTTGATGATAAAGACCGGTTTGTAACCCAGCGCGCTCACCCGGAACTGGCGCTCGTGGGCACCAGGTTTGACGGCAACCAGGTTGTCGTCACCATTCCCGGAGAAGGCGAATTCCGGTTGGTGCCGGATGGCGAGGTTCGTGAGGTAGGCGTGTGGAAAGACAACGTCAGTGCGGTACCGGGGAATACCGGGGCGTCGGAAGCGCTATCACGATATTGCGGGAAGCCGGTAACGTTCGTGTACATGGCTGATGACGCCTTCCGCCGCGTTGATCCGGACAGGGTTCCCGCGTATCGTCGGGTCAGTTTTGCGGACGGCTACCCCTTTCTGGTGACCAACGAAGCATCCCTGGGCGAGCTGAACTCCCGGCTTTCGGAGCCGGTGGAAATGCGACGTTTCCGCCCCAATATTGTGATCTCCGGCGCAGAAGCCTGGGAAGAAGATCTTTGGGAAACACTGAATATCCGGAATATCTCACTCAGCCTCGTTAAACCCTGTTCGCGATGCATAGTCACGACGGTTGATCCGGACACGGGCGTCCGATCGCCAGATGGGCAACCGCTGAAAACGCTTACAAGTTACCGCCGAACGCCTGATGGCGTTATTTTCGGCGTCAACGGGGTTCATAACACCCAGGGAAGCCTTTCCGTGGGTGACCCGGTTTCACTTTCATAACAGGAGCTGTTCACCGTGCCATTGCTTACCCTGGATGCCGTTTCACTTGCTTTCGGCATGCAACCCCTTCTCGACCAGGCCACGCTTACGGTCGAGCAGGGCGAGCGCATCTGTCTGCTGGGCCGCAATGGCGAGGGCAAATCCACCCTGTTGCGAATTGTTAGCGGCGAAATTCAGCCGGATGGCGGCATTGTGCGGCTGGATGATGGCGCAATTCTGTCTGTTCTGCCGCAGAACCTGCCCGTTGACGACCCCCGTACCGCCTATGAAGTGGTGGCGTCTGCGTTTCCCGAGACGGGACAGCTGTTGGCTGAGTTTCACAAACTGACTCAGTCCGCAGATGAGCAAAGCCTGAACCGGATGATGAAAGTGCAGGAAAGGCTGGAAGCCCTGGATGGTTGGCGCCTTGACCAGAAAGTCAGTGATATTCTGGCTCAGTACTCGATTAACCCGGATCAGACTCTCAATACGCTTTCTGGCGGCTGGCAGCGCCGGGTTCTCCTGGCCAAAGCACTGGTAACAGAGCCCAGTATCCTGTTGCTGGATGAGCCTACCAACCACCTTGATGTGCCTGCCATCGCCTGGCTGGAAGAGGCTCTGAGCCAGTTCAGGGGCGCCATTCTGTTCGTCAGTCACGACCGGGCGTTTATCCGCCGCATGGCAACCCGGATTGTCGAGCTCGACCGGGGCCACCTGGTGAGTTTCGCAGCCACTTACGATCGTTATCTTGATCTCAAGGAAAAGGCCCTGGAAGACGAGGAGCGGCAGAACGCGCTGTTCGACAAGCGCCTGAAGCAGGAAGAGGCCTGGATCCGTCAGGGTGTAAAGGCCCGTCGTACCCGCAATATGGGACGGGTAAGGGCGCTCAAGGCCATGCGGGAAGAGCGCCGTCAGCGGCGTGAACGCGGCGGTACGGCTTCCTTTGCGGTGGAGGATGCTGCCAGGTCCGGCAAGCTGGTGGTCGAGGCCCGCGAGGCAGGGTTTGCCTATGACCCCGGTAAGCCTCTGATCACCTCTATGAATATGACCGTCATTCGTGGGGACAAGATAGGCCTGGTGGGCGAAAACGGAACCGGAAAGACCACCCTGGTTCGCCTGATGCTGGGAGACCTGGCGCCCACAGAAGGGCAGATCCGCCTGGGCACGAACCTTCAGGTGGCCTATTTCGATCAGCTCCGGGGAGCACTGGATCTGGATCGGAACGCTCTGGACAACCTGGCGGAAGGTCGGGAATTCATCGAGATCAACGGGCAGAGCAAACACGTTCTTGGCTATCTGCAGGAATTTCTGTTCAGTCCGGAACGTGCCCGGTCCCCCGTGCGTGTGTTCTCAGGGGGAGAAAGGGCGAGACTGTTGCTGGCCAAGCTGTTTAGCAAACCGGCCAATGTCCTGGTTCTGGACGAACCGACCAACGACCTGGACGTGGAAACCCTTGAATTGCTCGAGGCGAGGCTTGTGGAGTTTGCGGGAACGGTCATTGTGATCAGTCACGACCGGGAATTTCTCGATAATGTGGTAACAGACACTGTCTTTCTCGATGGTTCCGGTAAGGTGCGCGAGTTTGTCGGCGGTTATTCTGACTGGCGTCGTCAGGGCGGGCGTTTCCCGGCTGAAGCCAGCGAGCGGTCCTCCAGAAGCAGCAAGACGCCGGCACCGGCGGCTCCGCCCGCTTCGAAACCACGCACGACGAAGCTCAGCTATAAGCTGAAGCTTGAGCTGGAAGAGTTGCCGGCAAAGATTGAGACTCTGGAGACCCGGCTTGAGCGGCTTCAGGGCAAGGTGGGCGACCCGGAATTCTATTCCGGCACAGCGGAGGCTGTGTCAGAAACCCTCGAAGAGATGTCGGAAACCCAACGCCAGCTTGATTCACTGATGGAACGCTGGATGGAACTGGAAGAACAGGCAAATCAATGAATGTTACCTATCGATTCGAATTTCAGGACCGGGCGCCTGCTGAATTCAAGGTTACTGACCAACCGGCGAATACTGACCAGGCCAATCTGCCGGCCTGGACCAAGCTGGGACATTGCCAGTGTGCGAATTGCCCGCTGAAAACAGCCGAATCGCCCCGTTGCCCGGCGGCGGTGGAGATACTGCCTGTTGTGTCGGAGTTCCAGGCGGAAGATGCCTACCAGAAGGTATCTGTTGTGGTTCAGGATGAGCGCCGGACCTATTCCAAGTCGACAACCCTGGAAGAGGCCCTGCGCTCTCTGCTGGGGCTGAAAATGGCCACCAGTGGTTGCCCGGTGTTGTCTGAACTCAAGCCAATGGCGATTCACCATCTGCCGTTTGCCAGTAGCGATGAGTTCATCATGCGCAGTGTGTCCCACTATCTGCTGCAGCAATATCTTGCGAAGCGGAACAAAGAGGAGCCGGACTGGGATCTGAAGGGACTGGTTGCTCGCAATCAGCGTTTGCAGCTGGTTAACCAGGCGTTGTGGCAGCGCATTCACTCTGTCTGTCAGGGAGACAGCAACCTCAAAGCGTTGCTTAACTTCTTTTCCATGGCTTCCAGCGTGAGCTTTTCACTGGAGAGTCAGCTGCGCAAGCTGGAAGCCCGCATGAAAGGAGACGGTGTTCTCTAGTGTCGCGGCCGGTTAGTTCTCGATTCGTACCGCCAGAACATCACAGACCGCTCCGTGAAGGACACCGTTAGCCGTAGAGCCAAGCAGCAGTTGCAGACCTTTACGACCGTGACTGCCGACGACGATCAGGTCAGTACCGTACTCCTTGGCCAGCCGGTGAATCTCGGATTCGGGCCGACCCACCAGAACGACCTGATTGTCGGCCGGAACCTCATATTTCTCGCCATACTTCTGCAGTTGTTCCCTGGCGGCTTTATCAAGCTGGTCCTGCAGTTCCGTCAGATCCATTGGAATATCGCCGCCATAGGCGTAGCCGACAGGTTCCACGACGTGGACCAGCGTAATCTGCGCACCATGGGCCTTGCTGATTTCCGCGGCTTTATCCAGAACCACCGGTGCTTCTTCGGTGAGGTCGATTGCGACGAGCATTTTTTGATAAACGGCCATCAGTTCACTCCTTGAAAGCCCGGGCGGGATAGCACCGGGCTGTTGCGTGTGTCAGGCGTTGCTTTTCAAAAGATCTATCGTGGTTTCGAGGCCCTGAAGGATACCTTTGGAGTAGCGGTCAATAACGAATGCCACGTTATTGTCATTATAGTTAATGTACGACCCTCTGATGAACTGCCACTTCGACGTCAGGTTCTCAAGCGCCGCCTTGAGCTCTCCGCTGGCTTCGCCCTTGCGGAGGTTGGCAAGCATCTGATCAAACGCCTTCGCCTGTTCATCCAGCGGAACTTCGGAGGATGAGCCCTGGAATGTCTGTGCTACCTGGGAATTGGTGCGGGCCGAGTACTTCGCCATCATCTGCGCGATTGTTACCGCGGCAGAGCGGGCCGCCTCGATGCGTTCGTTCACAACGGTACCGGTGCTTTCCTTGGCGACTTCGTACAGCTCGGTTGCGGTCTGGTTCATCGTCAGGGCGTGGTTGGCCATATCGGAGACCATCCTCAGATCGGGATAGCCGGTTTTGCGCACATCATTAATATTGGTTCTCATCAGGGTTTTGAACTTGTCGAACTCCTGATTCAGTCTTTCTGTCTGCTCAGCTGAGAGAATACCTTTCTCGCTATCAGCAATGACATTCATTGCCTCATTGGCTGCATTGATGTTCGCGACGATCTCGTTCAGGGTTTCGGTGTCACCAACGGCACTGAACCGGTAGTAAGCATCCAGGGATTTGTAGTTACTCACCCGGAACTGGTGAAGGTTGGATAGAAAGTCGTTGTCCGTTTCCTGAGCGGTGGCACCAAGCGAGGTGACAAGCAGAAGAATAAGGGCGGTGACCAGGGAGCGGACTCGCAACTGAGCGTCTTTCATCGGATGAGTCTCCGTTTAGTACCATGTTATTATTGTAGACTAAAGTCTGATGCCGAAGTTAAAGTAACCGGGCCCGCCAATCAAGCGGTTTCAAGCCGGTTATGGCGAGCAAATGTCAATCATTATGAAATCATTGACTCAGATTACTTCATTTTATGAATAATGCGTGATAGCTGTTTGAAATACAACAAGTCCATTCGGTGGGCTCAGGATTTTCCAGGCCAGCCGGGTCTATCCGGATTCCTGATTCCTCCAGAAACAAATTGACAAATGGCCGGTTTTTTTCCAAGGTGTCAGCCCACGATTCAAACGACTGTATGAATTTTGGATCGCTTGATCGGGTAGTGACCGAAAATGCTGCATCGGCGGTCGCCTCGCGAAACGCTCGTGCGGCTGTTTCAGCAGTTCCAAACACAGACTGGAGATCAGTTGATGATTTACGAAGGTAAAGCCATCACGGTTAAAGAGATCGAAGGCGGGATCGCT
>Ga0207884_1000073_pt1 | contig 116017 bp, 106 predicted proteins | sample MalvirmetaMSP144_FD_184236 | JGI IMG/M metagenome (GOLD analysis project Ga0207884, IMG submission 184236) | Marine viral communities from the Deep Pacific Ocean - MSP-144 (SPAdes) | ecosystem: Environmental > Aquatic > Marine > Oceanic | place: Pacific Ocean | collected 2011-07-08 | reverse complement strand
TGACCAGTTTTCGGACACAGACAAGTAAATTCAGGTGTTTCGATGTGGATGGTATAATCCCGCTCCGGTACTGCGTTATCGAAGGTTTCCAGTTGTTTGCTTGGTAGCGTAGACATAGGTAATCTCTAAGTGTGAACAAAACCGTTATTATCCCTGAGTTGGCAGATTTAATTAAGTGTTAGAAATCATTCTCCTGTCTGTAGTTGTTTTAGTGGCGCTGATTATTGGCGGCTGGTATAGCCATTCCCGGCAGCAACAGCGTGCCCAGGAATTCGAGCGTGAACTGGATCGTTTTGATAACGACGAGAATAGTGATTTTCACGCGCGATTTGACTCAGTTTTTGCGCAAGATACTGTGGATTTATCCGACGGACCCAAAGTTCGTATGGATTCAGATGTGGCTGATGTTAACGACGAATTCGACGATTCGGAAATGGATGACGAATTTGCCGATGTTGACGAAGAGGACGATACGCCCGATTGGGAAATGGTGGTGGCATTGACCATTATGGCCCCCGAATCACAAATGTTTACCGGACGGGCAATCAAATCTGCACTTGAACAGCAGGAAATGCATTTCGGTGATATGCAGATATATCATCGGTATACCGTTAATAATCGCCGACAGACATTGTTCAGTGTGGCGAATATTCTGGATCCCGGTACTTTGCTTCCTGATCAATTGATTTCAATGAAGACTCCTGGCTTATTAATGTTTGCCAGACTTCCTGGCCCGGTAAATGGTCTGACAGTATTTGATTCAATGCTGGATACCGCGCAGCAACTGACCGCCTATCTCGGTGGCATCCTTTGTGACGAAAAACGTGAACCGATTACCGATAAACATTTGGAAGCCACGCGTAACCGAATCTTTGAATTAAATTTATCTTTGCAGGCAGGCAATAAATCTGATGACGATTTCACCTGAAATCAGCGAGCGAGCCGCACAGCTTCGAGACTTAATTAATCGTTATAACTTCCTGTATTACAGCGCGGATGATCCGGAGGTAACGGATGCCGAATATGATCGGTTATTTGCTGAATTAAAAAAACTCGAAGCCGATTATCCTGAACTGATCACTGCGGATTCACCGACACAACGGGTGGGATCGGCTCCGTTGGATAAATTTACCCAAGTGACTCATGCGATGCCCATGTTGTCGTTGGATAACGTGTTTGATGAAGCCGAGTTAACAGCGTTTAATCAGCGTGTTCTGGATCGTCTTAATACTGATGATGTGATTACTTATGCTGCTGAACCCAAGCTGGATGGTCTCGCTATCAGTATTCGATATGAAAATGGTTTACTGGTGCAGGCTGCCACTCGTGGAGATGGTGCGGTGGGTGAAGATGTCACCGAAAATGTTCGGACCATCCGCAATGTTCCATTGAAACTTCACGGTAAGAATATTCCACAAGTAGTTGAAATCCGTGGTGAAATCTATATGCCAAAAGCGGGTTTTGAAAAGCTTAATCAACAGCGCCTGGCCAACAATGAAAAACTGTTCGTAAACCCACGTAATGCTGCTGCAGGATCATTAAGACAACTCGATTCCTCAGTAACGGCGAGTCGACCGTTAGCATTGTTTTGTTATGGTCTTGGAGAACTTCAAGGCATGGAACGTCCATCCAGCCATACAGAAGCCATGCAGATCATCAGCGAATGGGGAGGAGCCGTTTCTCCTGATACCCAGCAATTGAAAGGTGTTGATGAATGCCTTGAGTATCTGCATCGGCTTGGGGAGCGTCGGGCCAGTTTGTCCTATGAAATTGATGGCGTAGTGTTCAAAGTCGATGACAGCCGTTTGCAGGAACGTTTGGGGTTTGTCTCACGAGCACCGCGTTGGGCAATTGCCTATAAATTTCCGGCACAGGAAGAAAGCACTCAGGTTGTCGATATTGAAGTTCAGGTTGGCCGCACCGGTGCATTAACCCCGGTAGCGCGTTTGCAACCGGTTTTTGTCGGTGGTGTTACGGTAAGTAATGCCACGCTGCATAATGAGGATGAAGTCCGACGTAAGGATGTACGAATTGGCGATACGGTGATTATTCGCCGGGCAGGGGACGTGATTCCGGAAATCGTTCAGGTTGTTAAAGACAAGCGTCCTGCCAATGCCACCGAGTTTGTAATGCCAAAGCATTGTCCAGTTTGCGGGGCAGAGGTTGAACGGGTAGAAGGTGAAGCCGTAGCGCGTTGCAGTGGTGGTCTATTCTGTGCTGCACAACGCAAAGAAGCTATAAAACATTTTGCTTCTCGCAAAGCATTGGACATTGATGGGCTGGGCGATAAGCTGGTTGAGCAACTGGTTGATGCTGAGCTGATTAAAGATCCAGCGGATTTGTTTTATCTGAACAAAGAACAGTTTTCAGCGTTGGAACGTATGGGAGAAAAATCTGCCGAAAATCTGGTGAATGCATTGGAACAGGCTAAAAATACCCGTTTTGCTCGATTTTTATATGCATTAGGTATTCGAGAGGTCGGTGAAGCAACCGCCCGGTCACTCGCTTTACACTTTGTTGATCTGGATAAACTAACGGCAGCAAAAGAAGACGAGCTAATTGAAATCGAAGATGTGGGTCCAGTAGTTGCGCATCATATTTATACTTTCTTCCAACAAACCCACAATCTGGATGTGATTAAGCGGCTATTGGATGCCGGGGTCAATTGGCCGGAAGAAAAACCGGTGTATGCCAATTCAGAGTTGGCCGGTAAAACTATTGTACTGACGGGCACTTTAGAAAATTTGTCTCGTAGTGAAGCCAAAGAAAAATTATTGGCGTTAGGTGCCAAAGTAGCAGGCAGCGTTTCTGCCAAAACCGATTATGTGGTGGCGGGCAGAGATGCCGGTTCCAAATTGAATAAAGCCCAATCTCTCGGGATTGACGTGGTCGATGAAGCGACCCTAATACAGTGGATTAATTAAATGAGTGCAGTTGCTGATGCCATCAAAAAAGTCGCTACCGGCCCCCATCTGAGTAAAGATCTCAGTCTTGAGGAAAGCCGTGAAGCGATGCTGGAAATCCTCTCAGGTGAAGTGGATCCGGTGCGAATGGCGGTAATGCTGATTGCATTGCGAATGAAACGGGAAACCGATGAAGAAAATCTGGGGCTGTTGTTAGCTATCCAGGAAAAGACCGGACAACATCCACTTGATGTGGATAATGTGATGCTACTTTCCGATCCGTTCAATGGCTTTGGCCGCCATTGTCCAATTGCGGCATTTTTACCTGCCGTAATGGCAGCTTGTGGTTTGCCAGCGTTATCGCAAGGTGTTTATCAAATGGCACCGAAATTTGGTGTCACCCATGCACAGGTGTTAGAAGCAGCGGGTGTGAATATTCAGTTGACGGTCGCTGAAGCGGCCGAACAACTAAACCATGCTTATATCGGCTGGGCCTATCTTGATCAGGCAATTACCACACCCAGTTTGTTTGCATTACAGGATTTACGCCGTTTGATGATTAAACGTCCTAGTCTGGCGACCCTGGAAAAGCTGGTGATGCCGGTTAAGGCAAAGAAAACGCATCTACAAATAGGCTTTGTACATAAAGCCTATCCGCCAGTGTTGGCTTATCTTGCCAAACAGAGCGGCTTTGACAGCGCATTGATCGTACGTGGTCTGGAAGGCGGGATTGTGCCGACCTTACGTGAAACCTCGGATAACTTTTTATTGATCGATGGTGCATTAAAACCTTGTTCACTGGATCCTCAGGCATTTGGTGTTGATCAGCAGACTCGAGGCGTTATGCCTGATTTGGATCAACTGACAGCAGCAGAGTCAGCCCAGCGTGGTATTGCGGCATTGCAGGGGGAAAAAGGGGTGGCTTATGATTTGCTGGTTTATGGAGCAGCAATGGCTTTATGGCACTGTGGACTGGTTTCAGATCAGAATAGAGCAGGGGATTTAGTAAGGAAGAGCCTCGATTCGGGTAATGCCTTTGCTGCTTTTGAAAAAGGTAGAACAAAATGATTTTGCAACAACAATTACAATTTGAATTGAAAGGCCGCAGCACCATCAATATTACTGATGATGTGGCTAAAATTGTATCTGCTTCGGGTATCACTACCGGAACCTGTCATGTGTTTGTCCAGCATACAAGTGCTTCTTTGATGATTTGTGAAAATGCTGATCCTGATGTCAGACGTGATCTGGAAACCTACATGCAGCATATCGTCCCCGATGGAGATCCCATGTTTTTACATCAGGACGAAGGTCCGGATGATATGAGCGCGCATATCCGTACCGTGTTGACTAATCCCGATCTGGTGGTACCGGTCAGTAATGGCAAATGTGCTCTGGGGATCTGGCAGGGAATCTATTTATGGGAACACAGAACGCATCGGCAGCAGCGTCGTGTGATCGTTACAGTACAAGGTGAATAAAAATGAATGAAGAATTTGAACAGGATCACCTTGATGAGGAATTTGATTGGTCTTCGATTCCTAAGAGCAAATCGCGTATTAAACGAGAACTCGATGCGTTAAGAAAGTTAGGTCAGGATTTAATAGAGCTGCCAAAAAAAGACTTATTAAAACTGGAGCTGGACGAAGATTTAACTGAAGCGGTTCTTAAAGCCCAAACCATGAGTAAAGGAGCCTTAAAACGGCAGACTGGTTATATCGGCGGCATTATTGCCCGACTGGATCATGAAGAAATACAGCAGAAACTGGAACAGCTGAAGCAGCCTAAACAGGCTCAAACTGACCAGTTCCATCAACTGGAAAACTGGCGGGATCGCTTATTAGCAGAAGACGATACTGTTGTGACAGAACTACGCGGTTATTTTGAAGATTTTGATAATCAACACGTAAGACAGTTAGTCCGGAATGCCAAGCAGGAAGCCGTCAAACAACAGCCGCCAAAATCTGCCCGACTATTGTTTAAATATCTGCAGCAATTACAGCAAAATCAGTGATCGATAAGTTCGATTAAAAAGCATGCACCACCCAGATAGCTTTGCTGCACACTGATTTTGCCCTGATAAGCTTCGACGATATCGCTGGCAATTGCCAAGCCCAGTCCCTGACCTTCAATCTGGGTATCCATACGTCTGCCACGTTTGATGATATCTGCGCTGGCATGTGGTGGAACGCCAGGACCATCATCTTCAATACGCACGACAATTCTGCGATTTTGCTGGCGTAAAACGATATTGACCTGTTGGTCGCAGTATTTGAATGCGTTTTCCAATAGATTGCCGAGTAACTCGTACATATCGCCTTCGTCAGCATGCAGCATGGCATCTCGTTCAATTTCGCATTGCGTATGGATATTTTTACTTTGGTAGACTTTTTTTAGTGAATTCATTAACTTAGTGATGATTTCTCCAATCGAAACCGGCGCCAGTAAGTTACTTTTGCCTTCAGTGGCAGCACGTTGCAATTGATAATCGACGAGAGCATTAATGCGATCCAACTGTTCCTCACCGGTCAATTTACAGGCGGTTACATCATCACAGCTTTCCAGTTCAGAACGTAATAAAGCCAAGGGGGTTTTCAGGCTATGCGCCAGATCCGCGAGTGAATTTTTATAGCGTTGTCGACGAGATTGTTCGTGATCCAACAGGTTATTAATATTTCGGGTGAGCTGTTGTAACTCGCTTGGATAGTCATCACCCAGACGTTGTTGTTTTCCCGCTTCAATAGCGTGTAAATCAGCTGCTGCTTTATGTAGCGGTTGTAAACTCCAACGCAAGATTAACCATTGGGCAATTAACAACATCAATCCGGTTCCACCGAGCCAGTACCAGAGGTTTAACTGAAACTCATCTATCTGTGCTTCCAGCATATGCTGATCTTCAGAAACATTAATGGTGTAATCAAAATGCTCACCATCGTCATTTTCCCAAACAATCCCAAATGCGAGATTCTGTAACTTCATGCCATTATCAAGATTAATCTGACTATATAACTGTTCTGAAGGGCCAGGATGATAGGGAAGAGCCAGAAATAAACCAATAGCCGAAGGGGATTGCCAGACAATTTTATTACCACTGGTAATTTGTGCGTAAAGACCTGAATTGGGAATAGAAAATTTTGGTTCAGCCAGACTTTCCTGCATATGTAATTTACCGTCATGGCTGATTTCAGCAGCAGTCAGCAGGGTATAAACATAATTTAATAAACGTTGTTTCTGGGCTGTTTCGGCGCTTCCGGCAAAGGCATTAAATAAACTGAAAGCCGAGATACCCAGAAACGCACTTAATACCAGTGTAACGGCAATCAGCTGTCGATTGGTCAGTGATAAGTTGAGTTTATTCACGAGGCAGCGTCAGCCGATAACCCCGGCCTCGTAATGTTTCTATCGGATTTATTGATTTATCCGGATCCAGTTTATTTCTCAGCCTTTTGACAAATACTTCTATGACATTGCTGTCGCGATCCTGATCCTGTTCATATATGTGATCCGTTAGTTCAGTTTTGGAAATAACTTCTCCAGCGTGCAGCATCAGATAATGTAATAGACGGTATTCAAATGCAGTTAATTCAATTGCCGACTGATTGACCGTTACTTGCTGAGAAGATGGATTGAGTTCCACCGGTCCACAACACATAGTGGAATTTGACCAGCCTGCAGCACGACGCGCCAGCGCATTTAAACGCGCCAGTAATTCTTCAAAATGAAAGGGTTTGACCAGATAATCATCGGCACCGGCTTCAAGCCCTTCGACTTTATCTTGCCAGCGACCGCGAGCAGTCAGGATCAAAATGGGAAAAGTGATGTTTTGTTCGCGAAGCTGTTTGATGACCTCGATTCCGGAAAGTTTAGGTAGCCCCAAGTCAATAACAGCAACGTCATACGGATATTCAGAGCCGAGGAATAAGCCTTCTTCACCGTCTGCACTCATATCTACAGTAAGTTGATGTTGACGTAAATGCTGACCGATCTGTTCGCGCAGGTGAGGTTCATCTTCAATTAATAAAACACGCATAGCTATTGCATTTGATATCCGGTTTGCCGATCCAGGCGATAGGTTTTCACCTTACCATCAACATGCAGGACTTTGACGCGGAAAATTGTATGGTTTTGATATTGTTCCTGATCTACCGATAAAACCCGTCCACCGGTTTCAACCTGAGCTAATTCTGCGGCAGTTTTTTTGGTCAGCGGTAGGGCGATATCGTTAATACTGGTTCCCGCCTCTGCTTCAGGTGGCAAATGGTCGGTGTAACCAGATAAAGGTAACGTTAGCATCAGAAGTAACAGATACCAGGAAAATTTCATGTAATAACCTTAATTTTAGTGTGCTTGTTATAAGTGGATAATAGCAAACTGCAGGTTTGGGGTGAATGTATCATTTTGATCCCTGCTCAGGTTGCACCGGGCCAATAGCATTGTCTGCCCGGGCGCGTAAATAATTATAAAGTTGCTCTCTGCCATTGATGACCAGGGGATTATCATTAAATCCAGGCATGATGCCGTTACGACCATTTTTACCTTTGATCAATACCTGCATGAATTCGTCTTTTGAGGTCTGTTTAAGACTTTTCACTAAATTGGGGCCAGCCAGTCCCTGGGCGAAAGTGCCATGACAACGGGCACACCAGTTTCGATAAAGCAAATAGCCTCGATAGGTTTGTGAATCCAGTTTATTGCCTTCAGTAACGGTGTAGGGAACCTGAGCCTGAACGCCCCCCAACCAGAAACTGTTACTGCAAAGAAAGATAAATCCTGCCAAACGTAAATTCATAGCTGATTATCGACCGATCGAAAGGACACGATTTTTTGAGCTTAACATGTCATCGGTTTTCATCAGCTGAGTTCCAGAAAGCATTATCCATCTGAACTGTTGCCCGTGTAGAGTGTGTGAAGATATGTCAGAAGAATAGGTATCGTTGATACCAACGAGATGAACAATATATTTGTGCATGACTTACTCCACATACTGAAGTTTAAGTCAGAGTAACAATACTTAACTGAACTGCGACTGAATGGGTGATGAAAGGTTAAAGATTTAACATTCTGCCCATTGCTTATCGAGACGTTTGGCTGATATGGCATAGGCAGTGCCAATTTCCTGGGCAAATACCGAGATACGAAATTCTTCAATCATCCAGCGATATTGTTGCATTGCTTCATTATCAGCACGTTTGATATTGGTCAGATAACGTTGCCAGTAGGGCTGGACTTCCATTTGCCGTTGACGATCTTTGGCTGGATCGGTTTTCAGTTTATCCAGACGCGCACCGATGGCCCGAAAATAGGCGGGTAACCGTTGTAAAGCCTCATCCGGCGTGTGATGCACAAATCCCTGATACAGCAGATAGTTTAATTGTTCACGGATGTCTTTAACTGCATGCATTGCAGCCAGAGGAATATTTCCAGACAACCGTTTGGCAATCGCATGATATTCACTTAATGGTTCGGCAATCAGTCTGGCAAGCTGATTAGCAATATTAATGAGTTCACTTCTACGTTGTTGTAAGCGTTGTTCAAACTGTTGTTTGTCTCGTGGCCAGTCCTGATCTTTCAGAAAGCACCGATCAAAGGCAACGGCTATCAAATCCTGTTTCAGCTGCTCGCATGGTGAAATCTGCTGGGTTTTGTTCTCTTCAAATGGCGCAGCTGGTACATTGGCATAATGCAGGCACATCTTCTGTATATCCGGCAGGTTTTTCTGCAGATATTTAACGTTATCTTTTTCAGCCAGCATAAATAGTCTTCTCAATCCTATAGCTGAGAATGATTTAGCTTGCTGCAAGGTATCCATCAGGGTCAGATCCACATGATCACCACGATCTACCAGGGCAGGATAGGCCGTCATTTCCAGGCCATTTTGCTGCATCACAATATGCTCCGGAAAAGCATCAAAGTCCCAGCCGGTCATCCCGGATTTTTCATATTCAGAATCGGGTAACTGACGGAAACTGGCAGCAGCCTCTTTTGACCAGTCCTGCTTTAACTGATTTAAATCACGATTTTCTGCCAGCAGTTCGCCTTGTTCATCAACCAGCTTAAAATTCATTTTCAGATACAGTGGCAGGTCTTCCTGCCGCCAATCATCTGCTTTGATTTCAACTCCTGTCATTTTACGTAATTGCTCAGTTAAAGCAGGTAACAATGCTCCTTCATAAGGCGTTAATGCTTTCAGGCACCGATCGGCGTAATCCGGCACAGGAATAAAATGACGGCGCAAGGATTTAGGCAGGCTTTTTAGCAGAAAAATCACCTTGTCACGTAATAAGCCTGGCACTAACCACTCATAACGTTCCGGATCACTTTGATTGAGCAGTGACAGCGGAATCGTCTGGGTAATACCATCATGTTGCTTGCCTGGCTCAAAATGATATTCAAGTGGCAACGGAACACGATTCACCAGCAACTGATCCGGATAACTATCGACCGTAACCTGATCAGCATTGTGCTGCATCAGAATTTCACGGCTCATAAACAAACACTGAGGGTCTTTCTTTTCTGCCTGTTTACGCCATTTTTCAAAGCCGTGGCCATTGATAATATCGTCAGGAATACGTTCATGATAAAAAGCAAACAGAGTGTCTTCATCTGCCAGCACATCACGTCGCCGTGATTTTTGCTCCAACAGTTCAATTTCATCAATCAGCTGGCGATTATGTTGGAAAAATTTGGCCTGACAGTTGAAATCACCATTGACCAGAGCTTCACGGATAAATATCTCGTTGGAAGTAGGGCGATCCAATGGTCCATAGTGAATTTTTCGACGGTTGACTATGGGTAATCCATAGAGACTGACACTTTCAAAAGCGACTACTTGAGCCGGTTTTTTCTCCCAGTGCGGATCGCTGTATTGGCGTTTAACCAGATCTCCTGCAATGGGTTCAATCCATTCGGGTTCAATTTTGGCGACAATCCGGGCATAGAGTTGTCCAGTTTCCACCAGCTCAGCCGCCATGATCCATTTAGGACCTTTTTTATGTAATGCTGAGCCAGGAAAAATTTTCAGTTTCAGATTACGTGTGCCGGCATAACTATGCTGGTCAGCTTTCATGGCCACATTGCTTAACAGACCGCTGAGCAAGGCTTGATGAATGGATTGATACTCAGCGGGTTGCTGATTAGGTTTGAAGCCCATCTGTGTGGTTTGCACATGCAGTTGCTGATAAATATCATGCCATTCACGCAGACGCAGAAAAGACAGAAAGTTTTCTTTGCAGTATTTGCGAAATTTGTTCTGACTTAAGTGTTTCTGACGGTCATGATACAAATCCCATAGCTTAAGAAACGCTAAAAAATCTGATCGGTCGTCTTTGTATTTGCTATGTGCTTCATCTGCAGCCTGTTGTTTATCCATCGGACGTTCTCGTGGATCCTGAATACTCAGGGCACTGGCTATCACCAGCACTTCATTCAGACTGTTTTGATCATTTGCCGCCAGAATCATTCTGGCAATACGCGGATCAATTGGTAATTTGGCAAGCTGACGACCTGTTTCGGTTATTTGGCGTTTGCCATTTACAGCATTGAGTTCTTCCAACAACCGATAACCATCGTTGATCATCTTCGGTGGCGGGGGATTGATAAATGGAAATTTAGCCGGGTCGCCCAGTTTTAATGCGGTCATCTGCAAAATAACTGAGGCCAGATTGGTACGCAGAATTTCCGGATCGGTAAATGCCGGTCTGGCAGCAAAATCTTCTTCATCGTATAAACGAATACAAACCCCGGCGGCAACACGACCACAACGACCGGAACGCTGATTCGCACTCGATTGCGATATTTTCTCAATCGGTAAACGTTGCACTTTATTTCGTACACTGTAGCGGCTGATACGCGCCAGACCGGGATCAACGACATAACGAATACCCGGTACGGTCAACGACGTTTCCGCTACATTGGTCGCCAGAATAATACGTCGCGGGCCACCGGTTTTAAACACACGGTTCTGCTCGCTGGCTGATTGTCGGGCAAATAATGGCAGAATTTCGGTATTGGGCGGATGATGTTTGCGAAGTGCTTCAGAGACATCACGGATATCGCGTTCACCCGAGAGGAATATCAGTACATCACCTGGCCCGACTCGACATAATTCATCTACTGCCTGAACGATACCGTCAACAAAATCCAGATCTTCACTGTCATCATCACGACTTAATAATGGACGATAGCGGATTTCAACAGGATAAGTGCGGCCACTGACTTCGATCACCGGTGCATTGTCAAAATGCTCAGAGAATCGTTGAGTATCAATAGTTGCCGAGGTGATGATCAGTTTCAGATCCGGGCGTTTCGGCAGCAGTTGTTTGAGATAACCCAATAGAAAATCAATATTCAGACTGCGTTCATGCGCTTCATCAATAATCAGCGTGTCATATTGATTCAGGTAGGGGTCGTTTTGCGTTTCAGCCAGCAAAATACCGTCTGTCATCAGTTTGATATAGCTTTTATCGGCTTTTACCTGATCATGAAACCGGACTTTATAACCAACCGCTTCACCGATTTGGGACTTTAGTTCTTCAGCAATACGTGTTGCAACAGTCCGGGCGGCAATACGTCGCGGCTGAGTATGACCAATCAGACCACCAACACCGCGACCCAGCTCAAGACATATTTGAGGTAACTGCGTGGTTTTACCGGAACCGGTTTCACCACAAAGAATAATGACCTGATGCTGCTGAATGGCTTTTGCGATATCTTCCTTTCTTTCAATAACGGGAAGATCAGCATTAAGGGAGGGCTTTGGAAGGTTGTTCAAACGAAACTGAAAGCGCTCATTTGAACGTTCAATCTGTTGCTGCAGATTCAGCCATTCGCTCTCATTGGCGGATTTATTCTGTAACTGCACTAATCGCCGACGCAGTTTGTGCTGGTCGGCGAGCATGGTATTTTTTATTTGAGTTTTAAGTTGTTGCTGTTGATTGTTCACTAATTTTCAATTTACTTGGAAGCTTCGAGCTTAATAATTTTCAGCGTCAGTATACAGAGTAGCATCTGAAAACGCGTAATCAGAACGGTTGAACTGTGTTCATTGCTTCCATTACTGGAGACGTATTAGGCTAAACAACGTAGCCTTAGAGACTCCATGACAGCGACAAAGTATATTTGAAATCGTTTTTACTAATTTCATCTTCGGTTTCAGAGTCATACTCATTGGTCATGCCGACTTTTAACGCTACGCCAGCACGTTCATCCAAGTCAAGAATCCAATCAAATGTGGTGACATTCCGGTAGGCATCGAAAGAATCGAAACTAGGATAAAACGTATTGGCTAAAGCTAAACGTTGCGCAGTATTAATGCGCCAGCGTGTTTCGAGACCTAACAAGCCTTCAGGGGTAAATTCTTCACGTTCACCACCAAACGTTCTGTTAAAACCCGCACCGGAACGTCCAACGAATAACCAATCATCAGTATTGGCAAATTCATAACCATAACCGGCGTTGGCATTGAGCCGATAATCATAATCCTTGAATTTATCGACATCCAATCGCCCACCAGCAAACATGAACCATGGTGTCTCAGGTTTCAACCAGTCGCGGTTAATTGAGGTAAAAAAGCTGTTGTCGGAAGTTTCCTCTTCAGACTTAGCATAATAATATGCCGTTCGGCTGTTAATCCGGGTTTTTTCGGTTGCCAGGTCAGCATTAAATGCAACATTAACCTGACTGTTATCAGATTTTCCACGGCTGCCCGCCAGCCCCAAATCAAAACGTCTTTCCCAGTTTGTTAACCAGCCGGTCCCCAGCAGGCCATTATCTTCTGGTTCAGCCTCAGCAAGGTCAGCCGGTTCAATAATGGGGGTGTCATCCGTTGGGGTCTGCTGAGCCAGAGCTTCATAATCTGTTTTGATTTCGGAAACTGTATTGGTGTTAATGATCATTTCACCAAGCAGCTGATGTTTAATAGTAAGGGATTCCTGATTACGTTCTAATAAATCACCTTGCAAACGATCACCGTTGGTCAGAATCAACGTAACGGGCGCAGCGTGAGATAAAACAGGTACCAACAAACAAACGAAGACGATTTTTTTCAAAAACAAAATAGGTTCCTATGGCTGAATTGTCCGCCATATACTAGCGATTACTGCGACGAATGTCAGGAGTAATTTACCGGGAATTTTTCTCTAAATATCGGGACTATTAACCTGGGCTCGATTTATCTTTTATCAGCAACATTAATTGAGGCTTATTACGACATCCTGAAAGAGATAATGCAGTAACTATGCTTTTCTTTCTAACCTAACAACCATCATTATTTACGCTACCATCAGGCATCGTGGTGTTGCAGAATTTAATCCCTCGATCATGAACGCCTTTCATTGATGCTCCGGTTAGGTCTGCGCCACTCATGTCTGAAAAAATCAAATGCGCACCATCAAGTTTGGCGTTTTTCAGATTGGCATCCATCAACTGGGCGTAATCCATTAGGGAATTACGCAGATCTGCCCCTTCAAGCTGTGCCCCCTGCATACGTGAATGAGTAAACCATGCCCCTTTTACATTGGCATTGGTAAGAATAATTCCCTTAAGATTGGCTTCACTCATATCAGCACCTTCCAGATCATGATCTGCAAGTGGTGCTTCACTTAAATTGCAATGGTGACATTGGTTTTGTTCCAGCAGTCTTTTCAAATAAATTTTATCGTATGCATAAGCGGCGCTACTGAATAAACTCAGGACTGTGATAATCACCATTGATTTCATTTTACTTACCTCAATTTCATTGTTATAAGTTTTAATCGGTCCAACGATTTTCAAAAAAATGTTCGTTTAAAGGACGTCGCTGTCTGGCTTTTAGTTCCCGTTCTAACACTTCAGCACTCAACGTATCCAGCGCAGCAGGATAACCAATAGCAATTACCGACCAAAGGTTTACCGTGGTTGGTATGGCTAAAGCCTCTCGTAATTTATCAGCATCAAATCCACCCATCTGATGAGACATCAGACCGAATGCGGTTGATTGTAAACATAAATTAAGACTGGCGGCGCCAGTATCATATCCATTCCAACGGTTTTCGCTGCCGTTGTGAGTGAAATGGGGCAGGGATGCCGTCACGATTAATAACGGTGCATTTACCGCCCATTCCTGATTGCCCGGAGCAAGACAATCCAAGGTTTTTTGCCAGCTTATTTCGTCTTTGAATTTATTACAGATAACGTAACGCCATGGTGCTTCGCCATAGCAGGAGGGCGCCCATAAAGCTGCTTCACAAAGAGCCATGATGACGTCATCACTGACGGCCTGTGTTGCATCATAAGCCTTGCCACTCCATCGCTCGGCAATAATGGAGGCAAGTTTCTGTTCAGTTTCAGCGGGTTTTTGTATCAAGATGAATTGTCCTTGTAATTAACCCGGCAACTGGATGACAGGTTTATCAGCCGGGCGATATAAACCACCAATATGACCGATTACCATGACTAAATCTGCACCGGTTTTTTCCGCAATCTCATCGAGCATTTGCTTACGATCAGCTTTTTCCTGGCCGCTGACTCGGACTTTAATCAGCTCGTGATAGGCCAAAGCATTTTCAATTTCAGCCAGTACGTTTTCAGTAAGACCCGCGTTACCAATCATTACGACTGGCTTTAGCGGGTGAGCCAATCCTTTCAGATATCGGCGTTGTTTATCATTGACTGCCATGTGGAGAGCTACCTGTATTAAAATGCTGTGATTATATCAGGATAGTTTCATGACTAAACACAAGTTCACCGTCACCGCAGCACGGGGCATGTTGCCGTTGCTGGAAACCGAACTCAAACAAATCGGTATCAAACAGTACAAAACAGAGGCAGGTAGCATTCGTTTCACCGGAAGTCTAAAGGAAGCCTATCAGGTCTGTTTATGGTCACGCGTCGCGGTCAGAGTGCTAATGCCAATCGCACACTTTACCGCCGAAACGACTGATCAGCTTTATAACGGGATTAAAGAATTCGCCTGGGAAGAGCATATCGATGCTGAAGACACCACTCTGGCAATTGATTTCAATAGTTTTCGTTCGAAAATTCATCATACCCAATTTGGTGCGCAGAAAGTGAAAGATGCCATCGTAGATCGACTGCGCGAATTATCGGGTAAAAGACCTTCCGTTGATTTGCATCAACCGGATCTGCGGGTGAATGTCTACCTTAAACATAACCAGGCGATTGTCAGTATTGATTTATCCGGCGAAAGTTTACATAAACGCGGCTACCGCGTCAGTCAGACGAATGCTCCAATAAAAGAACATCTGGCGGCAGCCATATTACTTTCTGCTGAGTGGCCAAAGCTTGCCCGTGAAGGTTGGGCATTGCTGGATCCGATGTGTGGTAGTGGTACCTTTTTGATAGAAGCAGCATTGATGGCGGCCGATATTGCGCCGGGTTTACAGCGAGATTATTTTGGTTTTCTCTACTGGAAGCAGCATGATAAAGCTGCCTGGCAGCAATTAAAGGCGGATGCTGAAAGAAGACGCCTCAGTGGACTGGCGCGTTTGCCAATGATAATGGGCGGCGATCAGGATAAATCTGCCGTTGCTGCAGCCCAGGCCAATATAGAAGCCGCCGGACTGAGTGATCGTATTCAGGTTATCCATCGTGATCTGCAGAACTGGGCAACGGTAGCTCAAACCTTACCTGATGTTGGGCTAGTGGTTTCAAACCCACCATACGGGCAACGTATTGGGGATGCTACTTCGTTACATAATGTTTACGAAGAGCTTGGTGATTTAGTAAATCACTATCTACCGGCATGGCGAACTACTATTATTACTGACAACGCCCAGCTGGGTAAATTGACCGGTCTCACTCTATTTGACAGTAAGCCTTTTGACAATGGCCCGATTGCCTGTGAAGGCTTGTCATATCGTGCTCCCAAACCATTACGCCGCGATGCCAAACCGGTGCAGCAGGAAATGGCGGCATCACCCTCACCGTGGGATAAAACGCCGAAAACCCAAGCAAAGCCTGCTGTTAATTCATCGGTGGTGGAAAATGTTTCTCCACAAGCGGAGATGTTCGCTAATCGATTGAAAAAGAATGTTCGGCATTTAGCCAAATGGGCACGCAAAAACCAGCTGGATTGTTACCGGGTTTATGATGCTGATTTACCAGATTATGCTGTGGCTATTGATGTCTATGGAGACTACGTACATGTGCAGGAATATGCACCGCCAGCGGATATCGATCCGTTAAAAGCCAGTGAACGTCTCGATGAAGTCATGCAAATCATTCCGGCTGTGTTGGGTGTAAAGGACGATAAAGTTGCGCTGAAGTTACGCCAGAAACAACGTGGGTCAAACCAGTATGAGTCGCAGGCGGCTTTACGCCAGCGTTTTGAAGTCCGGGAAAATGATCTTCGCTTCTGGATTAATCTGACGGATTATCTGGATACCGGATTATTTCTGGATCACCGAATCACCCGACAAATGCTGGCTGAAAACAGCAGAGGCAAAGCATTCCTGAATCTGTTTGCCTATACCGGCAGTGCGACGGTTTATGCTGCTGCAGGCGGAGCTAAATCCACTACCACCGTAGATATGTCAAATACTTACCTTGGCTGGGCCAGGGATAATATGCAATTGAATAACTTTGTTGGTGAGCAGCATCAATTTATTCGTGCTGATGTATTGGCCTGGTTAAATGAACCCTCAACGCAGGATTTACGCTTTGATTTGATTTTTGTTGATCCGCCGACCTTTTCCAACTCCAACAAAATGGAAGGGGTATTTGATATTCAGCGTGACTATAGCGATATGCTGCATAAAGTTGCTGGCTTATTAAATCCGGGAGGTGAAATTTTCTTCTCCACCAATCGACGTGATTTCAAACTGGATGCATCAACGTTGCAAGGAATGGTGATAAAGGACATTAGTAAGGCAACCTTACCACCTGATTTTGAAAGAAATTCAAAAATCCACTATTGCTGGCGTATACAAAAATCAGCTTGAACTGTCGAGCGTGGCTTTAATTTCCTGCCATAATGCTTCGTAGGCTTTATTCACGGTCGAATTTGCAGCAAAAGCCGCTAAAGGTGCTCTGACATCCCCCATTTTTTCCACTACAGCGGCGTAGGGAATGGCCGTTTGCAAACCATGTTTCAGCATCTTGGGTGGATGTGCCAGCATGACGCGATGCAGACTGCGACGGCGATCTGCCATGGTGAAAAAAGGATGCAGACGTTTGGGCTTAAGATTATTTTCTTTAAAAAAGTCACGTGTTTGTTCAAATGTTCGCATCGACAAATGACTGGGAATAATAGGTACATAGATCACATCAGCCGCAGCGAACATCTGCTCAGTCAGTTCGGAAAAACTGGGCGGACAATCCAGCACAATTAGCGAGTAGCTTTCGCCAAACGGGGCTAACAGCTTGGCGAGTTGGTTCTTTTTATCACTGGCTTTAGCCAGATCCAAATCCATTTGGCGGAATGAAAAATCGGCAGGAATAATATCCAGCGATGGAAAATCGGTGCTTTTGACTAATTCACCGATGGGTGTTTTGCCGGATAACAGTTTTTTGGCTTCCGCTTTAGACTTGCTTTTGCGTTGTAACAACCAGCTGGCAGCACCCTGAGGATCCAAATCCCACAAAAGGGTAGGAATTCCCTCATTAGCGGCCTGCCAGGCAATATTAACTGCAGAAGTGGTTTTACCCACGCCACCTTTCAGATTAAAGAATGCGATAATCTGCATGATTAATTGATCTTCGCTAATTCTTCCAGAAGGGTGTTCTGCGCGCTGATCATTGGATCTCCTTCGTTGCGGGCTGCACGATGGTAACGACCATCAGCGGATAGGATCCATGCCTGTGTATTATCAGCAAGATACAGATCCAGATCGGCAATAATGCGTTTTTGCAGTCGTTTGGATTCAATCGGGAAACAGGTTTCCACTCGACGCAACAAGTTACGTTTCATTAGATCGGCACTGCCGGCCCAGATTTCAACCTGTCCATCGTTTTCGAAATAAAATACCCGGGTATGCTCGAGAAACCGTCCAATGATGCCACGCACCTGGATATTGTCCGAGACGCCTGGAACCCCGGGTTTTAAGGTACAAATGCCGCGAACAATCAAATCAACTTTAACGCCGGCAATAGAAGCACGATAGAAGGCATTAATCATTTCCGGCTCGACCAACGCATTGACCTTGACGATAATGCGAGCATTTTTGCCTGCTTCGGCATGCGCAATTTCGCGATCAATTTTATCCAGTAAACCTTGATGCAGATTGAAAGGCGCATGCATCAATTTATGCATTTTGGGAATTTTGCCAAGACTGGTCAGCTGAATAAACAGGTTATTAACGTCTTCACCAATCTGCTTGTCTGAGGTCAATAACCCATAATCGGTATAGATACGAGAAGTACTACGATGGTAGTTTCCGGTGCCCAGATGCACATAACGACGCAATTTATTATTTTCACGACGCAGGATGAGTAACATTTTGGCATGAGTTTTATAACCAACAATGCCATAGACGACATGGGCACCCGCCTGCTGTAACTTGGATGCCAACGCAACGTTAGCCTCTTCATCAAAACGCGCCCGCAGCTCAATCACCACGGTGACTTCTTTGCCGCCATGTGCAGCGGCGACCAACGCATCCACAATCGGTGAAACCGCACCTGTACGGTACAAGGTTTGTTTGATAGCCAGCACGCTGGAATCGGAAGCAGCCTGTTTTATCAAATCAATAACGGGGGTAAACGATTGATAGGGATGATGTAAAAGCACATCCTTCTGTTTTAACAGCCCAAAAATTTCCACCTCTGATGTCAGACCATTGGGTCTTCCCTGAGTAAAGGGTTTGAATTTTAAATCCGAACGCTCAACCATTGAATGCAAAGCCTGTAAACGGCTTAAATTGACCGGGCCATTGACCAGATAAACGTTATCCTGGTGCATCGCACACTGATCACGCAGGAAATTAACCATTTCTTCAGGGCAGTTATGGGCAATCTCAAGTCGAACTTCGTCACCGTAATTACGATGTGTCAATTCATCCGCTATGGTTGCCAGCAAATCACTGGTTTCTTCAGTATCAATGGCCAAATCACTGTTTCGGGTAACACGAAATTGATAACAGCCCTTGATCTTCATCCCAAAAAACAGATCATCGGCAAACGCATGAATAATCGATGATAAAAATACAAAGTGATATTGCCCAGGTTCACATAATTCCGGAGGTAGCTGAATCACCCGTGGTAGCGCTCTGGGGGCCTGTAAAATGGCAAAACCAATATTGCGACCAAAAGCATCTTTGCCATCCATCGATACAATAAAATTTAAACTTTTATTGAGTAATCGGGGAAATGGATGGGATGAGTCGAGCCCAATAGGACTAAGGATAGGCTGAATTTCATCGCGAAAATACTGTTCCAGCCAGGCACTGTGTTCACTTGTCCACATTGGTCTTGGCAAGACCTTAATGCCTTCCTGCTCCAATAATGGTAATAACTCATCATTAAGTACCGAATATTGCTCGTCAACCAATTCATGGGCACGTATGCTGATCAACCTTAATGCTTCCTGAGCGCTGATTTGATCAGCTTCCAGGTAGGGATCGCCAATTTCGATTTGTTGGATCAGACCGGCAACGCGTACTTCAAAAAATTCATCCAGATTGGTACTGGAAATACACAGATAATTTAGTCTTTCCAGCAATGGCACAGTGGGGTCAAGGGCCTGTTGTAATACGCGCCAATTGAACTCCAGCAGACTCAACTCACGATTCAGGTAAAGGTCGGAGCTGTTCAGATCAATTTGTGTTTCCATGTTTTCCATTTTGATGGCTTGTTTGAAGGTTAATTAACGATAAGCTTGTTTAGTGTTTCTGTAACCCGACACCCCCAAGCAAACTAGAGGGATTTGATGACAATCTGATGACAGCCTACCAACGATATTTGTCATAGTTTTCCGGATTTGCCCAGAAACGACTGTTCAGCCAGTCACGTTTGGGCTGGTAATTTTCAATAGCATAACTGAACACCTGTAATCCATCACTGGTTCCGGCAATATGATGCAGGCCCATGGCCAGATAATCGCGAAATTGCCATCCCTGTTTTTGCGCCAGCGCAGGATTGGTAATCAGAATAATATGCGGTGCATGTAAATTGCGTAAATAGCCCAGCCATTGTTGCCCGGCCTGTAACGGTAAAGTTTCCGTCAAGTCGCTGATGACCGCCAGATCGACACTGTGAATTTGCTTCAGTTGTGCTTGTTCAAATGGTGTCGCCAGCGTCTCTGATCTGGTATCTTGACAGTCGTTCAGGCATAGCTTGGCCGACTCTCCCGCAACCAATACAGATTGCGGATCAAATTGCTGTATCAGCGTACTGAGCAGCGAAGACAATAAGACTGATTGATTCATGACTGACCAGCATAAAACATCTACCGAGTTCTGGAAACACAAACGTCTTGGACAGATGACACATACCGAATGGGAAAGCCTTTGCGATGGCTGTGGGCGCTGCTGTCTGCATAAGCTTGAAGATGATGCCGATGACCGGATGTATTACACACGTGTGGCGTGTGAATTACTGGATATTTCAACGTGTCGCTGTAAGGATTATGCTAATCGGCAAAAGACTGTGCCAGATTGTATTCAACTCAGCGTCGAGCAGGCACACTTTTTTGACTGGTTGCCCGATACCTGCGCCTACCGTTTACTTGCTGAAGGCGAAACGTTACCAGAATGGCATCCATTGATTACCGGTGATCCGCAAAGTGTGATTGATGCAGGAGTTTCTGTTCGCAATGTGGCTATTAGCGAATCAGAAGATATAGATCTAACCGAAGAGGTTATTGCGTTGCAGCCACCTGTTTACCCGCATGACACCTGAAGAAAGTCGCGAATTTACTGCCCGTCTGGAACAAGCTGCATTGACGCTGCTTGAGATGGAAATTTACCGAAAACCAGATGATTTGGCTCGTCGTTTTGGACTGCCATTGCCAGTGGTGCGTTACTGGTGGCGACACACTGATGAAAAAACACGTCCAGTCGACCAAAACAGCCTGTCACCCCGGGAAGTAAAAGTCATTCGTAAAGCCACCCAAACCCTGGAAGGATGGGAAAAGATCAAACGTTATCGTCCACCATGTGGTGCACGATTACCAGGCGGTAAGAAGTGCAAACGATCAGTGGCGATCCGTCAGCCTGAAGCATGGTCGCTGGGCGCTTTAGCTGATCGTTGTCGTTTACATGGCGGTAATGCCCGGCGCATTATCCGAGCTAAAAAACAGGACGATACAGAATGAGGGATTTATGCTTGAGACAACGGAAATTCTGAAGCTGCTTCTGACGTTATGTAACGAGCAAAAAAGCGGCACCCAGGGTCTGTTTTTCTTTCAAGGTCGCCTCTGTTGTGACTGAAAACTTACCAATCAAGGCGCGAGGAGAGCAGTTTAGTGAGTCTAAATCAACGACGAGCAACGCGGAGTGGTGAGTTTTCAGCCACAACCCATGGGGCTGGGACTATTTTTCCGCCTCACGGCGTTGGAAATGACTTATGTAGAAATAACTACACCTCATCATTTCCGCCTTGCGAGATGAAAAAATATTCTCCAGCAGAGGGGGACCTTGAAAGATAAACAGACCCTAGTTTTAACGACTGCCGATAACAAAGCCTGCCATATTATTTTCCAACAGGGTCAAATTGAAGCGATGGCATTTGGTTCAGTAAAAGGTATTGAGGTTGCCAGATTACTGCCAAGACTACTCATTGAACGAACCAGTTTTAACAGTACGCTGAAAATGCCATTAAGTGGACGTGCCAGCATTGAAGATCAAGCAGATATTTTCGCCGCGCTGGGATTACGACGCCAGGCGAGATCTGAAAATGTTGACTCTTCCAGTCACTCTAAAACTCCACGTATGTATCGTGGTCATCTGGTTGTTGAAAAAGGGCAGACAGACTCAACATCAGATAGGGTTAAGAGTCCCTCCCAACCGGTTGACAAACAACCTTCTGCAAAGCCTAAAAGTAAACGGATTTATCGTGGCCAAATCACAGAAGATTGAAACAATCGGCTGAATTTGTCACATTGATGCGACAAAATCGTTAACATATCGTCCAGTTTCATACTCCGGAATTCATCATGAGCAGCATGTCTCCCCAAAACCTCAATCGTGGTTTACTTGATTTTATTGATGCCTCACCCACACCGTTTCATGCGGTAGCCAATATGAAAGCGGCTTTGGAGGCTGCTGGATACAAACAGCTCAATGAAAAAGAAAGTTGGGGAACATTATCGACCGGTGGATATTATGTAACCCGCAATGACTCCTCCATAATTGCGTTTAACCTGCCCGATATCAATCTGGCAGAAGCCGGTTTTCAAATGGTGGGAGCGCATACCGATAGTCCCTGTTTAAAAGTCAAACCACAACCGGGCACGGTAAAAAATTCATTCTGGCAGCTGGGTGTTGAAGTATATGGTGGAGCCCTGTTAAACCCCTGGTTTGATCGGGATTTATCGATGGCCGGACGCGTAAGCTTTGTTGATGCCGATGGTCAATTAAGCCATGCGTTGGTTAATTTCAAAAAGCCTGTGGCAACTATTCCCAGTCTGGCCATCCACCTGGATAGGGACGTCAATCAGAATCGCAGTATTAATCCGCAGCTGCATCTGCCACCGATAGTGCTGCAGACCGAAGAGGGCGATAAACCGGATTTCCGTGCCTTACTCGAGCAACAGCTCAGATCCGAGCAGGGTGAACTGAATGTGGGTAAAGTGCTGGATTACGAAATCTGTTTTTACGATACGCAACCATCGGCACTGGTTGGTATTAATGAAGACTTTATCAGTGCGGCGCGACTGGACAATCTGCTGAGCTGTTATATTGGTCTGCAGGCGTTATTGGCTGGATCGAAAAATAAGGCCAATTTACTGGTATGCACAGATCATGAAGAGGTCGGCAGTGTGTCGACCAGTGGCGCACAAGGAACCTTTTTGCCCGCCGTTCTGCAGCGTCTGGCCAAGGATAATGAAAGCTATCAACGAATTATCCAGCACTCCTTATTAATTTCTGCTGATAATGCGCATGGCATTCACCCCAACTATGCTGATCGGCATGATGAACAACATGGCCCCATCCTGAATAAAGGACCGGTGATTAAAAGTAATGCCAATCAGCGTTATGCCACTAACAGTCAAAGCAGTGCACGTTTCCGGCAGCTTTGTGAACTGGCTGATGTGCCGGTGCAGGATTTTGTGGTGCGAACGGATATGGGCTGTGGCAGTACAATCGGTCCGTTAACTGCCAGTAACCTTGGCGTTCACACATTGGATATCGGTGTACCGACTTTTGCCATGCACTCGATTCGTGAGCTTGCCGGCAGCCAGGATACTTCGCATTTATACAATGCGCTTAAACAGTTTTTTAATTAAATCAAAGGAATATAAACACTATGTCAGAAACAGTTGATGAGTTAACGGTGACCTATCAGGAAGGCGATGTGACCACCGTCAAGGAACTCGATAAGGTTGTTCTTACCAAAGGTGCCTGGGCAACAGTGATGTTCCGTTATCAGGATCTGGATCGCAAAACTGGCGAGTTTGGTCCTGATAAATATACGATCCGTCGCTATCAAAAACGTAATGGTGAGTATGGCCAACGTTCAAAATTCAATATCTCCAGCCGCGATCAGGCGCAACAGATCATTGAAGCATTAACCCGCTGGACTAAAGACTGAATAGAATTAACTGACGATGAATAAGAGTTTATTAACCAATCTCTGCGCGGCCGCAGTGATTGGCGTAGGTTTATTGTTGGACACTCCCTGGCGTGAACCGGTTTTATCAATGGGAATGTTTGCCTTGGCCGGAGGGATAACGAACTGGCTGGCCATTCATATGCTGTTTGAGAAAGTACCTGGATTGTATGGATCCGGTGTCATTACAGCACGCTTCAGTGAGTTTCGCACAGCGATTGAAAAACTGGTAATGGAACAGTTTTTTAATCAGCAAAGTCTGGATCGCTTTGTCAGCGAGATGCTCGATGATAAGCGCGATCATCAACTCGATTTTTCCGAAATCATCGATCAAACTGACCTGAATCCGGTGTTTGATAATCTGGTGGCGACCATTATGGAGTCATCATTTGGCAGCATGTTATCAATGGTCGGCGGAGCCAAGGCGCTTAATCCATTGAAAGAACCTTTTGTTCGTAAAATGCAGCATTCGTTGAATGACATTGCCCATAGCGAACACTTTCAGCAGCACCTGCGGGAAAAGCTTAGCAGTGGGCCGGTCAGCGATGATTTATATCGGCAGATTTACGCTATCGTTCACAGTCGACTGGAAGAACTGACACCATTAATGGTCAAGCAGATGATTCAGGACCTGATTCGTCAGCATTTGGGCTGGCTGGTCGTCTGGGGCGGGGTATTTGGTGGCTTGATAGGACTGCTGACCAGCTTTTTACCGTTGTGAACCCGTGGAGCGAGAATAGTTGTCGCTTATGCGCCGCGCCCGTAGCCTTTTATCATCATTGGCGTGGTCGCGATTACTGGCAGTGTGATGAATGTCATGCGTTGCAGATGGGCAAACAGCATCTGCCAGATCGGGAAAGCGAAACAGCGTTATATCTGACCCATGAAAATGATGTTGATGATCCACGATATCAGCAGTTTGTCTCACCAATTACCGAGGCTATTCTAAGCCAGATTACCTCTGACAAAATCGGTCTGGATTTTGGGGCGGGGCCTGGACCTGTTATCAGTAAAATCATTACTGAAAAAGGCTATCAGACAAAGTTGTATGATCCGGTTTTTTATCCGGATAACAGCGTGTTAATACAGCAATATGATTTTATTATCTGTTGCGAAGTTATTGAACATTTTCATCAGCCAGCAATTGAATTTGCCCGCCTCAAATCATTGCTTAAGGCGGATGGGAAACTGTTTTGTATGACCCAGCTGTTTGATGAGGGTATTGATTTTGCCAAGTGGCACTACAAAAACGATATTACTCATGTGTTTTTCTATCATCGCGATAGCCTGAAGTTCATTCAGCAACAATTTGCTTTCAGTACAGTTGACATTAACCAGCGTTTGATAACGTTTACGAACTGAATTGTTCGCGAATTGCGACAAGATGCTCAGCGGGCAATTCGATTACCACGCTGACCATATCGGTAAATTGCTGATCGACAATTCGTCCTTTGATCTGTTTAAGCTGATATTCCAGCATTTGTAACTGGCTGTAATCAATCTTTAAACTGAGTTGCGCCATTTCTACCCAGGGAAGCTTGCCTGCTGCATCGATGGCTTGTTTAGCGGCATTTCCATAAGCTCGGGTCAGACCTCCAGTGCCTAATTTAACCCCGCCAAAATAACGAATGACCGCCACCACCGTATTAATCAGATCTTCGCCTTGTAACGGTGACAGAATGGGCCGACCTGCAGTGCCGGATGGTTCGCCGGCATCAAAAAAACGTTCGGTGATAAACCCTTCAGCGGCGCGGATCCGCCAGGCAAAGGCCAGATGATTAGCAGAGGCATGCTGTGCAGCCAATTGTCGAAGCTGTTTTAAAGCAGATTGTTCACTGTCACAGTGCATAGCTACGCCAATAAACCGCGATTTTTTGATTTCCGATTCGCTGATTGAAGGAGTGCGAAGTATAAAAAACTGGCTGGACATCTTATTTACTATAGGAAAATACAGCCTGACAATTTACCATATCAGCATATTTTGCTCGCCTGTCAGGTAGGGCAATGTCTAAATTCATCGCAATTAATCAGGTAGCACAGTTTGTCAGAATTAAGTTTTGCAGTTGGCCAACGTTGGGTCAGTAACAGCGAGGCCGAGTTAGGTCTGGGTATCATCATTGAAGTCACCGGAAGACGAATTGAAATTTCCTTTCCGGCTGCCGAAGAGCAGCGCAGTTACGCCGCTAATAATGCACCATTGAGCCGGGTGGATTATCCGCTGGGTGAAAAGGTAAAAACCCGTAAGGGACAGATTTTTACCATCAGTGAAAAACATCCTTTAAATGGCTGTGTGATTTATCAGGGGGAAACCGCTGAGGGAGAAGCTGTCAGTATTCATGAGATGGATCTGGATAGCTTTGTACAGTTTAGCCAGGCCTCAGACCGTTTATTTGCTGGTCAGATAGATAAAAATCGCCAGTTCCAATTACGACTCCGAACCCATCAATATTTTCATCGTTTACATCAGTCACCGGTATTTGGACTATTGGGCGCTCGGGTCCAATGTCTGCCGCATCAGTTTTATATTGCCTCACAAATGGCCAACCGTATTTCTGCCAGAGTTTTACTGGCCGATGAAGTCGGCTTGGGGAAAACCATTGAAGCTGGCTTGATTATGCATCAGCAAATCATGCAGGGTCGGGCCAGTCGTGTACTGGTGATTGTACCTTCAGCATTGGTGCATCAGTGGTTAGTTGAAATGCTAAGACGTTTTAATCTGGCTTTTACGGTGATTGATGCCGAACGCTATGAAGCGCTGGTTGAATTAGACGAGGGCAATGCCTTTGATAGCGCTCAATTAGTATTAACTGATTTACAGACGCTGGAAAATCATCCTGAAATGCAAACAGATGTATTGCAGGCAAGCTGGGATATGTTGGTAGTGGACGAGGCGCATCATCTACAGTGGCATGAAGATCAGAGCAGTGAAGGTTATCAACTGGTTGAAAAACTGGCAAAGCAGATTGCTTCAGTCTTATTGTTAACTGCTACACCTGAACAGCTGGGTATGGACAGTCACTTTGCCCGTTTGAAGTTACTGGATCCCGATCGCTATTATGACTTAGCGCAATTTCGTGAAGAACAGCAGCATTATCAACAAATCAGTCTGTTACTCGAGCAATTGATGGCGGTTGAATCAGCCAGTGATTTCGATAAAAACAAACGTTTAAAAGCGCAATTAAAACCTTATCTGGATGATGAGTTGTTATCTGCGTTGGCTGACAGTGATGAATTTGAAGCAGCACGTGAACAGGCTAAACAGCAGTTTCTAGACCAATTCGGCACCGGGCGGATTTTATTCCGTAATACCCGCGATACCGTTAAAGGGTTTCCTGAGCGGCAGTTGACAACTTATCCGCTGGATTTTCCAGAGCAGTTTTTGCCCGAAACCAACAGCGAACTTACTCAATTGGTACAACCAGAAACACTTTTAGGTGAAGACTGGCTGGAGCTGGATCCGCGGGTTGAATGGTTGGTGAGCTGGCTGAAACAGCACCGTGGAGAAAAAACCTTATTAATTACCGCCAATGCTGAAACGGCAAAAGAGCTGGAATTACATCTGCGTCTGCAACATGGTGTGCGTAGCGCCGTATTTCATGAACAGATGACGCTAATTACCCGTGATCGTGCTGCGGCTTTTTTTGCTGATGATGAAGAGGGCGCACAAATTCTGATCTGCTCGGAAATTGGCAGTGAAGGCCGTAACTTCCAGTTCTGTTCGTATCTGGTGTTATTTGATTTACCGCTCAATCCCGATTTGCTGGAACAACGCATTGGTCGACTGGATCGTATCGGCCAGCGTAATACCGTCAACATCGTGCTGCCGTTTTATCAGGATACTGCTCAGCAATTGTTGCTGGACTGGTATCAGCAGGGTTTAAATGCGTTTGAATCTGTTTGTAAAACCGGTGCCGCATTACGTGAACAATTTGCTGATCAGCTGGAACAATGTCTAAGACATCCCGAAGACAAAAAAGCTTTTGCCAAATTGCTTAAAGAAACCCAAAAGGCAGAGCAGCAATTACGCGAAAGTCTCAGTCAGGGACGGGACCGACTGCTCACATTGAATTCCTATGATGAAGCCGCTGCAAAAGAAATCCTGATGCAGGTAGACGATGCCAGCAGCCCATTGGAACTGGCTGCTTTTATGGATGATTTCTTTGATGCTTACGGTGTGGAGCAACAGGCACACAGTGCTGACAGTATTATATTGCAGCGTGGTGATGAGTTACGAAGTGATGAAATTGACCTGCCAGAAGACGGTTTAACGGCCACTTATCAGCGGGCCAGGGCTTTATCCCGCGAGGATATGGCGTTTTTGAGTTGGGAACATCCATTGGTGTTATCGGCAATGGATGCGGTGATCAGTTCTGATCTGGGTAATACCGCATTCTGTCAGTTAAAAAGTAATCTGGTGCCCGCCGGAAGTTTGTTACTGGAAGTCGCCTTTGTAATGCATTGTCCTGCACCGAAGCAGTTTAATATTACGCGGTATATTCCTGAATCTTACCTGCGAATTGTTATCGACGAGAATGGCCGTTGTTTTGAAGAACAGTTGCCCGAGCAGGAAATGAATCAGCAAGCTGGCCGCATTCCCAAACATACTGCTCAGCAGATGGTGCAGGTCGCCAGATCCCGAATCGATAATTTAATTGACGCTAGTAAAAAAATGGCAGACAAACATCAAAAACAGTTAATTGAACAAGCTATCAGTAAAATGACCGAGCTGACGGACCATGAATTGAACCGTCTGCAGCATCTTGCAGAACAAAACACCCATATTAAGCCAGCAGAAATTGAAGCACTGCAGTTGGAACAACAACAGTTGCAGCAGTATTTGCACCAGGCTGAACTGAAATTGGATGCGTTACGCTTAATCATCGTGACAGAAGCGGAGTGATCTGCCAAAGTCACCCATGAAAATTTAATGGAGTAGGGTTTTGATTAAACGTTTGTTACCCCCTTTGCTGGTCGTGGCATTGGCCATCGTAATATTCGGTACGTTGATCAGTACCCGTCCTCAGGCTCCGGTTCAGGATCGTCCGGTAAAGGGTGTTTTGGTTGAGACTCAGACGATTGATTTTGCCGCATTATCACCAACATTAACGTTGTATGGTCGTCTTGAAGCCCCGCAAATGGCTAATTTGCGAGCTGCTGTTACCGCAGATGTCGCTGAGGTTTATGTGTTTGATGGCGAATATGTTGAACAGGGAGATGTGCTGATTGAGCTGGATCCTCGAGAAGCCCAATTGGCGGTAGAACAGGCTGCTGCCGAACTGGCGCTGATTGATGCACAGATCGAGGCAGAAAAGTCGCAACTTAAACGCAATCAAGCCCTGTTAGGTACGCAACAGCAATTAGTCGATTTGGCTAAAGCGGCGGTGAATCGTGCTGAAAAGTTGCAACAGAGCCAGTTGTCATCCCAGGCTTTATTGGATGAATCCATCTCTTTACAGGCGCAACAAAGCCTGGAGCTTAAACAGCGGCAGTTTGATATTCAGGATCATCCCATTCGAATTGCCCAGCTTCAGGCAAACCGTCAACAGGCTCAGGCACAACTGGATCGCGCAGAACTGGATTTGAGTCGTACCATTATCGAAGCTCCATTTTCAGGTCGAATCACGGATCGGCAAATTGCTAAGGGTGACCGGGTGCAGGTGGGTGATGCCTTAATGACGCTTTATGATATGCAGCAATTGGAATTGCGTGCATCCATTCCGCAGCGTTATCTGACGGATATTTATTCAGTGCTTGAAACACAGCAATTGACCGCCACTGCCGAAGTTTCCGGTCGGCAATATGAATTTGAATTACAACGCCTCAGCGGTGAGGTGAATGCCAATGTCGCAGGACGGGATGGCCTGTTCCGCCTACAAGGTGATCCGGGACCTTTGGCCGCAGGACAGTTTGTCAGCGCTCAACTTGATTTGCCCGTTCGGCAGGATACTGTAGCCATTCCTTACAGTGCTTTATATGGTTTGGATCGGGTTTATCGGGTTCGTAATAATCAGCTTGAAGCGGTGCAAGTCAGCAAAATCGGTGATTACTCCAATCAGGATGGCAAAAGCCGCTTGCTGATTCAAAGCGAAGCTTTGCAACAGGGTGATCAGATTATTACTACTCAATTACCAAATGCCATCAATGGGTTATCCGTAAGTATTAAAGATGAATAGCACGGTGAAACGCGACTTTATTGGTCTCTTTGCCCAACATCGGGTTGCTGCCAATCTGTTGATGATGGTGATGATCCTCGCCGGGGTTCTGTCGTTAAATCGTATTAATACTCAGTTTTTCCCGACCTTTGCTCTGGATATTATTACGGTAAGCATTGAATGGCGTGGTGCCAGTGCCGAGGACGTCGCCGAGTCGATTACCCGCCAGGTAGAGCAGGAACTTCGCAGTGTGGATTATGTGAAAAAGATGACCTCAACCTCATCTTACGGTATGTCACGGGTCACCCTTGAGTTTATTGAAAAAAGCGATATGGGGCAGGCACTGGATCAGGTCAAGGATCGAATTGCTCAGATCCGCAATTTACCCACGGATAGTGAAGAACCTGAAGTTACTCTGGTCACCAATTATGAAAGTGTGGCGCGCATTCTGATCACCAGTGAAACCGGCGACCTGGCGTCCCTACGTTATCTTGCACATGATATTGAGCATGAGCTGCTGGATCGCGGTATCTCGCGGATCAATATCAGTGGATTACCGCTTGAAGAAATAGCCATTCAGCTGGATAAAACCAAATTGGAAGCATTGGGACTGGATCTGGATGAGGTTGCTGATCGTATTGCCCAGCTGAGTCAGGATTTACCCGCTGGTGAAATTGGCAACGATGAAAGCACAAGGCAGATCCGCAGTCTGGATCAAGGTCGTGATGTGCAAGCATTTGCTGAATTTGCTTTGCAGTCCGATTTTGCCAATGGATTAGTGAAACTTGAAGATGTGGCTACTATTGAAAGGCGCCCCTTACGTAAACAGATGAATCTGTTTTATCAGGGGCAGCCAGCCATCGAACTGGAATTGCAACGTACGGAAAATGCCGATTCACTGGAAAGTGCGCGGGTGCTTGAACAGTGGCTGGATGAAAAATCCGCAACACTGCCTGAGGGCGTTGAGCTCAAAGTCTATGACGCCAGCTGGCAACTGATTAAAGAACGGATCAATCTGCTGTTAAAAAACGGCCTGGGTGGATTATTACTGGTATTGGGCATTTTATTTCTGTTCCTGCATGGGCGCGTTGCTTTCTGGGTAGCGGTAGGTATTCCGGTATCGTTTATGGCAGCTTTGGCCGTGTTATATGCACTGGGAGGCAGTATTAATATGATCAGCCTGTTTGGTCTGATCATGTCGCTGGGAATTATTGTTGATGATGCCATCGTCGTGGGGGAAGATGCATTTGCCCATTATCAGAGTGGTGAACCATCACTGACAGCATCAGAAGGTGGTGCAAGACGTATGCTGGCACCGATTTTATCTTCTTCGCTGACCACTATTTCGTCGTTTATTCCATTAATGCTTATCAGTGGTGTGATTGGCAATATTCTGTTCGATATTCCGTTTGTGGTGATTTGCGTGATTATCGCCTCGTTAATTGAGTGTTTTCTGATTCTGCCGGGCCATCTGCGCCATAGCTTTCAAAATATTCATCATGCTAAGCCTTCGGCAATACGTGCACGCCTGGATAATGCTTTCAATTATCTGCGTGATGATCTTTTCCGTCCATTGGTCACCAATGCAGTAAAAAATCGCGGCTTAACGGTGAGTATTGCCATGGCGTTACTGATCATCAGTTTTGGTTTACTGGCAGGTGGTCGCATCAGTTTTAACTTTTTCCCATCACCTGAAGGCACCACGGTATTAGCCAATGCACGCTTTGTTGCCGGAACACCGCGCAGCGAAGCTGATAAATTTCTGCAACATCTCACGGCGACATTGCAGCAAACTGATCAGCAATGGGATCAGCCATTGGTTGATGTCGCCACCAGTAAGTTGGGCGCGGCGGGTACTGCCGGAGGCATGTCTGATGCTCAGGTGGATGACCGTTTTGCCTCAATGCAGGTTGAATTGACTTCGCCGGACCAACGCGATGTGCGTAATCAGACATTTATTAATGCCTGGCGCGAGAAAATCGTTATGCCTGCAGGTATTGAAACCTTCACCATATCGGAACGTCGAGGAGGCCCCCCTGGCAGTGATATTGATATTCGGCTCACCGGCGGCACCACCGATAACCTCAAGGCGGCTGCCAGGGAAGTTATTGAAGCATTACAACGTTATCCCGGTGTGAGTGCAATTGAGGATGATTTACCCTATGGTCAGTCGCAGTTGATTTATCGCCTAAAGGAGCAGGGCGAGGTGTTGGGGTTAACGGTTGAGAACGTTGGCAGACAACTACGCTCGGCTTATGACGGACGTCTGGTACAGATTTTTCAGGATGGTGATGACGAGGTTGAAGTTCGGGTAATGTTTCCAGATAGCCAGCGAAATACTCAGGCCTCACTGGACGATTTTATGATTCGCCTGCCAGATGGCGGTAGTGTGCCGCTGGATTCAGTGGTGCACTTTGATGCACGCCGAGGGTTTGATGTATTGCGCCATACCGATACCCGGCTGGCGGTACATGTCACTGCGACTGTAGACAGCCAGGTGACCAATAACAACACTATTCTGGCGGATTTACAGCAAGAATTTCTGCCTGATTTGATGGCGCGTTATGGTATTCAGGTGGTTTTTGAGGGCAGGGCAGAAGAACAGGCCGATACTATTGGGGATATGAAGCAGGGCACACTGCTGGCCTTTGCGTTAATCTATATTATTCTGGCCTGGGTATTCGCATCATATGGCTGGCCGCTAGTGGTTATGACAGCCATTCCATTTGGCTTGATTGGGGCGCTGGTCGGCCATTGGTTACTTAATATCGACCTGACAATTCTGTCGTTATTCGGCATCTTTGGGCTGTCGGGCATCGTGGTCAATAATGCGATTATTCTGGTGACCTTTTTCAAGAACTTACGTGAAAAAGGCCTGGAGACCCAAAATGCCATTATTGAAGCCTCGGTTTTACGGTTAAGGGCAGTATTATTAACCTCATTAACTACTATCGGCGGGCTCACACCATTACTATTTGAAACATCGCCTCAGGCGCAGTTTTTGATTCCAATGGCTGTATCGATTTCGTTTGGTTTGATGTTTGCCACGATTTTAGTGTTACTTGTCATTCCGGCATTATTGTCGTTCCACGAAAGCATTTCCGAAAATTTTGCCAAACTTCGTAATGCCAAGACACAAACCACCGAATAAGGGGTAGAACATGAAACTGCGTATGCTGTGTTTATTATTCGGACTGAGCTCAATTTTAGTCAGTTATTCCGTTAATGCTGAAGAAACGGATCCTATCACGCTGAAAACACTGACGGATTACGTTTACAGCCAGCATCCTGCCAGACAAGCTGAATCCAGCATGGATGCGCTGGCAAAAAGCCGTTCAGATCTTGCTGGAAAGTTATTTGCTGAGCCTTTAAGTTTATCGGTGAATCATTTCAATGATGTAATCGGTAGTGGTGAGGGTCTGCAGGAATGGGAATCTTCAGTAGAAATGCCGATTTGGCTACCGGGTGAAAAACGTCATCAGCAGAATCTGTCACGTCATTTGGCCGCAGAGCTGCCTTACTATCAACAACGAATTCGCCTTGATGCCTCGGCACAGGTAAGACGTCATGTTTGGCTAGTGATGCTTTCTGCAGCCAAAGTGCGCCATGCCGAAACATTACGGGACAATGCCCGGAACTTGCTAAAGAATGTTGAAAATCGGGTAGAGGGGGGGGATTTAGCCAGTTCAGAAGCTTTGCTGGCAAAAAGTCATCATCTGGAAATGCAGTCCCAATTGGCTTCGGCAAAGATGGATTTGCAACAAAGCTTAAATCAATACCAATACCTGACCGGGCAGCAGGTCTTACCGGATGTGATTGAAGAAAATTTACCGTTGTCGACTGAAATAGATAAAGCCCATCCATTATTAGCTGAGCTGGAGCAACAAATTGCCCGACAACGCAGTGAAATCGCCAACGCCCGTTATGACAATGTTCAACATCCCAGTCTGTCTGTAGGCGTTAAACGTGAACGGGATGAACATGCCGATCCCTATAACAACAGCATAGGCGTGGGCGTTAGCTTTGCCCTGAACGATGAACAATATCAGCAACCGGCTATTGCACAAGCCAGCCGGCAGTTAGCCGATTTACAGATTGCCCAGCAGCAACAGAAACGTCAGCTTGAAGCTGACTTGCTTGCCGCGATGGATACACTTAAAACGTTGCAACAGAGACAGACGCTATTGAAAGAACAATATGCGGTCAGTCAGCAATATGTTGATATGCAACAACGTAGTTTTGATATGGGTGGGGTCGATTTAACAAGCTTTTTACGTAGTCAGGAAATAGCCGACAAACATCGCCACCAACTTTTGCAACTGGAAATCGAAATTCAACAACAGATTGCACAGATTAATCAGATTGCTGGCCGGACGCTGTAGCGACAAACGTTGTCTTCAATCCGCAACTGTTTCGGCTCGCATTCTGGCAGCTAAATCTTCCCACAATGATAAGCGCGAGGCATCACCCACCCGTTGTCCTTCGCCACGGGATTTTGCCAGCCATAACCCTGTGCCATTAAAACTGTAAACAGGCGTCAGATCCTGACGGCGACTGGCCGGTTGTATCTCATTAATCAGGTTATCCAGCACCAGGGGAATGGCGCGTTTATTTTCAAAATAAGTTAAAACCATATGTGCCTGATTCAGATCAATGGCTTTAACATAAGTGATACGCAGTTTATCTTCATCAACGCCAAGCTGTTTCAGGGTGAAATATTTAGCAATGGAGTAGTCCTCGCAATCGCCAGCTCCCAGTGACAGCATTTCAATCGGCGTAGCCCAGTAATCTTCTTTATTCCATAAAAAAATATCATCGACAAACAGGACATTACTGTTAAAAAAATCGTTTACTACCGCGAGTTTTTCCCGCTCTGATAAATCCTGATTTTCCTGCATCAATATTTGCCAGGCTTCAACGCGTTGTCTGGCCTCACTATCGTATTCATTTTCAATGCGTTGCAATAACGCTTCTGAAATCAGTAATTCTGCCAGCAATGGAACAGAAAACGGCAGCCACCAAACCAGCAGTAAGGTCAATACAATAGGTTTTAGCCGAAGCAACATTGATTAACGACTGATCCCAAACAAGCCAGCCTGTTGTAACCAGAGAAAGTCTTGTTCGTCTTTTGCACTTTCTGCCAATACTCTTACTTCCAGTAAGCGGGCAATTTCCTGAATGATATCGAGCAAGTCCGGTTTATTGGTATTACTACGGATATCTGTGGTCAGATCGCGTGCCAGTCGAATGTAATCAATATGCAGATCTTTCAGCAGATTCACCGGAATCACATCGCTGCTATAACGTTTTAATAGACTGTGAGCTCCTAACTGTCTGACAAAGATGCTGAAATTGGTGAATGTATCCAGATCTTTGGCCGCAGCATAAGCGGTCACACTAAACGCTAACAGGGCAGGGGATAAGCCTGATTGAATGACTGCTTTGCCAAGCCATTGGCGGAAGTCTGCTGAAGCAATTGATGCCAGAGACAGGTTGATTGTCACAGGAGCCGGATTGGATTCTTCGCCCATCAAGTCCAACACCTTTTGCACAATGTGTTTATCCAGTGTTTCAACCAGATCAAAAGCTTCAGCCATTGAAAAGAAGGTACCAATAGGCAGTAAATCACCATTTGCATCACGAACTTCGGTAAAGGCTTCACGCATTACCAGATGGGGTTTTGCGGTGTCACTGTAATTGTAAGCCTGGTTGGTAAAGGTAATCATTGCCGAATCTGTATTAATTACCTGTTCAATAGTAGCTTTCCAGCTCATTTCAGACATTGAACTTAAGGTGTTTTCCTTGATGTAAAAGGCATTGGCTTCAATCAAACGTGCTTGCTCATAGGCCTCAATCAATGCTGGCATGAGTCGCTCAACTTCACTGCTACGTTCATAAGAAACAATCCCCATATGCAGTAAGTCGCTATGCTCATATTGTTGCCCCAGTTCGTTGGCCAGAGCCTGAATCTGTTCGGCAATCCGGGTTATGTCTTGCATATTGCTATCGGTTGTCAAAACAGCAAATTCTGATCCGTACCAGCGATAACTGCGCAGATTGGCAAATGGTAGTTGTTGCAACTGGCTGGCAAAATCCTTCAGCAGTGCATCTACTGCATTTTTACCCTGATTTTTCACCACTGCACTCAAGTCATCGAATTTGATGTAGATAACATGGCCGAATTCGCCAATGGAGAGTGCCTGTTTTATATCGACATTGAATGTTTGCTGATTTAATAAGTTGGTCAATGGATCACGATTCAGATTGTCATTGAGCTTATCAAGCCGCAAATTCAGATGATGGATGGTTTTGCCAATTTTGGTCGACATGCTGTTCATGGATTTGGCAACTGAACGTACTTCTCTGGTCCAGGGTAAATTTTCAATAACGGTAAATTTCCCTGCAGAAATATCATTTGCCTGTTCGGTTATGGCTTTTAATGGACGCAAGGTCATCCTCAGCACAACCAATAACAACAAAATCGCACCTAACAGAATGAACAATGAAAATTTGAGTGTGGATTTAAATTGTTCGTACAGCTTGAGGTAACCATAACCGGGATTACTGGTGACTTGCAGGGTGCCAGCAATATTCCAGCCGGTACTTATTTCACTGACAGCGGTGGCAGTTTCGATGGGAAAAAACCGGGGAAGCCAGCTGGGTACACCACGAACTTCATCGGGATTGGTCAGCCGAATTAATTCATTGCCATCCACATCCAATAAACGCATTTCCTTGTAATAACCGGTATCAAAAATGGCGTTCATCATGGTTCGCAAAATCGGATCAGTTTCATCAGCCATATGGGGACTGAGTGATAAACCGAGTGAGGTTGCCGTGTCCTGTACATGCACTTCCGATTCGCCCTGCAGATAACTACGGATATTGTCCATGCTCATGACAAAATTTACTGAGAACACAATCAGAAAAATCAGTGTTAGCAAGATAAGTAATTGTTTTGATAAAGACATAAGAAACAACCTCATTATTAAAGGTATCATCAGGCTGGAGTCAGCATGAGACAGCTGTTTTACAACATCATCCAGTAATCGGGCTAACATTACCTGTGCAACTGCCGTCAGGCAAGCTAAATCCAGTGTTATTGGGCAAAACAATACACTTTTGGCTTTTGTTTTCAGTGACCGGTTGATACGATCAACCGTCCTCTATTCAAGGTAGTCTTCCGATGTTTATGGTTTTGGCGCAAATGGCCGTGTTAATTGCCTGTGGTGCGCTTTGGCAGGCCTTGGCTCCCAGGCATATTCCGGCGCTGGCACATCGCCGGGCTCTGACCGATCTGGTTTTTTATATTCTGTTGCCAGCCATGGTGATTGATGTGATCTGGCAAGCGCCGCTTGATATCACTTCAATGAAGATATCGTTGTTGGCAATGAGTGGTCTGGCGACAGCAGCCTTGTCTATATGGCTGGTATTAAAAGTGATACCGGTCACCAATGCTCAAAAAGGTGCGTTGATCCTGGCGGCAACTTTTCCCAACGTCACCTATCTTGGCTTGCCAGTATTGGATCAAGTGCTTGGCAGCTGGTCAAATGCCATTATTTTGCAATACGATTTATTTGCTTGTACCCCCATACTGATGACGGTGGGCATGTTAATGGCGGGATATTATGGCAGCCACGATCAGTCCTCACATCCATTAAAAAGCCTGATAAAAATACCACCATTATGGGCAGTGACCATTGCAGTGCTATTAAATCTGCTCAATGTGGAACGTCCTGATTTTATTCACTCTGCGTTGCAAACGCTATCAGGTGGCGTGGTGCCATTAATGTTGATAGCACTGGGCATGAGCATTCGCTGGCAGAGTCTGCGATTGAACCTGTTACCACTATTATTACCGGTGGCAGCAATTACCTTATTTATAGCGCCAGCGGGTGTTTGGCTGGTGACTCAGGTTCTGAATTTGCCGACCGATATTATGACCACGGTGATTTTATCGGCTGCCATGCCGACGATGGTCTTTGGGATTGTGATCTGTGAACGCTACGGCTTGGATACATCGCTTTACGCGGCAGCGGTAACATTAACGACCGTGCTCTGCATGGCGAGTTTACCGCTGTGGTTTTACTGGATTAACTGATCGGACCAGACAAAACCCGCTTGATCCACCGCCTGTTTAATCAATTGCATGGCTTGTTCAACCTGATCCAAATCGCCGCGCAGACTGAATTCGATATGGGGAGGATCACCCAGATGAGGCAGACTGGATAATTTCAGAAGTGGATAATCGTTAACAATCTGATTCATTACCGGTAACAAATCCGACTCACGTCCACGTTGAACAAAAATAGTCTGCTCTGTTGCTGGGCGCTGGTTTTTTAAATGCGCATACAGGTTATCCAGAACCCATTCGACCATCGGCCAGGCCATCTCTGGAAAGCCCGGAGTGAAGTGATGGTTTGCATAAGAAAAACCTGGTATACGATTGATTGTATTGGGGATTATTCTCGATCCTTCTGGAAGGTAGCCCATCAATATACGATTGGGGTAAGCATCCTCGCCAAACCGCGCTTCGATTTCAGCAGTTGCTTCGGGGTGAGGGATTAATGGCACATCGGCAATTTTCGCAACAGTCTGGCGCGTTCTGTCATCAGGTGTTGCGCCGATGCCACCGAAACTGAACACCAGATCGTCACTGCTCATGCTGTAACGCAAAGCTCGTTCAAGTTGTTGTGGATCATCCCCAACAATCAAGGTCCAGCTTAGTTCAAGACCGCGTTTGGCCAGCATGATTTGCAATTGATTGAAATGCTTGTCCTGACGTTTACCGCTGAGAATTTCATCGCCAATTATGACCGCGCCAATATGCATGTTTACTCCGTTTCCTGTCGATTACGCATAAAATCTGCGGTCTGGGCAAAAGAACTCATTAACTGTTCAGCAAATAATGGATCCAGATCCATGGTTTTCAGGGCTTGAGCCATGCAATACAACCATTGATCGCGCTCTTCAATACCGATTGAAAAGGGAAGATGTCTGGCTCTTAATCGTGGGTGTCCATATTTTTCTATATAGAGTGAGGGGCCGCCGAGCCATCCGCTCAAAAACATAAAGAGTTTATCTTCACTGATTTGAATGTTTTGCGGATGTAAGCCACGGATTACTTCGGTTTGCGGCGTCTCACACATAATTTTGTAGAAGGTATGACAAAGTTTGCGAACGGCAGGTTCACCGCCAATGCGTTCATAAGGTGTTGCAATATCGGCCATGCTGAATCCATGCTCAAATCAGTGCAGTTTACTCTGCATCTATGTACTCATAAAGGGTTATAAGGTTGCGACATCAGGTTCAGACACGGATAATGAACTGTTCTATCTAACCCTCTCACTAATTAAAGGAGCTATAGCTTATGAGTGAAAGAATTGTGATGCGAACAGGTGAAGCACTGATCGCTGATGGTCCACCATTAACTGCCGCGGAACCAGAAGTCGTTATCGGCGAACTGGATGGACCAGTAGGAACCGCATTTGCCAATTTAATGGGTGATCAGGTTAAAGGTCACTCGCGCGTATTAGCGCTGATGAATACCGATGTTCAGGTTCGTCCTGCGACAATTATGGTCAGTAAAGTGACTGTTAAAAATACCGCCTACACCAATATTCTGATGGGTACGGTTCAAGGTGCAATTGCCAATGGTGTTTTGGATGCTGTTCGTAACGGTACTATCCCTAAAGAAAAAGCCAATGATTTAGGCATCATCGTTTCTGTCTGGTTAAACCCTGGCATCACCACGGTTGAAAACCTGGATCATGAAGCGTTATTTGATGTACATCGTCGTGCTACAACGCGTGCTATCGAGAAAGCGATGAATCATGAACCAAGCATCGATTACCTGTTGGAAAATCAGGATAAGCTGGTTCATAAGTATTATCAGAAAGAACTGGATGCGAAAAAATCTTAATTGAATTTTTTGCAAAAATGACGGTCGTAGGTATGTAGGTTATTCACAGCCTCGACAAAATTTACGGTTTGTCTGCGAAAGCAGGCAGACCGTTTTTTTTTGCCATGTATAATGCTTGAATGTGAATAAAGGCGGTCAGAGAGACAAATGGATTTATATTCCATCGATACATTAATGCATGAAACGCGACAACTGGCCGCACGTTATCGTCAGGCAACTGGCAGCACTTTGCCAGTTACTGGGGAAATTGCCCGTTTTGATGCCGCAAAATCTTTGGATCTGCAGTTACTGGATAATTTAAATTCCAGTTATGACGCCGTAGGTAAAAGTGGCGCATTAGCCGATCAAAAATTGGTGATTAAAGGTCGCGCCATTTTTGATACCAGTAAATCCACCCCACGAATTGGTCAATTGAACCCCGCCCAGGAATGGGATGGGGTGTTACTGGTATTGTTTGATGATGAATATCAGCCGGTAGAAATATTTTATGCTTCCAAGCAGGTTATTAAGGAAGCACTGAATGATCGTGAGAGTAATCGTAAAAAACGCGGCGCCATGTCTATCGCCCAATTCAAAATTATCGGTGAACGGATCTGGACGGCTGAAAATGGTGCAGAACCTGAAATTTGGGATAATCAGGCTACGTGATTTACCCAGGCTGGTTAATGGAGTCGTACGGACGTTGTTATGCAGGATGATTTACAACAGATTTTTGCTGATGGCGGCATTCTGGCCAGGCAAATCAAGGGATATCATCCGCGTCAGGCACAACAGGAAATGGCTCAGCGTATTGCCGATACTCTGGCCTCTGCTACAGTTTTAGTCGCTGAAGCCGGAACTGGAACCGGTAAAACCTTCGCTTATCTGGCACCGGCCATTTTATCGGGTCAAAAAGTCTTTATTTCCACCGGCACCAAAAATCTTCAGGATCAATTATTCAGACGTGACTTACCCACATTGCGTAAAGCGTTGGCCGTACCGTTTCAGGCGGCTATCCTCAAAGGCCGTGGTAATTATCTATGTCATCATCGACTGACTCTTGCCGAGCAGGATCCGTTATTGCTTTCACAAAGTGACACATTAAGGTCATTACGTGATTGGTCACAAAGCTCCAAAAATGGCGATTTAAGTGAATCAGATTTGCTGGAAAACCAATCACACCTATGGCCCAGAGTAACCTCAACTGTAGATAACTGTCTGGGACAGCAATGTCCTGAATATCAGCAGTGTTTTATTGTGGAAGCCCGTCGACGGGCACAGGAAGCTGATATTGTGGTGATTAATCATCACTTGCTTATGTCGGATTTTGCTTTGAAATCTGCAGGGCAGGGTGAAGTATTACCAACAGCGGATGCATTTATAATCGATGAAGCACATCAGCTCCCAGCGATTGCAGGCCAGTTTCTCGGTAATCGAATCAGCAGTAATCAAATCGTTGAATTATGTCGTGATACCGTGCAGGAGGTTCAAGAACACGCAGCCGACAGTAAAACCCTGGGATTGCACGCAGAAAAACTCCAGGCAAAATTACAATCGTTACGTTTGCATATTGGTAATGTCGAACAACGCACACCCTGGTTAACCCAGTTATTTAATGACGAAATTAAAAATAATTTCAATGAGTTAGTTGATTATCTTGAAGTGTTTGAATCAGAGCTGGAACCCCTGGCAGTACAAAGTCCAGGGTTATCGCAATGCCATGTTCGAGCTAAAGAGTTAGTCAATATTATTCAGTTATTCTCTGAGCAAAATGACGATAACCTGGTGCTGTGGCTAGATAATCGACCAACCGGATTTGTTTTACATGCCACCCCGTTTGAAATTAGTCAGCATTTTCAACAATGGCTGGAAGAAAAACCGGCAGCATGGGTTTTCACCTCAGCAACCTTAACCGTTGCCGGCAAGTTTAATCACTTCTGTCAGCATCTGGGCATAGAAAACGCTGAATATGCCAGTTGGGAAAGCCCGTTTGACTACGCAAAACAAAGTCTTTTGTATTTACCCAATATTCCAGTTGAACCATCAGATCGGCAATACAATCAATATGTTGCTGATATTGCTAAAGAAGTTATTTTGCACAGTCAGGGTCGCATCTTCTTATTGTTTACCAGTTATCGGGCAATGCATGAAGTAGCAGAATTACTGGCCGATCTGGATTATCCATTGATGGTGCAGGGGAGTGGAGCGAAAGCCACTTTATTGGAGGAGTTTCGACAGCATGGTAATGCCGTATTACTTGGCACCAACAGTTTCTGGGAAGGTGTAGATGTTCGCGGTGAAGCTTTATCTTGTGTATTAATTGATAAAATTCCATTTGCCTCACCTGGCGATCCGGTATTGGAAGCACGCATCAATAACCTGCGGGAGCGGGGCGGTAATCCGTTTCGAAGTATTCAGATCCCTTCTGCAGTCATTCAGTTAAAGCAGGGAATAGGTCGATTAATTCGTGATGAACAGGATCATGGGGTGTTGATCCTGTGTGATCCACGGCTGTTAAATAAACCATATGGCAAAGTGTTTATGCGGAGTTTGCCCGCCATGCCGATCACACAGGATATCAATCAGGTCGAAGATTTCTTTGTACAACGACAAGTTAAAGCTGCCATTTAGTCATTTTAAATCAATTACTAAAAGTGCAAACCTCACATCAAATCTAATGCATATTTCTTTAATAAGGCTAATGGAACAATCTCTGTTGCCCGCTGATGAGTACTGGCAAGCACGACTTTGGGTGCTACATCATGTTGTTCTGCCTCCAGCCAGCGCTGAGCACACAGACACCACCGATTACCTGGCTTTAACCCGGGAAAATCAAAATCCGAAACAGGGGTGCTTAAATCATTGCCACGAAACCTTGAAAACTCAAGAAACGACTGAGTTACTTCAACACAAACCGTATGTGAGCCAAAATCCTGATCATTGGTATTACAACATCCATCGCGGAAAAAGCCAGTGAGCGGATCATGACTGCAACTTTGTAACGGTTCACCAAGAACATTTAATGCAGGGTTGATTTCCAGTTCCATAATTAATCGTATTTAATATATTTAAAACGGGCATCATCGGGCGTACCAACAAGAGCACCACCTTCAATCAGGCCTGGCTGCCACATAACGACTTCTTCGATTTTTCTCGCTAGCTCAAAATCTTTATCAGTAATGCCTTTGGCAGCATGATTGGTGAGCTTAACGATAACGAAAGCATAGGAAACAGTGAGGTCAGGGTGGTGGAAGGCGGCTTCTGCCAAGTGACCGACTGTATTAACGACCATTAAAGTGGATTTCCAACCGCTGGTTTTATATTTACGGCGGATCCAGCCATTTTCAAGATACCAGTTAGGTAACTCAGCCTTGAGCCGTTGTTCGACTTCAGCATCGGAATAGGTTTTCTCGTTTTCAGTTTCTCTCCAGCTCATATTAATTTCCTCATTATTTTATAAACCAACTAATAAGAGAGTCAGTGTAAAGCAATATTAAGTTTCACACTCACTACAGAATTGTTTGGATGGTGCTTAATTTAGGTTAGGACCAATATAGAAACATCGCTTTTTGGTCTGAAAATGTACGGGGTAAGCCAAAACGGATAGGGTTACCAATATTAAGTTGCTAAGTACTCACATTCGTTATTGAACAAGTTAATCGATATGTAATTTAACATAATATACATTATACGAACTTATGAAATGACAATAATTCGAGATAATCAATGCTCAAAAAAACAGTTTCGAGTTAACTTCAGATAATATGTGTTATGACAAAAGATTGGTTTTCTAAGATCGTTCAAAATTTAAAATCTGAGCGTTTTCACGATACAAACCCCACAAGATTTTAAATTCTGCATGGTTGGTAATTTGGTTAGTCAAGAAATTTAGATGTTCTCAGATTCTTAATATCGTCATACAGCTTTTCTCGTTTTAAGTGTGTCCTTGATGATTAAATGTGTGTAACTCCTCTGCCGAAAAATATAGATAATTGAAATTATTATCACTTGCTCAACAACTATCCTCTATTGAACTTTCCTCGCCACACTATCAGCGATATAAATGCAGCTGCAGAAATACAAATCAACAAATCAGTTATATGCAGAGGTGACATGTGAAATACCGCTGAGACTGATGGTATTTGTACTATCACTATGCTGACGAATATTGTTGTTGCAACAATAATTTTTGAAGCCATGCTGGACAATTCACTCAAAGTGATTGTTACTGCAACGCTAGTAGCTATGAGCATGACCATTGCCATTGCTCTCGCATGGTTGACGTCATTATTACTCCCAAGGCTGAATAAATAGGCAACAAATAGCATCAATGTCGTAACTAGACCAGCACTGAAAATAGTGACCCAGTGCCTTTTAGCAAAGAATGTTTCATTTTCAACACGATGAGTCTCGGACAGTTTTTTCCCAAGGGGCATTTCCTGAAATACCAACAAGGCAGTTGGATGAATAATCAGCTCTAACCAGACTATGTGTAAAGGTAAATAGAGAAGAGGGAAACCGAAAAGCGGAATGATTGCTGCTGTTATAACCAATGGGATATGAATGATTAGGAGGTAAGCAAAACTGAGCTGAAGATTTTTGAACAGTTGACGACCAGCGAGAATTGCATGGATGATAGTTCGAAAATTGTCATCCAGCAGAACTACTGACGCCGACTCACGAGCACTTCGAGTTCCTCGCTCTCCCATGGCGATGCCAATGTCTGCAGCTTGAAGTGCAGGAACATCATTAACCCCATCACCGGTGACAGCCACTGTCTCTCCCATCGACTTGAGCATTGTCACGATCTCAAGCTTCTCCGATGGTACTGCGCGAGCGACAACGTCAATGTCTTTGAGCTGCTCAGGATGAGATTTCAAAATACTTTTCAGTTCATCAGCATTGATAATAGTAAGTGGCTTCCCTCCCCCTAAGCCAATTTCGTTGGCAACGGCTCTGGCTGTTAGTTGGTGATCTCCTGTAATCATCAATACATGAATATGACTGTGTAAGCATTCTTGGATGGCATCAGAAACGCCTTTGCGAACTGGGTCTTCAAAAGCCAACAAGCCGGCAAATTCATAATTTATTTCAGGCTCAGCATCGTGCCAGGATGACAAACTCATAATCAGGCTTGCACAACCAATGACCTTATGTCCAGTCATGGCAAGTTCACTAACCTGATTATTCCAATCTGCAAGCTCCTGTTCGCTGAGAGTACACATCTTGAGAATCGTCTCAGGGGCACCTTTTACGCATACTTTTAGAGTTTCGCTATCCCATTTGTAGATGGCGGTTTCTCGTTTGCGATCCTCCGTGAAGGGAAAGGTAGCCATAGCGGAGCCATAATCTTGCTCGGACGGACTGCGCTGTAATATCTCAAAATCCAGTGGGTCATGGGTTTCACTTCGTGACGCACCTGCAGCAGTTTTGAGCAGGTCTGTTTCACTGGCCTCTTTAGCCGGGAAACAGTGAACAAGTTTGAGCTTGCCTTCTGTTAGCGTACCGGTCTTGTCTGAGCAAATATAGGTGATGCGTCCAATATTCTCCACCGCTACAGCACGCCGTACTAGCGCGCCACGTTGAGCCAAGCGATAAATACCCACTCCAAGATAAAAAGTAAAAACAACGGGGAACTCCTCAGGGAGTGCTGCCACTGCTAAAACCAGTGCACTCATAAGCGCATCCAGGTAACCAAAGCCTTGATATAGTCTTACCAGAGCAAGAAGAAGGCAAAGAAGTGTCGCGGCAATAATCAATATGCCTACAAGATGGGCTATGGCTTTCTGTAGCTGGGTCCTTTCATTACGGCTTTGTACTACCGACCTGACAATTTCGCCATAAAGTGTTTCGCAGCCAGTAAAAATAACACGTACTTTGGCGCTTCCTGTCAGTAGCCTGGTTCCAGCATAGACCCAATGAACTGAATCTACCGAATTTTGCGTCGTTTCTGGATCTAATCTTGGTATGGACTGCTTGCGTAAAGGAAACGATTCGCCGGTAATTACTGATTCATCAAATTGTGAAACTTCAGCGCTTAGTAGAACCCCATCCGCAGGAATATAGTCTCCAGCTGTTAACAAAACGAGATCGCCGGGTACGATCTCAGCCGTTGTTATCTGCATACTGGAGCCATCACGTATCACATGTGCAGTTGCAGCTAGTCGATTTTTGAGGCCTTGAGTGGAGGTTTGTGTTCTTCGATGTAAGTAAAAATCCATTCCAATCAAGGGGATTATTGCTGCAAAGAGTACGAAAGATTCGACAAATTCGCCCAATGACAAGAATAGAATTGAAGTTGCTACCAGAAACCAAAGCATCGGATCACGTAGTGTGTCTTGCAGTGCTATCAGTAATGGCGAAGCCGATGTGTCGATTATGTCATTAGGCCCGTATTTCTTGATCCGAAGCGCCGCCTCTGCCTTTGATAAACCTTGATTGTTACTTAATATGCCCTGCAAACGATCCATGGGTACGTACCGATGCATGATTTATTCCCTTGATTCAGTGAGAATGGTTTCTTAGTAGGCCATCAAAGATGATAATAAATTTGGTTGAATAGCCAAACAGCCAAACCTATAAATATTGACCAGAAACAGAGCCCTTTAAAATACCCCATCAAACTCAAAGACCATGATCTATTTCCGTCATTCATAGCTGGTAAGCCCCCAGAAGCTATCTTGAGAAGCTCTGGCGACATTAGTACAAGCAGCGTAACAACGCCACCAATTATGAGGATTGTCAGAGCCGCAGCCAGTATGAATTTATAGTTATGTAATTTCATAGTGGGTTCCTCCATCCACCATTAATCCAATTGCTGATGGTCATTTTTCAAAAAATACAAATATGCCCACTAATAATAGTTATACCCCATAGTTACTCTCATAGATTGTCGTAATCAACAATATGATTGCAGTACGTTTTCTATCTGTTCCTGTCGATCAACACTATTGAATGGGCAACATAATCCTACCTCAGGAAAATATCTCTATGTTGCAGATTACTAGTGATAACTATTTCCTCACCGATAACCATTAGCACTTTGGATAAAATGCTTGTAATTTCAATTATTTCCCAACATTGACAATATGTGTGATGTGGCCTACTGGCAATCGATATGGGAAGTAAACAAAAACCAATAGATGAGGCGATCTTGATTGCGCCCCTCTTTATCTCATGCACGGGTCGCATTGATCCATTAAAAGCAAAGACATTAACATTATGTGATGTCAATTCTAGTTCGATTATTTTATAAGGTAATGATTTACTATCTTTAGGGAATAAAATTGGTGAATAACCAAAACGACGAATCAGCTCAGCGATACCGAGCCTCGAAATAAGTCTTTTTTAACAATGCAGACAAAATAGTCCTTTAGAAGGAATATATTTCCCATGCCAAAACAACATTAAAGCTTGTAATCGCAACTCAATAACTATTTCTAACTTTTTGCAAATGCGAGCCACGATGACGGGCCGAGAATAGAAAATTTGCTTGGGTCATTGCATTTCACTTTGAGCACTATCCTTCTTTTCAGATAATGGGTCAGACTTTGATTTGTTTTCAATCCTAAAAATAGGAGATTTAAGAAGTTGTTCCGAAACCTCATAAACCAAGATCTTTTCTATTTTATGGTTGTCATAATCACAAAGCTTCGACTCTGAGTCCGGATTTCTGCTCAGACAGGAATTCAGATGAAGGTAGAATTTAAAAACAACGACATGCTCGCTTTCATGCTCGGTAAATACTACATATTCAATAAGCTCGGGCATCATGGTTTCCACGACTACGGGACGATGTTTAATATCAAGAGAAACTCCCAACACTATTATGGATAGCTGATCATCATCAAATCTCAAAGAGCCAACTGGATTTTCCTCTTGTCCATGGTGCTTCCTGAGTTCTAGCATGAATTCCTTATGCCTTTCTCTTAGCCGTTTTAAATTTTCAGCTGCTTTTTCTATATTAATAACATTGCTCATATGAAACTCCTATTCAACTTTACGATTTACCGTAGCATAGGCGTATCAGCCTTAGTGGCTTATTAAATTTACATTTTAAGATGAAATACTTTACAAAACTTCACCTAGACAGGAAGTTGTATCCGTATTTTTAGAGATTCATATGAGCACATCTCTAGTAGATCACACATCAATTTAAAGATGACTTTTAAAAACCACCTTTGTATTGTTGCAGCATAAGACATACTTTTAATACAAATCTCGGCATAAGCTCGACATTCACAGCCAATAATCAGACTGATATTTACTACCATAAAAAATATGTATTTAATTAAATCAATAGATTAAGTCGGTGCAAGTGGACATGCTTTTACTGAGAATGACAACAAACCCCACAAGATTTTAAATTCTGCACGGCTTGTAATTCATTGACTCCAGATATTCAGATTGTCTAAATGGAATCTTTTTTCACATTACAAAATATATAGTCACCAGGTTGCTACCTACCATTGAAATCATGGAATAATCTTTTCAGCACGTAAACGATCAAACAGGTCAAAAAAAGCAGCTTTTGTTTCGCGGAAATGATCGAAACCGAAATCGCGTGTCTTAGTCGTATCGTTGACGCACTCTTGATCCCGCCCCAGGTCTGCATCGGTATGCCACCAGGAAGCCAGTTTGCTAATGTCCGACTCAACCAAATCATGCTTTTTAGCAATTTCACGCCAGGTCACATCTGCTTCGCCCATCTGATTTTCCAATGGCTGCGGTGTTTCAGGGCAATCCGCGACTTCAAGACCAAAATACTCGCCGATTTCACGCCACATGCGTCTCCAGCGAAAAACATCGCCGTTAACCGTATTAAAAGCCTGATTTGCTGCGCCTGGAGTTGTTGCGGTCCACTCCATCTGGCGTGCCAGAACTAATGCATCGGTCATATCGGTTAGCGCATTCCACTGAATTTGCGAACCTGGAAATACGAATGGTTTGTCTTTTGCCCTGCAGATCGTGGCATAGACTGCAAGCGTTGTGCCCATGTTCATAGCATTTCCTCTAGCGTAGCCGATCACTGTGTGCGGACGATGCACATTCCAGGTAAATCCTTGGCGCTTGGAGGTTTCGAACAATACATCTTCCAGCGCATAGTAAAAGTTGTCGCCGGAGACACGTGGTTCGGATTCGCGAAAAGGTGTCTCAGTTCGACCGCTACCATATGCTTCGAATGAACCGAGATATTGTTTGGTCCCTGTTACTAGTGATGCGTGTTGTAGGTCGGCATCTTCAAGCGCTGAGAAAAGATTACACATCATGCCACTGTTGGCCTCAATGTTAGCCTTCTCATTATCGCGACGTATCCATGTGCAGTAGAAAACATGAGTGATCGGCAGACCGGCTAATGCCTCTCGGGTAGCCGAATCATCCAGCAGATCTGCGGTTACTGGAATCACGCCGCTCTGTTCAGTCGCGTGCCGTGAAAGACCAAATACCGTCCATCCGCTGGCAACCAAATATGAAGCCAGATTACCGCCGGTTATCCCGGTGGCGCCAACGACTAGTGCAGTACCTTTCCGCATGAGTATGTCTCCTTTCGGGAATGGGGTCAGCCCAGATAAGTCGCTTACAGGACTCATTCCAGCCATTTATAGGATAAAGTCCCTAAAGGGACTTTATTATTCGAAATTTTGATTTGAATAGAGAAAAACGTGACATATTTTCCCTAATTAAATGGCTTGAGAGCTACTTCATTCAATACGATACAGCAATTTAAATCGGCAGAAACTGCTTATGAAAATGAAGCACCTATTTTAGTAAAAATTTAGCAGATAGCTTGGCAGTCAAGGGGTCAGAACGACCTTGATACAGCCTTCCTCATGTTTCTGAAATAATTCATAGCCGCGAGGCGCATCGGCAAGTGCTAAACGGTGGGTAATAATCTGTGAAAGATCGATCCCACCCTCTTCTACATGCTTTAATAATGGCTCTAGGTAACGTTGCATGTGGGTCTGCCCAGTCTTGATAGTGAGCCCTTTGTTCATCACTGCGCCCATCGGAAACATATTCACGAATCCGACATACACCCCCGGTATCGATAGCGAACCGCCCTTCCTACAGCACTTGGCGATTTGTTGCAGCACATATGGATTTGGAACCCCTTTGACGTGGGCCAGGTCCTTCGCCGTGTCCATTATCGAATTTACAGCACCATGTCCATGTGCTTCCGCTCCAACTGCATCAATGCAGCCGTCCGGGCCACGACCACCGGTCATTTCCATCAATCGTTCGTACACTTCATCTGGATCGAAGCTGTCGATGATTTCTGCGCCGCCAAACGACTTCGCCATCGCGAGGCGTTCGGGAATGTGATCGATGGCGATAACTCTTGCAGCACCAAGCATCCAAGCACTGCGGATCGCAAACTGGCCGACTGGACCGCAGCCCCAGATTGCGACGGTATCTCCTTTTACAATATTCGCATTCTCAGCGGCCATGTAACCGGTCGGAAATATGTCGGACAAGAACAATACTTTTTCATCCGGTAGACCGTCCGGCACTTTGATTGGACCGACATCCGCGTGAGGCACTCGCACCAGTTCTGCCTGGCCTCCAGAAAACCCGCCGGTCATGTGGCTGTAGCCGAACATTCCGCAGGTTGCATGTCCCATCTGCGCTTCAGCCAAATGCGACTTGGGATTGGAGTTATCGCAGAGAGAGTACAACTGTTTTTTGCAGAAAAAGCATTCCCCACATGCTATTGTGAAAGGAACCACTACCCGGTCTCCGACTTTCAATCTTGTCACCGCCGAACCGATTTCAACGACTTCGCCCATAAACTCATGGCCGAGGATGTCGCCTTTTTCGAGCGTTGGCACGAGCGCGCCATACAGATGAAGGTCGGACCCACAGATCGCGGTAGCCGTAACCCTGATAATCGCGTCATGGGGATCCTGCAAAACGGGATCGTCAACGGTATCAACCCGGACGTCCTCCTTGCCGTGCCAGCAGAGTGCTTTCATATCGTAAATTCCTAAGAGAATGTTAATAAGATTTTATTCTTGGGAATCTATTCACTCTGTTCGCAATCCAACATTACATATTATTAAGCCTTAGCGATACAATTTAAGATTTTCAATTCTGAATTATCACTTAAGCCGTTAAACACTAAATTCAGATTTTCTCAGATGTTTTATGTAGTTTTCTGAATGACTAATCAAAGCCTATGAATACGCTTGTGTAAGTTGCTGGTGAATAATTTCTATAGCGCGATCAATTTGTGCTGCATCGTTGTAACGGCCGAAACTGAATCTGAGTGATGAGGTAGCTTCTGCTTCTGTAAGACCTATGGCAGACAAAACATGCGATGCTTGGGGATATTCGCTATTACAGGCTGAACCCGTGGAAGCACAGATTTCGGGTTGCATCCCTGCCAATAAATTTGTGGCATCAACATTTGCAAACCTGATATTCAGGCAACCTGGATGGGTGTTATCCGTTGTGCCATTAATAGTGAAATCAATATCCTGATCTCTGAGACCAGCCAGAAACCGTTGTTTCATGGAAGACAGCCAGGTTCTGTTGTGCTCTGCCCCTTGCCTGCTTAATTCCATCGCTTTGGCAAACCCCACTGATAAGCCGGTAGGCAGCGTACCTGAACGTTGACCGAACTGCTGACCGCCACCATGTATAAACGGTGGCAGTGATGCTTGCAGCGAATTTTTGATATAAAGCGCCCCAATACCTTTCGGGCCGTATACTTTGTGTGCCGATAAACTCAGCATGTCGACATTCCATTGTTTGACATCAATATCAATGGCTTCAGGCGCTTGTGCCGCATCACAGTGAAAAATTGCACCAACGTTATGGGCTAATTCAGCAAGTTTCTGGATGGGCTGAATCACACCAATTTCATTATTGACCGCCATCATTGAAACAAACAAGACCTGATCATTGAGCATGGATTGATATACATCAATATCCACTAACCCGGTTGAATCGACCGGAATTTCGCTCACCTGATAGCCAAGTTTATGGGCAAAAAAATACGCCGCATTTTTAATACATTTATGTTCAATTGAACTGATTAGTATCTTGTTACGCTTTGTAGTATTGGCAAACAGGACGCTTGCAATCGCCTGATTGTTTGATTCGGTAGCCCCCGAAGTGAAAATAATCTCTTCTGCGGATGCATTTATACACGACTCAACTGTGGATCTGGCCATTTCGGCTGCCTCAGCAGACTGGCGCCCAAGAAAATGTGCTGAATGTGGATTGGCAAACAGATCATCACTATAAATCGCCATCGCTTCACGAACTTCAGGTTCCAAAGGCGTTGTAGCTTGATAATCTAAATAGATGGAGTTGCCAATCAGCACGATAATTTCCTGTAATTAAAATGATTTTATAGCGAATTGTTTATTTTGCCTGCCATTTAAACCTATGACTGTACGTTATTCAAATAAGCCACCCTATCAGCTGCAACCATTAAAACAAAACGACCTACTCCCGATATCCTAGAGTAGATCGCTGAATCTTTTAATAGTTAAAACGGATATTGGACCCTATCCATATCTGGTTTTGATTCAGATAGTTTTGTCAGCAGTGTAATGAGTATCTTTACTGTCAATAACGGTCGCTTTCAAAACGCCCGATTTAGTTGGTTTGAAGGTGAAATGCACACTAGGATCTTCACTGAAAGAAATCCCCATATCAACACTAAATAAAGGCTGATCAGCATAATTTACCGACATTGTTTTTACATAATGAGCAGGAATATAACGTCTGGTTTCCTGGTCGAACTGCAAGCCATTATAGTTTGGATGACTTATCATTACCTGGGCCGTAACATCATGACCTAATTCGGGCTTACGCATCCTGATCAGCATTTTACCCAGACGTGATTTTACAGCCTCTGGATCTTTCTGCACCGGTGCACTACAGCCACCTGACGCTTTCACAAAACGCGATACCATATGTAACGTACCGTCATTCATTTCAACAATAGCCCGGACATTCGAATATTGCTGAAAGCGCATGCGAAACGTCAAATCCACCTGTTCCATAGCTGGAGTTAGATGAAAATTGGCGGAATAAGGATCTGGATTGTCATCAATTATGATGTGGATATTTTTAATATAACTTTCCGCTGTCTGAGGTTTGAGTGATTTAAGCGTCAGCGGCACGATGGCAGCATCTTCAGCACGTGATGGAGCTTCCAAAACCAGCCAGTCATCGGCATCGGTTAAAATTGTGTTATTGTCAAAATATATCTCTTTTAGAACAGGCCACATCGGTTCTTTTTCTGTTTTAGCGTAAGCGGTGTTTAATAGCATAAAAGTAATAGATACTGCCCAAAGTGTGTGACGTAAGATATTGTTAAACATGTTAATTCCCCTTATTCCCATTCCAACTCGGTAAATGCAGATGTGACATTACGTTTGTGATATTCCTCAAACAGCAGCCACTTATTTTCTTCACTCACGCCAACATTTTCAGTTGCCTGATTGATGGTGCCCATATCATTGATAATCTCCCGAACTTGTTGCCGAATCAGAATGAAGTAATTCTTTTCCTTTTCAAGCGCTGCTTTCCAGTCTTGATGGAGGACCGGGCCGTGTCCAGGGATTACAGTGGCAATATCCATATCCTTTAATTGCTCTATTGCATCCAGCCAGCCATTAATACTTCCATCCAGTGCTGGAATACGCTCAACAAAAAGCAAATCTCCAGTCCACATAGTTTTGGTATTGTTGTCGAGCACCACCAAATCGTTATCGGTATGGGCTGTGGGGAAAGCCATAAGTGTCAATTTTCGGTCGCCTAAATCGATATTTTGTGGCTCGCCTATACTGACTAAGCGGGTAGGTGCAATAAATTCAGCATTGCCGTATGCATCACCCAGAATTTCTTTGAACCTGGTTTCATAGAAGCTACTCCTTGCGGCCATTGCGGCGGGTAATTTGGCACTGCCGACAAAAGTGGTTTGGGGTTCTTTAAATGCCGCATTGCCCAGAATATGATCAGGATGGACATGCGTGTTGATGACATAGCAAATCGGTAAATCACTTTGTTTTCTGATGGATGCAAGTAATGATTTTCCTTCGAGATAACTTCCACCGGTGTCGATTACTGCAATGCAATCATTACCTATAATAAAACCGACATTGGCAATTTTGCCTTGATTTTCCTCATTGGCATCTTCATGTACGCCTTCATGGAAAAAAATGCCTTCTGACACCTCATTCACCACATAACCATTATCAGCGTGTGATATTTGAGCCGTAAGACTCGCCATCAATAAGCAGCATTTCATTAACAATTTGACAGAATTTTTAGTTAGGTAAGGCATCGTCACCCTCCTTCGTTATCAGGCGTTAAAACACTTAAAGTGTTGGCTTCAGCATTTGTTTGACCTCAGAGATACTATTAGCGGGAAAACCACCTTTTTCGGCATGTTCTCTAATCGTATCGGCATCGGGTGCACGATAAATACAGTAAATTTTATCGTCGGTTACATAGCTCTCAACCCACTCGATTCGTGGGCCCATATCTTTTAATACACAGCAGGATGTCTCGGTAATCTGGTCAAACTCTGCTTGTGTCAAGTTACCTGCACCCGCAATCTCTCTTTCTATTACAAACTTTTTCATTGTTAATCTCCTTTTAAAAGCGACCGGTCGTCTTTTATTCGAGCCTAAAAAAAAGCCTTTTGGCTTTGCGTGATTAATTAGTGATGTAGTTATCCAGAAGTTCTGCAGTAAAGCGTTGCAAAGGGATAATGGATTGTTCAATTTTCATATGCAGTAATGCGCCCTGCCAGGCATCGAAAAGTAACCTTGCCATCGTTGCAGGCGAAATATCGGTACGCACAATTCCTTGTTGCTGTGCTGATAACAGCCCTTGTTCCAATAATGTGCAATATTGGTTAATCGCTGTTTTTAAGGCCTGACGACAAACATCACTGACACCACCGATCTCCCCCATCAAATCACCCAGTAAACAACCACCTTTGAAATCGGAGTTTTCCAGCTCTTGGGTCAAAGACTCAAAATAAGTTTTGATCGCGGCTAAGCCATCAAGCTCAGAATTGTTCAGGTAAGACTGTAACCGAGTTATAAACGGCTCAATATAATGCGTGATCGCTTCTGCCGTAAAATTCTCTTTACTCTCAAAATAACTATAAAAAGAACCTTTGGGCACATTCACAGTATCCAGCAGCAGCTTGACCCCGGTGCCATGATAACCGTGCATCATCATCAGTTGAATACCCTGATTGAGGATTTGTTCTCTTTTAAATTCTTTTAGATTTGCCATAGCATAAAAAAATACGACCAGTCGTCTTTAAAGTCAAGTGACTGAGTGAAAAATTATCGGATAAACACCCTTAGGTAATGAACGACATATTAAAAAAAGTGATCAACTAAGCAATGTGAAATCTCATCGAGTCTTGATTAGTGCATTTTCAATCTCATTATCTTGACGAAGAAAGAAGAACAGACCTGGTACACACTGTGACTGGTTTATTTATAGATTGTTTTTGATTTTATTGCACATTGCTATTAACTGATTAACCTCAGTCTCATTCAAACCCGTTGCACACAATGCCAATTTGGTAATATTTTCACCCTCATCAGCAAACTCACAGCCCTTTGCAGTCAAGACCATGGATTTAGTTTTATCGTTATCTGGCACACTTTCTCTAACAAGATATCCGTTAGATTCCAGCTTTCTTAAAATGGGTGACAAGGTCGCTTTGCTCAAGCCAACTGCTTTTGCAAGCTGCGTGGGTGATGCACCATCGTTTTGCCATAACGCCATCATGACAACAAACTGCGGATAGGTGAGCCCATGTTGTTTTAACAGCTTTCCATATGCCTTGGTGACCTCCCCACTTGTTGAGTACAACGCAAAACACACTTGATCTTGTAGTAACGGTCCCATGGATATCCTGTAATTTTAAATAGGTACTTGACTTACTTGTTTTCGGGTTATATTGTTTGTGTACGAACATTTCGCCAACAAACAATAGGATAACTCAAATGAAACAGTACTATTCAATATTGTTAATGACTTTGCCGTTGTTACTCCCAATTAACCTCTCTGCCAACGAGATGGCAGCAGAAGATAATTATGTACCAACATTAATTACCGAAACGCCTTATGAAGGCAGGCAGCTGGCCATTAAAATCGTACGAAAAACCATTGGAACCATTCAGACTGACGCCGCTGCCAAACATCGTGTAAGAGCAAAATATGCTGAAGATCCTGCCCTATTAATGGATGCCGCTGAGCTAGTGGCAATTGAATTCAAAACAATAGCTATTGCCAACGATTATTGGCGTGAATAAAAAACTGCTTTGTTAACTTGTGAAATGGTTATCGGGCTAACCCGGCTTTCCATCAGGTCTGGGTGTCGTTAATATTGGTAAATAAATAATGACATAAAGAGTGTAAGCCGTTGCCCAGGCAAGGACGCTAAACCATAACCAAAAAGATATTTGTGCTGGGAATAACCAAATCAACAGTGTTCGAGTCAAGCCGACAGAAATAATCAACATAAAGGCCAGTGACATCAATCGTTTTGGTGTTAAGGATCTTCCACTATGTCCCAATGAGACCCGAGACATCATACTAAGAATCATTGTCCCCATGGCACCAGCAGTCAAAGCATGTAAAGCCACACTATACGGTATGGCGAGACCGGCATAATAGGCTGAAAACATTAACAGCCCCAACGATATGAACCAGTAACCGATATGTAACGACCAGAGCAATGGGATGTGAAACGTAATCCAGATCTTCCAACGAAACCCACGAATAAATACCAGCACTGCTGCAATAGCAAACAACACGCTTAATACAATGGATGGAATGAATTTCGTCAGCATTAAAAAATGTAAGGCAAACAGCAGCCAAATACTCATTAGTGCCGTTTTATCCAGCCAGGCAATATTGTTCACTTTGGCCGTTTGAGTACCGTTGGCGGTAAACATGGGAATTACACGACCACCAATCACCGTCATTAATAGTGTGATAAGTAAAACGGCATTGAGACTGCCTGCCTGCTGAATATCCGGGCGCTCCATCACAAGGCCTGCGTACATAAACGTATTGCAGATAGTCAGTAATAACAGCACCGGAATGAAAAACAGGTTTTTGTTTTGTTTGGCTCGTAAAATAGGTTTCGCCAATAACCAGGCGCTTACCGGTAAAAAACTGAGATCAATCGCTATTACTAACCATAGTGGCAAACCTGCACCAAATAATAATGCCAGTCTTCCGGCCAGCCATAACAGTACGATAATTATTAACGTGTTGCCGTGCGGTGCTCGCTGCCCTGTCCAACTCTGAACTGCGGTTAACAAAAATCCAATGACAATTGCAGCAACAAAGCCGAAGATCATTTCATGGCTATGCCAGAACAACTGGTTGCCAACAAACTCGATGTTAAGTTGCCCGGAAATAACCAAGCCCCACAACAACATGGCAATCACACTGAAGCTTGCGCCAAACAAAAATAACGGTCTGAATGCCTGACGAAATAGGGGAATGATGGCTTTTTCCTGGTCAGATAATTGACTTTCTTTCGTCATAATTTAGTTTCCTGGAGTTACAGTGAGTGCGAAAATCACGTCGTACTCTTAGTGATTTTTACCTCTTCATAGGGGTAGGTGACTAAGTTGTCGTCTTGCACAATCGCACCTTTAGTCAACCTTGCTGGTTCGATTTTGTCGGTGTTTATTAAATGAAATACCCTCTCCCCGCGTGCAATAAGATGATCAGCCACTATTCTGCGATGACATCGCCACCATACAGCCTCAGAGCACATTAATGCGCAGCTTTCTTTTCGTCCTAAATTTATGAGTTTTTCTAAACCGTCTTGAAAATCAGGCGTCATCGCGTAGTCGGCATAATTTTGGAAACTACGATTTTTCCAAAAGCCATTCGCCTCATTTGAAATCGCTTTTATCTTGCTGCGACGTCCACCAAGTTCAGTCAGATGGAGGTAATCAATATGGTGCTTGGCCAAAGTGAGTGGCAAAACATCCTCGTTATATTGAGGATTTGTTCGTGAACGCGGAAATGAACGAATATCTACCACAAGCGTTATATCTGCTGGACTTAACAATTGGATAAACTCATTCACCGTACGAGTCGAGTGGCCGACAGTATAAAACGGCAGCATTATGACTTCTGTTTGCTCGCTGTTTTTGTTAGTGCTGACTCTTTGTGCGCGGCGATATGATCGGTTTTATCGCTTTTGATTTCGTATTGAGGGTCATCTTTGGATGCGCGATGTGTGTGACCTTTGTAATCAAAATCATGTGTGTGAATTTTGCTGATCGTGCCTCCAACTTTACCCGCTTCGGAATTCCAGGTGACATGGTCCCCGACCTTGAACTTGTGAGACATAAAGCTTCCTCCAAATCAATTATAGATAACTGAAAACCAGATCAATGCTGGTTCAGCTTGAAAATTTTGTTAAGGATTGGTTTCTAATTTCTTAAAAATGTTCGGATCTTTTTCTCCGATAGCCTCAATGACGCCCCAGGCACCTTTATCTGTTCTCATCAAGGCATGATCAACCAGCACATAATGCCCAGGATAATCCACATTAAATTCCACAATAGTGGCGCCACCGGCCGGGATATTTGTGGTTTGTACATTCTTGAATTGCGCACCATTCATCGAGGCTTCTGGATACACGCTGTCAAAGATCTCGCCGACCAGATGAAATGAAGAGTTCATCGCCACTCCGCCATTACCGATATACAGTCTGACGGTATCACCGACATTCACCTGCATATTGTCGACAACAGCGCCGGTTCGACCGTTAAACACCACATATTCTGGTTCAGAATCGAGCATTTTTTTTGCATCAAAAACTTGCAAGCCTTTTCGACCAACCGCACCTGTGGTGTAAAGCTCACCTTGCATCAGATAAAACTCTTTATCTACCTCAGGCAAACCTGCTTCAGGTTCAACCAGAATGAGGCCATACATACCATGCGTCATATGTACTGCCATATTTGGTACGGCGCAGTGGTAAACAAACAGACCTGGATTAAGTGTTTTGAAACGTATGGTTTTACTTTCGTCTGGCTCAACTACAGTGGCTTCGCCCCCACCACCTGGACCGGTAACGGCATGCAGATCAATATTGTGCTGATGCAAACTGGTCGCGTGGTTGTGTAGTGTTAGTTCAACGGTATCACCCTGTTTCACCCGAATCATCGGTCCGGGAACGGTGCCGTTAAAAGTCCAGTAATTAAAGGTGATACCCGGAGCCAGTTCTGCAAGAACCTCCTTGGTTTCCAAGGTGATTTTGGTGACATTTTCTGAACCGCTATTATGGGAAGAAACCTGATCAGGCACATTATTAGGATCATGGGCAATATCATCAATCCACTCAAATTGTCCGATATGCCGAAAAAATGTCAGCACATTGTTAAGAGGAAGCCCAGGGCCTTTGCCCGGGCCATATGATTCAACATACACTGGATACTGAAACATATACATTTTGCCAATTGAAACGGACAGAAACGCGGCGATACCTATTATAAAAACCAGCATGGAAATGACATAAGCACGGGAGTGCATTTGATGAATCAGTCGCAGAAAGAAAAATAGCGAAGCCGTTGCGGCAATGACAAAACCAAACATCTGGATCAAACTGGTTTTGAGATAAGCCAAAAGCGAAAAACCACCAAGGGCCAATATCACCATTAAACTCAGTAATAATGCTGCAGCGACCGTAATGGCCAATATATTTGAAAGCCGGTAAAGATTCATTATCGTTCCTAGATGAAAACGTAGACTTTCACGATTAAAGCCAAAGATTACTTATCAGGAATATAACAAAAAAGAATAATATAAGCCCGGTAATACGCATTTATAAAAATATAGAAAAGTAAGGTTTGGATTTTGAAGGTTGATGTTTTTCACCTTCCAGCAAATCCTCTAAGGGAATATTGGCATGTGAGTCATATAGCTTTTTGTTATCCGGGTGAAATACCCATAGCGCTATTACCCGCATGCAACACAGACCAATAAAAGACGTCACAACAACCAGCCAATGTGACGTTAAAAATGCGACGATAAACTTTGCAAATAACCACAAAATATCCATCATATTAACCTGGCTGCAATGACACTTTTGCTTCTGACGCTTTTTTATTAGCAAGATAAATCGTTGTGAGTACATTAATTAACATCACTACGGCGCCGCAGAAGAATATAAATCCTCCCATGGCTCGCATAATGTAATAAGGATGCATCTGTGCCACCGACTCTACAAAGGTATAAGACAAATTCCCATACTCGTCATAGGCCCGCCACATCAACCCTTGCATGATTCCAGCAACCCACATTGAGGTGATATAAATTGCTGTGCCTATGGTGGCCAACCAAAAATGCACATTGACTAAACTGACGGAAAACATAGTGGTATTCCACATCCGTTCAACCATATGGTAAAGCGCGCCAATTGAAACCATGGCGACCCAACCTAAAGCACCTGAGTGCACATGCCCAATTGTCCAGTCTGTGTAATGGGATAACGCATTGACCGTTTTAGATGCCATTACCGGTCCTTCGAAAGTGGACATTGCGTAAAAGGCGAGAGACACAATTAGAAAACGCAAAATATAGTCTGTCCGAAGTTTGTCCCATGCCCCACTGAGTGTAAACATCCCATTTAATGCCCCGCCCCATGATGGAATGATCATGGCTAATGAAATGGCGGCACCCAGAGAACCGGTCCAGTCAGGTAATGCGGTGTATTGGAGATGATGAGCACCGAGCCACACATAGCCAAAAATCAATGCCCAAAAGTGGATGACCGATAAACGATAAGAATAGATTGGTCGCTCAGCTTGTTTGGGCACAAAGTAATACATGATTCCCAAAAAGCCAGCCGTCAGATAAAAGCCAATGGCATTGTGGCCCCACCACCACTGAACCATCGCATCCTGAACGCCGGCAAATATGGAATAGGACTTCCACATGCTCACTGGGATTGACAGGCTGTTAATCACATGCAAATAAGTAAACATGATCATCATGGCCAGGAAAAACCAGTTGGCAACATAAATGTGGCTGGATTTTCGATGACTCAAGGTGAGGATGAAATTAATCGTATAGGTGATCCAGACAACGGCCAGCAGAATATCAAGCGGCCACTCCAGCTCGGCGTATTCCTTACCTTGTGTAATGCCCAATGGCAAAGTGATCATGGCGCCAATGACATATAAATTCCATCCCCAGAAAGTGAACCACGCCATGGCATCGCTCCAGAGTCGCACACCACAAGTTCGTTGAATCACGTAATAAGCTGTCGCCATTAATACCGATCCACCAAAGCCATACACAACAATATTGGTATGCACAGGGCGTAAGCGGCCAAAAGTAATATAGGGAATATCAAAGTTTAGAAAAGGCCAGGCGAGCTCCGAGGCAATCCATACGCCGACTGCCGTGCCAAGTACTAAATAAATACACGCACTGACACTGAAATACTTCACCACATCATAATTGTAATGTTGATGTTCTTTTGCATTCATACGAATATCCAAACTCTTCTATTACCTTTGTTGTGAATAGTTTGGACGCTCATCATAGATATGTATAATGAATAATATCTTTATTTATTATCAAAATTATTGATGGATATTAATCAGGCACGTACTTTTCTGGAAATCATTCGCTTGGGTAGTTTCGGGGCTGCGGCAGAAGCACTAAATGTCACTCAAACGACCGTTACTGCTCGTGTACATAATCTCGAAAATCAGCTTGGTTGCAGGTTATTTATCAGGAATCGCTCCGGTGCTACCGCGACGCTTGATGGGGAAAAGTTTATTGAACATGCGGTAGCGATGGTGCAGGCATGGGAAGGTGCCAAGCGAAATTTACCGTTACCGACAGGTACCGAAACCATTTTCAATATTGCTGGCGAAATCAGTCTTTGGAGTCCGTTAATGCTCCAATGGTTAAACAATCTGAGTCAGGATATTTCCGAAACGGCGATTAATGCAGAAATTGGTGAACGAACCTCGTTGCATCAAAAACTTCAGCAAGGTTTACTCGATGTCATTGTCGTGCATCAACCTGAATACGGTCCCGGAATTCAGGTTGAACAAGTTCTGGAAGAAAAACTGATCTATGTCTCCGCTAAAAACCAAGCACAACCTTATATCTATGTAGATTGGGGAGAATATTTCCGTAAACAACATGATATCGCTCTGCCACATCTGGCAAGACCCAAGCTGACTATCAATCTTGGCCAGCTCGCGCTCCAGCACATCCTGGAAAATGGTGGCAGCGGTTATTTTCGAACGCGCGTTGTCCAAAAATATTTACATTCAGGAGATTTGATCAAGGTTGATAATTACCCTGAATTTACTTTTCCTGTGTATATGATGCATAAAAAGCAGACCAAAAATGCGCTCTTTCAAAAAGTGCTTAATGCATTATTTAAGGCGGGGAAAATATCTGAACCATGGTTGTGATATTGTTGAATAACGATAATTTAAGAATAAAAAGTCTTATAGGGGGCTAGCGAAATTTTTATCAACTAATGCAGGTGACCTATGTGGTACTACATAACTAAAGTTGTCGTTAGCGCTGTTGTTATTGTCGTAATTTCTGAACTAGCTAAACGAAGTTCCGTCTTTGGTGCCATTATGGCCTCAGTACCTTTGATTTCAGTTATTGCCATCATTTGGTTGTATCAAGAAACGGGTGATGTAACAAAAATCAGTATCTTGGCATCCAATATTTTCTGGTTGGTTCTTCCCTCTTTGGCTTTGTTTATCACCTTGCCTATTTTGCTGAACATGGGCGTAAATTTTTACTGGAGCCTTTTGATTGCCATCGGTGCCACAGTTATTTGTTACTTCGCTATGTTGGTTGTATTGAGGTCATTTGGCATTGAGCTTTAAATCTCAATCCCCTTTCTTCCTCAAAACTAAGCCATTCATTACATTCAATGATTTGCCCAAAGTTATTTTATATTTTCATGAAAGTCTGGAGATAAGCCAAAAAAAATAACCCGGTTATCAATAAGCGTAACCGGGTTAATGTTCGAAGTGTATGTTAAAAATCTAAACTGCCTTCAAGAATTAAAGAGCGTCCGGGCGCAGGAAGTCTGCCAACAGGACTGACATCTACTCCCCTAAAATAATATTCTTCATCGAGCAAATTATTAACAGCCACGGCTATTTCAAGATTATTTCCACCGACAACAAATTCTCGGCTCAATCGCGAATTAACTAAAGTATATGCTGGGAGTTTTCCGGCGCTACCATTAACCGTTTCTTCATCTGTATTATTCGCATCACTATAACTTTCGCTAACATGCAGGCCCGTTAGAGTGGTTTTCCATGGCCCCACACGATAATTAACATGGGCACTGAAATGATGCTCGGGAGCATTTGGCAATTCGTTGCCTTTGTTTGCACCATTAAGTTGTTCTGTGTCCAGATAGGTATAACCGATGCCAAGCGCCAATCGGGTTGTTGCCTGCCAATCTGCGGTAAGTTCTACACCTTCATGGCGTGTTTCACCGAGGTTTTCAAATATGCTGTCAGTACGATTAAACTGAATTTGATCATCGTAATCTATCCTAAACAAAGTACCACTGACACTTACATTTTCGGATAGCTGTGATCGGGCTCCTATTTCATAATTCCAAGCAAGTTCATTAGCTACAGCCCCTTCACGAGTTACCTGAGCCGTTTGAACAGGTACCAAAGAGCGTTGTGCATTAGTGAATAAAAAGAGTGAATCGGTGGCCTGAAAACCAACAGTTAATCCAGGCAGAAATTTATCCGTTTCGTTTTTATTAGTCGTACCGTTAATTCTATCTTCAAAATCCGTACTTACGTCTTCGTAACGTATACCTGGAGTAATGCTCAATTTATCCTCAAACAGAGCAATAGTGTCACTAAAATATAATGCAACCGCTTCTGTATCAAAATTCCAGTTACGTACTTGGCTGTATTCATTAGTAGTAAGAGTTAGACGATTAACATCAAAACTAACTTGCTCTTTAACAAAGCGTGCGCCTGCCATAAAAGTATGATTGCCGTGATTGAATGTAATCCGGGGCTCAGTACCATAAACATGAAAAATTCTAGGTGAGTCAGCAACGTATTCGGCTTCAAGTGACGGATCAAAAGAAAATGCTGCACCTTGCCCGAAATCAAAGGTTCGATCTGCCTTATGAGCAAAGTTTCGCCATTGAAATTCTACATTACTGTTTGGGTTATAGGTCCATGTCAGATTTCCTCTCAACATGTCAGCATCATATGCATCATGTGGACGTTGTGAATCTGTTCTATCTGCACGGTAAGCTGAAGGGGAAAGCGAGCCTGGTAACTCTGCATTGACATTGTAATATTGTAATTGCATATCTAGCTCATTTTTATCATCAAGAAAGTATTGGGCATCCAGAATGATATTTTGTACATCGGTCTCTGAATGATCCCGGAAACCTTCCCCATCTTGAAGATTTACCTGAAGCTGCACACCGAGGTCGTTACCCACAAAACCCGCAACCCGATAATAGGTATCGTAATAAGCATTTCCCGTATCTTCTGCAATGGTAATTCGTTCACGGATGGATTGTTTAAACTCTCGCGAAATCGGTTTGGTTACCAAGTTCAGCACCCCGCCGACATTATTGGGTCCATAATGCACAGCCGCGCCACCCCGGACAATATCTACTGCTTCAATACTCGGTAATGTGACAGGGAACAAAGACACACCAACATTTGTATAAGGGCCTATAGCTATGGGGTAACCATCCACTAGTATTTGTAATCTTTCACTGCGTAACGGATTCAAACCGCGAATACCAATATTGGGCAAAATACCTGTGCCAGTCTCATCAAGTACTTGAATGCCGTTTACACCACGCAAAGCATCTTCAAGGTTTAATGCTCCTCTTTCATGCAGTTCTTGATTTGTGAGTACTTCCCTTGACCCTGCATAAGTTTTAACTCTCTCTTCAGAGGTTTCACCTAACCAGTCCGAGTTGACAATCATGGCGTCCAACTTTGAAGCGCCATCGGCAGATGCATATCCTGTGACTAAATACATTGATATTAGAGCACAGATTTTTTTTCTTTTTGAAATTAATGACATTCACGACCCCAATTAATAAATACGAATAAATATCATTAATATTATCACATGAGGGTTAATGCCGGCCAATCAGTGATTAACAAAAAAGAGTGTGCGCACTAATATAATGACGGTTTACAAACTACAAATTATCAAAACAACTGAACCATGGTTGTAATCATCTTAAAACCGAGGTGTATTGAAACGGTGCAATACCTTGTATGAAGGTATGATGAAGAAGGTTAATCTTCAAAATTAATAAAGCGTTAATGATATTAGTCTATTGTTAAACTCATTATTAGTTTCAGCATAAGCATCTGGCGTCCGCCGCTACTTCACCTTTAATTCAATTAGGAGTTCTCATGAAAACTATCGGTTATGCAGCTCAATCTTCTGATTCTCCCCTAGCACCGTTAGCTTTTGAAAGACGTGCATTACGAGCCAATGACATTGCCTTGGAAATTTTGTATTGCGGTGTCTGTCATTCTGATTTGCATGTGGCGCGAAATGATTGGGGGAGCTCGACCTATCCTGTGGTTCCTGGCCATGAGATTGTTGGCCGAGTAATCGAAGTTGGATCTGCGGTGACCAAATTCAAACCAGGTGAAAACGTTGCGGTGGGTTGTATGGTGGATAGCTGTCAGGATTGTGATGAATGCCATAATGACTATGAGCAATACTGCCGTAATGGATTTACCTTGACCTATGGCTCTCCCGATAGAATCACCGGTGATATAACTCATGGTGGTTATTCCAAACATCTGGTAGTGCGTGAAGAGTTTGTATTACGTATCCCGGAAAATCTGGATTTGGCACTTGCCGCCCCACTCCTTTGTGCCGGTATTACCACGTATTCACCACTCAGAGAATGGAACGTCGGTCCAGGTAGCCGCGTAGGTGTTGTCGGTATGGGCGGTTTGGGTCATATGGCAATTAAACTGGCGGTGGGTTTAGGTGCTCACGTAACAGTTATCAGTACATCACCGAAAAAAGAACAAGATGCCATGGATCTTGGTGCCCATGCTTTCCTGGTCTCTAAAGACGAGGCAGCGATGGAAGGCGCAGGTTCGAGCTTTGATTTAATTATCGATACCGTTCCAGTCAATCATGATCTGAATCCCTACATTCCATTGCTGGATAATGATGCCACACTGGTATTGGTTGGGCAGATCGGCCCGGTTGAAGGGCCAAATACGGCACCTATGATTTTCGGACGACGTCGGATTGCAGGCTCGTTAATTGGCGGGATTGCTGAAACGCAGGAAATGCTGGATTTTTGTGGACGTATGAACATCTTGCCGGAATGCGAAATGATCAAAATGGATGAGATTAATGAGGCATTTGATCGTATGGAAAAATCCGATGTCCGTTATCGTTTTGTGATTGATATGGCTTCATTAAGCGCATAACTTAATTAATGATTTACAACAGATTTTTTAATCGAAATGCCTAGGCGTTTTGCCATTCTGACCAAATTGGCCCGATCGATTTTCAGTGATCGGGCCGCTTCACTCCAGTTTCCATCAGCTTGTGTAACGGCCGTTAAAATGCAATGTTTTTGAAATTCATTGGTAGCGGTTTTGAGATCCATGTCGAGCGATAGCATGGGTTTAATTTCAGCCGTTTTTGCAACTGAATTCTCAGCAATAGTTGTTGCTGGCAACTCAAGAAACGCTCTATTTAATGAAATAATACCGGTCGTTGTCGGTTTTGCCTTGGCTTTTAACGAAGCACGGCTGATCACATGTTCCAGTTCACGAACATTGCCCGGCCAGTGATAGCTTCTTAATGCCAGTTCAGCATCCTGAGCGAGACGTAATTGCCTGATACCTAATTTACGACTGGTTTTTTCCAGAAAGTAACCTGCCAGTAATAAAACATCCTGATCTCTATCTTTTAATGGTGGAACCTTGATTGGATAGACCGACAAACGGTGATAGAGATCGGCTCTGAAACGTCCCTCGCTAACCTCTTCTTCAAGATTCCGGTTGGTGGCAGCAATAACACGAACATTAACCTGTTCGACATTATCTTTACCCACCGGTTGTATTTCACCACTTTGTAATACCCGTAAAAGCTTACTTTGTACAGCTAACGGCAACTCTCCGATTTCATCAAGAAACAGAGTGCCACCATGGGCTAATTGAAATTTACCGGCTCTTTCACGATCGGCTCCGGTAAATGCACCTTTGGTATGACCAAATAATTCGGCCTCAGCCAATGTTTCCGGCAAAGACGCACAGTTGATATGAACTAAGGGTTTATATTTTCGCAATGACAATTGATGCACAGTGCGTGCAACCAGCTCTTTTCCCACGCCGGTTTCACCGGTTATCAGCACGGTATAATCCGAACCGGCGACCAGCTGGATTTCGTTTTTCAGCGTCTGCATGGCAGTACTTTGCCCAATCAGTTCTCCCCCATCTTTTAACAAGGCTTCCTGAGTCAGTTCCTGCACCAGTTGCTGCGCATGCTGGGCGCTAATTTCGAGCTTTTTAAACTCGAGGGCTGTTTTCAATGTGGCTGCAGACAATGCGGCTATCAGTTCCAGCGTTTTGGGACTGATTGCATTAAAACTCCCAGACTGCAGACTATCGATGGTGACCAGACCAATGACTTTTTGGTCAGAATACAATGGCAACCCCATACAAGAATGCACCGGAAGATCGCCGGTTCTGGCTAATAGCAAACCATCATAGGGATCGGGTAAATCACAGTTATCGGGGAAAATAAGTGGTTTAGTGGCATTGCATAGCTGCTCAAGTCTCGGGTGCTCAGTTAGATAAAAACGTCGACCCAATACTTCGGAGGACAAGCCTTGAATGGCCAAAGGCGTTAGCAGGTTTTCATGCAAGCCCAATAATGCAACGGCATCGCATTTAATGGCTTTGCGAATGGATGCCAACAGGCGATCAAAACGATCATCGTTATTAATACTGTTCGCCAGATCCAGCGCGACTTCAAGTAATAATGTTGAATCAAAATCTTGCATAGCCAACTCAATTATTCAATTAAGGTCAATCTATCACTAAAAAGTCAAAAAGACACGTTTTTTCCATGTCAATATGACACATCTACTGATGCGTATTTATGTATTTAATTGATTTATATGCTTTTTTATAAATGGCACAACCTCTGCAACCTCTAAAAAGAATCCGTTGTTTGAATTAGTTAAGAGGTTATTTATGTTAGATAACAGAACCATTGAAATCGTAAAAAGTACCCTGCCATTGCTGGAAAATGCCGGGGTTGAGGTCACAGACCATTTTTACAAACGCATGTTCAGTCACAATCCTGAATTAAAAGATATTTTTAACCTTGCTAATCAGGCAACCGGAAGACAGCAGTTTGCCTTGTTCAGCGCCGTAGCAATGTACGCCAAGCATATTGATGATCTGGGCGCTTTAGGTGAACTGGTCGAAAGAGTGGCCCATAAACATGTCAGTTTTGATATTCAGCCTGATCAATATCAGATTGTCGGTCATCATTTGATTGAAACGTTGAGAGAAATGGCACCAGAAGAATTTACCGATGAAGTAGCCGACGCCTGGGTGCAGGCTTATGGGCTATTAGCCAAAGTGTTAATTGGCCGAGAACAGGATATCTATAGCGAATACCAAAACAAAAGCGGCGGCTGGACCGGTTCACGTTTATTTAAAGTGAAAGATAAAAAACCGGAATCAGAACTGGTTACCAGCTTTACCTTTGTTCCGGTTGATGGTGCTGAAATTGCCAATTACCAACCCGGTCAATATCTGGCCGTTAAAGTAAAACCTGAGCAGGCAGAAAATATTGAAATCCGTCAGTATTCTATTTCTGATAAATTCAATGGCGAAAGTTACCGGATTAGTGTCAAACGTGAAACCCAGCCAAGAGCAGGTTTGGTTTCCAATCATTTGCACGACACAGTGCAGGTTGGTGATCATGTTGAGTTAATGCCACCCACTGGGGATTTCTATTTGGCACATTTAGACAAACCGACGGTGCTGATATCTGCCGGTGTCGGTATCACACCGATGATGGCGATGCTTGGAACCCTGTTGGAGAACCAAACCGAGCAACCAACCTGGTTTTTGCATGCCTGTGAAAATAAGAATCAGCACACTTATGCCGATCAGCTTAAAAACGTGGCAAATCAGCTGGATAAGCTGCATTATTACTATTGGTATAAGCAGGATGATGCTGATGATAATCAGGCGCTAACTGGTCTGATGCAATTAGACCGCCTGCAATTTGAGCTGCCCCTGACAGATGGTCACTTTTATATTTGTGGGCCCGTTGGATTTATGCGCTTCATCAAACAACAATTGTTGGATTTAAACGTGGCTGCAGATCGAATTCATTACGAAGTTTTTGGTCCTCATAGCGATATCTGACAAATGCATGGAGAGCAAATCATTGCTCTCCACTTTTTGAATTGGCTTACTCAAACCAAGCGTTGCCAAACGCCCAGAAAGCTGGAAAGAATCACTACAGCCCAAACAAATATCGCCACACCGGCAGCTGCAGCAGCGATATCTTTAATGATGCCGATTTTATGGTTATGACGTTCTTCCACGAAATCACACATGGCTTCAATGGCAGTATTAAACAATTCTGCACTCAGGGCAAAGCCAGTTGCCATAATGATTAATGCGGCATCCACCCATTTGTGAAACCACAACGAAACCAGTACAACGATGACTGAGACAACTACTTTGTAAAGTACACTGAAGTCACTTAATACTGCATAATGCAGTCCTTTAATAATGGTGCGAAATTTTTTCAGTGGGTGATAGCCTGCTTCGCCACTTTCCAGAAATTTATTTTTCATCGCGATCACTTTATTGTCTTATGAATTCTACAGAGCATCATGGCGTGACTCTAAGCCAATTCACAATAACCTAAATCATCAAAAAAGTTGTTCGCTCAATCCTTTGACAAAATCTTCATCTCGCTATCAGTAAAGTTATCGTATAAAAATTTAGGATTTTATAAATGAAACAAATCGTGTTGAGTTTCTTCTTTGGTGGCTTTTTGCTGACAAATGCCATTGCCGTTCAGGCTGAGCAGGCACAAGTTTGTGAGGAATGGGCCAGCAAAGCAGGCTCATATATGCTATTTCGACAAATGAATACACCGATTCACGAGGCAATGGAAAACGCCATGGGTAATGTTACGCGGGGCTTGCTTCTGAGTGCCTATCAACAACCGGTTGCTGAAACTAATGAAGGTAAGCAGCAAGCTATTGATGATTTTAAAAACAAAACGCTTGAGGAATGCATTTCACAAATGCAACAGCGTTAAAACTCATATTCCAATAATGCACGCCAGTTGGTATCGGCGGTTTTGGCAGACAAGCCGGTCAGAACGCCAATTTCCCAATGCAGTTTTTTACCGGGAGAAAGACTGATATCGCCCAAAAACACTGGACCTAATGCACGAGTATCTTCGCCAGCATAAAATTCAACCGCTGGCTCAAAATAGCGAGAAAGTCGATAACGGGTTTGTAACGATAAAGCGGTTTCAAATTCACTTTCCTGCGATTCGCCCCATTCATATTTAAGCCAAAAATTGCTGGTTGCAACCCATCTCCCCCACTCTTTCAAAGCGATTAATCCTGCAGCTGCTTCCCAGTTATTATCATCACGTTGTCGTTCAAGTTCGGTTATAAGCCCCCAGTCAATACCGTATTCACCTTGCTCGGTCAGTTGCCAAAGCGCTTCGATTTCATATGCCTGTAAGCGAAAATCATTATTTTGATTATCTTCACCGATCAAATAGCCTTCAATAAACAGTCGGTCGGTAAGACTTTTGCCCACCCCTAATCGTTGAAACTGCTGCCCATCTGAATCGGTCATTCTCCATTCAATTTCACGCTCCAATGGCTGTACATAAGGCGCATAGACTTTATCGACCGGATTACCATCGGCATGACTGAGCGCCGGGAGCGTAACAATAAAAAATAAAAAACTGAGGCGTTGAAAATTAAACATGCGAAATAGCCCTTGAAAATCGTCCCGAAAGAATCACGATCAACATGAGTAACAAGCTTGTCAGATAAATTATTATCTGACTCCAGGTAGGCGTCGCTTCATACGCCATCAATGCATAAAGTAACTGACCGGGTAACGAGTGTTCACTGATAATATGAGAGCTGTCCCAGACGGGTTCTGTTGAGGCTAACCAATCTGCTTGAATAAGAAACTGAGTGGCCTGAGACATCATGCTGCTCCCTACAATCACAACCAGCACGCAGATGAATTTGGCTGCGGCTGCAGGTTTTAAAGCAATCATCAGGTGATATAAAAAAATACCGCAGCTAACCCCGATGCTTAAGCCAATTAAACTGCCTGACACGACGGATTGCAGCAAAAAATGATCACTGCGAAAGCCGGAAATATATAACATGATTTCGGCACTTTCCCGACTAATTGCCAGGATAATGGCTGCCATCATCATGCCTTTTACCAGCCGATTGGGGAGGACAATATCTCTGGAAATAAGCCATAAAAACCCCATCAGAAATACATAAATACCTATATGAATAATGGTATTGGTTATTTCCTGACCAACGCCCTCCAGCCAGTTTGATATCTCGGGTAAAAAATACGCATAAGCGCCACCGGCAATCAATCCCAGCAGAATTGCCTTGAGCAGAAAGCTACGTGCTTGCTGACTCACAGTGGTAAATGCCATGAACAGGCTTACGACCATGGCGGCTTCCAGTACTTCACGTAACACCAGAATAACGCTATTCAGCAACATGATTATTTACCGCTCTCTTTGACAATTATTCTGCCTTGGGCCGTTTTAGGAAAAAACTCACCAAAAAATGGATACGTCCCTGGCTTTAATGGGCCGACAAAAATGATCGCCTGAGTATTGCCGGGGATGACTTTTTCACGGTTAAGCTCATAACTTTCAAATTCTTCAGGAGTAGCATCTTGATTTTTGACCAGTAATTTCACCTTGGTATCAGCGGGAATCACTAGTTCATCCGGATAAAATAGATGATCTTTGATGAGGATTTCAAATACGGGTGGCGCAGCGTAACTCTTTATTGGAATCAATAGGATAGCCATGCATATAAAAAAATACTTCATCATTTATTCATCACTGCAGGAAAATCTATAATGACCTTAAGGCCTGTTTCAAATGCTGATTTGGTCAGTTTGATCTCAGCATGATGCATTTCAATAATATGTTGAACGATAGCGAGACCTAGACCACATCCGGGTAATTGGAGATCACTGTTTTCGTTCTGGTATCGATAAAACCGGTCAAAAATACGCTCATACTGGTCTGGCGGAATACCGGGACCATCATCCTCAACGGTTAATCGCACACCTTTCTCAGTGGGATGAACATGAATGACAATATGCCCCTTTGACGGTGCATATTTGTTGGCATTGTTTAGCAGGTTCTGTAACAGTGTTTCCAGGGCAAATAAATGACCATACACCTGAGCAGATTCACCAATCAATTCAATATATTGCTGACGCTTCTCAAACTGTTGATAATCTCGTGCAATAACCTCGCTGGCCAATTTGTACAGATCAATGGCTTCGGCTTTCGCTGCAATTTGCTCAGGCGCTGTCCGATACAGCATCAGGATCTGGTTGACCAGATGGCCCATCCGGTCAACAGCAGCCTGCATGAGTTGCCAATCTTCTGTGTTATCCCCGTAGGTTTGTCGAAGATTATGTAAATGTATCTGCAAGGCACTGATAGGGGTACGTAATTCATGTGCCGCATCAGCCGCAAAACGCTGTTCACGTTGAAAACTTTGGTCAAGACGCCAGAATAGTTGGTTAATAATTTTCACCAACTGACTCATTTCAATGGGCAATGGGGCCAATTCAATCGGTCTTAAATCATCAGCCTGTTTGCTGGAAAGTTGCGCAGAAAGCGTTTTCAAGGGCTTTAACCCGGTACCAATTAACCACCAGATTACTATGGCTGCCACTACGATGCCGAAAAACGCCGGTAATATGGTGGCTAAAACAATATCTTCCGCCATAGAACTGCGAACATCACTGCGTTCTCCGACGATAATCCATCGTTCAAATTGCGGATCAGGATGTACATAGTTATGCCAGCGAAAGCCTTTGAAATTGACGTCATAAAATCCTTGTTCAAATTGACTTAGCGCAATATGGGGAGCAGTTTTAGAGCGAGTTAATAATTGGCCGTTGGCATCCCAGATTTGAAAAAACAGATAATCACTGGTGGGACTTTGCGTCGAATCGACTGTATTTTGACCAATGTGAGCGGAGGCAATCAGTTCAGCGGTGTTGATTAAACGTTCATCAAACAATTGTTGTGCCGTTTCAATACTGGACTGATACCCTTTCAGTAACGACACAAACATCACCAGTACCAGAGTAGCTACTAATATCAGCAGGAGATACAGTCGGATTGATTTCATGGATTACTGATTTGATACCCTACGCCGCGGATGGTTTTAATAAAGCCTTCTGGAAGTTTTTTACGTAAATGATGAACATGTACTTCGATGGCATTACTGGCGACCTCTTCACCCCAGCTGTACAGCTTTGATTCCAGACTATCCCGGGTCTGTACACGACCAACATTCTCCATTAAGATTTTCAGCAACATAAATTCACGTCGCGGTAATTCCACCAACGCATCATCCACTTTTAACTGCATGGCTTTGCTGTCCAGACTGACGGAACCGATTTGTAATGCAGCGTGTTGCTGACTGCTCAATCGGCGTTCGAACACTCTTAATCTGGCCAGCAGTTCATCAATATCAAACGGTTTAGCCAGATAATCGTCGGCACCGGCATCCAGTCCGATGACGCGATCATTAATACTGCCACGAGCCGTTAATACTAATATAGGTACTGTAGCATTGTGCTTTCGGATCTCTGCCAGCACGTCGGTGCCATCCATATCGGGCAGTCCCAGATCCAGAATTACCATATCAGGCGGTGTAGTTTTGATGCTGTTAATCGCCTGACGACCAAGACTTAAATGATTTACCGTAAACCGGTCATGCCGCAGCGACCGCATAAGACCTTGCGCCAATGACAGATCATCTTCAATTAACAGTATTTGCATGCGTTTGGTTATTCATATGTTTGTTGACTTCTGCCAATGCCTTATCAATTTCCATTAAACGGCCTTTATCAGCCAGTGGTCTATCTGCTCTGGGTGCCGCCTTTTTCGCGAATAACAGATAAGACTCCGCTTTTTTATATTGTTTTTTATCTACTAAAAACAAAGCATAAAAATAATTACTATCAATGCCTTGTGGATTTAATCTCAATGCATTTTTTAATAGCTTTTCTGCGGTAGCCTTATCACCGAACCCCAATGGCCAACCTGGGACCTTATAATACAGTGTCCCTAATGTAGTATAGGCTGAACCATTCAATGCCTGATCATCAATTTCAATGGCTTTTTCCAGATCCGCTTTGGCTGTTTTTGCCATGGATAATGCACCAAGGCCGCCTTTAATACCGGCATAACTGGCATAAATAATTCCCCGCCAGATTAATACATCCGGTTGATCAGGTGAGAGTTTTTTTATCTCATCCGCCTTTGCAGTTAATGATTCAAACGCCTCTATCTGTTGTTTGTCAGTTAACTCATAATTGGCATGTTCCCAGGCGGATTGCAATTGCAATGCTTCAGGCGATATTGCCTGAGCCGATAGACTGAAAACAAATAATCCCAGACTATAGAATAAAACAAATACTTTTTTCATTTTGCTGCTCCTGTCCAATAACGCTGAATCAGCGGAAGTTTTTTGGCTAGGCCTTGATCCACCCAGCGACTATTGATTGAATTCAACCAACCGAATAAACGTTCGGGCCAGCCTAAGAACTGTTCACTACGTTGTGTTTTCTGATAAAAATCGACGAACTGACTTGCCACGTTTTCAACACTATCACTATGATTTCCAAGTGCTTTATTCATTGCAGTCACGTTGTCATCGTTCATTGCTGTAGTAATGGTGCGGGGCGCAAATAAACGTACAGTGATAGGCGTATCGGCTAACTCTCGACGCATTGCTTCCGTAAAGCCTCGCAGACCAAATTTGCAGGCACTATAAACACTGAATCCCGGAAACCCGAGTCGGCTGAATGCCGAACCGATATTGATGATCTGGGCTTTATCTGCTTTTCCCAGTAATGGGAGTAGTAAGCGTGTTAATTCGATAGGTACCATTAAGTTGGTGATGAGCATCTTCTGAATGCTGCTTTCATTCATCTCTTTGAGTGGACCGAAATGATTGCTGGCCGCATTATTAATTAATGCATTAATACCTCTGGGAAACTGTTGGCAATACGAAAGCACTGCCTGACGGCCTTCACTTGTCGTTAAATCACTGGCAATGCAGTGATGTTGACCACCTAATGTACGATTAAGCTGTTCCAGTTGAACATGATTCCGACCACACAACACCAATAAAAAACCTTGAGCAGACAAGACTTTAGCCAGTGCAGATCCCAGTCCACCGGTGGCACCGGTTAAAACGATAGTGTTGGACGATGAATTCAGGGGCGTATTCATACTGTAAGGCTCCGAAAAATATCGCCATACAAACGATAGAACATTTTGCTACTGTGAATGATCAGTTGTTGTGCCTCTGGATCGTCAATCCGGTTCATCAAAGCTTCAAAAAATTTCACATGCTCCTGATCCAAAGCGCCATGTGAACGTAGATAACTAAAGGCTTTATCAGGCAAAAACAACGCATTTTGAATCGCTGTCGCGGCATTATCTGCGGTGGCAATACTGGTGCCCTCAAGTACATGAACCATGCCAAAAAAACCCAGTGGATTGACGCGGAAAACCGTATCGTAGGCATAGGCCACCATCAGCTCGGTGGCAGAATTTGGACGACTGTTTCGCACCAATTCTTTATCATGACCGCATGCAGCGATATCATTCAGAATCCACTCTTGATGCCCCAGCTCTTCTTCGATATATTCCGCAACAGCTTCCCGTAACCACTCATACTGTTCTGGCAATTGTGAGCCAACGGCCATCAGCAATGGAACGGTATGTTTAACGTGATGATAAGCCTGCGTTAGAAAAGCTATATAAAGATCCAGCGTCACTTCACCCCGCATCGCCTGATTAATAATTGGGGCAGAAAATAAGTGTTGTCGCTCAACGTCTGTCTGCTGGCAGAGTGTGTCAAAAAATCCCATACTGTGACTCCTGATAGATAGCTTCCAAATCATGCTGAAAAAAAGTAAAAATTCGATCGCGTTTTGGTCGACCATTGGCTGTGAGTAGTCCAGCTTTTGCTGTTAACGGCTGTTCAAGACGCTGCCATTTGGTAATTTGTGCGTAGACTGGAAGCTTTTTATTAACGTGTGATAGCCAGTTTTCCAATGCAGCATCGTTTAAATGGGTATAAATTAATGCGGTGCAATACGGTTTAGCATCACCAAACAAAACACATTGCAAAATCCCAGGATGAGCAAGTACTTCGCTTTCTACCCATTCGGGATTTATATTTCTACCGTAACTCGAAATGAGCAGCTGTTTTTTACGTCCCTGGATGACTAAGAATCCATCCTGATCCAGATAGCCCATATCGCCGGTGGAAACAGTATTTTGATGTGATAGGTCCGTGCCGATATAGCCCAGAAAAGTATTACCCGACACCATGATTTCACCCTTTTCAATTTGGATATCTACATGGGGTAATACCTTTCCGGCTGTTCCAGGATTGTCTTGTACTGGCGTATTGAGACTGACCACTGAACTACATTCAGACAAGCCATATCCCTCATATACTGGGAGACCAATCTGACGAGCACGTTCAATCATTTCGCTGGCGACGCGACTTCCCCCTACCGCAATAAATTGCAAGGATTCAGGTGGCTGCCATCCCTGTTCAGCGGCGATTAGTAAAGCCGACAATAATTCTGGAACCAGAATCAGACTTTCTGGTTGATAATGCGAAATGGTGGATAATAACTGAAAAATGTTGCCTGACAGACTGCCGGAAAAACCGGTTTTCTCCATGCCAAGTAATATAATCTCTCCACCACTTAATAAAGGTGTGTAAAGCCCAGCAATATTTTCCAGTAATGTGCTTAATGGAAGTAAGGCCAGATGCCGAACATTTTCCATTTTCAGCACGCTTAATAAACTCTGACTGACTTGGTATTGATTGTCGTTACTCAGGCACACCCCTTTTGGGTCGGCTGTTGATCCTGAAGTAAATGTAATTTTTGCCGTGCCAGGAGGCAATGCGATGACTGAGATATTTCGGCAGGCTGTAAAGGTCAACATCAAACTTTTTACAAAGTGACTTTCACCCAGAAACTCATCATCAATCATTAATGGACGATCATGAATCAGCCCAATAGCCCCCGCACTCTGTAGTGCATGTTGCAGTTGATCTGGGGTAAAAAATAATGGCAATGGCAATAAAATGATTCCGGCGCGCTGTGCTGCCAGATCCATAATCAACCATTGCACGCTGTTATCAGCCAGTAAACCAATAACCTGATGTTGATATTCCATTAATTCGGTTGCGACCGCTTCAACCTGCTGCATCACCTGTTGACGTGTTCGTTGCTGAACGTCATCTAGCACACAAATGTTGTCTGGCTGTTCAATGGCTAGTTTTTCAAAGGATTGTAAAATTTTGCTGTTCATTGACGAATTATCCTCGCCGTGCTTTCCACAAAATCCTGATGGGTTTCCAGTAACGATTGAATCACCTGATGTTGGCGCAGGTGTGCAATAGCTGTCGCAAGATGACCAGCCAATACCATCGGTTGATGTTGGTAATAACTGCCCCACTGTTGAGTTTTATCAATCAAACGCTGGGGATCAGCTTCACCTAACATGATGGTTGAGAGCTGGAGTCGAGAAATCAGATGCCTGACCTGGCGGGTTGCAGTGAATACCACCCACTGATAGTTAGCCTTATCCAATACGGCGGCCAGTAAAATAAATAATAATGGACTACCACTATTAAAACTGGCTGCCAAATTACCTATTTCGACCATGTCCGACCGTTGGGTGTGGACACCATACAACTTCAGGGTGTGTTCAACTGGCTGCGAAAGATATTGTTCCAGAAATAATGGGTGCTGCTGAACCGGTTGAAAACCAATAGCAGAGTCAATCTCACCCTCCATATGACTGGCGAGAAAGTACGGCAAAAAATGGCAGATTTCCGCTCCGAAAGCATCATTAAACCGCTCACTGATAAATGACTGGACAGCCGGTTTATCAATTGATTGATTATCTATGAACGAAAGTGATTTATGTGGAAACAACAAACGTTGTTGCCAATGCTTTGCAGTCTTCAGTGTCGTATTATTTAATATGGTTGCTTCCATAAATCATCTCCAGATGTTTATGGTTGCTTAGCATAAAGCCGGATACTTAAGAAAAGCTTAAGCTGCTTTTAAATCTAACAGTGATAAAAAAAAGCCTGAAACTATCTGACAGATAATTTCAGGTCGGTTATTTATTTCCAGACTGTTTTTACTGTATTAAATTGGGCATATCGTAACGTTGTTCCCGATACAACCATGAGGGTAATAGCACATGTGCCAACGCTTTTCGTTCATCTTCTGCAGCGGCAGGCCCGATGATTTTCAATTGCCGGGTACTCGGTGAATAATATCCTTCAAGCGCCGTATTTTGCGGCCTGAGAACAGTGACTTTCTCACCCTGCATCAAGGCGTAATAGTCGGCAAATTGCATCAAAGCCCGGCCGCTCGACTGCTGCTCTCTTTCCAGACTTAAATCACGGCCAATCATCGGGGTTTCCGCACTTATTCCCATTAAGGATAACAAGGTAGGCGGCATATCAATCTGACTGGCAACTGTGGGTATGCTCCGTGGCTGGATATCCGCGCCTAAAATTAGCCCTGGGATCTGAAAGCGCTCTATCGGCACTAAAGCATCACCAAACACATTCAAGTCATGATCGGCAATCACCAGAAATAGGGTATCTTTCCAGTAATCGCTTTGCATAGCCTTATCAAAAAACTGGCCCAACGCATAATCAGCATATTTCACTGTATTGGTATTACTGTGTTTAACAGGATTGTCTAATTGAATGCGGCCATCGGGAAATTCATAAGGTGAATGATTACTGGAAGTGAATACCAAGCTGAAATAGGGTTGTCCTTCAGCATGTTTTTGTTGCAGTTGCTGGTGCGCTTTATTCAATAAATCTTCATCTGACACACCCCAACTTCCGGTAAAGACCGGATTATCATAATCATGCTGATCAATCACCGACTCGAAGCCATTGCCAATAAAAAAGCTCGCCATATTGTCAAAGTGTGACTCTCCACCATAGATAAACTCAGTGAAATAACCTTGTTGCTTTAATAAGTCGGCAATGGTGAAAAAGTTTTGTTGTGAGAGCGATAACTTGACCACACTTCGAGCAGGCGTCGGCAAATAGCCACTGATTACCGCCTCGATACCTCTCACTGATCGGGTGCCGGTGGCATAAAGCTGTTCAAACCACCAACCTTTTTTCTTAAGGCGTTCAAGTTCAGGAGTGACAGAATATTCGCCGCCAAGCGATTCAACAAACGTTGCTCCCATACTTTCTTGCAGAATAATCACCAGATTGAGTGGCTTATCTCGCTGTACAGAGGCCTGACGGGTATTCAAGGTGGGAAATTTACGCTGAGTATCTTGATCAATCCATGGATAGTTTTTATGTAGTTCAGCCAGGATCGCTTGATCAGTCATCGTGCCATACACTTCAGCAGCATTGGATTCGTGTTGCATATTGTAAATCGCAAAATACACTGACCAGGCAGAGTTCACCATAAGACTATTGACCATGGCATCCGGTGTCAGAGCAAAGCTGGACGGATTGGCAGGTCGATGACCAATAGACGATCGAATCATTAAAGTAAGTATCAGCAGCAACAGTGGCCAGGCAAGCCAAATCTTCCATACTGGCCAGGGTTTCTGATTATTGTTCAACCAGCGCTGCAATAGTTTTACTGCCACGCTGCCGGAAATAACGGTGAGGGTCACTCCAATCAATAACGGCCAACGAAAGCCCTGCCAAAGTGTGGCAAAGACTTCTTTTGGATAACGTAGATATTCCACAAATAAGCGGTTAGGACGCAGATCATACTGACTGATAAACGCGGGGGTAGAAGCTTCCATAAAACTGATAAGGACAATAACCAGCACGCCCCAAATCAGCACCAGTTTTTGCCAAATCTTCCACCCTAATTGATTTGCCAGTAATGGCAAGCCCAGCGCCAATGGCACAAGCAGCATACCCATCATAATCAAATCTGCACGAATTCCTTGCCAGAAAATAGTAGGGAGTGATGTCGCAGCAACCACCCTATCCCACTGCCACACGACTAAGCCTATACGCGATAAACTCAGAATAACCAAGCCGGTGAGAAGCAGCTTTATCAATATCAGATAAGGGCCAAAAAAAGACTGTAATTTAGTCATCATCAGCCTCGCCCTATTAATGGCCACAAGATGGTCAGCCAGGTAGCCAGAGCGATAATGAGGGCAATAAGCACCGCCAGAGAACCATAGTCTTTGGCTCGTCCAGATAGCAGATGAGGTTCGATGCTAATACGATCAACAACGCATTCAAATGCTGAGTTCAGTGCTTCAACCATTACCACAAGCAATAAAACCGTGATCATGGCTAGTCGTTCAACGGATGATACCTCGAGAAAGAAACTGCCAATGCCTGCAATTAATAACAGCAGAAAGGCTTGTCGAAAAGCGGTTTCATAACGCAGTGCAGCGAAAAGCCCCTGTATGGAATAACCAAAAGCATAAAGCAGCCGTTTGCATCCAGTATGTTTTTCCACAAAATTGCCCCATTACTCAAAATGAGGCTAATGCTACGACACCAATACTTAACTAAACCTTACGGAATTGAATTTTGTTTGATTAGTCAGTCTTTTTGTTTTAAAGCTTGTCTAGAAGTTAATAGCATCAATTAACGGGAGACTTTATGAGATCCAAACTAACTTTCTGGCACTATCTTGTTATGGGGATTATTGCCTTTGGTTTTATTGATGCTGCGGTGATGTTTTATCTTGCCACCATGCATTGATATCAGCGTCGGGTATGTGGACGATCCAGATTTAAGATTGGCCCGGCAGGAACCACACCCGTTGGATTAATCGTTTTATGACTACGATAATAATGATTTTTGATGTGTTGCATGTTGACGGTTTCAGCCACGCCGGGCCATTGATATAACTCACGAACGTATTCAGAAATATTCGGATAATCTTCAATGCGTTTCAGGTTGCATTTGAAATGGCCGTGATACACGGCATCAAAACGAATCAATGTGGTAAACAATCGCCAGTCTGCTTCGGTAATATCATTACCGACTAAATAGCGATTTTTGCTCAGACGCTCTTCAACCTCATCCAATGCATTAAATAATGGAAAAACGGCCTCTTCATAAGCCTGTTGTGTGGTGGCAAAACCCGCTTTATACACACCATTATTAATGTTGTCGTAGACATCATCATTAATGGCATCAATTTCTTGTCTTAACGCCTGGGGATAATAGTCACCGGCCTTGGCACCGATTGAATCAAATGCACTGTTGAACATACGGATAATTTCAGCAGATTCATTGCTGACCATCGTGTTCTGTTTTTTGTCCCACAACACCGGTACCGTTACCCGTCCACTGTAATCTGGATCGGCAGTGGTATATATCTGATGCAGAAATTTCGCCTGATGCAGCGGATCTTCAATCACCCCTTCCGCGTAATCAAAGGTCCAGCCATGTTCCAGCATCAATGGATTGACTACCGAAAGGGAAATCATATCTTGCAGATTTTTAAGTTTGCGAAAGATAAGCGTTCTATGTGCCCATGGACAGGCTAAAGAAACATATAAATGATAACGACCCGCTTCAGCTTTAAAACCACCCTCTCCACTTGGACCGGCACTTCCATCAGCAGTCACCCAATTGCGGAACTGTGATTTGCTGCGAATAAATTTTCCTTGATTGGAATCTGTGTCATACCAGCGATCGACCCACTGGCCTTCCATTAATAAACCCATAAAATACCTTCCTTAAAATAGTTGGATGTTTGCTGTAATTTTCATTGACTGTTTTATTGGCGAAGCTCACAATTTGTGCACTTGATAGCGAATAAGTTCATGAAACATCTCCACACACAGCAGCTTGACCAGCACCCTGCCAATTTCTGGCAACTGTTTGTATTGCTATTTTTGCTTAATAGTCTGGCCTTTGCTGGCTGGGTAGATTTCCGTCAGGTAACGGTTTCAGCCCACTCCGGTTTTGTCGCCGAGTTCGATCAGCTTACCTTAGCTAATCAACGTGATCATTTCCGGTCCCTGTTAGATATTGAAAATCTGGCTACACCAAGTGTAGATGATGGTGATAACGAACAACACTGGCTGGTTTATTCATCTGTTCTGATACTTCCTGCTGCGGCACTATTGCTTGCTGAGGATCTGTATTATTTGACGTTACTGATTATCAGTGACGGCAAATATCATTTACCGTTAAATCGCGCACCTCCACTCCAATAATCCTTTTAAAAACTTTTTTGTTTAACGAAGCTTTCTTCGAGGATTATGTATGCGTTCATTCTATTCACGGGCTGTTTTATTCAGTCTGATTATTATTGTGGGCTTGCTTAGTGCATTGCCTAATGTGTTGCCGCAGTCTACGACACAACATTTACCTTCCTGGTTTACCGACAATACCTTTAAATTAGGATTGGATCTTAGTGGTGGTTCCCATTTGCTGATGCAGGTGGATATCGATGATTTACGACTAAATGATCATCAGCAATTAGCTGAACAGATCACAGATGCTTTACGTGAGGCAAGAATCTTTATTCAGCCAGTTTCAGTCAATAAAAACCAGCTGATTATCATCCCAAAAGATTCCAACCGCCTGACTGAAATCAAGCAAATCGCTCGTTCCTATATAAAAGATCCAAAAGGTGGTTTGGCCTTGTTTTCAATAGAGGATGACCATAATCGCTTAACCATTACCCCCACTAAAGCGCATAGCGAAAATCTTACGAAAGATGCCGTTGAACATAGCTTGAAAGTTGTTCGGCAGCGTCTGAACGAAAGCGGTCTGGTTGACCCGACTATTACTAAACAAGGTAGTGATGGCATTCTGGTGCAATTACCTGGGGTGGATGATCCAGGTTATATCCGCACCCTGCTTGGAACCACCGCCAAAATGACCTTTCACTGGGCGGCTAATGCAGAAACATCGGGTGTAATCAAAGCTCAGGGTATGACTGAAGGTGAAGTCTATACTCTGGAAGAGCGGGTGGCGCTTGAAGGTCAGCATATTAAGGACGCCAATCTGGTATTCAGTCAGGAAAATGGCCAGCCAGTGGTCAGTTTTGAGCTGGATAAAGAAGGTGCCCGGTTGTTTGGTGAAATGACCAAGAACAATATTGGCCGCTCTTTGGCGATTGTATTGGACGATAAAGTTATTACCGCTCCGGTTATCCGCAGTGTCATTGCTGGTGGTCGTGGAGAAATCAGCGGTTCCTTTACGGTGGCAGAAGCCAATGAACTTGCCTTGTTGTTACGTGCCGGTGCATTACCTGCACCACTAAACGTTATAGAAGAACGTACGGTGGGACCGGATTTAGGCAGTGATTCCATTTCGATGGGTATTACTACAGGGGTGATTGGTGCCATATTGGTATTGGTCTTTATGCTGGCTATTTACGGCAGCTGGGGTTTTATTGCCAGTTTGAGTCTTACGCTCAATATAGGTCTGATTTTTGGTGTTTTGAGTGTATTAGGTGCGACACTGACACTGCCTGGAATTGCCGGAATTATTCTGAGCATTGGTATGGCAGTTGATGCCAATATCCTGATAAATGAACGGATCCGCGAAGAAACCCGTCGTGGCAAACGTGCACTAATTGCTTTGGATGCTGGTTTCAGACGCGCTTATAGTACGATCCTGGATTCCAATATCACCTCATTGATCGCGATCAGTCTGCTGTTTATGTTTGGCAGTGGTCCAGTGCGAGGTTTTGCCGTGGCAATGGCGATTGGTCTGATTACGTCAATGTTTACCTCGATTTCTTTTACCCGGTTATTGATGGAATGGCGGGTAAAGCGGATGCCAAAACAGACATTACTAAGTATTTCGGGTATAAAGTCGCTGGATCGTCTCAGCAATAGCAAGATTGATTTTATGCGGGGACGGTTTGTAGGTATTACGGTTTCTGCCATCCTGTCACTGGCAGCGATTGGTTTATTCTTTCAACCCGGTTTGAAATATGGCATCGATTTTAGCGGCGGCACGGTGATGGAAGTGCAGGCGCCAGATACCAATGTTGAACAACTGCGTAAAGCCCTGCAGGATAAAGGTTTTACCCAGGCAGCAATCCAGGAGTTTGGAGATAATGACTATTATCTTGTACGGTTACCTATGGAAGGAGCCGAACAAGTAGCGAGTGGTAAGGTGGTTGAAACCATCAAAACCACGGTAACGGAAATATCGGCTGATGCCAGTTTTCCGCGTGTTGAAATGGTTGGACCAAAAGTCAGTGGTGATTTCCGCGATGCCACTATTCTGGCCATTGTATTTGCCGGATTCGGCATGCTGGCGTATCTGTGGATCCGTTTTGAGTACCACTTTGCTTTAGCCGCTACATTAACCATTGCGTTAGATTTAACCAAAACCATCGGTTTTTTTGTACTGGCCGGGGTAGAGTTCAATCTTACGGCGGTTGCTGCGTTATTGGCATTGATTGGTTATTCGGTGAATGACAAAGTGGTAGTGTTTGACAGGGTTAGGGAAAATCTACGCTTAACGCCTGACAAACCGATGCTGGAATTACTTAATGAAAGTATCACTTCAACGCTGACTAGAACGGTCTTTACGTCAGTCACCACATTTCTGGCATTAATACCGATGGCAGTTGCCGGTGGCAGCGCAGTAGCTAGTTTTGCTCTACCGATGTTATTCGGTATCGTGATTGGTACAAGTTCATCGGTGTTTATCGCTGCACCGATTGTGTTTTGGATGGGCCAGCAACGCTTACGCAAAGGTCTGCCACAATTACGACTTTCTGCTGAAGAAATGCAAAAGAAACTGGACGCCATTATGTAGATAAATTCAGATTTAAATTTAAACGCTAAGTAATTAATAATTAATGCTTTATGGTGAACAAGATCTCACTGTAAAGCATTTATCAAGGATAAAAAGATGACGTGGTTGATGTTGGTTGCAGGATTAATTCTACTGATTATAGGAGCTGAATTACTGGTGAAAGGCGCCTCGCGTTTAGCAACCAGTTTCGGAATTCCCGCTTTAGTGGTTGGTTTAACGGTGGTGGCATTTGGCACCAGTGCTCCTGAAATGGCTGTCAGTGTCAAAGCGGCTTTTTCCGGTCAGGCTGAACTGGCCATCGCCAATGTGGTGGGCAGTAATATTTTCAATATTCTGTTTATTCTCGGTCTCGCGGCTTTAATCATGCCGTTGATGGTTTCACAACAATTGATCCGTCAAGACGTACCGATAATGATTGGCATCAGTTTTGTCGCGTTGTGGATGATTCAGGATGGCACCATTGGCAAACTTGAAGCAGCCATTTTGTTAGCTGGTGTTATTTTATACACGGTGTTTCTGTTTTATCAGGGCAAAAAAACGGGCATTGATGCAACAGTAGAGGTTGATGAGAAACCGGCACCGACCTGGCTAAATATATTACTAATTATCGTCGGATTAGCCTTGCTGGTTTTGGGTGCGCGCTGGTTGGTTCAAAGTGCGGTGACGATTGCCTCATCGTTTGGTGTCAGTGAAGCCGTTATTGGCTTAACCATTATCGCCGCTGGCACGTCACTTCCAGAAGTCATGACCTCTGTTGTTGCGACCATCAAAGGTGAACGGGATATTGCTATTGGTAATGTGGTAGGAAGCAATATCTTTAATATTCTGGCGGTATTGGGTTTGTCGGGTTTGTTTTCCCCTACTCCATTACTGGCAAGCGAACAGCTGATGCAGATTGATGTACCTGTTATGTTGGCTGTGGCGATTTTATGTTTACCCTTATTCTTTTTGGGAAGCACGTTAAATCGATTTGAAGGCTTCTTATTCCTGGTGTTATATGTCGCCTATGTCTGGTTTACCATTGCAATGGCCTTGTCTTTACCGTACCTCCCACAACTGCAAGCCGGACTAGTCTATGGATTGGCTCCACTGGTTGGCTTTTACGTGTTACTTTGCCTGGTAAACGATTTATTACGCAGACGCTATAATTAGTGTTAACCATTATCTCTCACTTCAAATAGGTATTATTTGGGGTGAGGGATAATTATTTTATGGAGCATTTTCTATCTCAGGCCAGCCGTTAATCTCCGGGTCAAACCCGGGTTCCAGCGCCTGTATTCGTTTTACCAAAGGTGGATGTGTAGACAGCATTCCAGACATTTTATTTGAAAGCTCGGCAAACAACATGTGCCTAGCCTCTTCCAGTTCATCATGTCTGACTTTATTGGCACCTTGTTGACTGAGGGCCCCTATTTTTTTTAACGCGCCCGCTAACGCAATAGGATCACCGGTATAACGTGTGGCATCCGCATCAGCAAGATATTCACGTTGACGAGATATCGCTGCCTGCATGATTTTTCCCATAAAAGCCCCTAGTAATCCCAGTAGAATCAGAGCAATTCCGATTAACAGTATTTGAGCACCACCTTTTCTGCCGCGCCCACCTGAATGCATCAGAATCCGTCCGACAACATAAAGTGCCATCAAGCCGTGAATCAAACCGATTACACGAAGGTTGAGCCGCATATCGAGGTTACGAATATGAGCAAATTCATGGGCGACTACTGCTGTCAGCTCATCACGATTCAATAACGTTAATGCGCCACGAGTCACGGCAATAGCCGCATTATCGGGAGAGCTACCCGCAGCGAAAGCATTAATTCCGGGTTCGTTTTCAATGATAAAAACCTGCGGTGTCTGAATGCTGGCTCCCAGCGCCACTTCCTCAACGATGTTTTGATAACGTGTAACCAAGGGATCACCGGTTATCTCGTTAATATCAGTCGCTCCCAAAGCCTGAGCAACCTTTGCACCGTCACCGCCCATGGTGACTATTTTCCAAACAGAGGTCAGAACAATCACCATAGCAACGCCGGCAGCAACCAACCCAAATAGTTGCCAGTTAACCATTAATTGTTCAGTCTGATTAATACTGTCGCCGCTCATCCTGACAGAAGCCAGCGAGGCAATCACGGCTGCAATCAACGCCACAGAAAAAATAAACAAAGTCATCATCAATCGACTTTGTTTTCGGGCATTTGCACCCAGTTGATAGCTGCTCATTGCAGCCATTTTTAAAACTCAACCTTGGGCGCGTCTTGAATCGCTTCACGGTCATCAAACTCCAGCTCTGAGGCGCGAGTAAAGCTGAACATATTGGCTAGGATATTGGTCGGAAAAGTTTCCAGAACATTGTTATATTCAAGCACCGTATTGTTGTAGCCGCGGCGCGAGGCTGCCACTTTGTTTTCAATGCTGGTCAGCTGTTCCATCAGATCACGGAAAGCACCATCCGCTTTCAGATCCGGATAAGCTTCTGATAAAGCGAAGATGCCGCCCATTGCTTTACCTAACACACCTTCAGCCTGTCCAAGCGCCAGCATTGACTTTGCATCGCCCGAGTCGGTTTGATCACGCATTTTTTCTGCTTGATTGCGGGCTTCAATTACCCCATTAAGCGTTTCCTGTTCATGCTTGGCATAGCCTTTAACGGTGCTGACCAGCTGCGGAATCATGTCGTGACGTTGCTTAAGTGTAACGTCTATCTGTTTGAATGCATTCTGGAAGATATTGCGATGCCGAACCAATTTATTGTATTCAATAATCACATATAAAATCAGCAGGCCGACAATCCCTAGTAATATCCATTCCATATTTACTCTCCTTCTATTGAATTTAATGTCGTGATTGATTATGGATTAGTTACCCATAGTATTAAACAGCTTACTGACTATGAAAGCTAAGGGCTATTAACGTTCAGCCAAATACTATCTCAAAATCACGATCAGTCTTATTAACGTATTACTGCCAATATCGCATAGTTTGACTGATCACCATTTGTCTGTATTATCGCAGGCAGTTTCAGGTGCCTTTATTGCTACATGTGATTAAGGTTAAACGGGAAACAGGTGCGCCTCTTATTTGGTTATTCCTGTACTGCCCCCGCAACGGTAAACAGTTATTTCATTGCTCTGGTCGCTATCTGCCTGATAGATCGACAGTCACTGTACTTAACAGTATGGGAAGACGAGACATGATGCCGAGGATCTGTTTTTATCTTTCATCGCCAACATTCGTAATGGCCAGTAAAGAAAATCAGCCCCCAATATGGCTAAGCTGTAAGTCCGGAGACCGGCCCGAAGCTAACTAAGGAGTCGTGGCGGGGTGCCTGAACGTTCCGAGATTACACCCATACTGTCCCCTGCCCGCTATTTACCTAACTGGTAGCTGCTTTTGCTACGGCAGGATGTCTGATGTCTTATATTGTTAAATATCGCTTGTGTTTTCACCGACCCATTTTTCTATTTGCCCTGTTGTTTTCTCTGATAACTTCAAGTGCGTATGCCAGTGAGCATCATGTAATGGTTATTGTGTCAGATCGCTCTGCCCCGACTTTGGTCTCTGGAGCACATCAATTATTACAACAACAGCCTGATGCAGACATTCAAATCCGCACGGTCAGTCAGCTTAATGCTTTGACTGATGCTGACTTACAGCAATTAATTGATAACAGTGCAAGCATATTAGTGGTTGGTGTATTTGGCGATCCTGTGGAACGATTACTCGTTCGGCAATATAACAATGATCAAAAACGCTATGTTTTACATAGTGACCAGCGGCTTATCGAATTAAATAGCGATCCGGTTACACAATCTATTCCTAATCATATCTTGAGTGATAAAGCCTCATTAAGCACAACAACTCTGTTAGAGGCCAAACAGGTTCAATATCCCGAGTATGCTAACTGGTTACAGGCTCGTGCTTACTGGGTTAACCGTTCGACAGAGAATTCACGCAGTCTGCTGGACATGTTGCTCACAGAAGGCAGTAAAAAAGCCGAATTACAACCTGTTGGGGCTTTACGCTTTGCTTTGCATAAAGACGATAAAACTCAATGGTTAAGCCCAACTGAACTAGCCAAACAACTTGATACAACAAATCCTGTTGTCTGGTTGGTCGATCATGATACCGGCGATTTAACAGGTGAATGGAAACTGCATCAGCAGTATTGTCAGGCGCTGAACAGTCAATGTGTTTCCGTATTGGCCGCCTGGGGCGAACCCAGTGTTGAGGCTATTGAGACGATCAAAAAGGTGATGAACAAATCTTTGCCAAACACACCATGGGGAATCGTTTCTTTTCAGGACTTTGTGATTGGTGGTGGTGATGGTCGTGAGCAGGTTGAACAATTATTTACTGAGCTTAATGTTCCGGTTTTAAAAGGTATTCGTCTTAATAAATTAAGTGAGGCGGATTATGCCTTATCTTCACAGGGTATTCCTCGCGATTCGATTCATTATCGGATTGCCATGCCGGAGTTGCAAGGTGTCAGTCAGCCACAGATTCTGGCATTGACCGAGCCTGCAAAGATGGACCCACAAACCGGGGCCCAGCTGACGCAAAGTCTACCAATTAAAGAACATATAAACCGTCAGGCACTGCGCATGCAAGGCTGGCTGGCTCTACAACAAAAAGACAATGCCGATAAGCGTGTCGCCATTGTGTATTACAACCATCCCCCCGGTAGACATAATATCGGTGCTGATAATCTGAATGTGCCTGAAAGTCTGCTGGAAATATTGAATAGCCTGAAAAATGCAGGTTATCAGACTGGTGAGCTGCCAAAAGATGCGGAATCTTTGCTGGATATGCTGCAACTTAAAGGGGTGAATTTACCTGAAGACGCACAAGCATTATCAGCGATGTCCAAGGTCGCCAACACCATGACAGCGGATGAATATCAACGCTGGTTCAAACAGTTACCGGCAACTGTTCAGGCTGAAATGATTGATGGTCCTTTGGCAGCATTACAGCAGCGGATGCGTGATGCTATTGAGCAGGCACTGGCATTGGACAGTGTGACAACTCGCCAATCTCAACTCAATTTGCTAACGGCATTTATGCAGCAAACATCCACGGATCTGCATCATGCACTGGATGGTTTACGTCATCCCGGCCGCAGTCGAGCATTGGATTTATTAAATCAGCTGGAACAGGATTATCAGCAGATCATCGATGCAGCTGCTCAAGGCCATCAGCCCGACTGGCAGCATAGCGAATCCTTACATGATGCATTATTGGAAATGCAGATTGAAGGTATTCGCGGTTGGGGTGAAGTACCCGGCAAAGTGATGGTCTGGGATAATCGATTACTGATTCCCGGCGTGCAATTTGGCAATGTGTTTATCGGCCCGCAACCACCGCGTGGTTGGGAGATTCACGAAGAACTGTTGCATGCCAATATGTCTTTCCCTCCGCCACATCAATATCTGGCGTTTTATCACTATATTCAGTCGCAATTTAACGCTGATGCCATGGTGCATGTTGGTCGACATTCAACCTATGAGTTTTTACCCAAACGCAGTGTTGGCCTGGGTGAAGATGATTATCCCACTATTATTGCCGGTGATGTTCCTGGTCTATATCCTTATATAGTTGATGGTGTCGGTGAAGGCATACAGGCCAAACGCCGTGGTCAAGCGGTAATTATCGATCATTTGACTCCCCCGCTCGCCGTCACTGAACTTTATGACGATCTGCTACAACTACGTCAGTTGATTGAAAGCGCCGAAGCTGCTTCAGATAAAGCCACACGGGATCGGGCTATTCGCAGCCTGCGTGAACAAATCGAAACTATGGGTCTGCGTAATGAATTGATCGCCAGCATGGATGAAGAGCTGCAAGTGCGTGGTGCCGGTTTCGATGAAATTGATGATGATTTTCTACTGCATGAAGTCGGTCATTATCTGACAAATTTTCAAGAGACCTTTATGCCACTGGGTCTGCATGTATTTGGCCGGGATTGGTCCGCGGATGGACTCGATACCATGATGAACTCAATTCTGGACAACACCGATTCCAGCGAGGCTCAACGTCAAGCTATCTATCAAAAATTGCAAATGTCTCCAGCGGCTGAGATTGAAGCGCTTTTGAATGGTTTGAATGGTCGTTTTATCTCTCCGGGGAAAGGCAATGATCCCATTCGCACGCCGGATGCTCTGCCCACTGGCCGTAATTTTTATGCGTTGGATGGCAGCCTGCTGCCAACCCGTGTGGGTTTTGATATCGGTCAACAACTGGCCGCACCGGTCTTGGCCGGCGAAAAGGGCAATATTGAAGGTCATGAAGTAGGCGATCGCAATAAACAAGGGGTGATTTTATGGGCCTCTGATTCAGTGCGGGATGAAGGTGCCATGATTGCGTTTGGTATGAAGCTGCTGGGTGTCCGCCCGATATGGAATAGCCGTGGCATTATCAAAGGTCTCGAACGTCTGCCATTAAATGAGGAACAACCACAGCGGCTGGATGTGTTGTTTACCACTTCAGGTTTATTCCGGGATTTATATGGCGAACATCTGGTATTGCTGGATAAAGCCAGCTTATTGGCCTTGGATGCCAGTCGGGATCTGATTATCCGTGATTATCCTGCTTTGGCTGTCGCCCTTAACGCTGCTTTGGAAGCTTTAGGTGAATGGCAACAAGGCGGCGATGAAGCGTTGGATAAAAACTTGGTGGCCGCCAATTGGGTAAATGAGGCCATACAACGGCTGGCCCAACAACCGGATATCGATCCGGCACAATTAGGTCGTGAAACAAGCCTTCGTGTATTTGGTATTGCCCCGGGGGCTTATGGTGCTGGCATTAATCGTCTGGTTGAACGTTCAGCTGCCTGGGAAGATCGCAGTGAACTGGCTGACGTATTTATCAAACGTATGGCACATGCTTATGGCAGTGGTTTGCAGGGTGAATCGCAACCGGACTTGTTCAAACAGCAACTTGCTGGAGTGTCACAGACCTTTCTAGGTCGAGCCAGTAACTTGTATGGTCTGATGGATAACAATGATGCGTTTGATTATCTGGGTGGTTTTAATCTGGCTGTGGAGACAATCAGTGGTCAGCAACCAGGCAGCGCTGTAATTAATCACAGTAATGATGCAAATCTGAGAATTGATAATCTGCCACAAGCTCTACTCAGTGAGTTACGTGCACGCTACCTTAATCCGCAATGGATTAAGCCGTTAATGAATGAAGGATATGCCGGTGCTCGCACCATGGGCAGTGAGTTTATTGAATATCTGTGGGGTTGGCAGGTCACCAGCCCTGAGATTATTACCGATCAGGTGTGGGAAGAAGTGAAAGCCGTCTATGTGGATGACAGTCTGCAATTAGGTTTGGATGAGTTTCTCAGTGATAGTCATCAACAACATGTTCAAACCAATATTCTGGCAGTGATGCTGGTCGCCATAGATAAAGGATTCTGGGATGCTGATCTGCAGACTCAAAAACAATTGGCCGAGCAGTTTGCTGCCAATATTATTGAAAAAGGCATTCCCGGCAGTGGTCATACCCACGCGAATCATCCAATGTATGATTTTGTGAAATCACATCTCGATGCGGATCAGGCTAAAGCTTTGGAAGCCGTATTGGCACGAAGCCGAATACAGACTTCAGAAACAGCCTCCCCTCCAACTCATATACAGGAATTACAATTGAATCAGCAGGATAGCCAGCAAATCGAGAATAGCAATCAAGCTGCTGAGGACACTACAGAAACCAGCTCCACCGATAGCAAAATGCTTTGGCTGTGGACGTTGCTGGCATTATCAGTAATCGTTGCCGCAGGATTATGGCGCGGTCGTAAAGGAGCTATGTAATGTATCCACATTTTTCACTGGAATTAATGCACCAGCTGACCGGACTGTTATTAACCCCGGTCGTCTGGGCGTTATTGTTTTTTGTCGGTTTGGCCGTATATGAAACCGGTATTGCCATTGGCGAGCGCTTCTGGGGAATCGCCCGTTTATCACAGCATTCTGATAGCCAAGCATTGATTGCTCTGGGCAAACGCCGAATTGAACGGGCCGATTTTATTACCAGACTGGCACCCATGCTCGGGTTGATGGGCACCTTGATTCCCTTGGGCCCAGGCCTCGCCGCATTAGGCGAAGGACAACTAAAAATTCTGACTACGGCGATGACAGTGGCGTTTGATACCACGGTTATTGGATTATTGGCTGGCATGTTCGGCTTTGTCATTGGTCGGATGCGTCGGCGTTGGTATGACGCTGCTTTAACTGAATTGGAACAGCAAAATGGATAAATGGCGTCGCAGTTCATTTCTCGATACCGATGAAGATCCGTTAGGTCCATTGGCCAATTTGATTGATATTGTGCTGGTATTTGCCTGTGGGTTAATCGCTGCACTGGTCGCGTTCAGTTCGGACTTACAGGATCATTTTGAAGTACAGCCGCAGGAAATCACTCTCGGTAAGGAACTGCCAACAATGCCAGATACTATGCAGCAGCAGGTGCAGGATGGTAGTGGTTACGAAGCTGTTGGTCAGGTATATCGAGATCCACAAACCGGTAAGCTGATTTTAATTGATGACTAATTTTTTCATTAAAAGATTTTCGCTCAGCCCGCGAATCCAAAAGTAATTTCAGGTAGAATCACCGCTTCTACTGAACTCCTGTTTTATTGGATTTTAAAATGGCTCAATACGTATATAGCATGAACCGCGTTGGCAAAATCGTGCCGCCAAAACGCGAAATTTTAAAAGATATTTCCCTGTCATTTTTCCCTGGTGCCAAAATCGGTGTATTAGGTTTAAATGGCTCTGGTAAGTCTACCCTGCTCCGCATCATGGCCGGTGAGGATAAAGATTATATTGGCGAAGCCAGACCGATGCCGAATATGAAGGTCGGGTATCTGCCTCAGGAGCCTGAGCTGGATGACAGCAAAACCGTTCGGGAAATCGTTGAAGAATCAGTCTCAGATGTCAAAGCCGCTTTGGATGAACTGGATGCGATTTATGCAGCTTATGCCGAACCGGATGCCGACTTTGATGCACTCGCTAAAAAACAGGGTGAACTGGAAAATCTGATCACCGCCAAAGATGGTCATAATCTGGACAATGCTCTGGAACGTGCAGCAGATGCGTTACGCCTGCCGCCCTGGGATGCCAAAGTAGCGGTGTTATCCGGTGGCGAGCGTCGTCGTGTTGCATTATGCCGGTTATTACTCGATCACCCGGACATGTTATTGCTTGATGAGCCGACTAACCATCTTGATGCTGAATCGATTGCCTGGATTGAACGCTTCCTGCAGGAATACCCCGGTACCGTAGTTGCCATTACCCATGATCGCTATTTCCTGGATAATGCCGCGGGCTGGATACTTGAGCTTGATCGTGGTCGTGGTATTCCTTATGAAGGCAATTACTCTTCATGGCTGGAACAGAAAGATCAACGTCTGGCACAGGAATCGAAACAGGAAGCCTCACACAATAAAGCCATTCAAGCTGAGCTTGAGTGGGTACGCCAGGGAGCCAAAGGTCGTCAGGCAAAATCAAAAGCGCGCTTGAAACAGTTTGAAGAAATGAATTCAAAAGAATTTCAAAAACGTAATGAAACCCAGGAAATCTATATTCCACCTGGCCCGCGTTTAGGTGACAAAGTGATTGAACTGCATAACGTCACTAAATCCTACGGCGACAAACTGTTATTCGAAGATCTCAGTCTGACGATTCCCCCCGGTGCAATTGTCGGCATCATCGGCCCTAACGGTGCCGGTAAATCTACCTTGTTCCGCATGATTACCGGTGAAGAAAAACCCGATTCCGGTGAAATCGAAATCGGCAGTACCGTGCAGCTGGCTTATGTAAACCAGGCACGTGAACTGGATGGCAAGAAAACGGTATTTGAAGAAATAGCTGATGGTGCCGATATGATTACTGTCGGAAATTATCAGACCCCTTCTCGTGCCTATTGTGGACGGTTTAATTTTAAGGGCTCAGATCAGCAGAAATATGTGAAGGATCTCTCCGGTGGTGAGCGTAACCGCCTGCATATGGCCAAACTGCTTAAAGAAGGTGGCAACGTTTTATTACTCGACGAACCGACCAACGACCTGGACGTGGAAACATTACGTGCATTGGAAGAAGCCATATTGGCCTTCCCGGGTTCAGCAGTAGTCATTTCGCATGATCGCTGGTTCCTGGATCGTGTCTGTACCCATATGATTGCCTATGAAGGCGATTCCAGCGTGGTGTTTTTTGAAGGTAACTATAGTGAATATGCCGAAGATTACCTCAAGCGTTATGGCAAAGATCATCAGCCGGAACGTATCAAATACCGCCGAATGAATTAGGTTTTGAAATATCCGCAGATTACGCAGATTTTCGCAGATTAATAAAAAAATGAAATTTGTAGGTCGGGTTAGCGTAGCGTAACCCGAGACAAATTAAATATTTCGTTTAACAAAAATCTGCGTCAATCAGCGAAATCTGCGGATAGATTTCTTTTAAACCTCTGTGTCTCTGTGTTTTATGTCAATCTTTCAAAGGCTTATGCATCATTTCCGGTGTGCGTTCGGCGCCGAGGATACCGACACGGATTAGAAAGTCGCCAAAATGCTCGTCTTTCTCACGTTCAGCAGCAAACTGTTCAATCATTGGTTTTAGCGTATTCAGGATGGTGGCTTCGTCCACATTTTCAAGATACAGACGATTTAGTCGCTGACCACTGAAATCAGCCCCCAGATTCAGGTTATAGCGTCCGATCGCTTTACCGGTTAACGCAATTTCACCCAGATAAGGTCTGGCACAGCCATTCGGACAGCCGGTGATGCGGATATTAATCAGCTCTTCCGGCAGGCCCACATCACTCATTATTTGTTCCAGCTTACTGAGAAACGTGGGTAAATATCGTTCTGATTCAGCCATCGCCAAAGCACAAGTAGGCAATGCTACACAGGCCATCGCATTTAAACGCAAGGCCGGACGGCGTTCACCGATATCCAGTTGGTACTGCTCAACCAATGCTTCAATAACCGGTTTTTGTTCAGGGCTGATATTGGCAATAATCAGGTTCTGATTACAGGTCATGCGAAATTCGCCGGTATGGATTTTGGCGATTTCACGCAATGCTGTGCGCAATTGAAGCGTTTCAGTATCTTTAACCCGCCCACTGTAAATATATAAGGTCAGATGCCATTGACCATCTTCACCCTGGATCCAGCCAAATCGATCACCATTGCGTAATAACTCAAAGGTTCTGGCAGCCGTCATCGCCTCACCATGGTATTCGGTAAATTTTTCGTTAAACCAGTCAATACCATGATCATCAATGGTGTATTTAAAACGAGCATGCGCCCGGACACTGCGATCACCAAAGTCACGTTGAATGGCAGCAATGGTTTCGCAGGCTTTGACAATCTGGTCTTTTGGCACAAAACCGGCCATGGTGGCTAACCGCGGAAAAGTTGCGGTCTCACCATAGGTCATACCCATACCGCCGCCGACGGCAACATTGAATCCAACTAATTCGTTGTTTTCAATAATGGCAATTAGCGCAATATCATTGGCCAGTACATCACTGTCGTTTTCAGGTGGAATGGCGATACCGATTTTAAATTTACGTGGTAAATAGCGATCCCCATAAAACGGTTCTTCAGATTTACCCGGTTGATAGACACATTTTTCGCCCAGCCAGATCTCGGCATAGGCACCCGACTGCCAGCACAAATGATCACTTATAGCTTGTGAAATCTGATGAACTTCGGCATGCACCGAAGACTGATGCGGATTGACATTTGTCACCACATTTCGATTCACATCACCGCATGCGCCTTTTGTATCCAACCCTAATGCATTGACTTGCTGCATTAATGAACGCAGATCTTTTTTCAAAACCTCGTGATATTGAAACGTCTGCCGGGTAGTAATACGTAACGTGCCATTGGCGCAATCATCAGCTATCGCATCGAGTCCGAGCCATTGCTGTGGAGTCACCACTCCACCGGCAATACGCAGTCGAACCATAAATGAATATAACGGTTCCAGCTTTTGACGACGGCGTTCATCACGCAGATCGCGATGATCCTGCATATAGCTGCCATGGAATTTGGTCAGTTTGTTGTCATCTTCCGAGATCGCACCGGTAACGGCATCTTCAAGCCCTTCGGCAATGGTGCCACGCAGGTAACGACTGTCGAGTTTGAGTTGTTCGGCTTCAGGTAATTTTGTATTCATTAGTACACATCACGTTGGTAGCGTTTATCACGCGTCAGCTGACGCAGATATTCAGTGGCATCTTCGCGGCTTTTATTGCCTTGCTGACTGATAATATCAATCAGGGCTTCATTAACATCCGGTGCCATATTGTCCGCATCACCACATACATATAGATAGGCTCCTTCCTGCAACCAGTTCCATATTTCAATGGATTTTTCACGAATACGGTGCTGTACGTAGATTTTCTCGGTCTGATCACGAGAAAATGCCACATCCAGATGGGTTAATAATCCAGATTTACGCCAGGCCAGCCACTCGGTCTGATAGAGAAAATCAGTCAGGAAATGCTGATCACCAAAGAACAGCCAGTTACGTCCCCGAGCTCCTCGCTCTTCACGCTCCTGCATAAAGCTTCTGAATGGGGCCACGCCGGTGCCAGGACCAATCATAATAATTGGCGCATCGTCATCGGCAGGCAATTTGAAGTTTTTATTGGGATCGATGTACACCGGAATAGTGGCATCTTCGGCCAAGCGATCGGCTAACCAGGTTGAGGCTACACCGCCCCGTTCACGGTTATGGGCGTTATACCGAACCGTTGCCACGGTGATATGTACTTCTTCATCAACTGCGGCCTGACTGGATGCAATCGAATACAATCGTGGCGGCAATTTACGCAGCAACTTGATAAAACCGTTGGCATCTATATCGGCTAATGGATAGCTTTGAACTAAATCCAGAACATCACGGCCTCGGATCCATTCAGTGACAGCAGCTTTGCTTTCCATCAGCTTATTCAGTTCATCGGATTGCGCCAATTCAGCCCATTTTTCGACCAATGGGCGGGTCAGCACGGTAATTTCACGATGATGCATCAATGCATTGGTTAAAGTTTCGGTTTGTTCTTCAAGCTCTACTGGAGTATCAGCATCGAATCCCAGCGCATCAATCAGCATGGAGACCAAAACGGGATCATTCTGTGGATATACACCTAATGCATCACCCGGCTGGTAGTGCAATCCCGAACCTTCAAGTGAAATTTCAATATGCCGCACTTCCTTGCTGGAACCGCGACCACTGAGGATCTGGTTTTCCAGCAAAGGTGCAGAAAATGGATGTTTGCGATCATATTGAACGGAGGTTTCAAGCTGACTCATTGCAGCAGAGGCTGACGGTGGTGCGGCACTGGCCTGCATGGAGCTGGTCAGTGACTCAACAAATTCAGCGATCCATTTTTCCGCCAAATCATCATAATCCACATCACAATCAACTCGAGGAATTACTGTGGTTGCACCAAGTTTTTGCAGACGTTCATCAAAGTCTTTGCCGGTCTGGCAGAAATATTCATAGCTGGAATCACCCAGTGACAGCACACTGTATTTCAAACCCTTTAAACCAGGTGCTTTACGGCTTCCCAGAAACTCATATAAATCCATTGCGTTATCAGGCGGCTCACCCTCACCATGTGTCGAAGTTAAGACTGCCAGATATTGCTCGTTCTTCAGTTCTCGTGGTTTGTATTCCGCCATATCCCATAATTTGACTTCAATACCACTGGATTTTGCTTTCTCAGCTAGTTGGCCGGCAACCGTTTCGGTATTACCGGTTTGTGAACCATAAAGCACGGTCAGTTTGATCGTTTGGTCCGGCAGAGAAGGTGCAGCTTCCGTAGCAGCTGTTCCACCCTGAGCCGCACGATAACCTGACAAATAGCCTGACAGCCAATCTACCTGCCAGCCTTCCAGGCCTTGCAGTAAATTATTAAGCTGTTGCAATTGTTCATCGGTTAATGGAGCGTTGGGCAACCTGATATTCATGTTGTTGGCTTATCTCTTAAAAGTTGAGCTTTGAGTCTGCACAAAATAACAAAAACTATATATAAATAGAAACTATATGTTTGGATTTCCATATAATTAAAATAAATATACTTCGATTCTAACAATCATTATGTTAGAAGAATTAATGCAAAATATTGTGAATGTTTTGGTGTGAAGCAGTAAAAATTAATGAACTACCTTTAATATTGGTCCATCGCTTTATATTTCAACCGCTTTAAGCTGTGTTGAACTTTCAGAGACGGCTATGAAAGATCAACAAGCCCTAGTGACTTTTATGCTCGTATAGATCGGTATCTGCGTACATATATAGAGATTGCAAATCGATGTTGTCCATCGAGCGACTGGAAGCCGTACCAACAGTATATTCTACATTTAGATGTGGGCTGACATTAGCATTATAGTTTTTTACTGCGTCAGCCAGTTGTTCCAGTTTGTTTTCTGATTGCTCACATACACTCAAAACGACAAACTCGTCATCGACCAGTCGAGATATTAACTCTGTATCGGTAAAGATTTCTGTCAATATTCGGGAAAAATGAATAAGGGCTTCATCACCTGCAGAAATCCCGTGAGCATGGGAGATGCGCTTGTAATTATTCACATCAAAGTAATACATGGTAATACTGGCTTGGTACGGTACAAAAATATTCAGTAATTTTTGTGCTCTGCGTTCGAAAGCCTCACGATTCAGTAAGCCGGTCAACTTATCTTCATCTAACAGTGGGTTATAGTCGATTTCTTCTTCGACCATTTCGGTCAGTTGTTTTAATAATTGTTTATCTTTATCTGTAAAAGTTCTGGGAATAGAGTGTTTTAAACATAAAGCCCCCAACTTCTCCCCCGATCTTGCCCGAATTGGACAACCAGCATAAAACCTTATGTGGGGTGCTGACGTAACCATGATGTTTTCTGCATAGTGTTTATCATTCAGCGTATCGGAAATAACAAAAATATCTTCCTGAGCAATCGTCTGATTACAAAATGCCACTGAACGTTCGGTTTGCCGTTGACTGAATCCCTGTGACGATTTTATCCATTGTCGATCTTCGTCTATCAGCGAAATCAGGCTAATCTCCACATCAAATAAACGTGTACAAAGTTTGGTTAACCGGTCATAGCGATGTTCCGGTTCACTATCCAGAAGTCCCAGACCATGTAGGCGTTTAAGCCTTTGTAAATCAATATGTTCTGACGTGTTTTTCGACCAGTCAATAAAAGCCTCAGGTAACATGGGACGACCAATAAAATATCCTTGAGCCTGATCACAGCCCATTTTACGTAGCAGCTCCAGTGCAGCATTATCTTCAATTCCTTCTGCAGCCACCTGCATGTTCAGACTGTGGGCAAGTTCAATAATCGCCTTAATAACCAGTCTTGATTCGCGTGAATCCGCAGAAGTCATGACAAAGGTTTTATCCACTTTGACTTCTGAAAACGGCATACGAACCAAGGCCAACATCGATGAAAAACCGGTCCCAAAATCATCTATGGATAAACGAAATCCTCGCAGTCGCAGTCTGGTCAGAATATCCAGAGATATCACAGGGTCATCCATTGCGGCTGTTTCCGTCAACTCCAGGATCAGTTGATCCGGTTTGATATTATGGGCTTCACAAAGCATTTCAATTTGTTTGAATAGCTCGAGGTTACTGAGTGATGCCGCGGAAATATTGACCGAAAGCAATAAGCCCCTGTTCTGGACTTTTAGCGACGGATCGGCTTCCTGAAGCTGATTTAGAAAAGGTAATGCCTGTTCAAATACCTGTAAGGTTAATTTGTCGATAAGATCATTCTGTTCGGCTAAGGGAATAAATTTTTCCGGTGAAATGAAGCCCTTTTCTGCGTGCTGCCAGCGTGCAAGCGCTTCAAGGCCAGTTAGCGTGCCACTGACACAGGATACTTTTGGTTGATATACCAGATAAATGTCATGCGCGTTAATCGCTTGTTCCAGCTCATTGACGGTAAGGGTATTGGTCTGGTTTTCAGCGCGGAGTTGCTGACCAAAGGTGTTGTCAGCTGTGTTGATGGATTCAGCGTTAATCAAATCCCGGAAAGCTTTGGGATTAAAGGGCTTGGGAAGAATCCCCAGAACATTAAGACCATGCGCACCGGCCGAACGTGCTGCAGCATGTAATAGTTGCTGCCCGGCGCCACTTGTTATGATTAACTGGGCATCGATTTGCATACGGCCCAATTCGCCAAGTACTTCCACCCCATCCATATCCGGCATAATCAAATCAATAATCAGATATTGTGGGCTCCAGTCATTGATGATCTCCAGAAAACTTTGAAAGTCAGAGGTTATTTTGGCTGACAGACCGATAAATTCAGCGACATTAGCAATTGCTCTTGCAGTGAGATTGTTGTCATCCAGAATGAGTACTTTTAATTCGGTCATCGCCCCAGATTACTCTTGGTTATCCAATAAAAATAAACTCTGTAGACACTTTGACATTTATGACTCGTTCTGCAAAGACTTTCGGATTTTCGTGGTGAGTTCATCTCGACTATATGGTTTACTCAGTAACATGACTCCAGGGTCCAACCGACCATGATGGACGATAGAGTTCTCGGTATATCCTGAAGTGAACAAAACTTTTAATTGTGGTCGGATTCGCTGCGCCTTATCAGACAGCTCTCTTCCACTCATACCGCCTGGCATCACCACATCGGTGAATAATAAGTCAATATCTGCATCACTTTGAATGATTTCCATTGCTTCGCTTCCATTTGATGCACTTATTACCTTATATCCCATAAACTCTAATTGCGAAATAACATAATTGCGAACCAATTCATCATCTTCAACAACAAGTATGCTTTCATTGCCGATTTGCGGTTGAATATGCAGTACAGAAGCGTTTTCTGCCGTCGCAACCTCCTCAGGTGAGCGGGGTAAATACAGTCTGATGGTCGTTCCCTGACCGACTTCCGAATAAACGTTTATGTGACCATAACTCTGTCGGGCAAATCCATAGACCATCGCCAAACCAAGACCGGTACCCTTATCTTTGCTTTTTGTGGTGTAGAACGGTTCAAACACTTTATCCAGATTCTCTGGAGCAATACCTACCCCGGTATCTGACACCCCAATGATGACATAATCACCCGGGGTAACATCGTGTTGTGAACCATAGTCTTCGGAGAGTGAAACATTGAGGGTTTCAATTAATAACCTGCCACCTGATGGCATCGCATCACGCGCATTGATGGCCAGATTCAACAGCGCATTTTCCAATTGTCCCGGATCTACCTGCGCCAACCAGAGATCTGGTTCCAACGCCAGCTCAAGCTGAATCGCCTCGCCAATTGATCGGCTTAGTAACCCCTGAAAATTATTTAATAATTGATTGGCATCAATATGTTTTGGATCCAGTGCCTGCTTTCTGGAAAAGGCCAGCAAACTGCGAATTAATTCTGCTCCGCGGTCTGCTGCCTCCTGGATCATTTCAGACAGGCCACGTAGTTTGGAATCGCTGGCAAGTGACTCAGTAATAATTTCGGCATTGCCGACAATGACTGTCAACAAATTATTAAAGTCATGAGCGACGCCACCGGTTAACTGGCCAACGGCTTCCAATCGTTGGGATTGCCGTAATTTTTCTTCTATTTCAAGACGATCGGTTATATCCGTAATACCGCCAACCATTCGGATTGCTTCGTTAGCGCTATTGTAAATAACATAACCCCGGTCAATAACATCTGCATAGTCCCCATCCTGACGTTGAAACTTATAGTTCTCTGACCAGCTCTGCTGTTGGGTTTCAATTGCTCGCTTAAGGTTGTTTAGGACTCGATTACGCTCATCAGGATGAATGCGTTTTTCCCAGCCTTTAATAGAAGGTTTTTTTGATTGGGTATCAATGCCAAACAAGGTTGCAAAACTATCGCTCCACCAAAGTTCGTTTGTCAGGAGATCCCAGTCCCAGATCGCATCGTTGGTTGCTTTGGATAATAATTGAAAGCGTTGCTCACTCTCCCTAATATTGGCGTCTGCTTCTTTTTGCAGCGTAATATCGGTCATGTAGCCTTCAATCGCTACTATGTTGCCATCTTTATCTCTTACACCGCTACCTTGCTCCCAAAACCAGCGGATACCACTATCTTTATGAATTATTCGATACTCGACCTGAAACGGCTGGTTTTGCTCAATTGCTTTTATTGTTTCAACATACATCTTCTCGCGATCATCTGGATGGATAAGGCTGGCAAATTCAATCCTCTGGTTGCCGATAACATCTTCAGCGTTATAGCCGGTTAAACGTTCGAATGCTTCGCTTACATAGAGCATAGTCCATTGCTCATCAGATAGACTACGATAAGCAACTCCCGGCAGATTACGCAGTAACTGCATTAATGATCGTTCGGCCTCAGAACGCTGAGCCTCGGCAAGCTTGGTATTGGTAATATTTTCGGTGATGGCAATAAGATGCAACGGATTGCCACTGTCATCACGTTGCAAGGTGATACTTAATCTTGCCCAGACCGTTTCGCCGGTTTTATGGATGTAGCGTTTTTCCAGAATACGGCTATCAAGGATACCAAGCAGAATATCGCTGATTTCCTGCTGGTTCTGTTCTTTATCATCAGGATGGGTAAGCTGATGAAAATCCAGTTGCGTCAGTTCTTCAGCTGAATACCCCAGCATTTCACAATAAGCTTGATTGCATTCCAGAAAACGGCCGTCTGTTGAGGCAATGGCCACACCGGTAGCCGCATCCTGAAATGCTTGACGAAACCGGCTTTCGCTACGACGAATTCGTTCTTCATTGCGGTGCTTGGCAATGGCAATAGAAATAATTTTTGATATACGCTCGATAGTATCAAGCTGCTCGGGTTCCGGGGTTTTTACCGTGTTGTGATAAATGGCAAAAGTCGCGATAACGTTAAGTTTTTCATCAAATATAGGATGAGACCAGCAAGCCCTTAAATCATAAGCCAATGCAAAGTTGCGATAATTTTCCCACAGAGGATCATTTTCAATATCACATACAATGACTGGCCTTTTAAGAAATGCTGCTGTTCCACATGAGCCCGCAAGCGGGCCTATAGGCTCGCCATGAATGGCATCGTTATAACTGACCGGTAAATTGGGTGCAGAACCATGCAGCAGGCGTTTACCCTCTTCATCAATCAGTAAAATGGAAGCGATGGTATTGGGCAGAATTTCTTCGATCCCCAGTACAATTTGCTCCATAATCTGTTGTAAATCCAGAGAGGAAGCCACGGCTTCAACCATGCTGGATTCCAGTTTTTGTATCATCTCCAGGCGTTTACGTTCAGTGATATCGATAATCATGCCTAAACGACGAACTTCCTGACCACTGGCATTAAATACTGATTTGCCACATTCAAATAACCAGCGAATGCTTGCGTCGTCTTTACGGGTAATTCGATATTCAGCCTCTACTATACCGCTGTTATTGGGTTTTGCCCGTGCTGATTCCAGAGTTTTTATATCTTCTGGCAGAATAAATTGCTGAAAACTCTCTATTGTTCCATCAAATTCTTCAAGCGTTATGCCAAAGAGTTCAGCCGTCTGTTCAGACCAGGTTACTTTGTCATTGAGCAAGTTGATTTCCCAACTTCCCATATGACCTATACGTTGACTTTCATCCATCAAACGTAACATATGATCTATATGACCCATATGTTGACGAATATCTGTCAAATCCAGCACTGTGCCAAATAATTCATTTTTATCAGGCTGCCAGGTGGCACGTTGTCGGATAAACCTTAATTCATTATCAGCCGTTAATATCCGGTGACACACATCAAGACTGTCCTGCTGTTCAATCGCACGATTGAAAGCCCGTGTAACGTCAGCTTTATCATCCGGATGTACCTGCTGTAAGTGACCTCCCAGTGTGGGAGAAAACTCTTCTAATGATTTTGCAAATATTTCAAATGTCTGTTCCCCCCACCACAAATTTGATGTTTCAGGGGTATAGACCCAGTGACCTATAAGCGTTGGAGAAGCACCGAGGTCTGTAGCCATCCATTGTTGTACCGGACCTGGAAGAATTTCGCTGGATAAGATAACCAGCAATTTGTTGTCATCATCATCCAAAACTAATGTTGCTGGGTAGCGCTGAGCCTCGCTTCTACCAATAAGGGTTAATGGGGAATGAAATGGAGATCGTGGATTGAATGTATTTCTATCTAGTTCTTCAGCAAAAAATGCTTCAAATGGCAAGCCAATAATATCGTTTTCATCAGAAGCTTCGATTAACCGCAAAGCCTCTGAGTTTGCGGTTAACAGTAAGTTCTCGCGAAAAATAAAGACAGCTTGGTTGTGCTGGTTCATTAGCACGGTTAACAGATAATCATGAGCCCCAGAGTTATTACTCAATTTTTCACCCACTTCTAATAGTTAAGGCCAACTCTGTTTACCAAGATATACCAGAGTTGGCCTAACCGGCTAGTGAAATATTAAATTTTGAACTGACTGATTTGTGTTTCCAGTCCATTCGCCAGTCTGGCCAATTCCTGACTGGTTAACGTGGTTTGATTGGTACTTTCAGCATTTTCCTCAGCCACTTGAGCGATACTGACAATATTTCGGTTTATCTCTTCAGCAACGGCTGACTGTTCCTCTGCCGCACTGGCAATATGGGTATTCATATCACGAATCGAGGCAACTGATTCGGCTATAACATCCAAAGATTGGCCCGCTTTCTCTGCTTTTTCAACACTACGGTTAGCCTGCTCAAGCTCTTCATCCATTACCTGAACCGATTTTTCGGCTTCTTTTTGCAGTCGTTCGATTATTTTTTTAATTTCTTCTGTTGAGTCGTGGCTACGTTTAGCGAGTGTTCTGACTTCATCGGCCACCACAGCAAAACCTCTACCTGACTCACCAGCTCTGGCGGCTTCAATCGCGGCATTTAAAGCCAATAAATTGGTTTGTTCGGCAATCCCTTGAATGACAGTAAGTACACTACCAATATTTTCGCTTTCTTTTTGTAAATCCTTGATCGATACTGCCCCCATTTCCACCTGTTTCGCCAGTTGCTTGATTCCGTCAATTGCATCCATCACCACTTGTTTTCCGGCTTTGGTTTCGTTATCTGCTGTACGCGAAGCATCAGCAGCCTGCGAAGCATAACGTGCCACTTCCTGGACTGTGGCCGCCATTTCATTCATTGCTGTGGCAACCTGTTCACTATCGCTTTGCTGGCTCATTACACCACGACTTGTTTGCCCGGTAATGACGGTTAACTCTTCAGCAGCCACGTTGAGCTGTCTGGACGAATCAAAGACTTCTTGAATCAGGTTACTGAAAACGCCCATCATCTGATTAAAAACATGTGCCATCTGCACTATTTCATCTTTACCCTCTATATCTGCGCGCTCTGTGAGATCTTTATTTTGTTGTGCCCGTTTCATCACTTCAGCCAGCAAATTGATGGGATTCACTACACTACGACTGATGAATCTGGATAATAGAACCAAGATGGCTAAAATCAACACAATTGAAATAATAGCCGTAATAAAAATGGATCTTTCGTGTGCCAGAACTTCATCAGTTATTTGTTCCGATGTGGTATGAAGTAAGTCCTGTATTTGATAGACAATCGATCGCATTTCACCCATCCGACCTAAATCTTCGTTAAAACCAAATTGTTGTTCAGCATTGACCAGCTGAGTAAAGTCATCGCTGTACTTCATCATCAAATCTGATATCTGCCGTTGCTCAAAGTCACTTAAATAGCTTTGCTGCAAATTTTGATAAAAAACGCTGAGGTTATTATTAAAGGTTTCGAAGTAGCTCACATCTCTACGCAACATAAAATCTTTTTCATTACGGCGTAACATCAGCATATCTTTCAATAAAGCATCATTTTGAAAATTGCCAAGCATCTTTTCAGCTTCCTGAACTGAGCTACGGAGATTGCCGTAAAGTCCATCTTTATGACTGAGTCCGATAGTCTGCCGTAAAGCGACTATCTCGTTAAATGCCGTATGATATTGTTCGATTAAGGTAAGCAGTTGTGGAATCTGTTTAATCTGAATATTTTCAGATTGCAGTTCAGCATTCAACTGAGAGAGTTGCTGTGTTAATAAGCTGATATTGTCATTAAAAACAGTTTGATATTTCAGATCCCGTCGTTCCAGGAAGTCTTTTTCATTTATTCGTAAGTTTCGCATTGTGGTTTCAGCCTGAAGACTCAATGCGGCTGACTGTCCAATTTGTACAAGTGAATGCATGCCAAGGCTAAGTATTACTGCCAGGATGATAATCCCGACAACCATAAGGCTACTTAAAAGCAACATTTTTGCTTTGACGGATAATGACTTCAACATGCTGGCTCCAGGGGCTGACGGGATTATTTCCTAATAATTCCTGTATCGTCTTCCCATGGTAAAACTTTAAAAAATCACATTAAATAAAGCAGCCAATTGAATCAGTGTCTGTTGAACATTCATAGCCGCCTCTGTTGTGGCTTTGAAAGATCAACAGACCCTAGCGACTAATTGCACCAGAATCAATGAGTAAACGATGTATTGATTGCGCGAATTGTTGATAGCCAAGCGCATTCGGGTGCACATGATCAGCCTTTAATGATGAATCAATTAACACCTCACTGAGAATAGTCGGCTCGACGGGTATACCTTTTGATTCAGCAATATCAAGATAAAGTGGTAATGGTGCTAAATTGAGACCCAACGCAGGTACGGCAATTAATATTACCTGCGAACCTGAAGCGATTATCTCATCCACCATCGTTTGAAGGTTTGCTTGTAGTTGCGTTCGACTCTGCTTACGCAATAGATCATTACCACCATGGCACAACACAACCAGATCAGGTTTGGTTTCTTCAAGAAGTTTTGCTAAACGCTTTTTACCATCACTGCTGACTTCACCGGGTACACCTGCATTGATCACTTTGCGGTTAGTCATTTCAGCAAGCAAGGCGGGATAACTCTGTTCTGGCGCAGCACCGGTTCCAAAGGTCAGACTGTCACCAAAAGCTAGGATCACGCCATCCTGGCTAAGCGGTTTTAGTTTGGCAGAAGGCTGATCACAACCTGAAAGTGTAGAAATTCCAATACAAACAATTAAAAAATATTTAAACGCAGCGACGAAATTTCTATTCATCAAGCAGCCAGTCTGGCAGAGGGAAACAAACGGTAAAAATTTTCGGTGGTCACTGCAGCAATCTCTTCTATTGACTCACCCCTTAATTCAGCCAGGAAAGCGGCGACATGTTTAACATATGCTGGCTGATTGGTTTTACCACGATGAGGAACCGGTGCCAGATAAGGAGCATCGGTTTCAATCAGAATACGATCCAGAGGCAGTTTTTGAGCAACCTCCTGTAACTCACGGGCACTTTTAAATGTCACGATACCGGATAACGAGATATAAAAACCAATATCCAAAGCACGTTTTGCCGTTTCCCAGTTTTCGGTAAAACAATGAATAATGCCGCCTGCATCTTTGGCATTCTCATTTTCCAGCATTGTCATGGTATCTTCACGTGCTTCACGGGTATGAATGATCAATGGTTTTTTAGTCTGTCGGGCGGCTTCAATATGGTAACTGAAACGATCCCGTTGCCAGCCCAAATCACCTTCGCTACGAAAATAATCCAAACCAGTTTCGCCAATAGCTATTACTTTTGGATGGTTAGCCAGTTCAATCAATTGTTCCGTGCTGAGTGTGCCAGCTTGATCCACATTGGGGTGAATTCCTACACTGGCTGTGAGCTGTGGATACTGCTCAGCAAGTTGACGAACTTCAGCAATACTGTCGTTATCAATGGCAATACAAAGGATATGTTCAATTTGGTTTTCCCTGGCCTCGGCAACCATTGCGGCAATACCGCCAGGTTGGTCAGCCAGTAAATTCAGATGGCAGTGTGAATCAATATACATAAATAGCCCGGTTGCTGACGGCATGAGCACCGCCATTTTTCTTACATCGTATAGGTGGCTTTATCTGATTTCAATTTATCGACCAGATGGTTTTCGATTTTGCCGCGGACCACATTGGCACCGCCGTCACCTTCACTAAAGTGCACGCCTATGCCCGCAGCCTGATTGCCCTGCGCGCCTCTAGGGGTAATCCAAGCAATAGTGCCGGCAACAGGTATTTTTTCCGGCTCATCCAGTAAGGTCAGCAAAATAAAGACTTCTTCGCCCATTTGATAGGGTTTATTGGTGGGGATAAATAAGCCACCATTCTTCAGAAAAGGCATGAAAGAGTGATACAGCATGTTCTGATCACTTATTTTCAGTGAGAGGATGCCTTTACGTGGATTCATGCTCATATAAAAACTCTTTAATTATTTGCCGGTGACGAGATTAATGATTTGCTGCTTTGGTTTGGGTAATACGCATCACTGAAACCATAAAGTCTTCAATTAACAACGTCTTGTTGTAGTTATTTGAAGATGATATTAGCTTTATTGTACTCACTATGCAATCAGCGATAGGCCAGTAATGCTGCGTTAGACTGGCATCAGCATACTCCAAATACTGCTGCTGAAGTCGGGCTTTAACAGTCGATAACAATTGATGCATCACTTTAACCAGATCCAGTTGTTGCCATTGGCTGGCAAGTTGCACGGGATTTGCCTGCTGTTGTATCAATTGATCAAAATCCTGCTGAATCTGTTGATATGACTGCCACTCATTGGTCTCGAGCGCATTGACGATAGCAAAAGGCGCATCCAGCGTTAATGAGGAAATTTTTCGTAACTGATCAGCATCAGTAGCAACGCCCTGAGAATCCAGCCATTTTAATGTCATCGAATAATCGGGAGTTGACAGATGCATCTGCTGGCAACGACTGCGAATAGTCACTGGCAGTCGATGTACTGCATTGGTGGTTAAGATTAAAATAGTATTGTTCTGTGGTTCTTCAAGCAGTTTCAATAAACTGTTTGCAGCACTGTTGGTCATTAAATCTGCTGACTCAATTACCACTGTTTTCCAATTGGCAACGCTTGGGGTAAGTGATTGTTTTTCTTTTAGTGCACGAATCTGGTCGATTTTGATCGATTTACCGGCCTCCTCCGAACGAATAGTCAGATGATCCGGATGATTCCCTGCCTGCATTATCTGACAGCTGTGACACACACCACAGGCGTTAAACTGTTTGTCAGCTGCAAGACACAATAAACTCTCAGCCATTTTGCTGGCTAACTGCTTTTTCCCCAGTCCGGAGACACCTGTCAACAAGACAGCATGCGGCATACGCTGTTGCTCTACTCTGTCAACAACATGTTGCCAGACCGTCTGTTGCCATGGGAAAAGCGCTGTCATCAACGTGTTGATTCCAGTAGTGGTAACAGCTGATGTTTGAGTTGTTGCTGAATCGCTTCAATGTTCTGGCTGGCATCAATTCGCTTGATCCGCTTCGGTTCTGCCTCAGCACGGGCAAGATAACAATTCCTGACGCGTTCAAAAAACTCCTGTTTTTCCTGCTCAAACCGATCTTTTTGCTGTTGTCGTTGTTCTACCCGGGTTTGACCTAAAGCCACGGGCAAATCAAATAAAAATGTGACATCCGTATTACAGCCTTGCAAGGTCCATTCAGCGAGCTGTTTTATGCGTTGTTCATTAATTCCTCGCCCGCCACCTTGATAGGCAAAAGTAGCATCAACAAAACGATCAGAAACAACCCAATCACCACGTTTTAATGCTGGCAAAATAACCTGTTGGATATGCTCAGCACGAGCAGCAAACATCAACAACAACTCAGTATCTTCAGCCATCGCCTGATCAGTTGGCTTGAGTAACACCTCACGGATTTCTTCGCCCAAAGGGGTGCCACCTGGCTCGCGGGTCACTACAACCTGTTTACCGTGTGAGCGAATATAATCAGCAATAAACTGCAGTTGGGTCGATTTACCGGCACCTTCAATGCCTTCGATACTGATAAATTTTCCATTCATTGTGTTATCTGCTTGTTTTTCCAATATTTTCTAACAGCTCGATTATGGTCCTCCAGATTGTCCGAGAAAACATGACCACCGTTTTCCGCACCGGCAACAAAATACAGGCTGCTGCCTTCAGCTGGATTTATTGCAGCCTCAATGGATTCTTTACTGGGCAAACAGATTGGTGTTGGAGGCAAACCAAATCGGGTATAGGTATTGTAAGGCGTATCCGTTTGCAGATCTTTTTTACGGATATTGCCATCGTAACTGTCACCCATGCCATAAATAACAGTCGGATCAGTCTGCAAACGCATGCCTTTATCCAGACGGCGAACGAAGACACCGGCAATTTCAGGGCGCTCTTCGGGTACGGCACTCTCTTTTTCGATAATGGACGCCATGATCAGTACTTCATATGCAGAGTCATAAGGTAGCTCTTCTGTCATCAGCTGCCAGGCATTCTCCAGCTGAACCTGCATATTCTGGTAGGCACGCCTTAAAAACTGGACATCAGTTGTATTGGCAGGAAAATGGTATGTCTCAGGTAAAAATAAACCTTCAACCCGTTCATTTTCTATAGATAACGCTTCACGAACTGTTTCATTGTTCAATTCGGGCAATGTCTTTTTAATTTTTGGGTGCCCCAGCACTTTTTCAAATAGCTGCTTGGCTGTCATGCCTTCCACGATGGTTATGGAGTATTGGACAACTTTGCCACTGATAAAGAGATTTAATAAATCCGGTAAAGTGGCGTCAGATTCAACCCGATATTCACCGGCCTTTATCTGCTGCGCATTGCCTTGCATTCGAGCATAAATATCCAGATAAACACTGGGGACCGGGCTCAAACCACTATCGTATAGACGCTGGCTGACTTTACTGATGTTATCACCTGGATAAATAGTAAAAATCGTTTCATCTTCTATTAAATTAACCGGCTGATGCAGGAATCGCTGATATTCGCTCCAGGCAACTAACGCGATAATCGCAGCTACTACGACTAAAAAAAGCAGTTTAATATATAAAGGTATTTTCATTCGTTTCTGTTCAGTGAATTTAAAGTGTGCTGCAACGTTTGAGTAATTGGACCATGACTGTAATGCATATCAAGATCAGTAATACGAGTCACTGGCCATATGCCAATCAAACTGTTGCACACAAACACTTCGTCCGCTGACTTGAGATCATCAATGGTCAGCGATGTGATATGCAGGGGTATCGACAGTCTGTCAGCAATTTTAATCAGCTGTTGACGCATAATACCAGCGATTCCTGAGTCTGAAAGCTCGGCCGTCGATAATTGGTTGTTATGTACCAGAAACACATTCGACATTGTTCCCTCTATCAATTGATTCTGATAATCAAGCATTAAACCCTCTACGATACTGTCGTCCTGCCATTCATTTCGTGCAAGCACCTGTTCCAGACGATTAAGATGTTTGATTCCAGCCAATGCGGGGTTGATCGCCAAACGCTGTTGACAGAGGCGCACAGTAATGCCGGACTGGTGGGATTCGGGATATTTTGGCATAGCATGCGTGCTGATAATTCGGCTGGTTTGCATATCAGTTTGATAACGATACCCTCGTCCACCGGAACCACGAGTAACCATGATTTTAATAACTGCATCATTATTCAATTGACGACAAACAGTACGGACTTCTCCCGCGAGAGATTGCTGTTGTTCAACAGGAAAGGCAATTTTCAGCCGATGACAGCCTTCAAGCAATCTGGAGAGATGCTGGGCGAAATATTCGAGTTGCCCATTACGATAGGCGATGGTTTCAAACAAACCATCGCCATATTGCAAACCTCGATCTGTAACTTCGATTCTGTTTTCGGGTTGGCCGTTAATCAGAATCATCCGTCACCGACTAATCGAGTTTTTTGAAAATAACAGTACCGTTGGTGCCACCAAAGCCAAATGAATTCGACATGGAAATATCGATAGGCATTTGTCGAGCAGTATGTGGAACATAATCAAGATCACATGCTTCATCCGGGTTATCCAGATTGATGGTGGGTGGTGCAACCTGATCACGAATGGCTAGAATACTGAATACCGCTTCAACACCACCTGCAGCACCTAACAAGTGACCAATCATTGATTTGGTTGAACTGACTGCGACCTGCTCTGAGGCATTGCCAAGAGCGGTTTTAATCGCCTGCGTTTCTGCAACGTCACCTGCAGGGGTAGAAGTACCGTGAGCATTAATATAATGAATATCTTCTGGATTAATGCCAGCATCATTCATTGCATTGACCATACAACGGGCTGCACCCTCGCCACCTTGTGATGGCATGGTCATATGATAAGCATCACTACTCATTCCAGAGCCAATTAATTCGGCATAAATGGTAGCGCCACGTTTTTTGGCGTGTTCATATTCTTCCAGGACAATGACACCAGCACCATCTCCCAATACAAAGCCATCACGATCTTTATCCCACGGACGGCTTGCAGCAAGTGGATCATCATTACGTGTCGACAGAGCACGTGCCGCAGCAAAACCACCTAAACCAGTTTTGGATGTCGCCATCTCAGCACCGCCGGCGATCATCACATCGGCATCGCCATATTGAATCATGCGACCGGCAGCCGAAATACAGTGTGTTCCGGTAGAACATGCCGTGACAATGGCAGTATTTGGCCCTTTCATACCATACATAATCGATAAATTACCGGATATCATATTAATGATGTTACTGGGCACAAAAAATGGTGAAATTTTACGTGGCCCGCCATTTAAAAAGCTGTCATAGCCAGCTTCAATACCTGGTAAGCCACCAATTCCGGAGCCAATAGCCACACCAATACGTTCAGCATTGGCATCGGTCACTTCCAATCCGGCATCTTTAATAGCTTCAACCGCTGCCGCAATTCCGTAATGGATAAAAGTATCCATTTTTTTAGCGTCTTTACGAGAAATAACTGTCTCAACATCAAAGTCTTTGACGCTAGCACCAAAACGAACTGGGAAATCAGTTACATCAAATGATGTAATCGGAGCCACACCACTTTTGCCAGCCAGGATATTCTCCCAGCTTTCTGCTACCGATAAACCGACCGGTGTTACCGCGCCCAGCCCGGTAACCACAACGCGTCTTTTAGACATCAGTTTTCCTCATGCAAATCTTCTCTATAGATACGACATAGCCGTCTAGCATGACCTGCACGCTAGACGGCTACATCTGAAGCAATCTGTAATATTAAGACTGAACAGAATTAATATAAGCGACAGCTTCTTTAACAGTGGTGATCTTTTCAGCTTCTTCGTCAGGAATTTCACATTCAAATGCTTCTTCCAGTGCCATAACCAGCTCTACAGTGTCCAGCGAGTCAGCACCCAGATCATCAATAAATGAAGCATCTGCAGTTACTTCATCGGCATTTACACCTAATTGTTCAACAACAATTTCTTTAACACGAGCTTCAATATCACTCATAACATCTGTTTCCTTTGGTGGTTAAGTACAAACAACGTGCTCGCATTTTATAGTGCGAGCACTGCGGAGACAAGCTGGAAGCCTTGTCCTAAAAATATCTCCACAATAAAAAACCTGAGTCTAAATAGATTCAGGCCCTTAATTCATATACATGCCGCCATTTACGTGCAGCGTTTCGCCAGTAATATATCCTGCTAAAGGACTGGCCAAAAAGCTGACAGCAGCGGCAATTTCTTCTGCTTCTCCGAGGCGTTTAACCGGAACTTGTTCCAGTAATGCGGTTTTATGTGCTTCAGGCAGCCCACTGGTCATATCAGTGTCTATAAAACCGGGAGCAACACTGTTTACCGTAATCCCACGAGCACCGACTTCACGGGCTAATGACTTGCTGAAACCAATTACACCGGCTTTAGCAGCAGCATAGTTGGTCTGACCGGCATTACCCATTACACCAACAACTGATGTGATATTGATAATGCGACCCCAACGGGCTTTGGTCATAGCACGTATGCAACGTTTGCTTAATTTGAAGATTGGTGTGAGATTAGTGTTGATAATATCGTCCCATTCTTCATCCTTCATCCGCATCAGTAAATTGTCACGGGTGATACCAGCATTGTTGACCAGAATATCCGGCGCGGCGAATTCGGCTTCAATCGCCGTAACAGTCTCATCAATGGCATTTTCCTGCGTCACGTTCAACACCAGACCTTTTCCCTTAATACCGGCTGCCTGCAGGTATTCACTGATGGTAGCAGCCCCCTTTTCTGAGGTGGCAGTACCAATCACGGTGGCACCCTGTTCACCGAGACTTAATGCAATAGCACGGCCGATACCGCGAGTTGCACCAGTTACCAAAGCAACTTTACCTTGTAGGCTCATGATGGTTCTCCTAATACTTCTTGAGTTTTTTGCAATGTAGCCGAATCAAATACCGGTAAGGCATGTAAGGTTTTATCAATACGTTTGGTTAAACCAGCCAGAACTTTACCCGGTCCACATTCAACCAGAATCTCAACGCCCTGGGCAGCAAACCACTCAACAGTTTCTACCCAACGCACAGGATTGTATAACTGTTGTGCCAGTAATTGGCGAATCTGGTCTGGATCAGATGTAGAGGTGACACTGGTATTATGAATCACTGGGATGTTCGGCGTTTGAATAGAGACAGACTCAAGCTCAGCTGATAATTTCTCAGCGGCTGGTCGCATCAACGCACAATGCGAAGGAACGCTCACCGGCAATAACAAGGCGCGTTTGGCGCCTTTTTCCGAAGCCATCATTACGGCTTTATCAACTGCTGATTTACTGCCGGCAATAACTACTTGACCAGGTGAATTAAAATTCACTGCTTCAACGATTCCGGCATCACTCGCCTGCTCACAGACAGCTTTTACAGTGTCATCATCAAGACCAAGGATGGCGGCCATAGCCCCTTCACCCGCAGGAACGGCCTGTTGCATGAACTGGCCACGTTTTTCCACCAGTTTGATGGCTGTTTTAAAATCCAAAGCGCCAGCGGCAACCAATGCAGTATATTCGCCCAGGCTATGGCCGGCCAGATACGCTGGTTTATCGTCACTTACTGATTCCCAGCAACGCCAGACAGCAATGCCTGCTGCCAGCATGGCAGGTTGAGTTTTATCGGTCTGATTGAGTTCGGCTTCAGGTCCATTTTGCACAAGTGCCCATAAATCATAGCCAAGGGCGTCACTGGCTTCTGCAAATGTCTGCTGCACTTGCGGAAAGGATTCAGATAACTCGGCTAACATGGAAACAGATTGTGAACCCTGGCCGGGAAAGACAAAAGCTGAATGCATTGGTAAAAATACCTCAG